>Ga0299913_10000948_pt1 | contig 20202 bp, 22 predicted proteins | sample RVTome_9_FD_201360 | JGI IMG/M metagenome (GOLD analysis project Ga0299913, IMG submission 201360) | Soil microbial communities from uranium-contaminated site in the Upper Colorado River Basin, Wyoming, United States - RVT155D38 (version 2) ... | reverse complement strand
TCGCCATCGCGCTCGCGCTCCTGACGGGCGCCATCGATCTTCCCGGCAGCGCCGCGTCGATCGCACTCCTGGACGTCGGGTACTTCGTCCTGGCGTTCGCGTTCTACGCATCGCTTTTCGCCGTTGCCGGGGCTCTGGTCTCGCGGATGGAGGAGCTTCAGAACGTCCTCGTGCCGGTCAACCTCGTGATCATCGTGTCGTTCTTCATCTCGATCAGCGCGCTGTCGAACCCCGACAGCCCGCTCGTGCGGGTGGCATCGATCCTGCCGACGTCCTCGGCCCTGGCGATGCCCGTGCGGATCGTGGTGGGCGTGGCCTTGTGGTGGGAGGTGGCTCTCTCGGTCGTCCTGTCGATCGCCTCGACCCTTCTTCTCATCCCCCTGGCAGGGCGCGCGTACGCGGGGGCGGTCCTTCGGACGGGCGGACGCGTGAAGCTTCGCGAGGCGTGGCGAGCACACGCGTAGGTCGCTATCCCCAGATCTCCTCGGCCGTCGCCGCGAGCACGCCCAGCTTGCGGCGCTCGTCCTCTTCGGTGATCGCGTTTCCCACGACCGAGGTGGAGAACCCGCACTGGGTGCTCACACCCAGTCGCTCCAGCGGCACGAACGCCGAGGCGTCCGCCACTCGTCCGCTGAGCTCTTCGGTGGTCTCGACGCGCCCGGACTTGGTGGTGACCAGCCCGAGCATCACCATCGCATCGTCACGGACGTGAGTGAGCGGCTCGAACCCGCCGGAGCGCTCGTCGTCGTACTCGAGGAGCAATCGGTTGGCGCGGATCCCTCCGAGGACCTGTGCAGCGATGGGTTCGTAATCGCCGGAGACGAGCCAGCGGCTTCCTTGATTGCCCCTGCAGAGATGGAACCCGAACGTCACGTTCGGTGCGGCGTCGATCACCTGGTTGTCCAGCTCGATCCCTCGCGAGAGCCATGCCTGCGTGGACCAGCCCCTCGCCTCGTAGAACTCGCGCCACCGCGCCTCGATGAGCAGCGGGTAGTGCGGCGCGTCCAGCTGCACGTAGGTGCACCCCAGTCGCGCGAGCTCACGGACCTCGTCGGACAGGATCTCGGCAACCTCCTCGAGGAAGTCGTCCACCGCGGGGTACGCCTCTCGCGAGAGCTCCGGAGACCAGAGATTCGCGAACAGACTCGGACTCGGGAGGGTGACCTTGCCAAGGCCGCCGGTCACGCCCCGAAGGAACGTGTACTCCTCCGCCGCCAGGCTACGGAGCTTCCGGAGCGGCTGCGTCACGGCGAGCTCGGCAGGCCGGTCGACGGAAAGGTCACCCTGCGCATCCGAATGCCACTCACCCCACAGCCAGGCGTCGATGCTCACCCCCGAGAATCCGCTGCACGATGCGGTGAGCTCGCTCTGGAACGACTCTCGCCGGAGCTCGCCGTCGGTGACGACGGGCATCCCGGCCGCCTCCTGGAGCTCCACGACGTGACGGACGCCGCGGTCCTCGATCCGTTTGAAGGCGGCGGGGTCGAGGTGCCTTGCTGCCAGCTCGTCGCGGGCGGCCAGCAGCTCGGCCGGCCGAAGAAGTGATCCGACGTGATCGGCGTGCGTGGTGATCATGCCGCCCAGGCTACCGGCCGTGGTAGGAACGGTCTCGATGGGTGACACGCGATGGACCCCCGAGCGTCTCCGGCACGTGGCGTCGATGCTCCGCTACGGCCGGAACCCTGCGGCGACCGTCTATCGGAGCATCGGGACGGACTTCTTCCTGGTGATCGCCCCCGGCTGGTTGAACCTCGGCCTCTGGGAGGGTGACGGGAGCGATCCTGCGGAAGCCCGGATCGCACCGCGGCGGCTCGTGGAGCGACTGGCCACCGACCTGCCGCGCGGGGGCAAGATCCTCGACGTGGGCAACGGACTGGGCGTCCAAGATCCCGTGATCGCCGAGGTCACGGGCGCCCGGCGCCTGACCGCGGTGAACATCACCCTGTCCCAGCTTCGCGCCGGGCGCCCGGCGCTTCAAGCGGCGGGTGCCAACGGCGTGAACGCGGACGCCTGCCGCCTTCCGTTCCGGGCGGGCTCGTTCGACGGCCTCATCAGCGTCGAAGCCGCGTTCCACTTCGAGTCGCGCCGGAGGTTCTTCCAGCAGGCCGCCGTCGTGCTGCGTCCGGGCGGGACGCTCACCATGTCCGACATCGCGACGATGCGCATGCCGCGGACCGCTCGAGAGTTGATCGCCGGCCTCTTCCAGCTCCGTGCCTGGGGGCTGCGGAGGTCGGCCGCCATGTCCGTCGAACAGATAGTTGCCGAGGCCGAGCGAGCGGGTTTCGTCGACGTGCGGACCGAGCTCGTCGGCGATCTGGTGATCGCGCCCGCGCTGCGTTTCGTCCGTCGGCGACTCCACGAAGCAGGTGGCCTGAGCTCGATGACGCTCGCGGCGCGCGTCGCCGTGTCGCAAGCCGAACGGCTGTGGCGGAACCACCTGCTGGACTACCTGATGCTGCGTGCGACCCGGGGCGGCTGACCTACAGAAGGCCCACGGTTCCTGCGCCGTCGACCTGGAGGGCCGCTCCGCTCACGAAACCTGCGTGCTCGGAGCACAGGAACGCGACCACCCGCCCGAAGTCCGCGGGGTCGCCCATCCGGCCGGATAAGCCGAGCTCCCTCGCCCGGTCGGTCGCGTGCGGGCCGGGGCACGCGAGGTTCAGCGTGATGCCGTCGTCGATCAGGTCGGCGGCGGCCGTCTTCGCCCACGCCCAGAGGCCCGTGCGCGCGGTGTTCGAGTACGCAAGGGTCGGGATCGGTTGTTTCACACCCCATGACGTGATCAGCACGATCCGGCCCCACCCTGTCGGGCGCATGTGGGGCACCGCCTCGCGGACGAGGCGGATCGAGGTCACCAGGTTGGCGTTCAGGGCGTCGGCAAGGACCTCGTCCTCCACGTCGAGTGCTCTGGACGGCGGCGGTCCGCCCGCGTTCGCCACCAGAACGTCGAGTCGCCCGAAGCGCTCAAGCGTGGCCGACACCAGCGTCGCCGGGGCCTCGGCGTGGGTCACGTCGGCCGGCAATGCCAGGATCTCGCCGGGCAGCTCGGCGGCGGCGCGCTCGAGCATCTCAGGATCCCGCGCACAGACTGCCACCCGGCAGCCCTCCTCGGCCAAGGCCCGCGCGGCCCCGAAACCGAGGCCTCGCGACGCGCCCGTGACCAACGCCGCTTTCCCTGCGATGCCCAGGTCCACGGGGGGATGCTACGTTCCTGCCGTGCCGACGCGCGTGGTAGTAGCGTGTTGCCTCGCCGTGCTGACCGCGGCGTGCGGGGCGACGCTCGATGATCGGAGTCTCGAGTCCCAGATCGCCGAACAGCTCGGGGACCGGTTCTCAGGTTCGGCCTGGACGGTGGACTGCCCCGACGACGTGGAGCCGGAGGCGGGGGGCACGTTCACGTGCGCCGCAACGAGCGACAGCGACCAGTCGTTCGATATCGCGGTCACCCAGGAGAACACCGAAGGCTCGGTGACCTGGCGCATCGTCGAGTGAGGAGGGCCCGGGTGCTGCTCGAGGGGAAACGGTTACTGATCACCGGCGTGCTGACGCCGCAGTCCATCGCCTTCGCCGCCGCGCAGGCATGCCAGGAGCTCGGGGCAGAGATCGTGCTCACGAACTTCGGCAGGACGGTCAGCATCACGAAGAAGACGGCGAAGCGACTGCCGAGCCCACCCGACGTGCTGGAGCTCGACGTGAACGAGCCGGCCCAGATCGACGCCGTGCGAGGCGAGCTCGACCGGCGGTGGGGGAGTCTCGATGGGTTCTTGCACGCGATCGCGTTCGCGCCGCCGGATGCATTGGGCGGGAACTTCCTGCACACCGAGTGGGAGTCGGTCGCCACCGCGGTCCGGACGAGTACCTACTCGTTGAAGGCGCTGTCCGTGGGGCTGCTCCCGCTCATGGGTCGAGGTGGCTCGATCGCGTCCCTGGACTTCGACGCCACCGTCGCGTGGCCGATCTACGACTGGATGGGGGTTGCGAAGGCGGGCCTCGAGGCCGTCACGCGCTACCTCGCTCGCGATCTCGGGCCGAGGGGCATCCGGGTGAACACGGTGTCGGCCGGCCCGCTCCGCACCATGGCGGGCAGGGGAGCCGGCGTGGATGAGATCGCCGGCGCATGGTCTCGGCGTGCGCCGCTCGGCTGGGACACGTCCGACCCGACGCCGGTCGGCCGCGTGGTGGCGTTCCTGATGTCCGACCTGTCCGCGGGGATCACCGGAGAGCTGATCCACGTGGACGGCGGTTATCACGCCATGGGCGCGGACATCGTTACGGACGAAGCAGAAGGGCGTGACGGCTAGGAGATCTCGGCATACGCCGCCTGCACGGCCGGCATGGCGGCCGAGGCGCCCGTGCCGTCCAAGAGGAAGACCATCCCGATCGTTGCCCCCTTGAAGACGCAGAAGGATCCACTCTGCGCCGACCCGAAACCGGTGAAACCACCCCCGCCGAACGCCTCGGCCGGGGCGTCCACGCAGAGGAAGTCCGCGCCTCCGCTCGACTGCCGGATCCCCGCACCTGGGTCGATGCCGAGCCCTTGCTGCTGAGCGAACCCCGATGCGAACCCATCGAAGAACACGTCAGCCGGCACATCGGTGGCCGCCGCCGGGAGCCCGTCCATGATCATCAGCATGGCGACCGGCTCGCCCGAGCCGTAAAGCGCGACGTCGATGGAGACCCCCCCAAGGTCGAACCCTCCCATCATCTCCTCGAGCTCCTGGGCGATCTCCGAGTCACTGCGGGGGTGCCCGGCCAGCTCGTCCGGCAGGCCACCGCCTCCCTGCGTGAGGAAGTACACGGCGACGGCGCCGAGCACCGCGAGTCCGGCCACGAACGCGAGCACGATGCCCGTGTTCGACTTCTTCGCCACCACGCCGGGATGCACCCCCGCGGGGACGGGTGGCGGCACGCCGCTCGGCGGAGGCGGTGCTCCGAAGCCGTGGTCATCCGTGGCGATCGGCCCGCTCGGCATGGGAGGCGGTGTCTCCGTCGTCTGCCCCGGCTGGCCCGGCTGGGGAGGGTCGCCGATCCGGGCGCCACAGTTGCGGCACACGATCGCGAAGTCTTCATTCACGGTCCTGCATGCCTTGCAGGTCTTGGTTCGCACCGTAGCCTCCTCACGCGCCCGGTCCAGCATGAACCCGCCGGTGATCCGTCACAAGCGTCGGAACGACCGGGTCCGGCCTTGAGTATTACGCTCGACGGGTCGGGGAGGTGTGCGTGAACTGGGAAGAGGAGGATCCGGGGCTACCGGTCGAGTTCGGCCCGTGCTCCAACGCCGAGTTCGACCCCGAGCCCGCCCTTCCTCGCGTCCTGAAAGAGACGATCCGACGCACCCGTGAGCTTGCCGACACGAACGCTCGCCGCCTCGGCATGTCTCGCCGGGAGTTCCTGCTCTCGGCCTGCGGCGCCGCGGCGACGTTCCTGACGCTCGACGCGTGCACACGCGCGGAGCACGCGGCCGACCCTTCCTCGAGCACGAGCGCTCCCGGTGGGGGCTACGGATCGATCTCGCCGTCCGCTCCGCTCGAGCCCGAGACCGCATTCCAGGCTTTGCACGGCGAGGAGTTCGTCTTCGACATTCAGGGCCACCTGCTCGAGTACGAGCTCAATCCGGTGCTGAACGGTCAGGAGTTCTGGGAGGCGTTCCCCCAGAAGGGTTGCGGCGAGGACGACCCGCGGGTGTGCTACTCGATCGAGAACTTCCTGGAACTGATGTTCCTGCGTTCGGACACGAACATGCTGGTGCTCTCGGCGCTGCCGATCTACCCGGAGGGGAGCCCGCAGTCCCACGAGGTGATGGACCTGACGCGCCGGATCGCCGAGGGCCTCTGCCGCGATGAACGGGTGCTCCTGCATGCACAGGCTCTGCCGAACGTGGGACGGCCCGATTCGGCGCTCGAGGGGATGGAGCGCGTGGCCCGCGAGTATCCCGTCGTGGCCTGGAAGACGTTCACGCACTTCCCCGACGGGTTCTTCCGCGACGGGAACGGCTGGTGGCTGGACGACCACGACCCGTCGGCGAGACAGGTCGGGGAGCGGCTGATCCGAAAGGCCGTGGACCTGTCGATCCCGACCATCTGCATCCACAAGGGGCTGTCCCTAGGATCGAAGTACGGATCTCCCGTGGACGTGGGCCCCGCGGCGAAACGGCACCCCGACGCCAACTTCGTCATCTACCACTCGGGGTTCGAGGCGGGTCTCCCCGAGGTGCCGTATTCCCGGGCGACGCGACACATGGGGACCAACCGCTTGATCGCGTCGATGAAGAAAGCCGGGATCGGCCCGAACCAGAACGTGTACGCCGAGATCGGATCCTCGTGGTGGTACGTGATGCGCTATCCGACGCAGGCCGCGCATTTCCTGGGCAAGCTGCTCAGGTACGTGGGCGAGGACAACGTGCTGTGGGGGACCGACTGCCTCTTCTACGGCTCGCCCCAGCCGATGATCCAGGCGATGCGCACGTTCCAGATATCCGAGGAGTTCCAGGAGCGATACGGGTACCCGCGGCTCACGAAGGAACTGAAGGCCAAGATCCTCGGCCTGAACGGCGCCGAGCTCTACGACGTCAAGCCCAACACCGACCGATGCGAGTTCTCCCGGCGCGAGCTGGAGCGTATGCGGCGTGAGTTACCCGGTCGCCTGGGGGCTCTCGGCCCGAGAACGGTGGCACAGGCGGAGGTCTTTCGCGACCACGACCGCATCGACATGGTGTCATCTTACTCATGACTTGGGGGGGGGACTAGTCTGACTCAGACGAGTTCGCGCGCGGTGAGCTGACCGCCCGTTGGTCCCCGTCCCGTGACGGCTGCCGCGCCACATCGCGCGGCCAGCGCCAGGGCATCCCGGATCGATATCCCGGCGCCCAGGGCGTAGGTGAGTCCCGATTGGAACGAGTCGCCGCCACCGTAGGTGTCGACGAGGGGGCCTGGAGGGGGGACGGGGTCGTAGCGGCCCCGCTCACCCGCCGCGGTCTCATAGCGACCTCCGTCGGACCCTTCGGTGAGGACGACCACATCGGGGGGCGCATGGGAGAGGGCCGAGCGATCGTAGCGCTCGCGCGGGTCGCGGGCGCTGCCCACGACCGCGTCGGCTCGTACACCCGATGCAGCAAGGGTCGCCAGGTGGCGCGTGGAGACCACCATCACGCGTGCGGCTCGCGCGTGACGGATGGCCCCGACGTCACCCGCGGTGACGTACACGGCGTCCATGTCGTCCAGGATCTCCCAGGGGAGCGGGTCCGCGCCCCGTGGTTCCAGCCGCGGCCCCAGCGTGATGATCGTGCGCTCGCCCGTCGGGTCGACGAGGCAGACCGCCTGTCGGCTGGGCTCCCTGCGCGTCGCTGCGTGCACGCGGACACCGGCAGCGGTGAGCTCGGTGGTTGCGCGGCGTCCGACATCGTCCTCACCGAACGCGTTGAACAGGTCGCACGCACCGGCGAGCTTCGCGAGCTGGATCGCCGCGACGCCGCCCCCGCCGCCGGCGCCCGACCACGTCTCGGACGCATGCGCGATGTCGCCGGCGGCGGGCACGCGGTCGACCCTCGCGAACATCGTCCACTCCACGTGCCCGACCACCGCCACCTGCACGGCCCGAGCGTATCCTCGCGAGCGATGCGAGAGGAGGTCCGTCTCACCCGGTACAGCCACGGGGCGGGCTGAGCCTGCAAGCTCGGTCCTTCTGACCTGACCCAGGTCCTGGGTCTGCTCGGCCCCTCGGCGATCCCGGAGGAGGTGCTGGTCTCGGAGGAGACCGGCGACGACGCCGCCGTCTACCGGTTGCCCGACGGCACCGGGCTCGTGGCGACGGTGGACTTCTTCACGCCCATCGTCGACGACCCCACCGACTGGGGGAGGATCGCCGCGGCGAACGCGCTCTCCGACGTGTACGCCATGGGCGGCACGCCGAAGTTCGCGCTGGCGATCGCGGGCTGGCCCGTCGAGGACGTGCCGGTCGCGCTCCTCGCGGACGTGCTCCGAGGCGGCCGGGAGGTGGTCGAGTCGGCGGGGGCGGTGGTGCTGGGCGGCCACACCATCACCACGGAGCACGAGCCGCTCTACGGTCTGATCGCGCTCGGATTCGTCGACCCCGCCGGGATCGTCACGAACGCGGCGGCGACGCCCGCCATGACGTTGTTCCTGACGAAGCCGATCGGGACCGGGTTGATCACGACCGCGATCAAGCGCGGCGAGGCGACCGAAGAGCAGGCGCGTGTCGCCATCGAGATCATGACTGTGTTGAACGCGGCCTCCTCCGCCGCGATGCGTGTCGCGGGTGCAGCCGCGGCGACGGACGTCACGGGGTTCGGACTGCTCGGGCATCTCCGTCGGATGCTCGAGGCGAGCGGCTACGGGGGGCAGATCGACGCCGCCTCGGTGCCGCTCCTGCCCGGGGTGCTCGACCTTGCACGACGCGACGTGGTCGCGGGCGGCACCAAGCGCAACCATGCCTGGCTGAACGAGACCACCGACTGGGGCGAGCTCACGCCGCCCGAGCGGCTCGTGCTGGCGGACGCCCAGACCAGCGGCGGACTTCTGATCGCCACCGCCGATCCCGCCCGACTCCGGGCCGAGCTCGGGCGCCACGGGGTGGGATTCGCTGAGATCGGATCCGTCGTGGAGGGACGACCGGGGACGATCACGGTCGTGGGGCGGCTCACGGAATAATCCACCCCGCTGCTAGCATTTGCACCTGCAACGGGCGTCGCGCTATCGACAACGACATGGCCGAGCTGGATGGCGTCTTCGTGAAGGAGATCGTGGAGCAAGGGCTCCGCGAGTTCCCCAATGAGTGCTGCGGCGTGATCGCCTCGGAGGCAGGGAGCCCCGTCAAGGTCTACCCGATGGCCAACGCCGACGCCAGCCCCGTCACCTATCGACTGGACGGCAGGGAGCAGCTGCGCGTGTTCGAGGAGTTGGACGAGCGCGGATGGGACCTTTGGGCGATATACCACTCGCACACCCACTCCGAGGCCTACCCGTCCGAGACCGACGTGAGACTCGCGTTCTATCCGGACGCACGCTACCTCCTGCTGTCCCTCCTCGATCGCGAGGAACCCGTTCTTCGGTCCTTCTCCATCCTCGACGGAGAGATCACCGAAGAGGAGCTGGTGATCACATGACCGGTCGCAAGGTTCCGCAGGTCTTTACCGAGGAGCAGGTCCAGCGCTACGCGCGACACATCATCCTTCCGAACGTCGGCGGGGCGGGCCAACGAAAGCTCCTGGACGCGAGCGTGCTGGTGATCGGCGCGGGCGGCCTGGGCTCACCGGTCGCGATGTACCTGGCGGCGGCCGGCGTGGGGAAGCTGGGGATCGTCGACTTCGATCGCGTCGATGTCTCGAACCTGCAACGACAGATCCTGCACTCCAACGAGGACGTCGGCCGCCCCAAGGTGGAGTCGGCGCTCGAGCATCTGCGCGCCATCAATCCCACGATCGATGTCGTCGGTCACGACACCCTGCTCTTCTCCACGAACGTCTTCGACGTGATGGAGCCCTACGACGTCGTGGTCGACGGCACCGACAACTTCCCCGTCCGCTATCTGGTGAATGACGCGACGCAGTTCCTTGGGAAGCCGCTCGTGTACGGCTCGATCTATCAGTTCGAGGGCCAGGCCACGGTGTTCATGCCAGGCCGGGAGACGCCCTGCTACCGATGCTTGTTCCCTTCGCCGCCGCCTCCGGGCACGGTGCCGTCGTGCGCCGAGGGCGGTGTGTTCGGCGTCCTGCCGGGAGTGGTCGGCTCGATCCAGGCCACCGAGGCGATCAAGCTGATCACCGGCGAAGGGGAGACCCTCGAGGGACGTCTCCTCCTGTACGACGCCCTGCACATGAGCTTCCAAGAAGTGAGGATCCGATGGGACGCCGACTGCCCGGTGTGCGGCAAGGAGCCTTCGATCACCGAGCTGATCGACTACGAGGAGTTCTGCGGGGTACCCGCCCGACCCGAATGAGGAGCCGTTGAAACGATGAGTGTGACCGTCAAGCTCCCCACGATCCTTCGCAAGCATGCCGACGGCGAGGCCCGCGTCCCGGCCGAGGGCGCCACCTTGCGCGACGTGCTGGTCGATCTCGAGTCCTCGTTCCCGGGCATCACACGGAACGTGCTGGCCGAGGACGGAGGCCTGCACCGGTTCATCAACGTCTACGTGAACGACGAGGACGTTCGCTACCTGGGATCGCTCGAAACCGAGCTCGCCGAGGGCGACACCGTCTCGATCCTGCCCGCGGTCGCCGGGGGCTCATCGTCCAACCCGCGGAGCGACGGAAGGAACATCGCGGTGAGCGTCACCGCGAGGTACGCCGCGAACGTCCCGAGCAGCGTGGCGCGGAGACCCGCCCACTCGATCAACGGCCCCGCCACCAGGACGCCGAGCGGCATGCTCACCCACGCCGCGGCGTGCGTCACTCCGAACACGCGACCTCGCATACCGTCCGGCACTCGTTCGTAGAACACGGTGTCGATCACGGGGTTGAGGGGGCCGGACGCGATGCCGGACACCGCTTTGGCGACTAGGAGCACCGCGAGCGCCGGGAACGTCGCTGCGGCCGGATACCACGCAGCGACCAGGATGAAGCCCCACGCGAACACCCTGCGTCGCGGCAGGCGATGCCCGATCGCCGAAAAGACCAATGCGCCGACGACCGAACCGGCGCCCGTCACGCCGAGCATCAGGCCGAGGCTCAGCGCCGACCGGTAGACCTCCTTGGCGTAGACGGGGAGGGCCACCATGGAGATCGAGTCCAGGAGGTTGGTCAGGTTCACGACGGCGATCAGAACGAAGAGCGTCCGGTCTCGCCTCAGGAACGCATAGCCGGCCCGGAGTCGGGTGACGTACGAGGTCGCTTGGTCCTCGGTGCCGGCGTCGACGGTTGCTCGTCGCGGAACGCCGGCGGCGACGACGACGGCGGAGACGACGAACGTCGCGGCGTCGACCCACAACACGTTCGTCGGTCCCACGATCGCAATCAGCACGCCGGCGAGGGGGGCCCCGGCAAGACGCGAGCTTCGCTCTATCGCCGCGTTCGCACCGCTCGCACGCTCGTAGCTCCAGCCCGCCGAGTCGGCGACGTCCGGGATCAGCGCCGACCGGGCCGTGACCCCAGGAGCGTCGAGGAGCCCGCCCAGGAACACGAGCACGACCAACTGCCAGAACGCGATCCCCACCGTCGAATGCAGCAACGGGATGGCGGCGACGGCGGCGGCGCTTGCGATGTCCGCAAGCACGCTGGCCCGCCGATACCCGAGCCGATCGACGAAGGCACCGCCGAACACGCCGGACAGCACGACCGGAACCAGTCCCGCGAACGCGGTGATACCGGTCTTCGATGCACTGCCGGTCGTGGCCAGCACGAACCAGGGGATCGCGACCAGAGCGGCCATGTTGCCCGTCATCGACACGGCATTCGCACCGAGCAGTGCGAATAGGGGCAGCCGCCGGCGATCGGTCATGACGCGGGCCGAGGAATCGGGAGCAGTTCGACGACCGCGATCACCGGCTCGGTGTCATCCCGCCGTGGCCGGTCGACGAAGCGTTCGATCACCGTCGCGAGCGCGCTCCGGAGCTTCACGAGCTCATCGGGAGCGAGCTCCAAGCGTCGGTCGCTCAGCTCCCACATACCGATCCAGTCGCGGGGGAGTGTGGGCATCTCGGCCACCCAGGACTGGAGGACCTCGGCGTACCGCCGCGCCACCTCCGCCGACAAGGCCTGGCCCGCAGCGAGGCGCTCGGGAGAATCCAGGAACTCGCCTACGTCCCACGACGTGATCTGGTGACGAGCGCGCCACCAGCGTTCACGAGCGTCGCGTGCGAGCTCTCCGGCCTCGTCGACGAATCCGTTCGCCGCCAGCTGGCGGAGGTGGTAACTCGCGAGCGGCACGCTCTGCCCGACGCGCTCCGCGAGCGTGGTCGCTGTCGCTGGCCCGTCCGTTCGAAGGAGCCCGAGAAGTTTCAGTCGGAGCGGATGGGCCAGGGCCCGGAGCTGCCTCGCCTCGGTGAGGTGGACCGTCCGACGTTTGGTTCGTGCACCCACGAGATACAAAAGGATACTTTCGAAAGCTTCGCTTCGCAACTCCACGGCCTCCGCCGGCCGGTCCAAGGCGGGAGTGCTTCGTTGCGGGGTGGCTTCCTCGCGCTGGGATACTCCATCGATGCGACACCCCGACATCCTCGATGCGATCGGGAACACGCCGCTCGTCGGGATGCCCGCGATGTCCTCGAAGCGGGGCGTTCGCATGTGGGCGAAGCTCGAGGGGAACAACCCCACCGGCTCGACCAAGGATCGGATCGCGTTGAGGATGATCGAGCAGGCGGAAGCGGAAGGGGAGCTCGACGACGGCCGCACGATCCTCGAGCCCACGTCGGGGAACACGGGGATCTCCCTTGGGATGGTCGCGCGTCGCAAGGGTTACCCGCTCACCGTCGTGATCCCCGACAACGCGAGCCAGGAGCGGATCGGCCTGCTTCGCCTGTTCGGCGCCGAGATCGTGTTTTCCGAAGGCGACAAGGGCACGAACGGCTCGATCGAGGTCGCCCGCGCGCTCGCCCGTGACGATCGCTACTTCATGCCGTTCCAGTACGGGAATCCGGCGAACCCGCTTGCACACGAAGAGGGGACGGCACGCGAGATCCTCGAGGATCTCCCGTCGATCACGCATTTCGTAGCGGGGATGGGCACGGGGGGAACGCTCACGGGCGTCGGCCGGGCGCTGCACACCCACGATCCTGCTGTGAAGGTGATCGCGGCCGAACCGGAGCTGGGCGATCTCGTCTACGGGCTCCGATCGCTCGACGAGGGATTCGTGCCTCCGATATTCGATCCCGCGCAGATCGACAGGAAGCTGTTGGTCAATTCGAGCGACTCTCTGAGGGCCACGAGGGAGCTCACGTCGCGGGAAGGCATCTTCGCCGGTATCTCCAGTGGTGCGGTGATCCACGTGGGACAGCGGATCGCCAGTGAGATCGACGAGGGCGACGTGGTGTGTCTGCTTGCCGACGGGGGCTGGAAGTACCTGTCGCTCGACGCCTGGAACGACGACGTCGCGATCGCCGAGAAGGGGGTCGAGGAGTCGCTGTGGTGGTAGCCCGATGAGTGACTCGAGACCGATAGGGGTGTTCGACTCCGGCGTTGGTGGGCTGACCGTGGCGCGCGCGATCCTCGATCAGCTGCCACACGAGCCGTTGATCTACGTGGGCGACACGGCCCGCTTCCCGTACGGCCCCAAGCCCGTGGACTTGATCCGGACGTACGCCCTCGAGATCGCGCGGTATCTCGTCGCTCGCGACGTGAAGATGCTCGTCGTCGCCTGCAACTCGATCGAGGTGTCCGCGATCGGCGACATCGCGACCGACGCCCGCATCCCGGTGATCGGTGTCATCAATCCGGGTGCGAGGGCCGCGATCCGCGCCACGCGAAATGGGATCGTTGGAGTGATCGGGACCGAGGCGACGATCGTCACGGGCGCCTATCAGCGGGCCGTCGGGTCCGCCGTCCGGCTGCACGCCGCCGCGTGTCCAGCCTTCGTCGATCACGTCGAAGCGGGCGACACGACGTCTGACGCGCTCCGGGAGGACGCGCGAGGGTATCTTGCACCGCTGAAGGAGGAAGGAATCGACACACTGATCCTGGGCTGCACCCACTATCCCTTGCTGTCGGGCTTGCTCCAGCTGGAGCTCGGGCCGGACGTCGTGCTGGTGTCCTCCGCCGAAGAGACCGCAAAGGACGTGTACGCCTCACTCGTGAGGGACGATCTCGGGAGCCAACGGTCCGAGCCTCCACATCATGAGTTCCTGTCGACGGGTGATCCCCATCGATTCCGTGAACTGGCCGAGGTGTTCCTGGGTGGCCATGAGCTCGCGCGGGTCGATGCGGTCCAACTCGAGAAGGAGCGCTCGTGGAGCTGACGGTGCTGGGGTGCGGCGGCACGTGGGCCGACCCGGGCGGGGCGACCAGCGGCTATCTGATACGGGAGGATGGCTTCAACCTCTGGCTCGACTGCGGGTCTGGAACGTTGGCCCGCCTGGAGCAGATCATCCCGATGAGCGAGATCCACGCGGTGCTCGTCTCGCACGCGCATCCCGACCACTTCGTCGACCTCTATCCGTGCTTCTACGCCCGACACTACGCCGGAAAGGGCGCGCCCGGGCTCCCATTGTTCTGCCCCGAGGGGTTCTTCGATCAGGTGGGGGGGCTCGTGTCGTCGGAGTCTCGAGACGTGATGGCGACGGCGTTCAATTGGCTCGAGTTGCACGGCGACGCGGACTTCGAGGTCGGTCCCTTCCGCGTGCAGGCACGGGACATGGCTCACATCGGCGTGCCCGCCCTCGGGTATCGGATCGAGATGGACGGCCGCGCGCTCGCGTACAGTGGCGACACGGGGCCTTCCGAGCACCTGGTCGAGCTCGCCCGCGAGGCCGACGTCTTCTTGTGTGAAGCCACCTGGCAGGAGGACATGGACCTGTTGCCGTTCCACCTGTCGGGTCGCCAGGCGGGCGAGCACGCGCAGGCAGCCGAAGTCGACCGCCTGGTGCTCACCCACATCTGGCCCTCACTCGACAAGGAGAGGTCGCGTACGGAGGCGGCGGAGACGTTCTCCGGACCGATCGACATCGCTCGCGAGGGCATGGTTCTCCAGATCGGAGACTCGTGAGGATGCGGCGGTGAGCCAGCGCCCCGACGGGCGTGAGGCCGGCGCTCTGCGACCGATCACCTGTGAGCTTGGGTACCAGGAGTGGGCGGCTGGCTCCGTCCTGTTCTCGATGGGCCGCACGCGGGTGCTCTGCGCCGCGAGCGTCGCGGACGAGGCGCCGCGTTGGCTCCGCGGCTCGGGCAGGGGATGGGTCACAGGTGAGTACTCGATGCTGCCCGCCTCGACAACGGAGAGGACCGCCCGTGAGGTGAACCGCGGTCGGCCCGGTGGGCGAACGCAGGAGATCCAGCGGCTGATCGGACGCTCGCTCCGCGCGGTCACCGACCTGGGCCGTCTCGGCGACCGGACGATCACCGTGGACTGCGACGTGCTGCAGGCGGATGCGGGAACACGCACGGCGTCGATCACCGGCGGCTACCTCGCGCTCGCCATCGCGCTGCACGGTCTCGCTCGTGAGGACAAGGTCCCGGGAGATCTGCTGACCGATTCCGTGGCCGCGGTGAGCGTCGGCATGGTCGGGGGAACGCCGGTGCTCGACCTCTGCTACGAGGAAGACGCCCGCGCCGATGTGGACTGCAACGTGGTCATGACCGGCTCCGGGCGGCTGGTCGAGGTACAGGGCACGGCGGAGGGCGAGCCCTTCTCCCGCCCTGAACTGGACGCCCTGCTGGATCTCGCCGCGGCCGGCGTCGCCGAACTGACGGACGTGCAGCGAGAGGCCCTTGCCTCGCTCGAAGGGACATGATGCTGCCGGGGCGTGTCGCAGTCGCCACTCGAAACCCCCACAAGCTCCGTGAGATTGCGAGGATTTGCGCCGATTGGCCCGTCGAGTGGGTGACCGTGGCGAACCACGACCCCCGCGCTTTCCCCGAGGTCGATGAGGCCGGCGCGACCTACCTGGAGAACGCCCTACTCAAGGCAAGGGCGGTCGCTGCCGCGCTTGAGATGCCCGCGCTCGCCGACGACTCGGGGATCGAGGTCGACGCGCTCGGCGGCGGGCCCGGCCCCCGTTCGGCCCGCTTCGCCGGCGAGGATGCCAGCGACGAGCAGAACCTCGGGGCCCTTCTCGGTGCGCTCCGGGGGATACCCACCGGCGGCAGGACGGCGCGCTACCGATGCGTGGCCGCGCTTTCGCAGCCCGGCGGCCCTGAGTTGCACGAGGAAGGGCTCTGTGAAGGCTCGCTCATCGCCGTCCGACGAGGTTCGGGCGGATTCGGTTATGACCCGATCTTCGTGCCCGCGGGATGGGACGCCACCATGGCGGAGCTCACCGATGAGCAGAAGGACAGGATCAGTCACCGGGGACGCGCCTTTCGCGCGCTCCGTGAGCGCGTCTTCGCACCGTAGGACCCGGCTGAGCTGGCCGGATGGGTCATCTACCCGACTCAAGGTATCCGGGCCTACGGCCGACGATGTATCCGTGGGACGCAAGTGGGATCGCTCCGAGGACGGACGAACGATGCTGCCCATGGAAGGCTTCTTCGACGGGAAGCCACCGTGGCTCGTGCTGTCGTTGGCCGTGTTCTTCGTTGGTGTGGTAGGCGTGTTCGACTTCGTCACGGGTGACGAGGTCATCCTGACCTTCTTCTATCTGATGCCGGTCGTCCTGGTGACCTGGAACCTCGGCCGGGCATTCGGTCTCGTGGTGGTGGGTATGGCGACGGTTGCCGGTCAGGTCGCCGACATCTCGACGTCCGCGAACAACGGGCTCGTCCCGTCATGGAACGCGGTGGCGCAGCTCGCGCTTGCCCTGTTCGTCGTGTGGCTCCTCTCAGCCGTGAAGGAGGCCGTGGGACTGCAGCGAGAGAAGTTCGCGAGCGAGCGGCGCGTCTCCACCGACTTGCGTGAGATGAACGACGTGAAGGACACCCTTTTGCACGCCGTGTCCCACGACCTGAAGGGACCCCTCGCGGGCATCATCGGTGCGATGCAGACCATCCGGCGCGCCGAAGGCCTGCAACTGACCGATGCGGAGATGGGCTGCCTCTACGAGGTCATCGAGAGCGCGGGACTACGGATGAACAAGCTTGTGACCGACATGCTCGACCTGGAGCGGATCGACCGCGGTCAGGTTCATCCTGAGCGGACGCCGACGCACGTTGGACGCCTGGCCGAGCGCGTCGCCGCCGAGGCCACCGGGCTGGATGAACACCCCGTCGACGTAGCCGCGGACGAGGTGTTGGTCGATGTCGACAGGGGCAAGGTCGAGCGGATCATCGAGAACCTCTTGATCAACGCCGGCCGGCACACGCCCATGGGTACGCCGATCCACATCCACGTCGAGGCGAACCAGACGGGCATCGTGCTCGTCATCGAGGACGAGGGGCCCGGCATCCCCGACGGGTTGAAAGAGCAGTTGTTCGAGCCCTTCCGGCAAGGCGCGATATCGAGCGGCCGGGGCGTGGGGATCGGCCTGTCGCTCGTCCGCCGTTTCGCGCAGCTGCACGGAGGCGCGGCACACGTCGAGGATCGCATCGGCGGCGGCGCCCGGTTCGTGGTGTCACTCCCCGGCGATGTCCAGGTGCTCGCCGAAGCCGTTCCCCACATCAGGCTCCCGCAGCTTGGCGCCGTCTGACCAGACCAGCGTCCGCCTCTTAGGGGCGCACCTCGAGCACGAGGTTGAACGGCGTCACCTCCGCCGCCTGACTCTCGGGAGGAATCGCCCGGTTCGCTCGGCGTACGCCGCGTATTCGGCCCCGAAGCGGCGTTGCAACTCGCCCTCCTCCTTGCGCATCTCCCTCGTCAGCAAGACCGGCTCATCGGACTCGGTGTAGAAGAGCAGCACCAGGAGGGCCAGGACGTTCAGGGTCAGGAGGAACAGCCCGACGGGGAGCAGCACGAAGTGGAGGTAGAACGGGTGCCTCACGTAGCTGTGCAGACCATCCGTGATCAGTGCCCGCTCGTGGCCCGCCAGCCGGTAGACCCTGACGGCTAGGGTGCGGCCGACGACGATCAGGATCGCGAGTCCCAGAGCGGACATGGCCATGCCCGCGATTTGAAGCGGAAGCTCGAACCCCACAAGGAACGAGAGGTGTGGCGAGTAGAGGATCCCGATCCTGAAGACCGAGCCATCGAGCACGAAGATGAGTGGCAAGCCGAACACGACGACACGGGCAAGGAGGGGCCACGCCATCTTCACGACGCCTTTGACGTGATCAGGCTGTTCGGTTGCGAGCTCTTGGCGCCTCGCCTCCGTGACGTTGGTGTCCTCCCAGTGCAGCACCACGGCCCAGAACAGGGCGAGACATCCCCACGTGACCGCCACGATGGCCGACACCACGTTGATCGGGAGCACGGGAGGTCATCGTCCCGCTGTCGCGATCACGCCGTCTCCGCGACCCAACGCATCGGATCATCGGCACCCACGTGGGCGATCATCCCACCGCATCCGGAGCAGGAGGGTCGCGGCGAGAAGGGTCCAGGCGTCGATGCCGAACGCTGCCTCCCAGACGAAGACACCCTCCCAGCCCGTCGCCTCCGCCAGCTCGGCCAGCTCGAGTTGCTCGGTGGCCGTGCCCCCAGGCAGGATCAACGCTCGCTTCACGATCGCCAGTATCGCTGCGTGATCAGGTCCTCAGCGGAGCATCGTGCGCGACGGGTGCCGCTTTCGGTCCACCCCCGAGATCGGTAGCCTCGGCGGTGATCCGATCGGCGGGCTCGTTCAGGGCTCGGAGCCGACCGAAGATCGGGATCGACAGGATCGTGGTCAGGCCTCCCACGACGAAGCCGAGGGGGATCGATCGCTCCTGCGAGAGGTACCCGAGCCCCGTTTGTCCTCCGACGCTGCCGACACCGCCGACCAACGAATCGAATGACACCAGCGTGGCTCGCTCCGACGTCGGGATGGAATGGTGGAGGTAGGTCTGGCGGACCGGCTGCATCACGCCGAACGCGAGGGCTCCCAGAAGGAACACCGGAACGGTCACCCAGAACGAGCGGATCGCCCCCGTGGCAACCATCGTGGCGGTAGGTGTCGTTGCCGTCGCCAGCAGGATCGTGGTCCGCTTGCGGCCCGGGACCGCGAGCCGTCCCACCAGCCAGTTGCCTGCGATGCCGGCGAGGCCGAACAACGCAGCGATCAGGCCGGACAACCAGATCGCGTCCTCCCCGTAGAGCTCGAGGAAGTATGGCTGCCACGCGTACCAGGCCCACGCGAAGAATCCCCACATGAGGAACGATTCGGCGAAGAGCAAGCGGACCGCGGCCGCCTGCCACCCGTACGTAATGCCCGCCCTGGCCACCTTCTGCATCTCCCCGATCATGCCGGCGAGACGACTCGTTCTCGGGGTGAACCCGAGATCGTGCATCGATCGGAACCCCTCGGCGAACGCGATCAGCAGGAGACCGGCGCGAGCGAGATAGGGGAGGGACAGGTGGAGCTGGCCGAGCACCCCACCGCTCACGGTGCCGACGATCATCGCGATGTTGGCCACGATCGAGGCTCGCGCGAAGACGCCGTCCAGCTCGTGCTCGTATCCCGTGGCGATGAGCGCGTCGACGAGCCATGCCTCCACCGCTCCCGAGTAGAAGGCATAACCCAGGCCGAGGATCGCGCTCGCCGTGCTGAAGAGGACGAGACCGCCGTCGATGGACGCCACGCCGACGTACGCGAGCGTTCCCAGGACGAGAACGGCCTCCGAGAGCAGGAAGGAGGCCCGGCGCCCCCGCGTATCGGCCACCACCCCGGTGGGAACCTCGAAGAGGGCCATCGCGGCGGTGAACACGGCGTTCGCCAGGAAGACCTCGAAGATCGTGAGGCCGGCATCCAGGAGGAACAGCGTGTTGATGCCCCAGATCAGCGATGCCGACAGCGTGAACAGACCGCTGATCACGAGGTAGCTGCGGATCACTCGCGCCGGGTTCATCCTATGCAGACAACACCGCGGTGCCGGGAGGGATTCCGGTCACGTCGTCGACGGAAGGAGAGCGATGATCGCCAGGATATGGAACGGCGCGACCCGCCAGGGTGACGCCGAGGACTACGTGGAGTACCTGCAGGAGACGGGTCTCAAGGAGTATCGGCAGACGGCCGGCAACCTGGGGGCATGGGTCCTGTGGAGGGTCACCGGCGACCGAGCGGAATTCGTCACCCTCTCGTTCTGGGAATCGCGCGAGGTGATTGAGGGGTTCGCCGGGGACGAGATCGACAGGGCCGTCTACTACCCCGATGACGACCGGTACCTCATCGAGCGAGAGGACACCGTCGCTCATTACGAGGTCGTGGCCGGGTAGACCCCAGGGTGAGGGTTGCCCTTCCGCTGGGCCGCGCCTCGTGGGATGGTTCGGCGGATGACGGTTCGATGGCTGCCGCGCGTGATGCCGGTCGAAGGTGAGGAGCCGGAGCCGGTCGGGCCCGACCATCCCATGCGGGTGGTGACGCGTGAGGTCGCATCCGGCGCCGGCCGATGGACACGGCAGCGGGCTACGGAGGTGAATCACCTCTTCGATGAGCTCGCCGCCGAGTGGCACACCCGCGATCGGCCCGGGCGCCTCGCGCCGGTCGTGGACGCGCTCGAGCGAGGCGGCGACTTCGCGACGGATGGGTTGGCGG
>Ga0299913_10000947_pt1 | contig 20203 bp, 17 predicted proteins | sample RVTome_9_FD_201360 | JGI IMG/M metagenome (GOLD analysis project Ga0299913, IMG submission 201360) | Soil microbial communities from uranium-contaminated site in the Upper Colorado River Basin, Wyoming, United States - RVT155D38 (version 2) ... | reverse complement strand
TCTTGGAGTCGTTGATCACCTGGCGGCCGATGACCTGGCCGGCGATCTCGTCGGCCCAGTAGGCCTGCGCCGGACGGGTCTGTGCCGGCGTCACCGGGGACGTCTCCTTGGCCGAGCGCGCTGCCTGCCCGGCTGCGCGCGACAGGGGTCGCCCTCCTGCACCAGCAGGCGGCCGACCGGCGATTGCATCAGCTGATGCTGATGATCTTGTACTTGGTGTCGCCGGCCGGAACGGTGACCGTGATCTCCTCGCCCTTCTTGTGCCCCAGCAGGGCACGGCCGACCGGGCTCTCGTTCGAGATCTTGCCGTCCGCCGGCGCAGCCTCGGCCGAGCCGACGATCTGGAAGCTCTCCTTGCCGTCCTGCGACTGGATGGTCACGGTGGAGCCGATCTGCACGTGGGTGGTCGAGTGGGTCTCCTCGATCACCACGGCGTTCTTGATCAGCGCCGAAAGGGTCTGGATTCGGCCTTCGACGAACGCCTGCTCGTTCTTGGCGTCCTCGTACTCGGCGTTCTCGGTTATGTCGCCGTGTTCCTTGGCCTCATGTATGCGCGCGGCCACTTCTGCGCGCTTGACGTTGACCAGCTCGGCGAGCTCCTGACGGATCTGCTCGAGGCCTTCCTTGGACAGGTATGCAGGCTTGTTGTTCATTGGTGATCAGTCCTGAGTTGGGCGGACGGAGGGCGGAACCGGAGTAACGTCGACCGGGGCGCCAGGGTCCGGGGACCGGCGGATTGTAGGCGCGGCCACTCGGGCCGTCAAACGTGCGGCGAGCGGTCAGGAGTCGCCGACGAGTTCATCGCCGAGGCTGGCCAGCCGCGTGATCCGCCGGCGCAGGCGCTCGAGCCCGCCACGGTCCGAGCAGGCGACAAAGACGGTGTCGTCACCGGCGATCGAGCCGGCCACTTCCGGCCAGCCGGTGCGGTCGAGTGCGGCCGCTATGGGATGCGCGGAACCGGGCGTGGCGCGGATCACCAGCAGCAGTCCGGCGGGGCGGATGTCGATGGGCAGGTCGCGCAGGATCATCGCCAGGCGCTGATCGCCGGTGGTCTCCGGCTGGCCGGCGCGCGGCGGCAGGGCGTAGGCGCGCGAGCCGTTGCGGCTGACCTTGATGAGGCCCATCTCGGCCACGTCGCGGCTGACCGTTGCCTGCGTTGCGCGAAAGCCGCGCTCGCGCAGTGCGGCGGCCAGCTCGTGCTGCGTGCCGACAGATCGGGCGCCCAGGAGATCCCGGATCTGCTGCTGGCGCAGCCGCTTCATGACCTCCATAGCGGACCCATTGTGCTACTCGTCAGGCCAGCCCGTTCATCAGCAGCAGCGCAGCGAACACGATCGCGGCGCCGATGCGGTACACGCCGAAGATGTCGGTGCTGAAGCGGCGCAGGTAGGCCAGCAACAGCCAGATCGCGGCCAGGCCGGCCAGCGCGGCGGAAATCATGCCCGCTGCGAGAACAGTCACGTCGAAGGCCCCGGCACTGCCATCGAGCAGTTCGCGCGTCTTCCACAACCCGGCGCCGGCGATGATCGGGGTGCCCATCAGAAACGCGAAGCGCGCCGCCGCCTCGCGCTTCAGGCCCAGGAAGAGGCCGGCCGAGATGGTGATGCCCGAGCGGCTGATGCCCGGAAAGAGCGCGAATGCCTGGGCCAGGCCGATGACCAGTGCGTCGATCACGCGCAGCTCGGCCATCTCGCGCCGATGACGCGCGGCGCGCTCGGCGGCGAAGAGGACGACGGCCCCGACAACGAGCAGGCCGCAGACGACGAGCAGCTGCTCGCGGAAGAAGCTGTCGACGAAGTCTTCCAGCGCCAGGCCCAGCAGCGCGGCCGGGATCACGCTCGCGGCGAGCAGGACGGCCATGCGCCGGTCGGGGTCGTCGCCGATGCGCCGATCGCGCAGCACGGCCAGTCCGGCCAGCGCGTAGCGCAACAGGTCGCGCCAGAAGTAGACCAGTAGGGCGAGCAGCGTACCCATGTGCAGCATGACCGTGAACGCCGGGCTGTTGATGAACGCGTCGTCCCAGCCCAGGACACGCGGCAGCAGGATCAGGTGCGCCGAAGACGAGACGGGCAGGAACTCGGTCAGTCCCTGGACGATGCCGATGACGACCGCCTGGATGAGGGTATCCATGGGTCAGCCCCCCGCGGGCGCGCCGCTCAGCCGGGTCAGCAGATCGATCAGCGGATGAAGAGCGGCGCGAGGACGAGCGTGATCGTCGCCAGCAGCTTGACCAGCACGTGGAGCGACGGGCCGGCGGTGTCCTTGAATGGATCGCCGACCGTATCGCCGACGACGGCCGCCGCATGGGCCGGCGAGCCCTTGCCGAGCACGTTTCCGGCGTCATCCTTCAAATGGCCCGACTCGATGTACTTCTTGGCGTTGTCCCACGCACCGCCGCCGTTGTTGAGCACGGTGGCCAACAGCACGCCGGCGATGGTGCCGACCATCAGCATCCCGGCAACAGCCTCGTGGCCGAGCAGGATGCCGACGATGATCGGCGTCGCAACAGCAACCGCCCCGGGCAGGACCATCTGGCGCAGTGCGGCACGGGTGGTTATGTCGACAACGCGCGCGTAGTCGGGGCGCTGGGTGTAATCCATGATGCCGGGCATTTCACGGAACTGGCGCCGGACCTCGACGATGATCGCCTGGGCCGTCGTGCCCACGGCGCGGATGGCCAGCGAGCTGAAGAAGTAGACGAGCATGGCGCCCATGAGGGCGGCTACGAAGACGCTCACGTCGGCCAGGTTGACCGACTCGAGCAGCGTCCCCGCCTCGCGCACGCCGCGCTCGATCTGGTTGGTCAGGATCAGGTTGACCTTGTCGATGTAGGCCGAGAAGAGCAGGAACGCCGCCAGGCTGGCCGAGGCGATCGCGTAACCCTTCGTCAGGGCCTTCGTCGTATTGCCGACGGCGTCGAGCCGGTCGGTGATCTCGCGCGCGCCGCTTTCCACCTTGGCGAATTCGGCGATCCCGCCGGCGTTGTCTGTGATCGGGCCGAAAGTGTCCATGGCCAGGATGTAGGCCGTGGTCATTAGCATGCCCATCGTCGCCACGGCGGTGCCGAAGATGGCGCCCACGTTGTGGCCGGCGGCATTGACCAGGCCGGCCTGTGAGCCGAGAAATGCGCTGGTGAGCAGAGCCACGCCGATGGTGATGGCGGTCACGAAGGTCGTCTCGAACCCGACTGCCGTGCCCGAGATGATGTTCGTGGCCGGGCCTGTCTTGGAGGCCTCGGCGATCTCCTTGACCGGCCGCCATCCGCCCGCGGTGTAGTACTGCGTGATGTAGACGAACACCACGCTCGTGGCCAGGCCGACTATCCCTGCGCCGAACATCCAGACCCAGGCCGGGATGCCGTTGGCGCCGATCGCATCGGTGCCGGTCTGCATCATGATCGCGGTCGAGATGCCCAGGCCGACGACGCTCAGGAGCGTCGTCACCCAGTAGCCGCGGTTGAGGATGTTCATCGGGTCCTCGTCCTCGCTGCCGCGGACGAAGAACATGGCCACGATCGTGGCGATCAGGCCGAAGCCGCGCACGACGAGCGGGAAGAAGATCCATGCCTCGGGGTTCGGCCAGCCGGCCAGGCTGGCGATGGCGAAGACCGCCACGCCCAGGATCATGGCGCCGATGTTCTCCGCCGCCGTGGACTCGAACAGGTCGGCGCCGCGGCCGGCACAGTCGCCGACGTTGTCGCCGACCAGGTCGGCAATGACCCCGGCGTTGCGTGGATCGTCCTCGGGAATGCCCGCCTCGATCTTGCCGACGAGGTCGGAGCCGACATCGGCCGCCTTGGTGTAGATACCGCCGCCGAGCTGGGCGAAGAGGGCCACGAAGGAAGCGCCGAAGCCGAAGCCGACGATCAGGAACGGCGCCTCGGCCACGGTCACCTCGCCGACGAACGTCTCATAGGCGACGAAGATGCCCCAGACGCCGAGCAGGCTCAGGGCGACGACGAGGAAGCCGGACACCGCGCCGCCGCGCATGGCGACCTGTACGGCCTCGACCAGGCTGCGTCGCGCCGCGGCCGCGGCGCGCACGTTCGAGCGCACGCTGATGTACATGCCGATGATGCCTGAGGCCATCGAGGCGATGGCCCCGACCAGGAAGGCGATGGAGGTCATGATCGCAATCGGCAAACCGGCCAGCTCGGGCACGTCGGCGACGTCTGCGGTCTCGACGAAGAAGATGATCAGCCCGATGACCACCGCGCCGACGAGAGCGAGAACGCCAATCGTGGTGTACTGGCGGCGAATGAAAGCGACGGCACCCTCATGAATAGTGCTTGCGACCTCGCGCATCGCGTCTGTGCCGGTATCACGGCTCAGGACGTCGCGCGCCAGGTAGGCGGCAAAGAGGATGGCCGCGATGCCGGCGATGGGAATGATCCACTGGATGACGGTGGCGAGGTCCACGCTTGAATGAGCCTCCCTGCTCGTGACTATCTCGTGTTGGGCGCGGGCGCAGGTTCAGTCGGCGACCGCGGCCTTGCGTCCGTGATCGGACATGGAAGCGACGCCGGCTCGGGCAACCGGGCGCCGGTTGAGAGCGGCGGGAGTGTAGCAGAGCAGGACTCGGCCACGGGCGACCAGCCGTCGTCCAACGGCCTATACACTCCGCGCGCTGTGAGTCGCCGTCCGCTGGGCTGCCTGATCGAGATCGCCGAAACGCTGATCCTGACGATCGTCATCTTCTGGCTGATCCAGACCTTCGTTGCCCAGCCGTTCCAGGTCCAGCAGCAGAGCATGAGCGGAACGCTCGAAGAGGGGCAGTACGTGCTGGTCGACAAGCTGAGCCCCAACTTCGATCCCTACAACCGCGGCGACATCGTCGTCTTCACGCCGACCCTGCGCGCGGTTTCGTGCACCGATCCGGTCGAGCAGCCGCCGGATGCCGATGCGACGCCCTACATCAAGCGCGTCATCGGTGAGCCGGGCGACACGGTCGAGCTCATCAACGGCGACGTCTACGTCAACGGGGCGACGATCGAGGAGCCATACGTCTTCGGCGCCGACAGTCGTCCGATGGGCAGCGGCGACACGTGGACGGTGCCCGCAGGCCGGCTGTTCGTGATGGGCGACAACCGCGACAACTCGACCGACTCGCGCTCCGACCAGATCGGCATGGTGTGCACCAATGATGTCGTCGGGCGGGCGTGGCTGCGCTACTGGCCGGTCAACACGCTCGGCATCCTGCAGACCCCCACTTACCCCAACGTGCCCACACCCAGCGCCGCGCAGTCGACCGCGGCGCCGTAACCGGGGACGGGTCAGTCGGAGTCGAGCACCCAGCGGTCCAGGTCGCGCGGATAGTCGAGCAGCTCCGCCTGCTCGAACCACAGCGCCAGCTCGCGCTGCGCCGTCTCGGCGCTGTCCGAGCCGTGAACCAGGTTGTGGCCTGTGTCGAGCGCCAGGTCGCCGCGGATGCTGCCCGGCGCAGCCTCGCTGGGCCGCGTGGCACCGTTGATTTCGCGGCACACCGCGATCGCGTTGGGCCCTTCGAGCGCCAGCGCCACCAGCGGTGACGAGGTGATGAACTCGATCAGGCCGGCGAAGAACGGCTTGTCGCGGTGCACCTCATAGTGCCGCTCGGCCAGCGCGCGGTCGACGCGGACCATCTTGACGCTCACGATGCGCAGGCCGCGCTGCTCGTAGCGCTCGATGATGCGACCGATCAGCCCGCGCTGGACGCCGTCGGGCTTGATCAGGATGAGTGTGCGTTCGCTCATGGCTGACTCCGTGTGGTCATGAAAGGCTGAGGGCCTTGTCGATATTGGTGGTCGTGCCGCGCGGCGCGATGACCGACAGGCACAGCCGCTCGTCTTGGAAGAGCCGCTCCGCCAGCGCCTGGATGCGCTCAGGCGTGACGGACTCGAGCTCGGCCAGCGCCTCGTCGACGGTCAGCACTCGGTCGTGCAGTGCCTCCTGCACGCCCAGCCAGGCCGACATGTGGCGGCTCTCCTCGAGGCGCAACTCCAGCCGCCCGCCGGCGAAGCGTCGCGCGCGGTGGAGCTCGTCCAGCGTAACCGGTTTGTCGCGCATGCGACGCAGCTCGTTGAGCAGCGCGGCAATCGTGTCGTCGATGTCCGCCGGGTCGACGCCGGCGTAGATCTGGAGCGAGCCGCAGTCCGAGTAATCGGTCTGGAAGCTGTGCACGTCATAGGCCAGCCCGGCAGTCTCGCGCAACTCCTGGAAGAGCCGGCTGCTCGAGCCCTCACCCAGGATCGTGTTGAGCATCTCCAGGCTCCACTGGTCGGGATCGTCGCGTGGCAGCGCTGGCACGCCCAGGCAGATGTGGGCCTGGGCCAGGTCGCGGGCCTCGATCGCCAGCCTCTCGACCGGCAGCATGGGCGCGGCGGTGAAGCCCGGCATGTGGCCGTTGCCAGCGCCAAAGTCGACGGCGCCAACGTTGCGGCTGACCAGCTCGACGACCGAGTCGTGGTCGAGGTCGCCGGCGACGGCAACGACCGTGTTCGACGGCCGGTACGTGGCCGACCAGAAATCCCGAATGTCCGACTCGGCCAGCGCGCGCACGCTGTCCTCGTCACCGGCGATCTCCCAGCCCAGTGGCGTGTCACCGAAGAAGGCACGGTCGAAGAGGTTGAACACGTACTGTCCGGGATCGTCGCGATACGAGCGGATCTCCTCGACGATGATGTCGCGCTCGCGGCTGATGTCCTTGTCGCGCAGCAGTGGCCGAAAGACCAGGTCAGACAGGACGCCGAAGGCACGTTCCGCCTCGCGCACCGGCAGGCGCACCCAGTAGACGGTCGACTCGCGGTCGGTTGCCGCGTTGGTGCTTCCGCCGCAGCCCTCGATCGCCTCCGAGACAGCCCCCGTGGTCGGGTACTGATGCGTGCCCTTGAAGGTGACGTGCTCCATGAAATGGGCGACCCCGGCGCGGTCGCGCGACTCGAGGCGCGACCCTGCCAGCACGTAGATCGCCACCGACAGCGAGCGGCTGTTGGGCAGACGGGCAGAGATGACGCGCGGCCCGTCGGGCAGCTTGGTTCGCTGGAACATTCGGGCGGAATGCTACACGCCGGGCCCGGCTGGCCTGGCCCGGCGTGGGGTGAGGGCCGCGGCCGTCCTGGAGGGCGGCCGCAGGGTCTGGAGCTGCTAGGCCGCGGGCGGCGGGCTGATGACGCCCGTGATCCAGGTGGTGAGGAAGTAGACCAGGAAGGCAATCGCGACTAGCCACATCAGCCAGTGGATCTCACGCCACTTGCCGCGCGCCATCTTGATGAACACCCAGCTGATGAAGCCGGCGCCTATGCCGACCGTGATGTTGAACGTCAGCGGCATGAGAATCATCGTCAGCAGCGCCGGCAGGCCTTCCTCGACGTCGCCCACCGGGATGTCGCGCACCAACGTGAACATGAGATAGCCCACGAGCACCAGCGCCGGTGCGGTCACCACCACGGGGATGAGCTGCGTCAGCGGCGCGAGAAGGATCGCGAACAGGAAGAGCACGCCGGTGACAACCGATGTGAAGCCCGTACGGCCACCCTCGGCCACGCCTGCGGCGCTCTCGATGTACGTCGTGTTCGACGACACGCCACCGAAACCGCCGGCGATGGCGCCGACGCTGTCAACTGCGAGAACGCGCGTGGCGCCCGGGACCGAGCCGTCCTCGCGCGCCAGTCCCGCCTCGGCCGCGACTCCGGTAATGGTGCCCATGGTGTCGAAGAAGTCGGCCAGCATGATCGCGAAGATGGTCAGCACGGCGACCAGGAGGTTGAGCCGCGCGAACACCTGCAGCGGATCCTGAATTCCCAGCCCGACAGTCGAGAAGTTGGGTGTCAGCGCTGGATTGGCCGGCAGCTGGGTCACGCCCGAGACGAACGCGACCACCGCGGTGGCGATGATGCTGATGATGATCGCGCCCTTGATCTTCATGGCGTAGAGCGCAAACGTGATCAGCAGGCCGATCAGGAACACGAACTGCGCCGGCGTGTTCGGGAACGCGATCTGGACGACCGGCACGCCCTGGGCGATCAGGCCGCCATCAACGAAGCCGATGAACAGGATGAAGAGGCCGATGCCCACGCCAATGGCGCGCTTGAGCGACAGTGGGACGGCATTCATGACCGCCTCGCGGAAGCCGACCAGGACGAGCACCAGGATGACCAGGCCTTCGATCAGCACGACGCCCATCGCGCCCGCTGCATCGAGGCCCATGCCCGTCAGCTGGAAGGCGACGATGGCGTTCAGGCCCAGCCCGGCGGCGATTGCGAATGGGTAGTTGCCGACCAGGCCCATGGCGATCGTCATGACCCCGGCGATCAGAGCCGTGCCCGCGGCCACAGCGGTCGTGTCCAGCCCCAGCGGCCCGGCGATGATGTTCGGGTTCAGGAAGATGATGTAGGCCATGACCATGAACGTGGTCACACCGGCGCGGACCTCGGTGCCGAACGTCGTCCCGCGCTCGCCGAACTTGAAAAAGGAAGCGATCGCTTCCATTCCCTCTCCTACCTCCCTCTCTCGATCCGCCCAGGGCGGACCGGTGTCCCTCTCCGCGGCGGCCGATTCGACGGCCGCTCAGCTCCCCTCGGAACCCTCCACCGCCTGGTCGGAGCCATCGCCACCGTCGAGCGTGCTGAGCTCCATCTGGACGTAATCAGCCGTGGCGGGAAAGGCGAAGCGCTGCTGCTCGGGCTCGTCGGCTCCGGATCGGCCGACCGGCGCGAACTCGACCATGATCCGCTCGTCGCCCTGGACGAGCGTGTAGACGATCAGCTGATCGGGACGGGTCTCGAACTCGAGATGCTCGAACGAGTCGATGTTGAGGCAGATCGAGAGCGGCGTGAAGAAGGTCGACACTTCGGGCCGGTCGACGACGATGCGCTCGACCCAGCCGGTGCCGTGCGAGACCAGGCCATTGCCGCGGAAGTAGCGGTACGAGACGGTCTGCTTGAGCAGCGGGCGCAGCAGGTTGTAGATGTCGGTGGGGCTCGAGACAAGGCCGCTGTTGACGAAGAACTTTGCTGGCGGCTCGAGCGACACGCTCCTCCTAACACGCTCCGCGTCTCTGGCACCGGTCACGGCCCGACGCCCGGACCGGCAGATGGTAGCGTAGCCCGGCCGGCGCGCGAAGCCCCGAATCGCACACCGCGCACAGGGCCGGCCGGCGCGCCGGGCCGCGTATGATCGGCCCGTGATCATCGCGTTGGACGTGGGCAACACCAACGTCGCGCTGGGCATCGTGCGCGGCGCGGAGGTCCGCTCCGCGCGCCGCGCGGCGACCCGCTCCGGGGCCACGGCAGACGAGATGGAGCTCCTGCTCGACGGCCTGCTGCGGCTGGATGGCGCCGGGCTCGACAGCGTCGACGAGATCGTGATGGCCAGTGTCGTACCGGCCGTGAGCGTGACCATGACGGCGCTCGCCGCACGGCGCGGCATCAGGCTGGCACTGGCCGACTGGACGACCGTGCCCATCCCCATCCGCGTCGACAAGCCGGCGGAGGCGGGCGCCGACCGGCTGGTCAACGCCTATGCCGCGGCGCGCCTGCACGGCGCGCCGGCCATCGTCGTCGATCTTGGTACGGCGACGAATTTCGACGTCGTGGCGGCCGATGGCGCGTACGTGGGCGGCGCGCTCGCACCGGGCCTCGAGCTGGGCCTCGACGCGCTCGCGGCACGCACGGCGAAGCTGCCGCGCATCGGGCTGGTGATGCCGCCGCGAGCGATCGGCCGCGACACGGTAAGTGCCATGCAGAGCGGCGCCGTCATTGGCTATCTCGGCCTCGTGCGCGAGCTGGTCGGGGCCATCAGCGACGAGCTCGCCCTCGATGGAACAGCCGCGCCGAAGGTGATCCTGACCGGCGGGCTTTCGGCCGCGCCCTGGGCGGCGTCCATCGTGGGCGTCGACGTGATCGACCCGCTGCTCACACTGCGCGGGCTGGGCCTGCTGCACGGCGAAGTGTTCGCGTCGCCCAGCGCCACGGCGGCCGAGGCATGACTGACGCGCCGGGGACGCTGCGCGGGCGGCTCGTCCTGCTCGGCGTGACCGGCTCGATCGCGGCGTACAAGTCGGCCGAGCTGGCCCGCGCCCTGACCGCCGCGGGCGCCGATGTTCAGCCGCTGATGACCCACTCGGCGCAGGCGTTCCTGGGCCCGCTCACTCTGCAGGCCCTTACCCGCCGGCGGCCGATGACCGATCCCCTCGAGCTGCTGCCCGACCAGCGCATCGCGCACGTGGTTGCCGCCGATGCGGCCGACCTCATCCTGGTCGCGCCGGCCACGGCGCGCTGGCTGGCGGCGATGGCGGCCGGACTGGCCGACGACGTGATCACGGCCACGTGCCTGGCCTCGGCCGCGCCGGTGGTGGTCGCGCCGGCGATGGATGCCGGTATGTACGGCCATCCGGCCACGCAGGCCAACGTCGAGAAGCTGCGCAATTTCGGCTACTCGATCGTCGAGCCCGAATCAGGGCCGCTCGCCTCGGGCCAGGTCGGACGTGGCCGGCTGGCCGAGACGGCGACGATCATGGCCACGGTCAATCGGGCGCTGGACGGACGACCGGTACGACAACCCGATCCCGAGCACCGTCCGCCGGTCGTGTCGGGCGAGGATAGGCAGGACCTGGCTGGCTGGCACGTTGTCGTCACCGCCGGCGGGACGGCCGAGCCGATCGACCCGGTGCGCTACATCGGCAACCGCTCGACGGGCAGGATGGGCGTGGCCGTGGCCGAGGCGGCACTCGCTCGTGGCGCGCAGGTGACGCTCATCCACGGCCTGACGTCCGTGGCGCTCCCCGAGGGAGTGGCACTCGTCAGCGCGCCAACCGCGGCGGAGATGCGTGAGGCAGTCCTAACCGCTCTCACCGACGCCGACGTGCTGGTGATGGCCGCGGCCGTGGCCGACTTCCGGCCGCGCGCGGCCGCGGCGGAGAAGATCGCCCGCGCCGACGGGCTCACGTTGGAGCTCGAGCCAACCCACGACATCCTGGCCGAGGCGGTGACGATTGCCCGCCGCCGTGCGCGCCCGCCGCTGGTTGTCGGCTTCGCCGCCGAGACGGGCTCACTCGAGCGCGCACGCGAGAAGGCGCAGCGCAAGGGCGTCGACCTGCTCGTCGCCAACGACGTGGCCGAGAAAGGCTCGGGCTTCGGCACCGATACCAACCGGGTCACGATCGTCGTCCCCGGCGAGCCCGACGACGCGTGGCCGCTGATGCCCAAGCGCCGCGTCGCCGAGCGGCTCCTCGATCGGCTGGTCGGCCTGCGCGAGGCGCAGGGTGCATCATTGGCAGCCACATGATGATGACACGCAGATGAGCGCACAGAGCCAGCCGGTCCCGGCACCCAAGCCGGGCAAGCCCGAGCGGCGCGTGTCCGTGGCCGACATCGCGCGCATGCATGCCGAGGGCCGGCGGATCCCGATGCTGACCGCCTACGACTACCCAACGGCGCGCATCGTCGACGAGGCCGGCGTGCCGATGATCCTGGTCGGCGATTCGCTGGGCATGGTCATGCTCGGCTACGAGGAGACCGTGCGCGTCTCGATGGAGGAGATGCTCCACCACACCAAGGCCGTCGCGCGCGGCACTCGACGCGCGCTGGTCGTGGGCGACATGCCCTTCCTGAGCTACGGCGTCAACCTCGAGACCTCGCTCGAGAACGCCGGGCGCTTCATCAGCGAGGGTGGCGCGCAGGCAGTCAAGGTCGAGGGCGGCATGCGCAGCGCGCGGACGATCGACGAGATCGCGCGCAACGGGATGCCGGTCATGGGCCATATCGGGTTGACACCGCAGGCTGTTTACGGGCTGGGCGGCCATCGCGTGCAGGGCAAGACGGTCGAGTCGGCGCGGCGCCTGATGGCTGATGCGCTGGCGGTGCAGGAAGCTGGTGCCTTCGCGGTGGTGCTCGAGCTGGTGCCGGCCGAGCTCGCCGCAGCGATCACCGAGCGCCTGCGCATCCCGACCATCGGCATTGGCGCCGGCGCCGGCTGCTCGGGCCAGGTCCAGGTGATCACCGACCTCCTGGGCATGACCTACGGCTTCATCCCACGCCACGCCCGCAAGTACGAGAACCTCGCTGCGCGCATGACCGAGGCCGTAAGCGCCTATGCGGCCGACGTCGCCGAGGGCAGCTTTCCGACCGCCGAGCACTCGTCGACCATTGACGCCGATGTGCTGGCCGAGGTCCTGGGTGATAGCCGGCTCGACCGCGCGGCGCTTGCCGGCGCGACGATGGGCGACGAGCCGATCCCGCTCGACCGCGACCTGTAGCTCACCTGGTGATGCGGTTGGCAAGCCACGCGCCGCAGGATTTCACTGTGGGTGAACAGCAGGCCGCGACAGGCGCATGTTGCGAACCCCGAGACGCGCAACTTTTCACCGTTAGTACAAACGCGACGGGTTCACGGGCGATTTCGGCCCGCAATGTCGCTTCCGCAGCGCGACATGTTCACTCTCCGTGGAAAGTTGCGCTCCTTGTGCTCGTGCTCGCGACGCTGGCAGCGTGCGTATCCGAGCCATGGGGCTGCGGTATGGGTGGAGCATGTCCGGCTCTTGCCGACGTCGGCGGAGTGCGCTATCACACGACGGCAGCCATTCAACTGGTCGGGATAGAGGATGCCCTGTCCTCGGCCGGAACCATCTCCCAAACAAACGCGCCCGATTACTACGCCGCCTTATCCGTCTTCTCTGTCGCCGGCGTTGACCCTCGCGCAGTGCTCGTGGCCCGGAGCTCCGTGGGTGGAGCGACACCGTATGTCGTGCTTTGGGGCCCAGATGAAGCTCGTGCCTGGCCCGGCTTCTGCGATTTCCTGGTTGAGTCTTCGCGGCGGGCGCAGCCAGAGTGCGGGGCACCGCGTCGGCCTGATGAAGTCAGCCCGAACTAGAGCGGCGTTGCGCGAGGCGCGCTCGGCGCTCGAGGCGCCGGTTGGCTTCGTGCCGACGATGGGCGCGCTCCATGAAGGTCACGCCAGCCTCGTGCGCCGCGCGCGCGACGAGTGCCAGTCGGTGGTGGCGAGCATCTTCGTCAACCCCATGCAGTTTGGCCCGAACGAGGACTTCAGCCGCTACCCGCGCGACGAGGCGGCGGACCTGGAGATGCTCGAGCGCCTCGGTGTGGATGTTGCCTTCGTTCCAGGGGTCGAGGAGATCTATCCGCCCGGCCACACGACGAGTGTCGACGTAGGGCGGCTGGGTGATGGGCTCGAGGGCGCCGCGCGGCCCGGCCATTTCCGTGGAGTGGCGACGGTCGTCAGCATCATGTTCAGCCTTGTCCGGCCCGACCGCGCCTACTTCGGTCAGAAGGACGGCCAGCAATCGGTCGTCATCAAGCGGATGGTGCGCGACCTGGGCATGCCGGTCGACATCGTCGTCTGCCCGACTGTCCGCGAGAGTGACGGCCTTGCGCTCGCGTCACGCAACCGCTACCTGACGACCGAAGAGAGGGCACAGGCGCCGATCCTCAACCGGGCGCTGCAGGCTGCGGCCGGTGCCCACGCCGAGGGCGAACGGTCTGCCGAGCGCCTGCGCGAGCTCATGCGCAGCCAGCTGGTGCAGGCGACGGTCGGAACGACCGACTACGTCAGCGTGGCCGATGCCGATAGCCTCGAAGAGCTGAGCTCCGTCGATCGGCCGGCACTTGCCAGCCTCGCCGTCAGGTTTCCGTCGGCCCGCCTGATCGACTGCCTGCCGCTCGACGTCCAAGGTCGCGCAGTCCCGACGTAACGACGTTCGCCAGCCGGTCGGCCGGCCCACGGCGTCGGCCCGCAACCGAGCGCTCGATGAAGCGCGCCAGGATGCGGTCGATGTCGAGGTGTTCGCTGACCAGCCGGCGCGTCAGCTCGATCTTCTCGTGGTCGGCGGGATGCGTCTTGACCAGCAGGTCGTGCACCTGCGAAGCCGTTTCGTAGGTGTCCGCTTCGACGAACATGGCAAAGATCTGCTCGTGCCGGATGGCGTCCAGATCGCGCGGCCGCGGCCGGTAGCCGCCGGTCAGGACCATGCCCGCCAGCTCGGTCTGGCGCTCGTCGACCGGCGCGCGGCCGAACACCTGCCGCCGCCGCGCGAACAGACCGCGCCGCTCGTCTGCCTGCCGGGCAGCCCGCGTGGCGGCGACCACGGCCAGGATCAAGTCGGTGCGATCGCCGGGAATGATGAGCAGGCTGCCCGGCCCGACGCGCTCGATCAGGTGACGCGGCTGCATCGCCCCGATCGAGACGTGCTCGATCACGCGGTCGAGATCATCACCCTGGCTGAGCACCTCGCCGCGCACCTGCTCGACGAGCATCGACAGGGTGGGGTTGGAGAGCAGCGGCCGGTAAGGCAGCATGCCCAACAGCTCGATGCCGTGGCGGGCGAGGCCGGTGCGCAGGACCTCGGGCAGCGTCGGGTGCGCGTCGGCGTCGACCTTGTTGACGATCGCGCCCACGACTTCCACGCCGTGGCGCGCGAAGAGGGCGCGATTGAGGACGATCTCGTCGATCGGCCTCCCGACGCCGGCCTCGGCCACGATCGCCGCAGGTGCTCGCAGCATGCGCGCGACCTGGGCGTTGGACAGCCCGACCACTGAGCCCACGCCGGCGTGGCCAGTCCCTTCGACGAGCAGCAGCTCGTGGCGCTCGGCCAGCGTGGAGTGGGCACGGCGGATGCGCCCGGGCAGGTCCGGCGTGATGTCGCCGCGGATGTAGGCGCGCGTGAAGCCGCGCGGAATGTGGACCGGGCTCATCAGCCCCAGCTCGTCACTCAAGCTGAGTGCGGCGCGCATCAGGATCGCGTCTTCATCGGCCGGCTGGCCGTCGACGATGGCGTAGCGCTGGCCGACCGGTTTGATGAAGCCAATGTCCAGGCCGCGGTCGTGCAGCGCGGCCATCAGCCCCAGCGCGACCGTGGTCTTGCCGCGGTTCATGCCCGTGGCCGCGAGATACAGCTGGCGCATCGGGCGAGGTTAGGCGATGCGCGCCGCGCCGATCACAGGTTGTGCAGCAGCACGGTCGCCGGAGGACCCTGGGGCGCGCTCGACGGCAGGCGTACGACGGCAACCAGCCCACTTCCGTCAGGCGACAGGTCCGGCGCCGGTCCCGCGAGCGTGCCGGGCGTGTCCAGCAGGCTCAACGCCCCGCCGCGCTGGATCTGCATAGGTGGTTCGTCCAGCTCGGCGTCGTAGATCAGCAACGTCGATCCGTCCTCGGACGCGACTATCGTGGGCCCGAGCACGGCAGCAGTGCTGAGCGCGTCGCCGGCACGATCGTAGACCGTCGCCTGCTGGCTTTCGAAGCCGACGACGACCAAGTTGCCATCGGACGTCCACGCGAACGCACCGTTCTCCTGTGCCGGGAAGCCGTCGACGGCGCCGGTTGCCAGGTCCACGATACGAACGACCAGGTCGAACATGGGGACCTCGCGTGGTAGACGCGGACGCTCGACAAACTCCGGATACGCCAGGTAGAAGCCCGTGGGATCGAACAGCCCGCCGCCGACGCGGACGCTCTCGTCGCTCCAGATGGTGGTGCCGTCCGAACCGGCGACTTCCAGCCAGCCCTCCGCGCCCGGCCCGAAGTCACGCGAGTGGACGAGCAGCAGCCGGTCGCCGGCATGCGACCAGGTGGTGGGATAGCCAGGCCGCCAATCGCTCATCGCGCCGTCTGACCAGAGCGCGTACTCGGCCCTATCGCCGGAGTCAAAACGGGCCAGCGCAAGCACTCCGCGACCGTTCGGCAGCGCCGGGTCGATGGGCATCGTCAGCGGGCTGAGCTCGGACGATCCGAGCGCGCCCGCAAGCACGCTTCCCAGCCGCTCGCCGTTGGGGCCGGTCTCGGCGTACCACTCCCCTCCTTCGTCCTGTCGCCAGTCGAGTCGATAGAGCACGAAACGCAGTGAGTCGAGCCACACCGGATCAGTCACGGCCTCGAACTCGCGCACCTGCTCACCGCTGCGCGTTACCAGGCGCACGACGTTGGTTTCGGGCGGGCCGCCGGGCGCCGCGGTCCAGACCAGCAGGTGCTGCCCGTCGGGTGACCAGGCGGCACCGGCCTCGGGAGCATCGGCCAGCCTGATCCAGCCTGCCTGAGGCGTGTGCGCCGGTGTCGGAAGGGGCGAGATCGGGACTGTCGGGACCGTCGTCGGGGTGGCGCTCGGCCCGGGGCTTGCTGTGTGCCTGTCCGTGCCGGATGGCGGGTCGGAAGCGGGCACCAAGCTGGGCGGCACCGTGCCTGTGCACGCGCTCAGTAGTGCCGCCAGGAAGAGCGCTCTGAACAGCCGCGCCGGATAGCCGCGCGCGAGCACTGGCGAGGAGCCTAGGTTCGCGGCGTGAGGCCGCGCACGAGCTCGAGCTGCTCGACGACCCCGGCCGGCGTCACGTACGCCGTGCGGCCGGTCGTGACGCTCGTGCCGGCCAGGAATGGGGCCAGCGGCGGGCTGGGCTCGTCGGTCCAGCCCCACACCAGCCGTGGCTGGCCACGCAGGCCGTTGGCCGCAAGGCTGGCGCGCAGGTCGGCCTGGTCGGGCAGCTCCCAGTCGCCCGTCGTCTCGCGCAGCTCGCCGAACACGTAGCCGGCGCTCGTATCGTTGACCAGCGCGACCGCGCGCACGTCGTTGCCGGCCCGGAGCTCGACCAGCTGGTATGACGGCAGCTCGGCGGCAAGCGATTCGACCGTCACGCTGTTGCCGATCGTGTACGAGGCGGGCAGGTTGCCCAGCTCGGGATCGCCGAGCAGGTCGTGCATGCGCAGTCCTGTGTCGATGGCCGCGCTGACCGTGGCCGCGGGCGGAGTCGGAACCTCGTCGCCATCCTCGTCCTGGTCGGGCGGCGGCGACGCGTTGGCTGCTTCGTACGCGGCCTGTCCGTAGCTGCGCCCGGGGTCGTCGCTGGGCGCCTCGCGCGCCTCCGTCGGCAGGACGGCCACGTACGCGCCGTAGTAGTAAGGCCCTTCGCGTAGGTCGGGCTTGAAGTACTTCTGGTTCCAGTCGCGGATCGTCACGTAGGCGTTGCCCGCGAAGCCACCCGAGGGCCAGCCCGACCAGTTCCCGAAGCCGGCCTGGTACCACGGATCCCAAACCCGGAAGCCGCGGAGCGAGTTGGCCTCGCCGTTCTCGGCCAGCGGATCAAGCGTGGTCCGGTAGCCGACGACAAGGATGGCGTGCTTGCCACCGGCGACGATGGCGCCGACCGGTGCGTCCGTGGCGCGGATGTTGCGCACCAGCTGCCAGTTCATCGCCTTGGCGGTCGTGGTCATGTAGTCCTGGAATCCGTAAGGCAGGTCGACCGGCGCGTAGTTCCAGAGCGTCTCGGCCATGCCCCGTCCGTCGTGGGCAAAGCTCGGGCTGGGCGATCCGCGCGTGCAGCGAATGTAGAAGCTGGTCGACGGGTCAGTCCAGTCGTTCTTGTCAAGTGGTGTCATGTAATTGTTGAGCGCGCTCTGCTTGACGGTCACGCTCGGCGCCAGATGGCGCAGCCATGCGCGTGTGCCGGCCACGACGCACCAGCAGTTCGTCTTCTGCGGCTGGACGAGTGAGCTGTTGAAGACGGACTGGTTGAACTTGCCACTCGTCGCGGTCGGCTCCGGCTCCGGCGGCACCACGGGCTCTTCCCCGGATCCGCTGCCGCAGTACTCGCCCCCCAGTCCGGCGGCGCGATACGGACAGTCGGCTTGCTCGAGATACCAGAGCAGCGCCTTGCGGTTGCGATTGAGGTCGGCGTTCAACTCCGTGCGGCTCGGGTAGTAGCGCTTGGCGCTGCCCCGGGCCATCTCGATCGTGAAGGCAAAGATGCCGTGCTGGCCGTAGGCCCAGTCATCCATGTCGCCGTCGACGATGTACAGGTCGCTGCCCTGCTTGGCCTTGTAGCCGTTGCGCTGGGCCATGCCCTTGCCCAGCGCGACCATCGCCTGACGGTCGTCGGCGACCATGTCGAAGGGTACGTCCTGCTTGGTGTAGGCGTAGGGCCAGAGCACGAGGCGGCCCGCACTGTGGACGCTGACGATGCCTTTCAGCCGCGGCGTGCCGTTGATTACACGGCCGTTTACGAAGCTGCGGTACGCGCGGATCTCGGGTGCGAACCACGGCTCCGGTCCGCGATAGAAGTCACTCGAAGGGTTGCCGCTCGAGCCGCCGCAGCAGCCCCACGTGTAGCCCGCCTGCCGGTTGAGGTCGACGCCGATCGCGCTCGAGCCCGGAATGGGCTGGCGGTTCTTGCGCCACTTGTGGAACCTGCCGTTCTTGAAATCGAACTCGGCGCCGTCGGGATTCATCATCGGGATGATGTAGACGACGGTCGACTGCAGGATGGCCGTGACGCGCCTGCCCAGCTTGGTGGTACGGCCGTAGTTGTTGGTCAGCACCTCGATCATGTGGATCGCCAGCTCGCCCGATGCGCGCTCGCGTGCGTGCGTCATACCGTGGATCAGGATCTCCGGCCGTCCGTGGTTGCCGCCGTTGACGTTGGCGGTGATACGGATGGCGCGGATCGCCCGGCCTTCGTGACTCTGCCCGATCGAGAACTTGGCGGCGATGCCCGGATGGTCGGCCACGGCCTTGTCAATGACCTGTGCCATCTCGGCGTACGTGTGGAAATACGCGTAGCCGGACGGCTCGGCGGCGGCAACGGGTCGCGCGGCGGCCACGAGCGTCGCCACGACGCTCAGCGCCAGGGCGAAGACGAAGCCGCCGGTTACACGGCGGACGGCCATGCATGGCAGGTTACGAGAACGAGGGACGGGTGGGCTATGGCCCTATCGGCTAGTCGGCGACGAAATGGGTTGCAGTTTCCTCTACGTCCGGTCGCGCGCGGCCTGCTTGCGCTCGATGACGGCGATGGCGTCCTTGATGCGAGTCAGGGTCTCGGGGTCGATCGTCTCGTCGTCGGTCTGGGGCACCAGCCGGTCGAGCACGTCGGCGATCAATCCGTAGAACACGGCTGCGTCGGCCACGAAGAACTGCGGCTCGTTGTTGTAGCGCACAAGCGTCAGCCGGCCCTGGAGAACACGCCGGTCGTCGACGTGCGCGACCTGGGTCGAGAAGTTGTGGCCCTGGATGCCGTCAGGGTTGTTGAGGAAGTTGAGCGCGTTGTCGATGGCCAGCCCGAAGCGCGCCCGCCAGGCGACCAGCCGCTCGTGGATCTCGGGCGCTATGCGCACCTCGGCGACCTGGTCGAATACCTCCGGCGAGACGGTCAGCAGGCCGACCAGCGTGGTGCCCGCGCGGGCGCCGAGCATGACCTGCAGGGAGCGCTCGAGCGTGAAGACCTCCGAGTCGAAGCGCGGGCTGGTGATCACGTCGGTCAGCAGATCCTCGACGTTGTCGAGCATGCCGCCGTCGGCCAGCGCCGTCGACATGTGGAGGATCTCCTCCTTGAACAGGAACTGTTCTTCGTGGTCGAGCATCAGGCCGCCGATGCTAGCACCGGCCTCCGCTCAGACGGTCACGAGCACGCCGCCGAGCTGCGCCTGCAACCAGGCGCAGCTCGCTGCGGGGAGACGACCGAGCCTACGGATAGAGGCCGCGCATCGACGTCGCGTCGGCGACGCGCTCTACCGCCAGCAGGTACGCCGCCAGGCGCATGTTGACCTGCTCGCGCTGCGCGATCGCAGCCGTCTCGGCGAACGAGCGGGTCATGATGTCGTGCAGCTTGGAGTTGACGCTCTGCTCGCTCCAGTGGTCGCGGTTGAGGTCCTGCACCCACTCGAAGTAGCTGACCGTGACACCGCCTGCATTGCACAGGATGTCGGGGATCATGAAGATGCCCCGCCGATAGAGGATGTCGTCGGCCTCCGGCGTCGTTGGCCCATTGGCCGCCTCGGCCACGATTTTGGCCTTGACGCGCTCCGCGTTGGCCGGCGTGATCTGGTTCTCGAGGGCCGCCGGGATGAGCACGTCGCACTCGATCTCGAGCACCTCCGCGTTCGTCGCCGACTGCGCTCCGGGGAAGCCAACGACGGTACCGTGCTCGGCCTTCCAGCTGACCACGCGCGCGATGTCCAGCCCGTCCGGATTGTGAATGCCGCCCGTCGAATCGGACACCGCGATTACTGTCGCGCCCTCCTCGACCATCAGCTGGGCCGCGATCGAGCCGGCATTGCCGAAGCCCTGCACGACCACCGTGGCCTGCTTGAGGTCAATGTTCAGCTGGCGCGCGGCCTCGACGATGCAGAACACGGTCCCGCGCGCCGTCGCCTCATTGCGCCCCTCGGAGCCACCCAGGCTGATCGGCTTGCCGGTGACCACGCCGGGCACTGTGTAGCCGACGTGCATC
>Ga0299913_10000946_pt1 | contig 20205 bp, 14 predicted proteins | sample RVTome_9_FD_201360 | JGI IMG/M metagenome (GOLD analysis project Ga0299913, IMG submission 201360) | Soil microbial communities from uranium-contaminated site in the Upper Colorado River Basin, Wyoming, United States - RVT155D38 (version 2) ... | reverse complement strand
CTCATTGCCGCTTCCGCCGCTACACCGCCTTGACGCGCGGCCGACATTAGGCACTGCAGCCTTCCTGTTTCGATAAACCGGTTATCTTCCGATCCTTCCGTCGATTCTGCTGGATGTCCTACTCTCTCGACTCTCTCCGGCTCTCTCTTGCCCGCTCTCTCGTGGATGCCCCGGTTTAAGAATCGTGGATGTCCCGGTTCTCTATCCGGGCCCAGCTGTCCCGGAGGGTGACGATGCGGTTCAGGACCGGATGGCGGCGGCTGTGGTCGGTGAAATCTGTGCAGAAATAGCCGAGCCGTTCGAACTGGCAGACGAAATCAGCGTCGGTCTCGCCAAGGGAAGGTTCCACCAGCGCGGTTAGGGTTTCGAGTGAAGCGGAGTTGAGGTGGGTTGTGATGTCGTCGGCGGAGCCGGGATTCGGGTGAGTAAAAAGACGGTCGTACAAACGCACCTCGGCCGGGAGCGCATGAGCAGCGGAAACCCAGTGGATTGTTCCCTTGACCTTTCGATCGCTGCTGCCGGAACCGCTACGCGTGTCGGGATCGTAACTGCAGTGCAACTCAATGAGTTCGCCGGCATCGTCTTTGATGACTTCGTGGCAGTGGATGATATACCCATAACGAAGGCGCACTTCGCCGCCTGGTTTGAGACGGAAAAACTTCCGCGGTGCCTCCTCCATGAAGTCGCTCCGCTCAATGAATATTTCACGCCCGAACGGCAACGGGCGAGCGCCGAGTTCCGGCCGATTGGGATGGTTTGCCGCCGTCATCTCCTCGGTCTCGCCATTCGGATAATTCGTCAGCACTACCTTGAGAGGCCGAATGACTGCCATGCGCCGCGGCGCTTCGCGGTCCAGATTCTCTCGCACGCAGTTTTCGAGAAGCGACATCTCGATGACGTTCTCTTTTTTCGTCACGCCGATGCGCCCGCAGAAATCCCGCAACGCGGCGGCCGGGTAACCACGGCGCCGCATGCCGGCGAGCGTCGGCATGCGCGGATCGTCCCAGCCTTCGACGATGCGCTCCTCTACCAGTCGGCTCAACTTGCGCTTGCTGGTAACGGTGTAGGCGAGGCTCAGCCGCGAAAACTCGATCTGCCGGGGACGGTGCGCCTGCTGCAGCTGTTCCAGAAGCCAGTTGTACAACGGCCGGTGATCCTCGAACTCCAGTGTGCAAAGCGAATGCGTGACGCCCTCGAAGGCGTCTGACAGCCCGTGCGCGAAGTCGTACAGGGGATATATGCACCATTTATCGCCGGTGCGCTGATGGCTGACATGCCGGATACGATAAAGCGTCGGATCGCGCATATTGATATTCGGCGACGACATATCGATCCTGGCCCGCAGCACATGTTGACCATCGCGGAACTCGCCGTCGCGCATGCGTCGGAAGAGGTCGAGATTTTCGGCAACGCTGCGGTCGCGATACGGGCTGTTCCGGCCGGGAGAGGTCAGAGTGCCGCGGTAGTCGCGAATCTGCTCGGCGTCAAGGCTGTCGACATAGGCTTTGCCGAGTTCGATCAGCCGTTCCGCCGCGCCGTACAGGCGATCGAAGTAATCGGACGCGTGCGTGAGTCGATCGCCCCACTGATACCCGAGCCAGCGAACATCGTCCTTTATAGCAGCGACATACTCCTGTCTCTCCTTGCCTGGATTCGTATCATCGAAGCGCAAATAGGTCCGGCCTCCGTATTCTTCGGCGACACCGAAGTTCAGCCAGATGGATTTGGCATGGCCGATGTGCAGATAGCCATTGGGCTCTGGAGGAAATCGCGTGACGACGCTGCCGCCGTGCTTTCCGCTGGCAACGTCCTCGCTGACAATCTGCCGGATGAAATCCTTCTTCGTGTTGCCGTCGTTCATTGAAGCCGGGCCTGGCGTCGTAAAAGGGCGCAATTGTACGTGCTTAGAGGCTCGACGCGGCACATTTCGCCGCCAGCCCATCCCTGCGCAATAGAGGCCCTCAGTCGCGCCGCACTCCGCTCTCCTGCCCGTGGCGGCAGTCCTGACAAAGTCCTTCGATTTCGACCATCTGCCGGACCGCAGTGAATCCGAGATTCGCCGCTTTCCGTTCGACGAGTCCATCGATGTCAGCGTCGTCCAGTTCAGCGACGAAACGGCACTGCCTGCAGATGAGAAACTGGCCCGTGTGCGAGCTGCTGGGATCCCGGCAGCCGACGAATGCGTTCAGCGAATCCAGCCGGTGCACCAGGTCCGCCTCGATCAGGAATTCCAGCGCCCGGTATACGGTCGGCGGTGCGGCCTTTTTTCCCTCGCGGTTGAGGCTGTCCAGAATTTCATAGGCGCCCGCCGGTTTGTGGCTGTCCCAGACCAGTTCCAGAACGCGGCGGCGCAGGCCGGTCAGTCGGAGGCCGCGTGCGCGGCAGACTTCTTCCGCCGTATCGAGGGCAGCGGACACACAGTCGTCGTGGTCGTGTTGCGGCGGCGGAAATCGGACTGCGGTGGCGAGATCGTTCATGGTTCCGGCAGGGAGACTTTGAGCTGTTTATCCTGACGCGATTGTACACGAACGTGGTGGTCTCTGACGTTAGCGGGCAATGACGATTCGGGTACAATAGCGCGCCTTATCGCAAGCCTCGCCTGTTACAGTCGAACAGAGCAACAGAAAAAACAGACAGCAAATGCCGAGCATCAACTTACCCGACGGATCGATCCGCTCGTTCGAAGGCGCCGTGAGCGGAGCGGAAATTGCGGTGGCCATTGGCAAAGGCCTCGCACGTGACGCCATAGCGGTGCGCGTCAACGGCGAGCTGTGGGATCTGACGCGGCCGATTTCCGAAGATGCGCACATCGAAATCGTCACGGCTGACTCGCCGGAAGGGTTGCACCTGCTGCGCCACGACGCCGCTCACGTCCTTGCGGAAGCCGTGAAGGAATTGTGGCCCGAGACGCAGGTGACCATCGGTCCGGCAATCGAAAACGGGTTCTACTATGATTTTGCGCGTGAGGAGCCTTTTACACCTGAAGATCTCGCGGTCATAGAAGAGCGCATGAAGCAAATCGTCGACCGGGACGAGGTCATCGAACGCGAAGTCTGGGAGCGCGACAGAGCGGTCGAGTTTTTTCGCAATCAGGGCGAAGAATACAAGGCGCAGATCATCGAAGACATTCCCCGGGACGAGGCACTGACTCTGTATCGGCAGGGAAACTTCATCGACCTCTGCCGCGGGCCGCACTTGCCTTCAACGGGCAAGCTGGGGAAGGCATTTCACCTGACACGGGTCTCCGGCGCCTACTGGCGGGGCGATTCGCGAAATCCGATGCTGCAACGCATTTACGGCACTGCCTGGGCAACTGAAAAGCAGTTGCGCAAGTACCTCGTTCAGCTCGAGGAAGCGGAAAAGCGAGACCACCGTCGACTTGGCCGGACGATGGACCTGTTTCATTTTCAGGACGAGGCTCCCGGCGCGGTCTTCTGGCACCCGAAGGGATGGAGCCTGTTTCAGAACCTGATCGGATATATGCGACAACGGCAGAACGAAGCCGGTTATCTGGAAGTGAACACGCCTGAATTGATGGACCGGTCGTTGTGGGAAGCATCGGGCCACTGGGAATCCTTCGGCGAACACATGTTCACGACCGACACCCCGGACGGCCGCAGTTATGCCATCAAGCCGATGAATTGTCCGGGGCACGTGCAGGTGTTCAAGCAAGGCATCACGAGCTATCGCGAACTCCCGTTTCGGCTTGCGGAATTCGGCAAGGTCCACCGTTACGAGCCTTCGGGCGCGCTGCACGGGATGTTGCGCGTTCGGGCGTTCACCCAGGACGATGCCCACATTTTCTGCACAACCGAACAGGTCACCGAGGAATCGATCGCCGTGAGCAAGCAGATACTCGGCATCTATCGCGACCTCGGCTTCGAGGACGTGCAGATCAAGTTTGCAGATCGCCCGCCGGTTCGCGTCGGAGCGGACGATGTCTGGGACACTGCGGAAGCCTCATTGCTGGACGCACTCGAAAAGTCGGGGCTCGAGTTCACGCACAATCCCGGGGAGGGTGCATTCTACGGTCCCAAGCTCGAATTCGTGTTGCGCGATGCGATAGGCCGGGACTGGCAATGCGGCACGCTTCAGGTGGATTTGAATCTGCCGTCGCGCCTCGGCGCGACCTATATTGCAGAAGACGGGCGGAAACACGTCCCCGTTTTGCTGCACCGCGCGATATTCGGGTCTCTCGAGCGCTTTATCGGCATTCTGCTCGAACACCACGCCGGCAATCTGCCGCTGTGGCTGTCTCCGACCCAGGCGAAGGTCCTCACCATCACCTCCGAAGCCGACGAGTACGCGCTCGACGTGGTATCCCGTCTGCGAAGCGCCGGTATCAGTGCAGAGGCGGACCTGCGCAACGAGAAGATCTCCTACAAGGTTCGCGAACACAGTGTTGCAAAAGTGCCGGTTCTGATGGCTGTCGGACAGCGCGAGGTCGAACAACAGACGGTGGCGCTGCGGCGGCTCGGCTCGAAAGAACAGCAGGTCGTCGGGCTGGACGAGGCGATCAACCGCTTGAGCGACGAAATCCGTTTGCGAGGATGCGCCGCCTGACCCGCCGCAACGCAGGAGCTGTGTCCGATCCGCAGCGGGCGCGCTCGAAGTCCGCTGGCCGGTACTTGTGCAGCGGCTCTCTGACTGCTGACATAATAGGCGTAACGTGACGTCGCCGGTATTCCGAATGTGCAGCTCGTCACAAATTCGGCATCTTGTCGGGTTGTGGCGACATTTCACATTCTGGGCGGGGATATACTCGGCGGGCCCGACGCTTCTTGCCATCAAAAACCTGCTGCAGGAGAACATACGTGGCGCTTGAGCAGTTCAAAACCCAGGTGCTGTTGCTGCACAGCCAGCAGAGCACGCTGGATGCGATGAGCGCCGCCTTCGGCGATCGCTATGCGGTGCACCAGGCGACCACCGGCACCGAGGCATTGAACACACTGGGAGAAACGCCGATTCACATCATTGTGTCGGCGCAGGACCTGCCGGGCATGAGTGGTCTGGAGGCATTGCGAGAAGCGAAAAAGCGCTCGCCGGACACCATTGGAATTCTCCTGGCAGGCAACGACGGCGACGACGGACTCGAGGCTCTGGTCGGCGACAAGGAAGTTTTCCAGATCGTGCGCGGCACGATCACGCCGGAAGCGCTGCAGGAACTTATTGACGCCGCTACCAAGCGCGTGCGGATGCTGACGATCTCGGAATCGGCGAACGATCTCGCGGCGAATGTCGACGAACCCGTCGCCGAACACATCGTCATGGAAACGTCCGAGCACGGATCCTCCATCATCAGTACCGGTCGCTTGCCGGCGCTGAAACCGAGCCATGTACAGATCGCGTCGAACGCCGGTGCGCGCGGGATCGACGTGCTCGTCCTGACCAAGGACGAGGACTTTCTCGCGACGATCCGCGATTCCTCAAACGAAATGCACACGGTGCACCACGCCAACACGCCGGCTCAGGCCGAGGCTTTCGTACGCGAGCACAAAGTGGGCGTTCTCGTTACCGACGCCGCAATGGTTGGCGCTCATATCGAAGCAATTACGGAGCGCCTGCGCAAGGATCAGCCACGGCTCGTCGCGGTCGTCGCGGGCCGCCGCGATGACGGCGAGCTTCTGATGGACCTGATCAACCGCGGCCAGGTGTATCGTTTCCTCCTGAAGCCGGTCTCGCCCGGCCGCGCCCGGCTCGCGATCGAGGCGTCGATGAAATACCACCTGGAAGCAGCCGATTCCGCGTTCAAAGGCAAGCCGCGGGGTGAATCATCGGCCGCCGTAGAAGCCCGGCGCCCGCAGTCGGCGAAAGTCGCGCGAATCGCTCCCAGGCTCGGCGCGGTGCCTCACCGGAAACCTGGCGAAGCACCGGCGCGACGCGCCTCCGCCGCGCCCTCTCCAGAGGGAAGAGTCGGCGGCGCAGCAAAACCTGAAGCGCAGGACGGCCCCGACAACCCCTTCAGCACCAGCGGCAGGTTCGTGCGGAATGCGACGGGAATTGCCGCAGCGGTGGGTAAATCGTTCGCCGGTATCTCGGGCGCAGAGGAAACGAAGGCTGCCACCAACGCCGACTCGGGCAAGACGAGCAGCCCGGCAGCACTGCTGGCATCGCCAAAACTTCTCGCAATCGGCGCAAGCGCCGTCGTTGCCGTCGCGGCATTGGCCTGGTGGCTATTTGCAGCGTCCACTGCGCCCGACGCCACACCGCAGGTAGAGACGGACTACGCGGAGGATGCTGCTTCTCCGTCGGTCGTCGAAGAGGACATTCCTCGTGCTCCCGGTCGCCGCGCTGCCACGCCTGCGGAAGTACCCGCCCCGGCGTACCAGGAGTTTCTGGATGAGGCTCGCATTGCTCGCAGCGCGGGCGAGATAGTCGCTCCACCCGGCAGCAATGCAATCGAGTTGTACGTCGCCGCGCGAGAGATTGCGCCGGACGAACCGGTAATTGTCGCCGAACTCACTGAGACGATCGATCAGGCGATTGGTCTGGCGGAAGTTGCTTTGCTGGAACAGCGCACGGCCGATGCCGCGCGAGCGCTGCGCGTGGTCCGCCTTGCCGACCCGGAGAATTCCCGGCTGCCGTTTCTGGATGCCCAGGTAACACAGCTGCAACTGCGCGCGGCCCTCGATCAGGCGCGGGTGGCAATACGCGAGCGGCGCTTTGAAGATGCGGCAACGGCACTGGGCAGCGCACAGACCGTTGCCGGCGGCAAACTGCCGGAAATTACTCTGCTGCTGGAAGAGCTGGAGACGACGCGCAGCGAACAGCAGGTCGACGAAGTGCTGGCGCTGGCAAGCGAGCGGTTGAATCAGAACGCCCTGACGATGCCCGCAAACGACAACGCCCGCTATTACTACGAACTTGCCCTCAGTAACGACCCGGGAAATACCGTGGCGCAACAGGGGCTGACGATTGTCGCGAGCAAACTGGTACTGCGGGCCCGCGAAGCAATCGACTTGGGCCAACTCGATGACGCGGAGCGTTTTCTGAAGAATGCAACCGCACTCGATCCGCGAAGTGCAGATTTGAGCGCTTCGCTGCAAGCACTGGAGAGCGCGAAAGCGCAACGGCAAGAGGAGCTCGAGCGCGAGGCCTCGCTGGCGCGGGAAGCTGAAGCGGATCCTGCCGCGGAAGCTCTCCCCGGGCAAAACGACACGGAAGCGGAAGCCGTATCGCCCGCACTTGAAACCGCGGATTCGCCTGACGAAGCTCTGGCGGACACGGAAAACCCTTCGTCAGAGGGGACGGGCAACGGCAGAGCACAATCTGACACGGGTCCGCGAGAATACGTTGCGATCAGCACGCTCAAGAGAACGAATTATGTGGCCCCCGATTATCCGCGTACCGCGCAACGTCGAAACATAACGGGCTGGGTGGACCTGAGTTTTACCGTCGATCAAGGCGGCAGTGTCGTAGACGTCGGCATACTGGATTCGAGCCCGGGCGACGTGTTCGCCAATTCCGCAACGGAGGCGGTATCGCAGTGGCGATTTGAGCCGAGCACTGAGAACGGTGTACCGGTGGAAAGGCTCGTTGCCGTGCGTTTGATATTCGATCTGGAGTAGCGAACGCCCGCCGCGCGATGGCGATTTCGTACTCGTCCGGCATGGCCGCTCCTATTTTAGCTCTGCGTGCATCTCCGCGAGTATGGAAAGGGCGATGGATGCCGGTCCGTCTGCGCCGATGTCGAATCCGGCCGGTCCGTGCAGCCTGTGCTCGAGACGCAGAGCGAGCTCACCGAGATCTTGCATCAGCCTTTTGCGCCGGTCGCGCGGACCCAGCAATCCGATATAAGGGACGCGCGAACCCGCGAGCATCGCCAGATATTTCCGGTCGGTGGCGAGATGATGGCTCATTACGATAGCGCCATCGTAACGGTCCAGTGAGACATTCTCCGGCAGATCGACCGGCGGAACACAAAGCACTCGCTCGGCCTGCGCGAAGCCGCCGCGTTCGATATAAGCCGGTCGGTGATCCTGCACGGTTGCGCGCCAGCCGAGTTCCGTTGCGAGCCGCAGCACCGGCAAAGCGTCCAGACCGGCTCCGAGGATCAGTAATTTCGGCGGGGGCACTAGCTGTGCAAACAGCACGGTGACAGCACGGCCGTCGATATCGATCTCGCGCGTGCACGATTTTTCCTGCTCGGCCGCAGTCTCCGCTTCGCGCAGAAATGTGCCCCGGTGCTCATCCGGGATGCCGAATGAGGCCGTCACGCCATCGTGGAGCACCTGAGTTGCGCCGGCCGCGAGGGCCTCGTGGGCCGACGACAGGACCGTTGCTGCAATCCCCTGCGAGTCACTCGCCAGCACGCCGGCAATGGCGGGGAACGGCTGAAAATCCTCGTTCGGCAGCAGCGGCTGCAGGAATATGCGCATCAGGCCGTCGCAACCCACGCCGAGTCCCCACAGTTCCTCGTCGTTTTTGCCCAGATCGTAAGTGACGGACTGCGGCGTTCCGGACGCAAGCACCTCCAGCGCGCGCTCCGCCAGATCGCCTTCGAGGCAGCCGCCGGAGAGCATGCCCTGAAAGGTGCCGTCGCCGCTGATCAGCATCCGCGCTCCGGCCTTACTGTAGGTCGACCCTTCCGTGTCATAGACGCTGGCCAGCACCAGCGGCTTTCTCTCCTCCCGCCATCCGGAGAATGAACTCAGCAGATCGCGGACCGTCACAGGGCGGCCTTCAGGGTGGCTCGATCGGCAGCAGGGCGGCTTGTGCTGCCGCGGCTCAACACACTGCCCAGCGCCGCAAGGCTTTCGATGTTGTGAGCCGGGAGAAACAGGTCGACGTGCGGCAACATCTTGCGTATGCCGGCCGCTTTCGGTTCGAAACGCTCGTAGCGCAACACCGGGTTCAACCACACGAGCTGCCGGCAGGAGCGGCGCAGCCTCTGCATCTGGAATTCCAGGTCTGCGGTCGAATCCCGCTCCAGCCCGTCGCTCAACAGGATAACGGCGCCGTTTTGCGAAAGCAGCCGGCGGCTCCATTCCTTGTTGAATCGCTCGAGACATTCGCCGATGCGGGTACCGCCGTCCCAGTCGCTGACATCGGCGGAAATCTGCGCCAACGCCCTGTCGACGTCACTGTCGCGCAGCCGGTGACTGATGTTCGTCAATCGCGTGCCGAAAACAAAACTGTGGACGGTCCGGTTCGCGGAACCGAGCGCGTGGGCGAAATGCAGGAACATTCTCGAGTAGCGGCCCATGGACCCTGAAATGTCACAGATCAGCACCAGAACCGGCGGCCTTTCGATCCGTCGCTTTCTCGTCATCTGGAGGAGCTGGCCGTTGTTGCGCATCATCATCTGCATGGAACGGCGCAAATCATAGCGCTGCCCGTAGGAGTACGGCCGAAACCTGCGCGTAGCCACGTGCCTCAATAGATGGATGTCCTTTAGTAGCAGATCTTTCGCTTCGGTCTGCTCGGCCAGGGTCATTTGTTCGAAATCCTTGTGCCGGAGAATTTCCCGATGCGACCAGGTCTCGGATCGGTCCACATCCACGGTGCTGCCTTCGAGCCGTTCCTGGTCCTGCCGGGACACCGCCTCGAGCAACCGCCGGATGCCAGTATCGGCCTGGGCATCCCGCTGAGGCGTCGTGGTGGCGGGCAGCATGAGCGCCATGGCTCGTTCGAGCAATCGCGGGTTCCGGAAGTACACCTGAAAGGCTTGGTGAAACAGCCGGAACTGGGACGGACTACTCACCAGTACCGCGCGCAACGTCCAGTAGAAATCGTCGCGACTCCGCAGCCCGACCTTTCTTGCGGCAGCGAGCGCGTCGATTACCTGTCCGGTGCCGACCGGGAGGCCTGCACGCCTGAGCGTGCGGCAGAACATGAGGATAGTTGCGGCCAGTCCGTGCGGGTGCGGCGACGAATCATTGTCGCCGCTGCGGCGTTCGGTCCCGTCACGCACGGTCCGCGGCCTGTATCTCCGCCAGCAGCCTCGCCGCCTCGCTGCCCCGGAATCTGGCGATGTCGTCCTGATATTTGAGCAGCAAGCCGAGCGTGTCGTTGACGACCTCTGCATGCAGTGTCGCAACGTCCAGCTGCGCCAGTGCGTTGGCCCAGTCGATCGTTTCGGCGATTCCCGGGCGCTTGAACAGGTCCTGCTCGCGCAGCCCGTGAATGAAGGCGACCAGCTGTGCGCGCAGACCTTCGCTGATGCCGGGCGACTTCAGGGAGACTATGCGCGACTCCGTCTCCAGGTCGGGATAATCGACCCAGTGGTAAAGGCAACGGCGCCTGAGAGCATCGTGCACGTCGCGCGTCCTGTTGGACGTTATCACCACCACAGGCGGCTCCTCGGCCCGCACCGTGCCGAGTTCCGGAATGCTGAGCTGGTAGTCGGACAGAAATTCCAGGAGGTAGGCCTCGAACGGCTCGTCGGCACGGTCGATCTCGTCGATCAGCAACACCGGCGGGCCGCCGGCGCCGGATTCGAGCGCGCGCAACAGGGGTCGTGCAACCAGGTACTCCCTGCTGTAAAGACTGGCGCCGATCTCGGCGATCTTGCCTGCCGCTTCCGCCATCCGGATCGCGACCATCTGGCGCGGATAATTCCATTCGTACGCGGCGCTCGCGAGGTCGAGGCCCTCGTAGCACTGCAAACGGATCAGATCCCGCTCGAGCGTCAGGGCAAGCACGTTGGCAATTTCTGTCTTGCCGACACCGGCTTCGCCCTCCAGCAGCAACGGCCGGCGCATCTGCATGGCGAGCCAGACCGTGGTCGCCAGTTCCCGTCCGGCGATATAGTTGCCGCCACCGAGCAATTCCTGCACTTGCCCGATGTCCGCGGGCAGCGACGGTCGGTCCTTCGACTCAGCCACCTGCGCTCTGCACCGCGCGCTTCGCCATCACGCTGACGAGGTGTGCCCGGAACTCGGCGCTTGCGTGCAGATCGCTGTTGAGGTCGTCCGGCTCGATCGTCAGTGCGTCCAGTGCATTGGCGGAAAACCTGTCGCTGAGCGCCTGCTCGAAGGCCGCCGCACGAAACGCGCAGGGCCCGGCCCCGGTAACGGCGACGCGAATTCCGTCGTTCGATTCCGCCACCATGACGCCGACTACCGCATATCGCGACGCCGGATTCGGAAACTTCGCGTAGGCAGCGCGCTTTACTGCCGGGAAACGCACCGATTGCACAATCTCGCCCGGCTGCAGCGCGGTTTCGAACATGCCAAGAAACCAGTCGTCGGCTGCGATTTCGCGACGATCGGTTTTGATCACCGCGTTCAGCGCCAGCACGGCAGCGGGATAATCGGCGGCCGGATCGCTGTTGGCCACGGAGCCGCCGAGGGTGCCGCGATTCCTGACCTGCGGATCGCCGATCCTGCCGGCGAGATCGGCAAGCACCGGTACTGCCGATCGCACTGTCTCGCTTGCCGCTACATCGGCATGACAGACGGTGGCGCCGATCGTGACCGCTGATTCGCCAGAAGTTATTCCCTGCAGCTCGCCGATGCCTCCGAGGTCGACCAGATCGGATGGCCGCGCAAGCCTCAGCTTCATCGTCGGCAGCAGTGTCATGCCGCCTGCCAGGAGCATCGCCTCGTCGCTGTCATCCAGTATTTTGCGCGCCTCGGCGAGGGACTCGGGACGGTGGTAGTTGAAGTCGTACATGATCAGTCCTTCAGTTTGTCATTCGAACGCCTGCGCTTCATGCAGCGGGAGCCTGCGCCGCCTGGATGGCCCGCCACACGCGTTCCGGTGTGGCGGGAATCGGCAGGTCGGTGACGTTCAGTTCGGAGAGCGCGTCAATGACGGCGTTGATCACGGCAGGTGTCGAACCGATCGTGCCAGCTTCGCCGCAGCCTTTGACGCCGAGCGCATTGTGCGCACACTAGGTGGTGTTCGTGGCGATTTCATAATTCGGCAGGTGATCGGCTTTAGGCAGGCAGTAGTCCATGAGCGATCCGGTCAGCAACTGGCCCGACTCCGGGTCGTAGACGCACTGCTCGTAGAGCGCCTGACCGATCCCCTGGGTGACGCCGCCCTGCACCTGGCCCTCGACAATCATCGGGTTGACGATTCTGCCGAAGTCGTCTGCGGCCACGAACCGCACGACTTCGACAACGCCTGTGTCTGCATCCACTTCCACTTCACAGATGTGGCAGCCCGCGGGAAAGGTGAAGTTCTTCGGATCGTAAAAGGCTGTTTCCTCCAGCCCCGGCTCGAGTACGTCGAGCGGATAGTTGTGCGGAACGTAAGCGGACAACGCGACGTCGCCGAAGCTTACCTCCTTGTCGGTGCCGGCGATGGTGAGCTTGCCGTCTTTGAACACGACGTCGTCCGCGGAGGCCTCGAGCATATGGGCGGCGATCTTCCTGGCCTTGGTCCTGATCTTTTCCAGCGCGGCGAGCAGCGCCATGCCGCCGACGGAGAGTGAGCGTGAGCCGTAAGTGCCCATTCCGAAAGGAATCTTGGCAGTATCTCCATGCACGACTTCGACATTGTCGATGTCCACTCCCAGCGCCTCGGTGACCAGCTGCGCGAAGGTCGTTTCGTGGCCCTGCCCATGACTGTGGGACCCGGTGAAGACCGTCACCGATCCGGTCGGATTGACGCGGACGGTGCCGGCTTCGTACAGGCCGGCGCGAGCGCCCAGCTGGCCGGCCACGTTCGAGGGCGCCAGACCGCAGGCTTCTATATAGGTCGAAAAGCCGATGCCTCGAAGCTTGTCCTTTGCGGCCGATTCCTTGCGGCGCTGCTCGAAGTTTGTGTAGTCCGCCACGTCGAGCGCCTTGTCGAGACAGGCGTGATAATTGCCGCTGTCGTACTCGAGCGCTACGGGCGTCTGGTACGGAAAACTTTCGGGCTTGATGAAGTTTCTCCGGCGCAGTTCGACCTTGTCGTGGCCGGTTTCTCTCGCGGCCTTGTCCACCAGCCTTTCCAGCAGGTACGTCGCTTCGGGGCGGCCGGCGCCACGGTAGGCGTCAACCGGAATCGTGTGCGTGAACATGCCCTTGACTTCGCAATAGATGGCCGGCGTCCGGTACGTGCCCGCCATCAGCGTGCCGTACAGATACGTCGGCACCGAGGGACCGAAGGTGGACAGATAGGCGCCGAGATTCGCCCTTGTGCTGACGCGCAAGCCGAGGAAGTCGCCCTCGTCATTGAGCGCCAGTTCGGCATGCGACACATGGTCTCTGCCGTGCGCGTCGCTCATGAACGCTTCGCTGCGATCGGAGGTCCATTTGACCGGTCGTTTCACGCGCTGCGAGGCCCAGGTAACTATCGCCTCTTCGGCATAGTGAAAAATCTTGGAGCCAAAAGCGCCCCCGACGTCCGGAGCAACGACGCGTAACTTGTGCTCGGGGATGTGCAGGACATAGGCGCCCATCAGAAGACGTATCACGTGAGGATTCTGGCTGGTCGTGTAGAGCGTGTACGCGTCGTTGCCACTGTCGTAATCGCCGATGGCGCAACGCGGTTCTATCGCGTTCGGAATCAGGCGCGTGTTGACCACGTCTATGCCGACGATGTGCCGGGCCGTGGCGAATGCCTTGTCGACTGCCGCGGCGTCACCGATCTCCCAGTCGAAACAGACGTTGCCGGGCGCCTCGTCCCACACCTGGGGCGCGTCACCATCGCCGGCCGCGGCCAGGTCGGTAACAGCAGGCAATTCTTCGTAATCCACCTCGATAAGCTCGGCGGCATCCCGTGCCAGGGCACGCGTCTCTGCCAGCACTACGGCAACCTGATCGCCGATGCAGCGCACCGTGTCGGCAGCGAGCGGCGGGTGCGCCGGTTCGACCATCTGCGAGCCGTCTTTTTGTGTAATGCCCCAGCCGCAGGGGAGTCCGCCGACGCCGTCGGCCGCCATATCGCTGCCGGTGAACACTGCAACAACACCGGGGCAAGCTGCCGCGGAGCGCGTATCGATGTCGCGGACGCGGGCGTGCGGCAGCGGAGAGCGAAGAATAAAAGCGTGAAGTTGTCCCGGACGGTTGATGTCGTCGGTGTAACGGCCTCTGCCGGTAATGAAGCGGAAGTCTTCCTTGCGCCGAACTGCAGCGCCGATGCCGTTCTCAGTCATTGCTGCCTCCACTCGCCCTGGCCGGCGCGCAACGCCGCGGCGCCTGCCTTCACTGCCTTGACGATGTTCTGGTAGCCGGTGCAGCGGCACAGGTTGCCTTCCAGCCACTCGCGGATTTGCTTTTCGTCGGGATCCGGATTCTGCCGCACGAGATCCAGTGCGCTCATAATCATGCCCGGCGTGCAAAAGCCGCACTGCAAACCGTGATGCTCGCGGAACGCTTCCTGCATCGGGTGCAGTTTGCCGTTTCTGGCAACGCCTTCGATGGTAACGATGTCGGCGCCCTGTACCTGCAGGGCGAGCATTGTGCAGCTTTTGACCGATCGGCCGTCGACGTGGATGACGCAGGCTCCACACTGACTGGTGTCACAGCCGACGTGAGTTCCGGTGCGACGGAGAGTTTCGCGCAGCAACTCGACCAGTAACGTGCGGGATTCGACCTCCGCCTCCACGGCCTCGCCGTTCAGAACAAATGACACGGATCTGGACATGGCTCTTTAACCTCCATCGGATGTCGACCAGCCATAGCAGCCTGTCGGACTTAGGACTGATCTACTGCGACGGTGGGAAATCGGCCCACTTTGCCGATCCTTTTCGTCAAATAGCTCGCTATTCTCCTCAAACGATCGCCAAACTGGACTCGATCTCCCACCCGTCTCGCTACGATCGCCTAAGTCCGACAGGCTGCATAGGCGGGAAACTGTGGGATCGCAGCCGGACCCGGTGCCGAGGCCGGCCGCTACCTTGTCAGCGTAACAGAAACCATAACGCCAGTAATCCGACGGCCGCGGCGCCGATCACTATGCGCGTTTTCGTCACGGCTCGCAGTCCCGCCTTCTCGTCTTTCCGCGCCGCGGGCGAAGGCGCTGCGGAATCCAGCTCGCGTGACAGGCAGCCGAAAAAATCGTCGGCCGTTTTTTTCGTTGCTCCCACCACGAGCCGCGAGCCGACCTGTGCAAGCTTGCCGCCGACCTTGAATTCCGCGCTGTACGCGAGCAGCGTGCCGCCGTCCTTTTCGGTGAGGCTGACATCGGCGCTGCCCCGTCCGAAACCCACGGCGCCGGCTTTGCTCTCTCCGCTCAGCGTATAACTTTCCGGCGGCACTGCGTTCTGGAGCCGTATGACCACATTGAATTTCGCCCGGACCGGCCCGATCGCGGCAGCAACCTTCCCCTGAAACTCGCTGTCGGCGGTTTGCTCCAGCGAATCGCAGCCCGGGATGCACTTTTGCAGCATTGCGACGTCGTTGAGAGCCGCCCAAACGGTGTCGCGGCTGCTCGCGATCTGGTACTCGCCTTTGACTTCCACGTTACCTCCCGATGGTTGCCGATCGATGCCCGCCGCTCGGTATTATTCATGCGCGGTTGAGGGCAGTGGCGGGCGGCGCTCATACGTTCTGCCGAGTGAGCACTGCCGACTACACCAGGCCAGCCAGCTTCACGGCATCGATGATCGCCTGGTGCTGTCCCGGAGCCATCAGGTGCACGCCGGCGACTCCATCGATGTCCCGCGCCTGCTGAATCAGTTCGGCGCATATGGCGATGCCCTCGTGCCGCGGGTCGCGCGCGGCTTCGAGCCGCCTCACGATGCCCTCCGGCATGACCGTGCCATAAAGGTTGTCGCGCATCCACCTGGCGCCGTCGGCCGAGCGCAGCGGGCCCAGCCCGACCAGGAAAAACATCTTTTCCGTCAACCCGTGGTAGCGAAGCCGCTCGACGTAGCGCGCCAGAACGTCGAGGTCGAAGCAGAACTGTGTTTGCACGAAACGCGCACCTGCGGCATTTTTCGCAAGCAGCGGATCCGGAGACCAGTCGCGTCCCGGGTTGGCGGGCGTGTCGACGGCACCGGCGAAAAACGCCGCTTTGGTGCTCAGTTCGCCGCCCGACAGCGTGGCGCCGTCCATTGTCATCGATTGCAGTGCCTGGAGAAGCGCCCGGGCATCGAGGTCGAATACCGGCTTGGCCTCCAGGTCGTCGCCTGCACCGATGCTGTCGCCCGACAGGACCAGTACGTTGGCGATGCCGAAAGCCGCAGCGCCCAGAAGGTCGCTTTGCAGTGCGATCCTGTTCCGGTCACGGCAAGTCATCTGCAACACCGGGTCGACGCCAAGCTGTTTGACGTGTATGGCTGCGGCCAGGCTCGACATGCGAACCCTGGCGCCGGCGCCGTCGGTCAGATTTATTGCGGAAACGACCGGTTTAAGGTTGAGCACGGAGCGCGTCAACGGCTCCAGACTCGCCCCGCGAGGCGGTGTGATTTCGGCGGTGACCGCGAAATGGCCCGATTCGAGACAATGCCGTAGAGAATGGGTCGCTGCCGTCACCGTGCTACCTTATCGCCCGCCGCCCGGCCCTGCAATGTGCCGCCGTGACCGGATTCCAGCGCTGACAGGAGCCATGAGCGCGCCTCCAGGCCTTACACGGAAGCTTACATGGTGGGCATCGAAAAGTCGGCGCCGGCGCGAATGCCGGTCGGCCATCGCGACGTGACGGTCTTCAGGCGGGTGTAGAAGCGCACGCCTTCCATGCCATAGACCGAAGTATCGCCGAACAGCGATCGCTTCCAGCCACCGAAACTGTGGAACGCCAGCGGCACCGGAATCGGCACGTTGACACCCACCATTCCGACCTGGATCGTGCTGGCGAATTCTCGTGCGGCATCGCCGTCGCGAGTGAAGATTGCCGTGCCGTTCCCGTATTCGTGGCCGTTGATGAGCCTGACGGCCTCCTCGAAAGTAGCCGCCCGGGTCAGCGTCAGTACCGGGCCGAAGATTTCCTCGCGATAAACCCGCATCCCCGGCGTCGCATGGTCGAACAGCGTCGGCCCAAGAAAATACCCTTCCGATTTGCATACATCGTGAGTTCTGCCGTCGACCAGAACCTTCGCGCCCTCCTGCACACCCAATTCGATGTACGAGCGGACTTTGTCGCGGTGTTCGGAGGTGATCAGAGGTCCCATATCGTTGTTGCTGTCTGTGCCGGGGCCGATCTTGAGCGCCGCGATCCGCGGCAGAAGCTTTTCCAGCAGCGGCTCGGCCGCGTCTCCGACCGTCACGATCGCCGAGATCGCCATGCAGCGCTCACCGGCCGACCCATAGCCCGCGCCCACGAGCGCATCGGCGGCAAGATCCATGTCCGCGTCCGGCATGACCACCATATGGTTTTTCGCGCCGCCGAGCGCCTGGACGCGCTTGCCGTGCTGCGACGCGGTGCGATACACGTGCTCGGCAACAGGGGTTGATCCGACGAAGCTCACCGCCGCCACGCGCTCGTCCGCGAGCAGGGAATCAACGGCGACATGATCCCCCTGCACGACGTTGAAGACGCCCGGCGGCAGCCCTGCTTCGGCCAGCAGTTCGGCCCATTTGAGCGAACAGCCCGGGTCTTTTTCGGACGGTTTGAGGACGAAGGCGTTGCCGCAGGCAATTGCCAGAGGAAACATCCACAACGGCACCATTGCCGGGAAATTGAACGGCGTAATGCCCGCGCAGACGCCCAGCGGCTGGCGCATCGAATAGCAGTCGACTCCCGTGGCGACCTGGTCGTTGTAGTCTCCCTTGATCAGGTGCGGGATGCCGCATGCGAATTCCACGACTTCAAGACCGCGCTGAATGGAGCCGTCTGCATCGTGCAGTACCTTGCCGTGCTCCTCGGTAATGAGCGCGGCTATCTCGGCCCGGTCGCGCTCGATCAATTCTTTCAGGCGGAACATGACGCGCGCGCGACGCAGCACCGGCGTCCTTGACCAGCCGACGAATGCCTTTTCCGCCGCCGCGACTGCTGCTGCCACATCCGACTCGTCGGACATCGCAACCTCCGCACACGGTTTGCCGGTAGCGGAGTCGAATACTTTTGCCGACCGTCCCGAAGACGACTGTCGCGGCTTGCCGTCGATCCAGTTCGTGACCTCACGTATCTTGCTTATCGCAGTTGCTTTCTCGGCCATGATTCTTCCCGTATCTTCTTTGCCTCATTAAAAGTTCATCACGCCCTGTTCAGGGCCGCACGCACACTCTCGACGATTTGCTGTATCTGCGTTTGTTCGATAATGAGCGGCGGTGAAAACGCCACGGTGTCGCCGGTGGTTCGCACGATGACGCCGTTATCGAAACAGTTGCGGAATACGTTCATTGCCCGCGCCGTCGGTTGTCCCTCGATCGGCTCGAGTTCGACGGCGCCGATAAGCCCGAAGTTGCGCACGTCGATGACATGTGGCTCTCCTTTCAGGCTGTGAAGCGCCTCTTCGAACTGTTTCTCCAGTCCGCGCGCCCGCTCGAACAGCCCTTCGTCGCGATAAACGTCGAGTGTTGCGCAACCCGCCGCCGCCGCAAGCGGATGTCCCGAGTAAGTGTAGCCGTGAAAAAACTCTATTGCGCCTTCCGGTCCGGTCATGAACGTATCGTAGATCGGCCCCGCCGCCAGCACCGCGCCCATCGGCACGGCACCGCTGGTCAGTCCTTTCGCGACGGTAATCAGGTCCGGCGTCACAGCAAAGCGGCCGGAAGCGAATGCGTCGCCTGCCCGCCCGAATGCCGTGATCACCTCATCGAAGATCAGCAGGATGCCGTGCCGATCGCAAATGTCACGGAGGCGCGAAAGATAGCCCTTCGGCGGCAGTATCACGCCGGCAGAGCCTGCAATCGGTTCGACGATAACGGCAGCAATGGTCGATGCATCGTGCAGCGCGATGACATCTTCCAGTTCGTCCGCCAGGTGAGCGCCCCACGCGGGCAAGCCGCGCGACCATGCATTGTGCTCGAGGTTGTGGGTATGCGGGAGGTGATCGACCCCCGGCAGCAGCGCACCGAACATTTTCCGGTTGGGCGAAATGCCTCCGACCGAAATCCCGCCGAAGCCGACGCCATGGTATCCGCGCGCGCGCCCGATCAGGCGGGTTCTTTCGCCCTGCCCCCTCAAGCGGTGATAGGCGAGCGCCATTTTCAGGGCGGTATCGACCGCCTCGGATCCGGAATTCACGAAGAACGCGTAATCTATTCCGTCCGGTGCGATGTCCGTCAGCTTGTTTGCCAGTTCGAACACCGTCGGATGACCCAGCTGAAAGGCCATCGAATAATCGAGCGTTTCCGCCTGCTTCTTTATCGCTTCGACGATCTTCGGGTGGCAATGGCCCGCATTACAACACCACAGACCCGCCACTGCATCGAGCAGCTTTTTGCCGTCGTGCGTAAAACAGTGCATGCCCTCGGCGCGTGATATCAGCCTCGGGCTGGACTTGAAGAGCCGGTTGCCGGTAAACGGCATCCAGTACGCCTGCAAGTCGGGCAAGGCCTCTGTCAGTTGTCTGGCGGTGTTGTCGGCCATTTCGTCTCTCCGAATCGATTCAGCGTTTTCCCGGGGGCCTGCTGACGATTACCCGATCGCCGCAGCGGCGGCCATTTCTTCGCAAGGCAGGGCGACCGGGTAATTGTTAACAGGCCCTACAGTATCTCTTTCATTCGATAATAGAGCATGCCGAGCGCCAGCGCCGGATTGGCAAACCATTTGCCGCCGGGCAGCTTCCAGTGCCCGATGCGCTCGAACAGGTCGAATTTCTCGAAATCGCCACCGATCGCATCGGCGATCAGCTTGCCTGCCAGATGCGACGGCGCGAGCCCGTGCCCGGAGTAGCCCTGAGCGTAATAGCTGTTGCCGGAGATCCTGCCCAACTGCGGAATTCGCTTGATGCTGATGGCGATGTATCCGCCCCACTCGTAGTCGATTCGCGCTTCTTTGAGCTGCGGAAACACCTTCAGCATGTTCGGACGCAGGCTCGCGCTTATATCTTTCGGATTGCGGCCCGAGTAGTTGCAAAGGCCGCCGAACAGCAGCCGCTTGTCGGCGGAAAGTCGAAAGTAGTCCAGGCTGACGCGTTGGTCACAAGCGGCCATATCTTTCGGCAACAGTTCCGACGCCAGCGCTGCTCCCAGCGGTTCGGTAGCAATCATATAGCTGCCGGCAGGGATCACCGCACCATAGAGTTTCGGCTCGACGCGCCCGAGATAAGCATTACCCGCGAGGACGATTTTTTCCGCCCGCACCTTGCCGCCTGCCGTCTCGACCACCGGATTGCGCCCATGGCTAACCCGCGTGACCGGTGAACGCTCAAAGATCGATGCTCCCGTTTGCACGGCCGCACGCGCTTCGCCGATACAGAGGTTCAGAGGGTGCAGATGG
>Ga0299913_10000945_pt1 | contig 20213 bp, 17 predicted proteins | sample RVTome_9_FD_201360 | JGI IMG/M metagenome (GOLD analysis project Ga0299913, IMG submission 201360) | Soil microbial communities from uranium-contaminated site in the Upper Colorado River Basin, Wyoming, United States - RVT155D38 (version 2) ... | reverse complement strand
GGGCGGCTACAGCGTGCTCGTGCCCCCTCGGACCGGTCGATGACGCCGGACGGAAGGCTGATCTCGAACGGGATCGCCGCCAGCTGGTCGTCGGATACGCCGACCTTGACCAGAAATTGCTGCCAGCGCGGGTCGGAACGCAGGTTGTCGTACAGCGGCATCAGACGCCATTCACCCCAGCCCCCGGCGCCCGCGACGTCATAATCCTTTTCCAGCCATTCGAAAGCCGCCTCGACGTCGCCGCGGAATGCATGAACCTGCGCAACCTCGGACGGCCACCGCTCTCCCCAGTTTTCGATCAGCTCCTCGAGCGCGGCATCGGAGTCGGCGTCGCGTCCCTCGGCATGGGCGACGAGTGCGAGACCTTTCACGCGATACGCGTCGTCATCTTCGCTCTCGAACGCCGCGCGAGCGGCCTCGAGGTTACCCTTGAACAGCAAAATGGTCCCCAGGCGGTACCGGGCGCTTTCGTATTGCGGGCTCAGGACGAGGGCCTTCCGAATGCTGCGTTCGGCATCGTCGAAGGCACGTGCAAAGTAGTACGCGATTCCCAGATTGAAATGTGCGCGCGGATCGACCGGCGTCAGCGAAACGCTGTATTCCTGAAGCGCGATCGAGTCTTCCAGTCGACCGAGGGAATGCACGAGGACTGCGAGGTTTCCAAGCAGTGTCGGATCGGTCGGTGCAAGTCGCAGCGCCATTTGCCCGAATTCGGCAGCCGCGGCGAGGTTTCCGTCGTAGGTTCGGGCAATCCAGGCGAGTTGTGCGTAAGCCTCTGCGTTGTCCGGGTCGTATTCGAGCGCCTTCAGCTGTGCTTCACGCGCCATCGCATGCCCTTCGTCCCATGGCATCAGGCCCGCGGCGGTCTGGTTGAGCCAGGCGGTGCCGAGCGCAACCCGCGCGGTCGCATATGAGGGATCCAGTTCCAGCGCCCGCTCGAATAACTCGCCGGCACGCACCATGCTTACCTGTGAACCTTGCCGCTCCAGATAGCGGCCTTCGAGGTAGAGCGTATGGGCTTCCGGTAGGGTCCGTTCCATCGTCGGGAGGTCGCCGAGCACCTCGACCTTGAGTGCGTCGACGATGTTGGCGGAAATCTGGTCCTGAACGTCGAAGATGTCTCCGGAGGGCAGGTCATACGTATGCGACCAGAGGTGATAGCCGTCGGAGGCCGAGATGAGTTGCGCCGTAATGCGGACGCGATCGCCCGACGTGCGCACGCTGCCTTCGAGGATGTGAGCCACCTTGAGTGTTCTGGCGATCTCGTCGATCGGCGGATGCCTGCCCTTGAAACTCCATGACGAGGTCCGCGCCGCTACACGCAGCCGTGGAATTTTTGCAAGAAGGTTCAGCAGTTCCTCGGCGATACCATCGGCAAAGTACTCCTGGTCCCCGGAGGGCGAGAGATCCAGAAACGGCAACACGGCAATCGTGTTGGGCTGAACCGCCACGCTGCGGCTCGCCGGTTCGAAGAGAAACTTGTCGACGGAGAAGTAACCGACGGCGAGTGCCAGTACGACGATGACGATACCGTCCAGCCTGCGGCTTTGTCCGGATCGCGGCTCCTGTTCGGCGACCGCGTCCGCGTCCTTTCTCAGTCCCTCAGGCGTCCACTTGAATACCCAGGACAGGGCGAGAACCGGAACGAGGCCTACTGCGAGAAGAATGACGACCCAGCGTATCCTGGTCTCGGGAATCTCGAAGATCGGAAACAGCGTCTCCAGGAGTTGTACCAGCAGCCACGATCCCGCGAGATAGGCGATACCCGTCCGAATGACATGGCGTCGCTTCAGCTCATCGATGAAATGTCGCATATCAACCGCTTCAGTCCCCGATTGCGGCGAAACGATACCATCTCCACGGGTCGCAATGTTAGCTTTCGAGCGTCTGTCGCGCGGCGACGAGGCGCCGGTGTTCGGTTCTCACGCATCGATCCATGATGACTTCGATGCCCGCGTGTCTGGCACGCTCGGCCGACCCCGCATCGCAGATCTGCAGTTGCAGCCAAAGGTAGCGAATGCCCTTGTCGGCGATCAGCGGCAGGATCTCCTCGACGATGCCCGGCACCTCGGAGGACCGCCTGAAGACGTTGACCATTTCGAACCGCTCCGGCACGGCGGCGAGCGAAGAATAAACGCGTTCGCCGTGGATGCTTTGGAGAACAGCGGTCGGGTTTACCGGAATTACGCGATATCCCACCTTCTGAAGATAACGCATGACACCGTAACTGGGCCGCGCCGGGTCGGGGCTCGCCCCGACCATCGCGATCGTCCGCGTGTCGATGAGAGCGCGGTCAACGTCGTCGCTGGTGCAGTCCCGTTGCGTCATCTCACCTTGTGCGGGGCTCGGGTCAATCAGCATAGCAGGCCGACGGTCCGACCGCAGCAGGCGATAACGTCAGTGCGCCGCATTACGCCCAACGCGAAATTGAGTACCATTGCCGCATGAATGCGAAACCCGATCGCGAGAACGACATTCTTCCGTCGCGCAGCCCAGGCGGGTTTCCGGATGAGTGACGAGGATCTGTCGCCCGAAACCTGGACGGTACAGGGCCTGCACTTCGTGGACCGCGTGACCGGCGCCGTCGTGCCTTCCATAAGCCCGTCTACGACTTTCGCCCGCGACGACGAGTATCGACTGTTGTCCGCATCCCACAGCTATGCACGCGACGAGAATCCCGGCTTCGAATTGGTGGAGCAGATGCTCATGCGCCTGGAGGGGGGTGCCTCCGCGCTCCTCTTCAGTTCCGGGATGGCCGCGGCGATGTCCGTGATACAGACCTTGCAGCCCGGTGACCACATCGTCGCTCCCAGGGTGATGTACTGGGGTTTGCGCAACTGGCTGCTCAAGTTCTGCAATCGATGGGGTATCGACATAAGCCTTTACGACTCCACTGTCCCCGACGAGCTTGCCCGAACTCTGAAGGCCGGCAGGACAAGGCTCGTCTGGATCGAAACGCCCTGCAACCCGACATGGGATGTGGTCGATATCGGCGAGGCAGCCCGCATCGCCCACGACGCCGGGGCCCGGCTAGCGGTCGACTCGACCGTGCCGACGCCGGTATTGACCCGTCCCATTGAACATGGCGCAGACATCGTCATGCACTCGGCGACGAAATATTTGAACGGTCATGGCGACGTCGTCGCCGGCGCACTCGTGACGGCACAGGAGGACGAACAATGGGCCCGCATCCGAGAAGTGCGGGCGGAGGGCGGAGCGATTCTCGGCTCTTTCGAAGCCTGGCTCCTGCAGCGCGGCATGCGCACGCTGTTCATTCGAGTCGGCAAGGCGAGCGCTTCGGCGTTGCGAATTGCCGGGCATTTCGAGAATCATCCGCAACTCGAGCGGGTTCTGTATCCGGGGTTGCCTTCCCATCCCGGTCACAGGATTGCGCGGCGGCAGATGCAGGGTGGGTTCGGCGGTATGTTGTCGCTTCGGGTAAAGGGAGGCGAGGAGGCTGCGCTCCTCGTGGCGAAGCGTTGCCGGGTTTTCATACGTGCAACGTCGCTGGGTGGAGTTGAAAGCCTGATCGAGCATCGATATTCCATCGAGGGTCCTTCGAGTCCGATACCGAAGGATCTGCTGCGGCTTTCGATCGGCATAGAGTCGGCGGACGATCTGATTGCCGATCTCGAGCAGGCGCTTTCTGAAATCCCGCCCGTCGTGTGTGCTGGCACGCATGACACATGAACGATTGACGTTGGCGCGTGCGACGAAGGAAGGCGTTCTTCACCGACGACCAACGTGCCGTTGAGTGAGATCGCCCGTGGGACGGGCTCCTACAGCCCCCGAATTGGACTATTCGCGGGCTGTAGGAGCCCGCACTGCGGGCGATCGGCGTCTCCGGGTGGCACTGCTCCTACAGAGCTCGCAGGTACTCTTCGATGCGGCGGCGCGTGCCGGAGTCGGGGAGGCGGCCGGTGCCGGCACTGGCGTTGTCTTTCATGTGGCGCGCGTTGCTGGTGGCGGCCAGGACGCAGGTGACATCCGGGTAGCCCAGGATGTATTTCAGTGAGAACTGCGCCCAGGACTCGCAATCGAAGTCGGCGGCCCATTCCGGCAATTGACGGTCGCGCAGCAGCGAGAAGTATTCGCCGTTGCCGAAAGCGCGGTTGATCATGACGGCAACGCCGCGATCGGCCGCTGCCGGGATGACGCGCTCGGCCGCCTCGGGCTCCAGGGGTGAATAGTTGACCTGCACGAAATCGAGGTCGTGGGACTTGATCAGCGACTCCATTTCGGCGAAGCCGCTTTGCCGCGACGTCGTAATGCCGATGTAACGAACGCGGCCGGCCTCTTTCCAGTCGCGCAGGTTCGCAAGCTGGGTTTCCGCGTCCGTAAGGCTGTGCACCATCATCAGGTCCAGCGGACGTTTTCCGAGAAGCTCATGGGATCTTTCCAGGGACCGACGGCCCTGCTCGGCGCCTCTCGTCCCGACCTTCGTCGAAATGAAGATCGTGTCCTCAAGGCCCAGTTCCGAGAAGAAACCGCCCAAGATCTTTTCAGCGTCGCCGTAGGCGGGTGCCGTATCGACGAGGCTGCCGCCATGCTCCACCAGCGTTCGCAAGACCGCTTTCAGTTCCTCGCCGCCGTCAGCGGGAATGCGATCGAACTCGTGGGAGGTGCCCAGCCCGATGACGGGGATACCCTCGTCCGTCCCGGGGATGCGGCGCCGGTCCATCTTCGGGGCCGTTGCCAGAACCGCCTGCGGCATCGATAATGCCACACCGGCGGCGGCGGTCAGTTTCAGGAACTCGCGGCGGCGAAAGGGGGCAAATCCGGTCATCTTTGCTCCAGTGCGCTGTGATTGCGGTCAAGATAACATAGCCATGACGGTCGCCGGTCAGGGCGGGTGTAGTTCAATGGTAGAACATTAGCTTCCCAAGCTAAGAATGAGGGTTCGATTCCCTTCACCCGCTCCATCCCCGCATTCACGGGGACGGAGCCTCGGAAAGCGACCCGCCTCATCGATACGCCGGCGGTTTTCCCGAGCCGGCCTTCAGGTACCGATCGCGCAGCAGCGTCTGGCGGCTTTCCATCGGTATGGCTTCGCCGCCGATGTAGACTTGCTCCGGATAGCTGGTGAGCTCCAGCGGATCGTCATTCCAGATCACGAGGTCGGCGCGCTTGCCGGCTTCGAGGCTGCCGATTCGATCCGCCACTCCGTACATTTCCGCGGGCGCCAGTGTCAGCGCGCGCAGCGCTTCGTCCCATGACAGTCCGTTTGCCACGGCGATACCCGCGGCCTGGGTGATGTTGCGCGCGTTGTGATTCTGGCTGGCGCCGTCGCCGCCAATCGCGAACCGCACGCCGGCTTGCGACAGAACCGACGCCGCGTCGAGTCTTGCGTTCAGTTGGTCGAAACTGCCGGGGAGGTTGGCGAGGGAATCGAGAATGACGCTCGCGCCCGCGGCCGCCAGCTCGTCGGCGACCATCCAGGCTTCCACGCCGCCGAGGACGATCAGGTCGAGGTCGTACTCCGCGGCGAGCCCGATCGCGGTGGCGATGTCGCTGGCCCGGTGGACCCTCACGAGAAGCGGCTTGCTGCCGTCCAGCAAGGCTTGCAGAGCTACGAGGTCGCTGCGGCTCAGGGAATACCGGCGACGGCTTCCCTGTTCGTAAGCCTGAACGTTTCGTGCGTAATCCCGGGCGTCGTCCAGCGCGGCGCGCAAAATCATGAACGCCGCACCTCGCGAGCCTGCCGCGATTTGACCGCCGGTTTCTCCAAGATTCGCCACGAAGGCGGCGCCGCGCTCGACGATGTAGTCTTCGTCGGTCAATGACACGACCGAAGCCAGCCCGGAGAATACGCGACTCTGATTGCCGAGCACGTCGGGTTCGCGCGGAAGCGGAGCTATCACGGCATGCGTAATGCCCTCGATGCGGTTCGTTGCGATGAGACTCGAACGCGGGTTGTAAGCATCGGCAGGGTCGAAGCTTGCGGAGAACTGGTTGCCACGCTGAATGAAATCGACCGTGTTCTCCTCGGCATTCACCTCCACCAGCCCGATCTGCCCGAAAGGCGTAATGAGTCCGGGAGTAATGATCTTGCCGGAAGCATCGATCTCGCGGGACCCGTCCGGGGCGGCAATGCCGGCGCCCACCGCCGTGACGTTGCCGTCGGTGATGACGATGGTCGCGTTCTCGACGGTGCCGGCAGAGCCGGCCGTATGTACGGTCGCACCGGTAATCGCAACCGATTTCGCGGCCGAAGCGTGTGCGAACAGAAGCGCTGTCGCCAGCAAAACGGATCCTGTCAGCGTTTTCATTTGGCGCCTCCGGTCATTGCGGTCGTGCCCAGGCTGAAATCGGTCACGGGATTGGCGGACGGATCGTCGCGGTCGAAAGCAAGTGCGCCATCGATATAGACACGTTTCACTCTTGCGTAAACACTGAAGGGGTCCCGGTCCCAGACCGCGACGTCGGCCATCTTTCCTGCCTCGAGGCTGCCCACCGCGTCCGCGATGCCTAGCGATCTTGCCGGGTTCAGGGTAATCCACTGGATGGCCTGTTCCGGAGCGATGCTGATATCGACACGCGCTGCCGCGCCCACGATCTTCGCGGTCTCCTGATTGAGCCTCTGGATGCCGCGTTCGTCGTCAGAGTGCACGATTGCGCAGGCGCCTGCCTTTGCCACCAGCGCGGCATTCTCGCGGATACCGTCGTATGCCTCCATCTTGAAACCCCACCAATCCGCCCAGACGGCGGCGCAAATATCGTTTTCCGCAAGGAGGTCCGGCACTTTGTAGGCCTCGGCAGCATGATGAAACGCGGCGATCCGGTAACCGAATTCGCGGGCGACGTCTATCATCACCGCCATTTCGTCGGCACGATAGCAATGGTTGTGCACCAGAATCTCGCCCTCCAGAACGCCGACCAGGGTTTCCAGCTGCAAATCGCGCATCGGTGCATCACCCTCACCGTTGTCCGCTTTCTTTATCTTGTTGCGGTAGTCTTCCGCCGCAATCCACGCCTTGCGATAACCCGCCACGTTGCCCATGCGCGTCGACGGCGCGACGCCTTTACCGAATCCGTACACGCGTTTCGGATTCTCGCCACAGGCCATCTTCAGTCCGTATGGGGCTCCGGGAAACTTCATCTCCTGTACCGAACGCCCGGGAACGTTCTTGACCGTGACACTGCGTCCGCCAAAGAGGTTTGCGGACCCGGGCAGTATCTGCAGCGTCGTGACGCCGCCGGCCAGTGCGGTAACGAAGCCCGGATCCTGCGGCCAGACGCTGTGCTCCGCCCACACCTCGGCGGTATTGGGTGACGTCATCTCGTTGCCGTCACCGTGCGCCAATACTGCCGGCGCCGGGTAAACGCCAAGATGAGAGTGCACGTCGATGATTCCCGGCGTCACCCACATGCCGCCGGCATCCACTACGTCCGCGCCCTCCGCGGAGATTCCCATGCCGACCTCTGCGATCTTTCCATTCCGGATCAATACGTCGGCGCCCTCCAGCCGTTCGCCGGTGCCCGTGAGGATCGTTGCGCCGCGCAACAGAGTGACACCGGACGGGAGCGGGCGATACTGGCTGGCATACGCCGTCGGCACATCGTTGTCGCGGCTTCCGTTGCCGTTTGCGTCGTTGCCCCGGTCGCAAGCGGCAAGCGTCATGCACACAGCCGCCAGGATCATGATTCGCTTCATCGAGTCCTCCAGTCGTTTATTCTTTGTGCCCGAGACTATACATGTTGGACCCGGATCACGGTAAATGCCCGACGGGCATAAACCAGGGCGCGCCAGGATTGAGACGCAGCTCAAGGCACGGGCCGTGGACTCCGGGTATTCTTCCGAACGCTGCTCACCGTGACCTTTCAGATGAGAACGAAAACAGAAATGATTACCGAAGACTCCCTCCCGCCCGAAGTCATCCAGGCGATCGAACAGGGTCGAAAGATCGAGGCCATCAAGTTGCTGCGAGAGGCGACCGGGCTCGGCCTCGCCAATGCCAAAGTTCTCGTGGACAAGGCCAGCCGGGAGCACGCGCCGAAGCATGCGCACCCGCGAGTTGTCGACGACCGGTCCAACATCTGGCCGCTGGTCAAGACCCTGCTGTTCGTTGCGATAGCCATCGCCGTTTACCGCTATTACGTCGGTGCCTGAACAGGGCGCATCGCGGCACTCCGGAATACAGGCTACTCCGAAAGGGTTATGATACCTGCCGGACGCAAGACTCTGTTGACGGGAGGTGAGGCCGATGAACGAAGAACAGCCGCGGGACCACGTGCCGGACACCGAGGACGAAACGTACACGGGGGAGAACCGCGAACCGGGCGATATCGAGCAGCACATTAAATCTCGAACGACATGGCTTCGGCTGCTTTTTATGCTCATTCTGATATTCCTCTATGGCGTATCCAGAGTGGTTGTCGGCGCGGTTGTGCTGCTCCAGTTCTTGTGGGTGCTCTTCACGGGCGAGACCAATGAACGGTTGAGAGGACTGGGACAGTCTCTCGCGACGTACACCTACCAGATCATCCGCTACCTGACTTACAACACGGATTCGCGGCCGTTTCCGTTCGATGACGACTGGCCGTCGTCGGCCCCACCGACCCTCTGACGAATACCGCGGCCGTATTCGCATGAATGCGGAGCAGCTGCAGGTGCACTGGGCACTGATACTGGCATCTGCCACCGGCCTGGTATTGTTGATCGTTGCGGCCCGGCATCTCGTTCGCACCTCCGCCCGTGGCCAACTGCGTCGCACGCGCAAAGCGCTGCACCGCGAACGGCAGAGGCTGCGGAAGGCCGTCGCCGTCGCCGAAAAAGCCGAGCGCCAGAAAACGCGCCTCATGCAGCACGCGGATCGCGTCAAGCCGCGTGTCCTTCAGGAATCGAGCGAAGCACTGTCGGACGCGAAGGCACTGGCCAAAATCGCGCACGACCGGGTACTTGTCGCGGAGAACCATCTGCGTCGGGTCATCGTGGAGGAGTTTCCGCCGACCCAGCACGAAAGGCTCCGCAATCGGTACCTGCCGGAAACGAGCAGGGACAAGAGGCCGTTCTCATTCTGAAGCCGTGAAGCGGCTTCGCCGCCGCGCTTCGACAGACGCCCCCTGATACGGCGCGGCATGTGTGCCGATAGGCGCGTCCGCGGTCTTCTGTGCCACAATGCGGGACCACCGCGCCGCGAGGATCACCGATGGACGCCGCCGCTCTTTTTTCGCTCGTCCTTTACTCCGGGATTCGTGCAACTGCGATGTCGAGTTTGCGCAGGGTGCCAGCCTAACCATGCAGCGAAATCTGCTCGCGGAGATCTACTGGCGCAATCCTCTGCTGACGCTGGTCGGTTGGCTCCACGTCGTGCTGCTGATCGGGACGTTTGCGGGTTTGCTGACCGACGACCGCGTTGTAATGGGCGTGAATACGTGGCTCGAGCCCATGAAGTTCATGTTGTCGATCGCCATATTCCTCTGGACTATGGCGTGGTTCAGCAAGTACGTCCGCAAACCCCGGTGGCTCCTCACTACTGTGAGCATCGTGCTTTCGGTCACGATGATTGTCGAATCGGCGTGCATCCTGTTGCAGGCGGCGCGCGGCATAACGTCTCATTACAACGTTGCTACCGATTTTGACGCCGCGGTTTTTCAGACGATGGGCGTCCTGATCGGAATCGACGTGGTCGTGCTAGTCGTCATCCTTTTCATGTTCGGCAAGCCTGTTGTCCGCCTCCACCCGGCCTATCTGTGGGCAATTCGTGCCGGCATGGTCATATTCCTGGCCGGCGGCCTGATCGGCGGGGTCGTGCTCGGGAACGGGGCGCACACCTTCGGTGCGCCGGAGGGCGGTCCCGGCCTTCCTCTGTTGAGCTGGAGCACTGCCGGTGGCGACCTGCGAATCGCGCACGGCCTGGCGTTTCATGCGTTGCAGATCCTGCCCTTGATCGGCTATGGCTTGAGCCGGTGGTCGGCGGTTCCGCGGCCGGCTACGAAACTCGTGCTGCTTGCCCTTGCGGTTCTCGCTTACTCGTCGGCTGTCGTTGGTCTTTATTTGCAGGCCGTCGCGGGCATTGCAGTGTCCGGCTAGCGCAGGTCAGTTTCCGGAGTTCTGCGGCCAGCCACGCCAACCCGGCCCGTAGACGACCCGTCCGGGGGTTGCGCCGGTGTGCTCGCCGTCGCGGATCACTTGCACGCCGTTGACGAAGACCTGTTCGATGCCGTCGGCGTACCGGTGCGGGTCTTCGAAGGTGGCACGGTCGGCCACGGTGTCCGGATCGAAGACGACGATGTCGGCGTATCGGCCTTCCGCCAGTACGCCGCGGCCTCTTATCCCCGTGTTGACTGCGGGCAGCGACGTCATCCGTCGAATCGCTTCGGTCAGTGGGATGACATTCTCGTCGCGGGAATACTTGCCGAGGATCCTGGCGAACGTTCCGTACGCTCGCGGATGGGGATTGGACTTCAGGAAAACCCCTTCCGCGGCCGGTGCCCCGGCATCGGAGCCAAAGCTGACCCACGGCTTCGCCACCTTTCTGCGAACGTTGTCTTCCGACATCATGAAATAGCTGACGCCGACACGGCTGTTGTCTTCGACTACGAGGTCGATTGCGGTTTCGGCCGGATCGGTGCCGCGATCGTCCGAAACTTCCTTGAGTGTCTTCCCGATCAGAGGCTTCAGGTCGTCATTGTTGAAACTGAGCAGCAATATGTTTTCCGGTCCCGATTGTACGAACCGGTTCTCCCAGTCTGCTTCCGGGTCGTTCATTTCCGCCACGACCCGAGCGCGGATTTGCGGGTCCTGGAGTCGTGCGATCCATGCGTCGTGGCCGCCTTCCTGAACCCAGAGCGGCATCGATGCATTCAGTCCGGTGGCGCTCGCGGGATACGGGTACATGTCGGCGCTGATGCGCAGTCCGGCATCACGTGCCGCCTCGATCATCTCGAACACATTCTGCAACTTGTACCAGTTCGGCCTTCCCGACGCCTTCAGGTGGTAAATCTCGGAAGGAGCGCCGGTCATGCTCGCGATTTTGATGAGCTCCGTTACGGCCTCCTCCAGCCGGTTTCCCTCCGAGCGGATGTGTGAAATGTAGGCGCCGCCGAACTCGGCTGCCGCGCCGACCAACGCGATCAGCTCGTCCGTATCGGCGTAATTCGCCGGCGCATAGATCAGGGACGATCCCACTCCCAGGGCGCCGTCGCGCATCGCGTCCCGGACCAGGTCCTGCATTCGCGCGAGTTCGTCTTCATTAGCGAGCCTGTCCTCATAGCCGATCTCGTGCACGCGAACGGTGGTGGCTCCAACGTAGGACGCAACGTTGGGTGAAATCCCTCTCTCGACCACGTATTCCAGGTATTCGCCGAGTGTGGTCCATTCGACGTCGAACTTGATGTCGCCCTGTCGCGCCGCCATTTCCCGCTTCATCGCGTCGTTCAGCGGCCCCATGGAAACGCCTTCCCCCATGATCTCGAGCGTAACGCCCTGTTTGAGGTCGCTCATGGCTCGACCGTCCTCGATCAGGGACGTCGTTGCCCAGGACAACATGTTGATAAAGCCCGGAGAGACGGCTTTGTCGCGCGCATCCACCTCCAGCGTGCCGGACTTTTCGGAGAGATCGCCGATGATCGTTATGCGGTCTCCGGTTATGCCCACGTCGCCGTGGTAAGGAGGATCTCCGGTACCATCGTAAATTGTACCGCCGCGAATCACGACATCGTAGTCGCCGTTCTGCTCACAACCGGACAGCAGCAGCGATAGCGCGATCACAAACAGGCCACACGCGGCCTTCGAACAGGCCGCAAGGAGTTTCGAGATATCCATCAGAGGTGTCTCCGGTATCGCGGGTCAGGCGGCGCTCACGTTTCGTGCGCGACAGCTTCCACTTCGCGCCATACACGCAGCAGGTTTTCACCCAGAATCTTGCGGATATCCGCATCGCCGTAGCCGCGCCGAAGGAGACCCTCCACGAGGTTGGGGTAGCTGGAGACGTCCTTCAGCCCGATTGGCAGGCTATCCCCGACGCCGTCGTAATCCGAGCCGATGCCGACGTGATCGACGCTGGTGAGTTTGATGACATGATCGAAATGATCCAGCGTCTCCTCGAGCGTGGCGTATGGATACGGACCGTGTTCGGCTTCGTACTGTTCGTCGAACTGGCGACGGATTTCGTCGGATCGCTCCTGGCCGGTTTCCTCGAGATATCTCTGCATCGCGGCTCGCTTTGCTGTGCTGTACTCCAAAGCCGCCTTGGTCAGGAAGTCAGAGCCGAAGTTGATCATTACCAGTCCGCCGTTCTCGGCCAGGCGCACGATCATGTCGTCGGCGATGTTCCGTTCCCATCCGGGGGTGAAGTGGCGCGCGGAGGAGTGCGAAGCGATAACCGGGGCGCTGGTAACGTCGATCACATCCCAGAATGCTTCGTCCGAGATATGACTGACGTCGATCATGATTCCGAGGCGGTTCATCTCCTTCACGACGGAGACCCCGAACTCGCTCAAGCCTCCCCACTGCTTGTTTTCGTCGTATGACGAGTCGGAGATGAGATTGGACAGCGAGTGCGCCAGTGTGATGTAGCGGATTCCGCGATCGTAGAAATGGGATACGTTGGAAATATCGTCTTCGATCGGCGCGCCGTTCTCCATGCCGAGTGCGAGCGATATGATGCCTTCGCTGAACTGCCTCTCGACATCCAGCGGCGAATAGGCCATGGCAAACTTTCCCGGAGACTTGGCGGCGATATCGTTCACCATATCGATGAGTTTCTCCGCGAGTTCCTTCGCGCCGCCGCTGGTTTGCAGTTCGGCAGGCGTATAGATCGACATGAAAGGAGCGTTGAGACCTCCGGCAATTGCGCGCGGATAGTCGAAGTCGCCGCCTTCTGTCGCTTCGGAGACGTCCGCCCATTCCTCCTCGATTCGATAGGGAACATCGATGTGTGTGTCGACGATGATGGAGTTCGTGGCGAGTTCCCTGGCGCGGGTCCCGGCGACGATCGGCCCCGGAGGACTACCCTCGGTTTCCGTGAGAGGAGCGGGCGCGTCCGCCGACGGTCCGCACGCTGCAAGCAGCGCGGTGCACAGAAGGCTGGTCAGACAAACAAAAAGATGAGAAGCGGGCTTTCCTGCAGACATATTCTTACCCCATACACAGCCGTCGTCCGGCGAATCGAATCGCCGAGTATAGGGAAAGTGGCGTTGTTTTGGGCTCGGGCTAGCGGGAAGGGGACAAAACGGGGCGAAAAACCTATGATCGGGAGTACGATGAATCTCCTCGCAATCATTATCATCATCCTCGCGATGGCAGCCGCAGGTGCGATTATCTACGCGGCGTGGGAGCTTTCATCCGACAAGTCCGCGATCAATACGGCCGATCGTCTGGCTAACAGTCGCAATGCGCAACTGTCCGGAGATGTGCCGGCAGCGGACGCAGAAGAGAGAGCCGGGAATGAGGATCGCGACCCCTAGGGCACCTCTAGGGCCAATCGTACTTGGTTAACGCGGATCGCCCGCAGTGCGGGCGATCAATCCTCAACGAAGTGCCATTGGGACTGGGAGCGCGGCCTACGGCCTACCGATCATCGCGCGACCTGCGTGGGGAGGACGACGCTCCGCCGCTACGGTGAGCTGGAGCGGCCCGATCCTGTCGTGCCGGCGCCGGTGCCGCTCTCGGCGCGCTCGCCGGCGCTCTTGCTTCCGGCCGGGGCGTGCTTGTCCGGGGAGCGGCGCGAGGGGTTGCCTGCGGCCGGCTGACTCTCGGCGACGCGGCAGGCGCGCTTCGTCTCGGACTTGCCTGGAATCCTTTCGTCGACGGAGCCGGCGCTGCGGCCCGCGGGGCTCTGGACGGTGCCGGTTGACGGCGAAACGTGCTGCGCGCGGGGCCGGCCGAGCGATCCGCGGCGCGCGCCCGCGGGGCTTCCGTCGCCGGGACCGAGGGCGTCAGCTGCGTGCGCTGTCGAACCGCGGTGCCGGAATCCCGGTTGCGTGAACGAAAACGGATCTCGTCGCTCTTGTCGGGACGTATGTCCGGACGGGCCGTATTGGCGCGCTCGGTAACCCGGGTTGCGCCCGGGTTGCGCTCCCTGGCGCTGCGCTCGATCGTGGCCGGTGTCGTTGTACGGTCGCGCGACCGGAAACGTATTGGAGCATCGCGGGATACGCTTCTGTCGGCCTGGCGCGCGCGGGAGACGGCATCTGACTGCGCCCGCCTCCGTTCGGCCGCGGCGCTCCGGTTGGAAGCAAATCCTTCCCGGGTATTCGCAGCGTTCGCGTTGGCGGCCCTGTCGGCGTCATCGCCGCGAAAACCCGCACGCTCGCTTGTCCGGGTGATTCCCCGGCCATTCCGGTCAGGTATGCGATAACCTTCGACGGTCCGCTGGCGGGGGTGGTCGCGAAATCGTTCCAGGCGTGCATTGTAGCGCCCCGGCCGCGGTCCGCCGTCACGCGGGCGCCAGTAGTCGCCGTCGCGATGATGGTTGCGCGGACGATGGCGGTGATTGTTCGCGTAATAGGAGTTGTAGACGACAATGGTCGGGCGTCGGTAGTAGTGCCCGAAATACTGGCGGCCGTAGTACGGATGGCCCCAGTAGCTGTGATGAAACACGTGCAGATGATTCGTCGTCCAGCCGATGTTGAACGCCGTCGTCACTCCCCAGAAGTATCCCGAAAGAAACGAGTGATGCGAGGGATAAGGGTAGTAATAGACCGGGTAGGGACGCGGGTAGTAGTAATAGACCTGTCGCGGCTGATAGTGCACGACGCGCTCCGGCTCGTAGTACGGCACGTAAATGATGTCTTCTTCGATCGGTTGAATCTCGATCGTGCCGGCAGTGTTGCTGACCTTCTGCCGTTCGTCGGTTTTCAGGTTACCCGCGGCATAGGCCCGGTCGCGGAACGATTCGACGGCGGCGATGACATCGGGTTGCTGGCGGACGACGGCTTCGCCCAGGCGCCATGTCCAGTCGATGTCGTCATTCATCATCCTGACGACTTCAGGATAGTTGAGCAGCGCCGTCACCGAGTCGTCCCACGATTCGTCGGGTTTGAGGTTGCTGTCGTCTTCGAGCTGATCGAGAAAGCGCGCCGCTTGCACAATTTCCAGCGGGTACGTGGATGCGGGCAGCACAATGGCCAGGAGCTTGTCCGGATACAGAGCCACCGGACCGACCAGCTCCTCCAGTTCCTCGGGCGTGAGTAGCGGCTCTTCGTCGGCCTCGGGGTCCGGTGCGGCGGCGGCGTCGCCTACCGTCTCATCGAGCGGCTCTACGGGATTGCCCGCTTCGTCGACCGGGACCTGTGCCGGCAACGGACCGGCCCACAGTAACGCGAACGCGAGCAGGGGCAGCAGTCTCGCTAGCGTGCCCGGCAATGTTCCATGCTTCGATTGCGTATTCATGTGTGGACCTCCGGATCCATTATCCGCGTTTTCGCGACGCAGATGCAGACATCGTGATTCGGATACTAGTCAGTTCAAGCTGAACAGCCCCTTAACCCGAACCCCGCTGCCTGTAAGGTATAGACCCACGCAGGCGCAAACTATTGCGGGCGCCAGGCGAACCTCATGGAATCCGTCACTTCCGGGTCGCGGTCTCTTGTACGTCAGGCTTAATAAACAACGCGAAGAAAACAGGATAAGCCTTGGTTAAATAAACATAAATAATCTATTGGGCCGTCGTCTCCGTCTCATACACCTGAGACGTCGTATGCGAAGCCGTCAGCGCCTCCGTAAACGCGACCTGTTCCTCCGCGCGGGCCTTGCCGCGGCGCAAGCGACGCTGCAGCAGGTAGGCGCAAAGGACCAGATGGACCACACTGGTGAACGCGAAGAGCCCGGCAGAGCCCAGCCAGTACATCGCGATCGACGAGATCACCGGACCGACCACGGCGCCGATGCCGTACATGAGGAGCAGGCCGCTGGAGACCACCACGAACTGGTCCTCCGCCGCATGGTCGTTCGAATGCGCGATCGAGAGCGAGTACAGCGGAAATGCGAAAGCGCCCCACAGTCCGCCAAGCAGGATCAGCCCGCCGTGTGAAAGGCGGTCGGCAAAAAACCAGATCGCGCCCGACACCCCGATCGCAAGGGTCGCCGAGATGGCCATGACGAAGCGCCGGTCGACCCGGTCGGACCATGCCCCGAGCGGCCACTGACTGGCGGCCCCGCCGATGACGGCGGCCGTCATGAACCAGGCGGTCAATGACACTTCGGAAGAAAACGAGATGGTGAATACGGGCGCGAGGGCCCAGAAGGAACCGTTTGCCAGTCCGGTTGCCAGACTGCCGAGCATCCCCGCGGGAGAGGTGCGATAAAGATAGGGAATGTCGAGTCTGGTATCTCCCAGCAGCTCCCGGGGAGTCGGTGCCGTCGACAGAACGACGGGCACCGCGGCCAGCGAAACGAGTACCGACGACACCGCGAACAGTGTCATCACGGCCGGGTCGTCCATCAGCAGCATCTGCTGGCCCGCGGCCAACATCGTCATGTTGATGAGTACGTAGATCGAGAACACGGAGCCGCGATTGTCGTTGGTGGACGTTTCGTTCAGCCAGCTTTCGATCACGACATACAGGATCGCGAAACAGAAGCCGGACACGAATCGCAGTACGCTCCATAACCACAGGTCGATCCACATGCCGTGCAGAAGCGGACTGGCGGACGCAAGCGCGGTCATGGCGGCGAAGACGCGTACGTGCCCGACCCGCTGCACCAGCCCCGCTCCGCGCCAGCACCCGACAGTGAAGCCGAGAAAGTACGCGGCGCCAAACGCGCCGATGGCGACCGTCGAGAAGTTCTCCATCGTGGCACGCACCGGAAGCAGCGTGCCCTGCAGGCCCTGGCCGGTCAGGAGAATGGCGACGCCCAGCAACAGCGCGGTTATGGAAGCGATGGCGCGAATCATGGAGCGTTCACAGGATGCCGAAGAGACGAGTCATAGGGGAAATGCGATTCGGGAGAAGACAAAAACAGCGATGCAAGAGCCGAACGCCGTGGACGGCGGGAATGCAGATCACGCAGGAGCGGTGATCCGCCGCCATGCGGGTCGGCTCCTGCCAGGTACTTCAATGCACCCGGACAGCCAGTTCGGTGACCGTCTTGCCGAGTTGCTGCAATCCAGACTCGATCTCCGCGCTCCACGGATGACCAAAGCTGAGACGGATGAAGTTTCGATATCGATTGCACGGAGAAAAAATGCTGCCGGGGGCAATACTGATTCCCTCCTTGATGGCGCGCTCGAAAAGCTTCTCGGAGTCGACTGCTTCCGGCAGTTCGAGCCACAGCACACAGCCGCCGACAGGCTTGGACGTACGCGTCTCCGGCGGAAAATGACTGGCAACAGCCGCGATCATTCGCTGCGCATTGCACTGTAAAACCTGACGCAGCGTCTTCAGATGCCGGTCGTAGTCGCCGCTGGCGACGAACTCCGCCAGAGTCATCTGCTGCAACAGCCCGGATGAGCAGGAAAACGATCGTTTCAGGCGCACGATCTCATCGTGGTGGCGCCCGGTCAACAGCCAGCCGATCCGGTATCCGGGCGCTGCGGTCTTGGAGAACGAACCGCAGGTGAGAATGCGGCCGCTGTCCGAATGGAACTCGGCCGGCTTGGGGCGATGACCGTCGAACAGCAGCTCGCCATAGACGTCGTCTTCGATCAGCACGATCTCGCGTTCGTCCAGCAACTCGACGAGGTTCTTTCTCTTTTCGTCCGGCATGCTGGCGCCCAGCGGATTGCTGAGCGTCGTCGAAAACATGCACACCTTGACGGGGTGCGCGTCGAGAGTTTTCTTGAGCGCGTCCAGCTCGACACCTTCCTGCGGACACGTCTCCACTTCAATCGCCAGCATCCCCAAGCTTTCGATCAGTTCCAGCTGGCCGTGATACGTCGGCGATTCGACGGCAATCACGTCACCGCGCTTCGCGACTGTTGCGAGCGCCAGGGACAATGCCTCCTGACCGCCGTTGGTGACGCAAATGTTGTCGGGATCGATGTTGCTGCCGACCGTATCGAGATAGCGATAGGCAATCTGGCGACGAAGTCCCGCCTCGCCGAGGTTAGGGGCGTAGGCAAGGCTGCGTTCTTCGGCCCGGGCCATGACGCGCTTCATGGTTCGATGCAAGGCCTTCGCGGGCGGTTTCGCCATGCTCGGATCTGCAATCCCGAAAGGCAGTACGTCGGGTTGGTGGATGCCGTCGAATACGCGATCCATCAGGCTGCGCCGCGCCACCGGGACGGGCTTGGTGGTTCGGCGAAATCGCGGGGCAGGCCGCACCATGTCGTTGGAAAGAAAGCCGCGGACGTAAAAGCCGGATTGCGGACGTGACTCGACCCGGCGCTGGCGCTCGAGTTCGACGTAGGCCTGCCGTACCGTCGGGATGCTGACGCCGATGCGCGCGCTCATGCGGCGGAGGGAGGGCAGGCGGTCGCCGGGCTGCAGCGTGCCGGACTCGATGTTTTCGGAGATCAGGTCGATGACCTGCCGGTAGAGAAAGTCGGCGCTTTCCTTGTTGACGCTCAACATAATCTGTTCATGTCACATTTTCCAAAAATTGAATCTGTTATAGCTCCAATGAGACCGTATAGTCAACTCCCGTGGAAGCCCGTAACAAGCCGCACCTTCCCTCGACGGAGAATGACATGAACACTGAAACGCGCCACAGCATTAACGGCCGGGGACTTTCGCTCAGCGGCGCCCTGAAATACCTCGGGCGTTCGGCGATGGAACTGCACAGGTACCGCTATATCCGGACTCGCATACTGCACGACTCACTGAACAGGATGGACTGTGAAAGGACGTGCGAGCGTGAGCGGACGCGGTGAGGGTCAGCGTCCTCTCGAGTTCGACCGTATATAGCTTCACCCATATCGAGTTTCACCCCTACCGGATTTCACAATGAGTAATGGCATCCTGTACCTGATCACCGTCATGGTGTGGGGATCGACCTGGCTTGCGATCGAGTTCCAGCTGGGTGTGGTGGCGCCTGAAGTGTCGGTGTTCTATCGCTATTGCCTTGCCGCCCTGCTGTTGTTCGGATGGTGCCGGGCCCGCGGACTGCGCCTCGGTTTCGGCTTGCGAGCGCACAGCCGCTTTCTGCTGCTTGGCTTGCTGCTGTTCTGCCTGAACTACATCCTGACCTACCACGCACAGCAGTACATTACGTCGGCGCTCGCAGCTATCGCGTTTTCTACCATGCTGTGGATGAACATCATTAATGCCAGGCTGTTCTTCGGCGTGCGCTCGGGACCGCGTGTCATCATCGGATCCATTCTCGGCGTCGCAGGCATCGTGACCTTGTTCCGGCCGCAGGTCGGCGCCATCTCCTTTTCCGATGCCACGCTCTATGGCGCAACTCTGGCGGTGATCGGCGCGTTCATCGCGTCGCTCGGCAACATGGTGTCGCAAGAAGCGCAGAAGGGCGGCATACCCGTGTTGCAGGCCAATGCATGGGGCATGTTCTACGGTGCGCTGCTGACCGGCGCAATCGCCGTGGGGCAGGGCCACGCATTCAACTTCGACGCGTCGCCGGGGTACGTCCTCTCGCTCGCCTACCTCGCGCTATTCGGATCCGTCATCGCTTTCGGCGCTTACCTGACGTTGCTCGGTCGAATCGGCGCGCACAAGGCGGGCTATGCCGTCGTCATGTTTCCGGTGGTCGCCCTGATGCTTTCCGTTTTCTTCGAGGGACTGCAGATAACGCTCAACATCGTTGCCGGAGTCGTTCTGGTCACGGCGGGCAACGTCATCATTCTGCGACGGGAGCGGACGGCCGTGGTAATGATGGAACCTGCCGCGTCGACACCGTCATCCCTGGAAGTCGAAAAACCGGCCTGCCGGTGACCGGAAGCCGTCCGGTTACCCGGTCCGGCCCGCGCATAACATCCCGATTCGGATACCGACGGACACACGCCGGCAAATCGCGCCCCGAGTGAACCGGTCGCCGCCGATCGCGACTGTAGCGGTATAATCTCTGTTTTGTCGCGGCCGGGTCGCGCTCTGACCCGTGGGAGGAGCAATGACGGCGCATACCATCCGTTGCTACCGTTGCGGCGCATCGCTTGCCGCGCTGACGCTGCCGTTTTCGCGGCTTGACGAGTGCCCGTCCTGTTCGGCGCATGTTCACGTCTGCCGGATGTGCGAATTCTACGATGCCGCGGTGCCGAAAAAATGCCGGGAAGACGACGCGGAGGAGGTTACGGAGAAGGAGCGGGCGAATTTCTGCGACTGGTTCAAACCCGCACCAGACGCATTCGACCCGGTGCGCGCCGACAAAGCAG
>Ga0299913_10000944_pt1 | contig 20214 bp, 22 predicted proteins | sample RVTome_9_FD_201360 | JGI IMG/M metagenome (GOLD analysis project Ga0299913, IMG submission 201360) | Soil microbial communities from uranium-contaminated site in the Upper Colorado River Basin, Wyoming, United States - RVT155D38 (version 2) ... | reverse complement strand
AGGGCGGCGATCGCCTGGGTGGCGACACCCGAGCGACCGACCGACGCTCCGGCCCAGAGCAGGGACTCGTAGATCCGGCCGATGTCGGAGGGATCCGCACCGATCACCGTCTCGGCGATCTCCTTCAGGTGCGCGTACTGCGCCGTGCCGCCGGCCCGCTTGGAGTAGCTGAACCCCATCCCCTCCACTCCCTGCTCGGTGGCCAGCTCGACGAAGAGCAGCACCGTGTGGGTGAGCGGCTTCTGGCGGCCGGTGAGCACCTTCGCGTCGCTGACCGGGACAGGCAGCGGCAGGACGACGTGGGAGAGCCTGAGGTGGGTGATGCGGTCGGGCATGGGGACTTCCTCGCGATGGACTTGTATGATGAGTGGTAACTTATCGTACTAGTTGTCTCGCCGCGAGGAGATCGCCCAGTGAACCTGGTCGTCGGGTTCGCCACGATCATCGCCGTGGTCGCCCTGGGCGCCCTGCTCGCACAGCTGCGGGTGCTGGACCTGGCCGGGCAGCGGATGCTCGCCGATGTCGCGTTCTACGTCGCGACGCCGGCCTTGATGCTGCTCACGATCTCTCGCGTCGGCCTGGACGCCGGGCTCACCGGCAACGTGGTCGCCTCGCTGGGGAGCCTGGTGCTCGTCGGCGGCACCTACGCCGCCCTGTCCAGGCTGGCCTGGCACCACGCCGGAGCCGACGTCGTCATCGGCGCGCTCGCGTCGAGCTACGTCAACGCCGGCAACCTCGGGATCGCGATGGCGGCGTACGTCGTGGGGGAGACGAGCGTGATCGTCCCGACCCTGCTCGTGCAGCTGCTGTGCGTGCAGCCGCTGGCGCTGGTCTACCTGGATCGTCGTACGGGCCGGCAGGGTGCGGGACCCGGGATGATCCTGCGTCGCCTGCTCAGCAATCCGCTCACGGTCGCCTCCGCGGCCGGTGTCGTGCTGGCGGCCACGGGCTGGCGGCTCCCCGCCCTGGTGCTGTCGCCCCTCGAGCTGCTCGCCGGGCTCGCGATCCCGGCCATGCTGCTGGCCTACGGGGTGGCGCTGCGGCTGAGCCCGCCGGTCGGTTCGTCGGGTCACAACCGCGAGGTCGTGACGGCGACCGTCCTGAAGCTGGCGGTGCAGCCGGCCCTGGCCTGGCTGATCGGAGTCGCCTGTGGCCTCGAGGGGGTCGTGCTGCTCGGCGTCGTCATCACCGCGGGACTGCCGACCGCGCAGAACATCTTCCTGCACGCCACCCGCTATCGCCGGGGCGAGGATCTGGCCCGCGAGGTCATCCTGGTGACGACCCTGCTGAGCCTGCCGGTGGCACTGTCGATCGCGTTCCTGCTCGGCTGATCCTGGTCAGGCCTGCTCTGCCGGACGCAGGGTCTTGCCGTGTGCGAACCGCTCGCCGGAGAGCTCGGTCATGAAGCTCTCCGCCCAGGCCGCCACGTCGTGCTGGATGATCGTCTTCCGCATCGCCTTCATCCGTCGGGTCAGCTCCTTCGGGTCGGCCCGGCAGGCCTCCAGCAGCGCCGACTTCATGCCGTTGATGTCGTAGGGGTTGATCAACCAGGCCTGCCGCAGCTCGGCCGCGGCGCCGGCGAACTCGGAGAGCACCAGGGCGCCGTCGTTCTCGAAGCGGCAGGAGACGTACTCCTTGGCGACCAGGTTCATGCCGTCGCGGTAGGGCGTGACGACCATGATGTCGGCGGCGCGGTAGAGCGCGGCCATCTCCTCGCGCGGGTAGGACGAGTGCAGGTAGCTGATCGCCGGCCGACCGATCCGGCCGAGGTCCCCGTTGATCCGGCCGACGAGCCGGTCGATCTCGTCGCGGAGGATCTTGTACTGCTCCACCCGTTCCCGCGACGGCACCGCCACCTGCACGAAGACGGCCTCCTCGACGTCGATCTCGCCGGCGGCGAGCAGTTCGCTGTAGGCGCGCAGCCGGGCGTAGATGCCCTTGGTGTAGTCGAGCCGGTCGATGCCCAGGAAGATCTTCGCGGGGTTGCCGAGCGCCTCGCGGATCGCCTTGGACCGGACGCCGACGGCCTCGGACTGGGCGAGCTCCTCGAACCCCGCCGCGTCGATCGAGATCGGGAACGCCGCCGCCCGCACCGTGCGGCCGTCGGGCAGGTAGATCAGGTCGCGGTGGGTCTTGTGCCCGACCCGCTGGCGCACCAGGCGGACGAAGTTGGCCGCTGCGCCCGGCATCTGGAAGCCGACCAGGTCGGCGCCCAGCAGCCCCTCGAGGATCTGGCGGCGCCACGGCAGCTGCTGGAACAGCTCGGCCGGCGGGAACGGGATGTGCAGGTAGAACCCGATCCGCAGGTCGGGGCGCAGCTCGCGCAGGATCTGCGGCACCAGCTGGAGCTGGTAGTCGTGCACCCACACGGTCGCGCCCTTGGCGGCGATCTCCGCGGTCCGCGCGGCGAACTTGTGGTTGACCGAGACGTAGGCGTCCCACCACTCTCGGTGGAACTCCGGCTTGGCCACCAGGTCGTGGTAGATCGGCCAGATGGTGGCGTTGGAGAAGCCCTCGTAGAACTCCTCGATCTCCCGGGCGTTCATGCTCATCGGCACCAGGTGCATGCCGTCGTCGTCGAACGGCGCGAGGTCCGACTCGGTGCCGCCGGGCCAGCCGATCCAGGTGCCGTCGTTGGCGCGCATCACGGGCTCGACGGCGGAGACCAGGCCTCCGGGCGAGCGCCGCCAGCCGGGGGTGCCGTCCTCCAGCTCCACCCGGTCGACGGGCAGGCGGTTGGCGACGATCACCAGATGGGCGGGCACGACCCAACCCTATGTCGTGGAGACCGCACCAGGCCGGATGGTGGTGCTAGCACCATCGTTCGGGAGCGAGCTCCTCCCTAGCGTTGGTGACATGAACGAGACCCTGGAGATCCCCGTGAGCCGCGGGCCGGCAACGCCTCGCTCGGCCGGGGTCCGTCCGAGCCTGGCCCGGCGGCTGCTGCGCGACTCGGCGTACTGCCTGACCGCGCTGCCGATCGGCATCCTGACCTTCGCGATCGTGGTCACCGGGCTGTCGGCGGGCGTCGGCCTGTTCGTGGTCTGGGTGGGGCTCCCGGTCCTGGTCGGGACGGTGCTCCTGGCCCGGGTGTTCGCGCAGCTCGAGCGGCTGCGGCTGCGGTCCCTGCAGGACCGCGAGGTGCCGGTCCCGGTGTACGTCGCGGCAGCACCCGGCTCGAGTGCGCTGCGCCGGCTGCTCACGCCGCTCCGCGACCCGCAGTCGTGGCTCGACGCGGTGTGGGGGATCGTCGGCCTTGTCACCGGACTGGTCGCCTTCGTGGTGACCATCGCGTGGTGGTCCGCGGCCCTCGGTGGGCTGACCTACTGGTTCTGGGAGCGCTGGGTCCCGGAGGGCGATGGCACCACGCTGGCCGAGCTGATCGGCGTCGGCGAGGGCCGGCAGGACGAGATCTGGCTCAACCTCGGCATCGGGGCGGTGGCGCTGCTGATGCTGCCGCTGGTGGTCCGGGCGGTCGCCGTACTCCATGGCGGCACGGCGCACGCGATCCTCAACGGCCGCGCCGCGCTGCGCGACCCGAGCTAGTCACCGACCGGTTCCGTGACGGCGCGGATCTCCTTGGTGGCGATCTCGATCATCAGCCGGGCGGCGGGCGAGAGGTTCGCGCCGGCGCGGTGCACGATGCCGATCGTGTCGTACTGCCGCGGCCGCAGCGAGGCCATGCCGGCCGTCGGCGCGAGCCGGGGGAGCAGCTCCTCGGCGGCCGCCCTCGGGATCACGCTGTCGGCGAGGCCGAGACCGACGACCTCGATCGCGGTCTCGACGTCCTCGACCTCGATCCGGGTGCGCGGGTTCTGGCCGGCGGCGTGCAGCCAGTGCCGCAGCACCAGCCGCGTCGAGTCGACGTCGCGCCAGGTGGTCTCGGCCATCACCAGCGGCGCCTGGGCGAGCCGGGTGGGCGTGACGGGCGTGCGCACCCGCTCGGGATCGGCACTGACGTAGACCAGCTCGTCGCGGGCCACCGGCGTGACCTCGATGCCCTCGCTGGTGACCTGCGGGAGGGCGATCAGGGCGGCCTCGATCCGGCCGCGGCGGATGTCCTCGAGCACATCGCTGGAGTTCTGGCCGACGAGCTCGACCCGGACCCCCGGGTGCCGGGCGAGTACGGCGGCGACCAGCGCGGTGCTCGTGTAGAGCCGCGCCGAGCCGAACATGCCGAACCGGATCGTGCCGGTCTCCAATGCCGCCACGCTCTTGGCCACCCGGAGCGCCTCGGCGGCCTCCGCCAGGGTGCGCTCTGCGTGCGGCCGCAGCGTGTCGGCCACGGTGGTCGGCACCATCCCACGGCCGACCCGGCGGAAGAGCGGCATCCCGATCGACTTCTCCAGCGCGCGCACCTGCTCGGAGATCGAGGGCTGGGCGTAGCCGAGCTGCTCGGCCGCGGCGGTCAGCGAGCCGTGCTCGTAGGTGGCCAGGAAGCAGCGCAGCTGATGCAGAGAAAGCATAGGCTTCTCCTTTGGGATCCTCTGGAAAGTCAGGCTACCCCTATGGCTGCCGACTTGGGACCATGGAGGCACACCACAGGAGACCGAGGAGGCCCCGAATGTTCGACCACGACTGCACCGCGTGCGGCAAGCGCCAGCTGATCTTCCCCCACCAGGTCACCTCGATGACCAACACGGCCCACGGCATCGTGGTCGCGTTCACCTGCTGGTGCGGCGCCGACCAGACCTGGATCACCGGCCGCCGGGCCGGCCGGGTCGCCGTTCCCGCCGCCGCCTGAGCAACAGGCATTCGCCCCGCTCGGCGGGGCGAATGCCATCGCTGTGATTCGTTGTCTACAGTGGGCGAAGACGACGACTTTGCGGGAGATGCGCATGGAACCACAGCGGGAGACCGCCCTCGGTACCCCCGGGGATGGCGCGACCCTCAGCGACCGGGACCGCGACATCCTCGACTTCGAACGGCAGTGGTGGAAGTACGCCGGGGCCAAGGAGACCGCCGTACGCGAGAAGTTCGACATGAGCTCGACGCGCTACTACCAGGTGCTCAACGCCCTGATCGACCGGCCCGAGGCGCTGGAGGCTGACCCGCTGCTGGTGCGTCGGCTCCGTCGGCTCCGATCGCAGCGCCAGCGGCAGCGGTCCGCGCGCCGGCTCGGCTTCGAGGTGTGAGCGAGCGCCGCGGGATGAGAGGTCGCAACGACAGGGGCGTCGTGTTCCCCTCCCCGGTCGTGATGCTGAGCATCGTCGCGGTGGTGATGGCGGGCATCGCGTACGTCGCCACCCGCGGCGAGGAACCGACCGAGCGCGAGGTCACCACCGTGGCCCGCGACCCCGGCCCGACGACGCCCAGTGCCACCGAGGCGCCGCCCGAGAAGCAGAAGCAGAAGCCGCGCAAGCCGCCGGTCCAGCGCGGTGAGACCTACGTCGTGGTCTTCAACAACTCCGGCATCACCGGGCTGGCCGGCCGGGTCGCCGGCGCGGCCACGGACGCGGGCTGGAACGTCGTGGGCTCCGACAACTGGTACGGCACCGTCCCCGCCAACACCGTCTACTACCCCAAGCCCCTGAAGGCCGAGGCCGACCAGCTCGCCCTCGACCTCGGCATCCAGCGCACCGCACCGGCCGTCGACCCGATGCAGCTGGACCGGCTCACGATCATCCTCACTGGCGAGCTCTGAGGGCAGGCTCACACCCTTTCGGCCGCGGGGACCGGCGCCCGTGGTTGGCTGGACGGGTGGAGTTCGTGTCGGCCGAGGGCGAGCAGCGGTACGCCGCGCTGGTGCGCGCCGCCCCCGGAACCGTCGTGGGGCTGGACTTCGACGGCACCCTGGCGCCGATCGTCGACGACCCGGACTCCGCCCACATCCACCCCGACGCCCGCGAGGTGCTGGTCGATCTGGCCGGCCAGGTCGCCGCGATCGCCGTGATCACCGGCCGGCCCGCCCGCCAGGCGCTGGATCTCGGCGGGCTCGAGGAGGTCGGCAACGCCATCGGCGACGCCGGGAAGGAGCTGTTCCTCTTCGGGCAGTACGGCAACGAGCGGTGGAGCTCCACGAACCGGCGGATCGTCGGCCCCCGGCCACCCGCCGGCCTCGCGTCGTTCGAGCGGGAGCTGCCCCGGGCGCTGCGAAGGGCCGGGGCGGACGACGCGTACGTCGAGGACAAGGGCCTCGCCGTCGCCGTACACACCCGGCGGCTGGCGAACCCCGAGCAAGCGTTCCAGCGCCTGCTCCCCGCGCTGCGGGACCTGGCCGACCGCAACCACCTGGTCGTCGAGCCCGGCCGCAGCGTGATCGAGGTGCGCTCGCCGGGTGTCGACAAGGGCGCGGTCGTCGAGCGGCTCGCCGAGGAGCTGGAGATCGGCGGCTTCCTGTTCGCCGGCGACGACCTCGGCGACCTCGAGGCGTTCGACGCGGTGGAGGCACTGGCCAAGCGCGGCCTCCCGACCCTGCTGGTGTGTTCCGCCTCCACCGAGGAGAGCGCCCTGGTCGCGCGGTCCGACATCGTGGTCCGCGGGCCCGAGGGGGTCCTCGACCTCCTGCGTCGGCTCACCGCCGATGCCCGGGACCTGCGCGCCTGAGCGCTAGTCCGCCTCGTCTGGCACCCCTTTGGGCGCCTGGAGGGGTGCCGAGCGCGGCGGACTATCCCTCCATCGGTCTGTCCGGATGGCGGGACCGGCGTACGCATCGTGAGACGCACTCCCGTAGAGTCTCCGACAGCTCATCCAGAGGGACTGAGGGAACGGCCCAGTGAAGTCCCGGCAACCGCCACGTGCCCCCTGCCATCGGCAGTCGTGGAGACGGTGCCAATTCCGTCCCGGCGCGAGAGTCGCCGCCGGGGAAGATGAGAAGGAGGATTCATGAGCGCCGCAGTAGCCGAGACCGAGTCGCCGGCAGGGACCAACAAGACCGTGCGGGAGGGCGCCTTCGGCAACGCGACCGCCCTGTCGTGTCGCGAGTGCGGCCACCAGGTCGAGCTCGGCCCGCACTACGCCTGTCCGGAGTGCTTCGGCCCTCTCGAGGTCGCCTACGACTTCCCGGCCGTCACCCGCGAGGAGATCGAGGCCGGTCCCCGCAACATCTGGCGCTACAAGGCGCTGCTGCCGGTGCCGACCGACATCGAGCAGAGCCCCAACATGGAGCCCGGCTTCACCCGGCTGCTCAAGGCCCACAACCTCGGCCGCGCCCTCGGCATCGACAACCTGTGGGTCAAGGACGACAGCACCAACCCGACCAACTCCTTCAAGGACCGGGTCGTCGCGTGCGCGCTGAGCGCCGCCACCGAGTTCCACAGCAAGGTGTTCGCCTGCCCGTCCACCGGAAACCTCGCCAACGCGGTCGCGGCGGCCGGCGCCCGCGCGGGCATCAAGACGGTCGTCTTCATCCCGAGCAACCTGGAGAAGCCCAAGCAGGTCAACTCCGCGGTCTACACCGACTCGCTGGTGGCGGTGAACGGCAACTACGACGACGTCAACCGGCTCGCCTCCGAGATCGCGGGTGAGGAGGACGGCTGGGCGTTCGTCAACGTCAACGTCCGGCCCTACTACGCCGAGGGCTCCAAGACGCTGGGCTACGAGATCGCCGAGCAGCTCGGCTGGCGGCTGCCGGACCAGATCGTGATCCCGGTGGCCTCCGGCTCCCAGCTCACCAAGGTCGACAAGGCCTTCCAGGAGCTGATCAAGCTCGGCCTCGTCGAGGACAAGCCCTACAAGGTCTACGGAGCGCAAGCCACCGGCTGCTCGCCGGTGAGCGTCGCGTTCAAGGACGGCGTCGACGCGATCCGCCCGGTCCGGCCCGACACGATCGCCAAGAGCCTGGCGATCGGCAACCCCGCCGACGGCATCTACGTGCTGGACATCTGCCGCCGGAGCGGCGGCGCCGTCGAGGACATCAGCGACGACGAGGTCCGCGAGGGCATCCTGCTGCTGGCCCGCAACGAGGGCATCTTCACCGAGACCGCCGGCGGCACCACCGTCGGCGTCCTGAAGAAGCTGGTGGAGACCGGCCAGCTCGACCCGTCGCTGGAGACTGTGGTGATCAACACCGGCATGGGCCTGAAGACGCTGGACGCCGTGTCCGACGCGGTCGGGCCGGCTGCGACCATCGACCCGACGTACACCGCATTCACCCAGACCGGCATCACCGACCAGGCGACCCAGGAGCACCAGTGAGCGTTTCCGTCCGCGTCCCGACCATCTTGCGCACCTACACCGATGGCGAGTCGGAGGTCAGCGCCTCCGGCACGAACCTGGCGGAGGTGCTCGACGACCTCGACGCGAACTACTCCGGCATCAAGGCGCGGGTGCTCGACGACGAGGGCAACCTGCGCCGGTTCGTGAACGTCTACGTCGGCAACGACGACGTCCGGTTCCTCGACAACCTGGAGACGCCCACGCCAGACGGCACGCAGATCTCGGTGATCCCGGCGGTCGCCGGAGGCTAGTACCCCTCCACCGATCGGGTGTCAGCGGCCACCCGTTCGGACCAGGCGTGGTCGGCCGTTCAGGCCCCAGGGCGTCGAACGACTGCTGCGGCGCGCGTTCGCGCAGATACTGGCCAGGCCCCACCCGCCCCCAGGTGCTGGAGTCCCACATGGCCTCACCCCTTGCCCGCCTGCGCGAGGCGCGCAGCTGGTGGTTCGACCTCATCGTCTTCTGCGCGGGGCTGTTGACGTTCGGGATCGCGCTCACGATTGCGGGGGCCGACGGGTGGGGCGATGCGCTTCCCGGACTGGTCGGCATTCCGCTGATCATGGTGATCGCTCGCTTCCCGATGGTGCTGGACAACGGCAAGCACGGCATCGAGGTGGGTTTCGACTCGACGATCCTGATGTTCCTGCTGTCCACGAGCGACGTGCACGACGCGATCGTGGTCTGGTCGCTCGGCGTCATCATCACCCAGGTGACGACCAGCAAGCGCCTGTCGTCGAAGGTGTTCAACATCGGTGTGGGGATCCTGGCGGGCGGGCTCGCCGCGGGGGTGCTCCTGCTGGTGCGCGGAGAGACGCTCGGCACGCCACGAGAGCTGGTCGCGGTGGCGCTCGCCGCTGCGTGCTACTTCGCCACCGACTTCGTGCTGTCGGCCATCTCGGTCGCCATCGCTGCGAGCACACCGCTGCGCACCCAGCTGCTGCAGCCGGGGACGATGTTCGCGGTCGCCTGCTTCGTGCCGTTCGACACGCTGGGCTACCTCGCCGCCGTGGTGCAGCGCGCGACGCCGTGGTGGACCCTGAGCCTGCTCGCCGTCCCGGTGGTCACCCTGCTCGTGGCGACCCGCGCCCTGACCAGGGGACGCGAGAACGCCCGGCGCCTGACCGTGCTGTTCGACGCGGCGGTCCGGGCGCAGACTCCGAGCGAGCCCGACCAGCTCGTCGACTCGTTGCTCGACGACGCCCGGGCGCTGGTGCGGCTCGACGCGGTGTCCCTGCGCCCCGATCCGCCGGGGCGCGGTGAGATCGGCGCGCAGCTGTGGCGGGACGGACAGCCGCAGTGGATCGTGGTGCATGCCACCGAACGCGCCCGCTCGACGGTCACCGCCGACGAGCAGGCCCTCAGGGCTCTCGCGGCCGTGGCGTCGGAGGGTTTCGCCCGGATCGAGCTGACGGCCGAGATGGTTCACGTCGCCCGGCACGACCCGCTCACGGACCTGCCGAACCGCGGCATCCTGTCCGACCGGCTGTCGCACGCGCTGGAGATCTGCCGGGGCCGCGGCAGCCGGGTGGCCCTGATCTTCCTCGACCTCGACGGGTTCAAGCCGGTCAACGACCGATTCGGACACGCTGCCGGGGACGCGGTGCTCGTCGAGCTCGGCGAGCGACTGGTGGACTGTGTGCGGGAGGGCGACACGGTGGCCCGGCTGGGCGGTGACGAGTTCGCGATCCTGATCGAGGACGCCGACGGCGTACCGGTCGACGCCCTGTGCGATCGGGTGCTCGACGCGGTGAGCGCCGGTGTGGTCGTCACGGGGCAGCCGGTGCCGCTGGGGGTCAGCGTCGGGGTCGCGTACGGCGACGGCACGAGCACGGCGGCCGCCCTGCTGCGGAAGGCCGATCTCGCGATGTACGAGGCGAAGGCCCGGGGCAAGGGTCAGTGGGTCCGCTACGAGTCCTCGATCGGTCGCGCCCGCCTGGAGCGGCTCGAGCTCGTGGAGGACCTGCGGCGAGCGGTGGCGGGGTCGGAGCTCACCGTGGTGTACCAGCCCGTCGTCGACGCGCACACCGGTGGGATCCGGGGAGCCGAGGCGCTGGCCCGGTGGCGGAGGGACGGGGTCATGGTTCCGCCCGACCTGTTCATCAACGTGGCGGAGGAGACCGGCCTGATCGTGGCGCTCGGTGAGGTGATCCTGGACCAGGTGGTCGCGGACGCGGCAGCTGTTCGCCGGGTGGCCGGCGACGACTTCGTCCTCGGCGTGAACATCTCGGCTCGGCAGCTGCGCGACCCGGGGTTCGTCGCCAGCGTGCAGCGTGCGGTGAATGCGATGTCAGGCACCGACCTGCTGCTCGAGATCACCGAGCGGCAGGGGATCAACGCCGACCCCGTCGTACTGGACGCCATGCGTAGGATCTCCGACCTGGGCGTCCGCTTCGCCATCGACGACTTCGGCGTCGGGTTCTCCAGCGTCAGCTACCTGCACGCGCTGCCGGCGCAGATCCTCAAGGTCGACGCCTCGCTCTCGCAGGACATCGACGCCGACGACAGGGCCGACGCGCTGTTGCGCTCGGTCACCCTGATGGGCAGGTCCCTCGGCTTCGAGGTCGTCGTGGAGGGTATCGAGCGGCAGACCCAGCTGGACCGGATCCGCGCGCACGGGCATCCGATGTACGCCCAGGGCTACCTGCTGCACCGACCGATGCCGCTGGCCGACCTGCTGGACCTGCTGCGCGGGTCCGCCGGGGAGCCGGTCATCTCGGCGGCAGCCGGCTGAGCCTCGGTTTCGAGACGTCTCGCTCGGTCCCTCTCTCCGTTCGGGCCCGAGCCGATCCTCCTCAACCTCCTCGCTGAACGCTCGCTCCTCACTCCGTTCCGAGCGACCGCGCTCGGACTTCGAGGTGGGCGCGCTCCGCGTCGTTGCCGCACCGCTCGATCGCCAGCCGGTACGACGTCCGCGCCTCCTCGGTGCGACCCGCGCGGACCAGCAGCTCGGCGCGCGCGGCCGGCAGCCGGTGGCCGGGCAGGTCAAGGTCCTCCAGCAGCCGCAGCCCGGCGTGCGGGCCGTCCGCCTCGGCGACGGCGACCGCGCGGTTCAGCCGCACCACGGGTGACCCGGTGAGCGCCTCGAGCTCGGCGTACCACCCGGTGATCCGGGCCCAGTCGGTGTCCGCGGCAGTGGCGGCGACGGCGTGCTCGGCCGCGATCAGCGCCTGCAGCAGGTAGGGCGTCGAGCCGGAGACCAGCAGCGGCCGGAGCAGGGCGAGCGCCTCGGCGATCTCGTCGTGCCGCCAGAGGGAGCGGTCCTGGTCCGGCAGCAGCACCAGCCGCCCGTCGCTCACCCGGGCGTCCCGTCGGGCGTGCTGCAGCAGCATCAGGGCGAGCAGCGCGTCGAGGTCGGCCGCGCCGGCGAACCCGGCCGGGAGCACCGACCGCAGCACCCGCACCAGGCGGATCGCCTCACCCGCCAGGTCCGCCCGGACCAGGTCGACGCCCGAGCCGGGCGCGTAGCCGGAGGTGAAGGCGAGGTAGCCGATCTCGGCCACGGTCGCCACCCGGGCCTCGAGCTCGGCGCCCGAAGGGACGGCGAACCGCTCGCCGGACAGCGCCTTGCGGGCCCGGGTGAGCCGCGCCGCCATCGTCGGGGTCGGCACCAGGAACAGCCGGGCGATGTCCGCGGTCGAGACGCCCAGCACCAGGCGCAGGGTGAGGGCGGCAGCGTGCTCCGGCGCGAGCGACGGGTGGGCGCACAGCAGCACCAGCCGGAGCCGCTCGTCCACCACGCTCTCTCCAGCGTCGGCCATGACCGTGCGTGCCTCCTCGGTGAGTGCCATGTCCACCTGCAGCAGCGGCAGCTTGCGGCGCGCGATGGCCTCGGACCGCAGGCGGTCGAAGATCCGTCGCCGGGCGCTGGTGAGCAGCCACGCCGCGGGGTTGTCGGGTACGCCGTCGCGACGCCAGGCATCGGCGGCCGCGGCGAACGCATCGCCGAGGCCGTCCTCGGCGAGGTCCAGTCGCCGGAACTGGGCGACGAGCAGGGCCAGGAGACGGCCCCACTCGTCGCGCCAGACGTCCTCCAGTTCGGTCAACCCGGGACGACCGGCCTGACCTCGATGCTGAACGCCTCAGGGAGCAGCCGCGAGGTGGTCACGGCGGCCTCCAGGTCGGGCAGCTCGACCAGGAAGAACCCACCGATCTGCTCCGCGGTCTCCGCGTAGGGCCCGTCCGTGACCGCTCGGGACTCTCCCGAGCCGGGACCCACCGTGCGCGCCTCGCCCGGGTGGGCCAGCCCCTCGCCGGCCAGCACCTCGCCCCGCCCGGCGACCGCGGCGGCGTACTTCTCGAAGGCGGCGAACGCCGCGGCCCGGTCATCGTCGGAAAGCCCGGCCCAGCGGTCGTAGTGGCGCGGCTCGGCCATGGTCACCAGGAACCTCATGACGCGTCCCCCGAGTGGTCGACGCACTCCCGGATCTCGAGGGCGGCCTCGGCACGCAACAGGATCTTCGAGACCTCGATCAGGTCGGCCAGGTCGTCGGTGGAGACGACGTAGAAGCCTCCGAGCTGCTCGGCGGTCTCGGCGTACGGGCCGTCCGTCACCGTGGTCCGGCCGCCGCTGCGACGCAGCGTGCGAGCGGTTCGTGAGTGCGTGAGCTCGGCCCCGCCGGTGACCTTGTGGCCCCTCGTCTCGAGCGCTCGCGAGAACTCGTCGTGGCAGGCGAAGTGCGCGGCGCGCTGCTCCGGCGTCATGCTCTCCCAGACGCTCTCGTCGCCGGGGATGAGGAGGGCGTACTCGGTCACGAGGCGTCCCCCGAGTGGTCGACGCACTCGCGGATCTCGATGCCACCCTCGGCGTCCGCGAGGATCTTGGTCACCTCGACCAGGTCGCCCAGATCGTCGGTCTCCACGAGGTAGAACCCGGAGAGCTGCTCGACGGTCTCGGCGTACGGGCCGTCGGTCACGGTGATCTCGTCGCCGCTCCGGCGCAGGGTGCGCGCGGTGCGGGAGTGGGTCAGCTCGGCGCCCCCGGTGACCTTGTGGCCTCTCGCCTCGAGCGCCTTCGCGAACTCGTCGTGCCGGGCGTACGTCGCGGCGCGCTGATCCGGGCTCAGGTTCTCCCAGGCGCTCTCGTCGCCCGGCAGGAGGACGGCGTACTCGGTCATGTCGGTCCCTCTCGGTCGTGGAATGGAGTCTGTCACCGGGATGACGGGCGAGACAGGACGAAATCGACATCGAGTCGCCACGAATTCGCGGGGGAGTGTTCAGTTCGTCGTGGTTCAACCAACCAGTGACCCGGAAACGTCTGACGATCGCCGCCGGACTGGTCGCCGGCACCGCCGCCCTCTCGACGTACGGCGCCCGCGAGCTGCTCGCCCGGCAGGCCGCGGCGGCGCGACGGGTGATCGGCAAGCCACTCGGCGAGGAGGCACCGGACGCCGACCGGGTGTGGAAGTCGAAGTACGGCGACCCGCTCGACCTGCTCCTGCTCGGCGACTCGATCGCGGCCGGGCTCGGCGCCGAACGGCGGAAGGACACCCTGGGTGCGCGGCTCGCGAAGGGGATCGCCAAGCGCGCCCACCGGTCCGTCCGGCTGACGACGGCGGCCCGGGTCGGGTCGGAGTCGTCGGTCCTGCCCGACCAGCTCGCGGCGCTGCCCGCGGCGTACCGGGCCGATGTCGCGGTCATCGTCGTCGGAGGCAACGACGTCACCCACCGGGTCCCCGTCGCGGAGTCGGTGCGGCATCTCGAGGAGACGATCGCCCGGCTCAGCGCCGCTGGGACGGCGGTGGTCGTCGGCACCTGTCCCGACCTGGGCGCCCTTCGTCCGGTGCCGCAGCCGCTCCGCACCGTCGGCTCGCGGATGTCGCGCCAGCTGGCCGCCGCCCAGCGGGAGGCCGCGGTCGGCGCGGGCGCACACGCGGTCTCGCTGGCCCACGTGGTCGGTCCGTTCTTCATCACCAACCCCGACGAGATGTTCAGCCTGGACCGCTTCCACCCGAGCGGAGTGGGCTACCGGCGGACGGCCAAGGCGCTGCTGCCGTCCGTGCTGGCCGCGGCGGGGCTCGTCGACGAGGTGCCGTTCGGCCACCATCCACCCGTCGGGGAGTCGCGGGGCGGAGTCTAGGATCGGCCGGGACCCCGCCGAACAGGAGCAAGCGTGTCCCTGACCCCCCACCCCGCCGCCGATCTCTACCTCGACACCGTGGCCAAGATGCTGACCCGCTACGACTTCGAGGGGCGCAACGTCACGGTGAAGTTCGAGGGGCGTTCCTACGAGTCCTACCTGTGGGAGCTGATCCGCCGGGCGACCAAGGGCCGCGACATCCGGATCGTGGAGAGCGCCGACTTCGACGCCGAGCGGCGCGAGGTCGGGAAGGACTGGCCCGCCGACGCCGAGTCGATGATCGGGATGAAGCGGATGCGCAACATCCGCGAGTGCGTCGAGGGCGTGCTGCGCGACGACGTGGCCGGCGACCTGATCGAGACCGGCGCCTGGCGCGGCGGCGCGACGATCTACATGCGAGCGATCCTCAAGGCCCACGGTGTCACCGACCGCACGGTCTGGGTCGCGGACTCCTTCGAGGGGCTGCCGGCCTACGACGGCCGCTACGACGCCGACCTCGGCGACCAGCACCACACCAAGAGCGACCTGGCGATCTCGGTCGAGCAGGTGCAGGACAACTTCCGCCGCTACGACCTGCTCGACGACCAGGTGAAGTTCCTCAAGGGGTGGTTCAGCGACACCCTGCCGACCGCGCCGATCGACAAGCTCGCGGTGCTCCGCCTGGACGGCGACATGTACGCCTCCACCATGGATGCGCTCGGCGCCCTCTACGAGAGGGTCTCGCCCGGCGGCTACGTCATCGTCGACGACTACGGCGCCGTCCCGGCCTGCGCCAAGGCGATCCACGACTTCCGCGACGCCCACGGCATCGACGACGAGATGCAGGAGATCGACTGGGCCAGCGTCTACTGGAGGAAGTCATGACTGAGACTTCCGGGGACGTGAGCCAGGTCGACCCCGAGACCAAGAAGATCATCTGGCGGCTCGACAGGGAGCTGAAGAACGCGCGCAAGTACGGCGCCAAGGCCGCCCGCGAGATGCACAAGGTGGTGCTCGAGGACGTCCGCCGGGCCCAGGCCCGGGCGCGCGAAGCCGAGAAGCGGGCAGGGCAGGCCGAGAGGCGGGCGGACGCCGCCCAGCGCGAGCTGGCCGCCGTACGGTCCAGCAGCACGTGGAGGGCCGGCCGCGTGGTCGTCGGCGTCCCGGCCCGGATCAAGACCGGCCTCATCAAGAGTCGGCGGAGATCCTGACCGCCGACCTCCTGCTGGCGACCTGCAGCAGCTGGCCTCAGGGCGAGCCCGGCCACGAGCGGCTCGACGCCGCCCTGGCCGCCCGCGGCATCCCCAGCCGCTGGGTCTCCTGGGACGACCCCGAGGTCGACTGGGCCGGGGCCGGCCTGGTCGCGGTCCGCTCGACGTGGGACTACGAGGTCCGGCTGCCCGAGTTCCTCGGCTGGGCCGAGCGGGTCGGGGCGGGGCTGCTGCACGGCGCGGACGTCTTCCGGTGGAACACCGACAAGGCCTACCTCCTGGAACTGGCCAGGTCCGGCAAGGTTCCGGTGGTGCCGACGGTCACGGTCGACGATCTCGCGGACCTGCGCGCGGCGGTGGACCGGTTCGGTGACTGCGTGGTCAAGCCGCGGGTCGGCGCCGGCGGTCGGGGCGTCGTCATCGTCAACGCGGACCGGGAGCCGGCCACCCCGCGGCCACGAACGATGATCGCCCAGCCGCTGGTGGCGAGCGTGCACAGCGAGGGCGAGCTGTCGGTCTTCGTCATCGACGGCCGGCCGGTGAGCCAGGTCCGCAAGCAGCCGGCCGCGGGCGAGTTCCGGGTGCACGAGATGTACGGCGGCGTCACCTATCCCTCCACCCTCACCGACGAGGCCGCCTCCCTGGCAGCCGACGCGGTGGCCGCGAGCGCGGCGATCCTCGGCGCCGACCTCGTCTATGCCCGGATCGACCTGATGCGCCACGACGGCGTTCTGATGGTCAGCGAGGTCGAGGCCACCGAGCCCGGCCTCTACCTCGACGTACTCCCCGACAACGCCGAGCCGTTCGCGGACGCCCTCGCGCGGAGGCTGTAGTTCACAGGGATCCCGCGCCGATCGTTGCGGGAGTTCTCAGGTTCGTGGCCGAGGCTGCAGCGGTGCCCACCGTCCTGGTCGTCGACGACGAGCCCGAGGTGCGGCTCAGTCTGGAGGGCGGCCTCGCCTTCGAGGGGTACGACGTCACCACGGCGCCCGACGGAGGGCGGGCCCTCGGGCTACTGGCCGAGCGGGTGCCGGACGTGGTGGTCCTGGACGTGATGATGCCGTACGTCGACGGGCTCGAGGTGTGCCGTCGGATCCGGGCCAAGGGGTACGACGTCCCGGTCCTGCTGCTCACCGCCCGCGACGCCACGGTCGACCGGGTGGAGGGACTCGACGCGGGCGCAGACGACTACCTGGTCAAGCCGTTCGCGCTCGAGGAGCTGCTCGCCCGGCTCCGGGCGCTGCTGCGGCGGGCCCGCGGCGTCGCGACCGACGGCCGGCTCGGCTTCGCGGACCTGACCATGGACTGCCAGGTCCGCGAGGTGACCCGCGACGGGGTGCCGGTAGAGCTGACCCGGACCGAGTACGACCTGCTCGAGCTCTTCCTGCTCCATCCGCGGCAGGTGCTGACCCGGGAGGTGATCCTCCGCGAGGTCTGGGGGCTGGACTTCGACCCTGGGTCGAACACGATGGACGTCTTCGTGGGCTACCTGCGCCGCAAGACCGAGGCGGGCGGGCTGCCCCGGCTGCTGCACAACGTGCGGGGCGTGGGTTACGTGCTGCGCGAGCCCCAGTGAGCACCCAGTGAGCACCCCGTGAAGCGGCTGCCGCTGCGGGCGAACATGGCGCTGCTCGCGGCGGCCACGACCGCCGCGGCGATCGTGGCATCCAGCGTACTGGGCTGGCTCGCGACCAAGCACACGCTGCGCGAGCAGGTCGACGCCTCGCTCGGCCAGCGGCTCTTCCGAGTCACGGCGGTGCAGCAGGGCACCACGGTCACGCGACTCAACCTGTCGCCGGAAGACATCTGCACTCCCGCGCCGCCGGGCGTCGCGCTGGATGAGGCGGCCCCGGACATGCAGCTGGTTCGCGCGGACGGTACCGGCTGCGCCAGCACCGACCCCGGTCACGCCATCGATGCCACGGCCGCGGAAAGGGACGTCGCGCAGGGCGAGCGCGGGTCGGTTCTTCGCGACGCCACCACTGGGGACGGCAGCCACGTGCGCACGTTGACGACGCCGATCGCCGACGGCTACGCGGTCCGGGTAAGCCGCTCGTTGGAGGAGGTCGACACCGCGATGCGGGACCTGACCCTGATCCTCGGGCTGGTGGCCGGGCTCGGCGTGCTCCTCGCCGCCGGCGCGGGAACGGTCGTCGCGCGGATCGTGATCCGGCCGGTCGACCGGCTCACCGAGGCCGCGGAACACGTGGCCGACACCGAGGACCTCGACGTCCGCATCGACGTGACCGGACGCGACGAGGTCGGGCGCCTGTCGGCGGCCTTCAACGCGATGACCGAGCGGCTCGCCGGGTCCCGGCGCCGGCAGCGCCAGCTGATCGCGGACTCGAGCCACGAGCTGCGCACCCCGCTCACCAGCCTGCGCACCAACATCGAGTGGCTGATGCGTTCCGAGGACCGTGGCCGGCCGCTCGGCCCCAAGCAGCGGCGTCAGGTCGAGCAGGCCGTGCTCGGGCAGGTCGACGAGCTCAGCGCCCTGATCGGAGAGCTCGGCGCACTCGCCCGCGACGAGCCGGTGCGCGAGCACGTCCCCGTCGAGCTCGACCAGGTGGTGCTGCGAGCCGTCGACCGGGCCCAGCGACGCGACCCGGCGCGGCGCTTCGACCTGAGGATCGAGCCGTGGCTGGTGCGGGGTGACCCGGTCGCCCTCGAGCGCGCCGTGCTGAACCTGCTCGACAACGCGCTGAAGTTCGCCGATGGCCCGATCGCGGTGAGCCTGCTGTCGGGCCAGGTCGCCGTCTACGACACGGGTTCCGGCCTCACCGGCGCCGACCAGAGCAACGCCTTCGAACGGTTCTGGCGAGCCCCGGCGGCCCGCGAGCTCCCGGGATCGGGCCTCGGACTGGCGATCGTGGCCGACACCGTCGAGCAGCACCTCGGCACCGTGTTCTTCACCGACGCGCCGGGTGGCGGCAGCCGGGTCGGGTTCGCGATTCCAGCCCTCACGGAACTCTCAGCCGACGCCACCGAGACCCCCATCGTCGGTTCCTAGCGTCCTCGGCACGGCGCGCCGAAGAGCGTGCGCCCGAGAGGAGCAGCACTGATGAGAAGGTCCCTGGTCCCGGCCCTGGTGGCCGCGCTGGCGCTCACGATGTCCTTGTCCGCCTGCGGCGCGGACGCCGAGGAGCCCGGCGTGGCCACCCTGAACGGCACGGACGAAAGCGGCGACGGCGGCGATGGCGAGGAGGCCGACTCCGAGGAGGACCTCGAGGAGCAGGCCCTGGCGTTCAGCGAGTGCATGCGGGAGAACGGCGTCCCGGACTTCCCCGACCCGCAGATCGAGGACGGCCGGATCCAGATGCGGATGGGCGGACCGGACGGCGGCGGCGAGCTCGACCAGGAGGCCGTCGAGAAGGCGATGGAGGCCTGCGAGGACCTGGCGCCGCGCGGCGGCGGCAACTTCTCCGAGGAGGACCGCCAGGAGATGCAGGACGCCTTCCTCGAGTATGCCCAGTGCATGCGGGACAACGGCTACGACATGCCCGACCCCGACTTCGGCAGCGGCGAGGGAATGTTCCGGATGCAGGGCGAGCCCGACGACCCGGCGTTCCAGAAGGCCCAGGAGGCCTGCGAGGACAAGCTGCCCGGCCGGCCCGGGGAGGACGAGTGAGGCGGCTGCTCGTCGTGCTCACGCTGCTGGCGGTCGTGGGTGCGGGCGGCGCGGTGGGGTTCGCGCGCTGGGGCGAGGACGCCGAGGCGAACGACGAAGAGCCCACGGCGACCGGGGTGACGGAGGTCGAGCGGCGTACCCTCACCGACACCGAGCGGGTTTCCGGCGATCTCGGGTACGACGAGGCGCAGCAGGTCAGCGCAGACCAGGCCGACGGCGTACTCACCTGGCTGCCGGCCGAGGGCCGGACACTGCGGGCCGGTGACGTGGCGTACCGGGTCGACGAGGAGCCGGTCGTCCTCCTGACCGGACGGCTGCCCCTCTACCGCGAGCTGTCATACGGCGTCGAGGACGGCAAGGACGTTCGCCAGCTCGAGCGCAACCTGGAGCGGCTCGGCCACGACCCGGGCACCGTGAACAAGGAGTTCACCGGCTACACCCGGGACGCGGTCGAGGAGCTCCAGGAGGACCACGGCCTGGAGGAGACCGGCGTCGTGAGCGCGGCGCAGTTCCTGGTGCTGCCCGAGCCGATCCGGGTCGGGGCCGGGCAGGCCGCGGTCGGGGTCTCGCTGATGCCCGGCACCCCCACACCGCTGTACGACGCCACCAGCACCCGCCGAGTGGTGACCGTCGACATCGATCCCTCGGACGAGTCGCTGGTGGAGGTCGGCAGGCGGGCCACGGTGACGCTGCCGGACGGTTCGACGCTGAAGGCGGAGGTCAGCGAGGTCGGCACCGTTGCGACGTCCGCCGACTCGGAGTCGGAGTCCGAGGAGGCCACTGCCGACGCCACGCTGCCGGTCACGCTGACGCTCGCGGACGACGCGCTGGCCGAGGGCCTCAGCGCCGCACCCGTGACCGTCGACGTGACCCGCGAGCGGCGCAAGCAGGTGCTGACGGTGCCGGTCACCGCGCTGGTGGCCCTGGCCGAGGGCGGGTTCGCCGTACGCCGTGAGGGCGGCGAGCTGGTGGCCGTCGAGACCGGGCTCTACTCCGACGGCTACGTCGAGGTCATCTCCGGTGTCGACGAGGGCGACCGGGTCGAGGTGCCGGCATGAACTTCACCGAAACCACTCCCGTGATGGAGGTGCGCGAGCTCCGCAAGAGCTACGGCGACCTCGAGGTGCTGCACGGGGTAGACCTTGCCGTGGACCCGGGCGAGC
>Ga0299913_10000943_pt1 | contig 20218 bp, 23 predicted proteins | sample RVTome_9_FD_201360 | JGI IMG/M metagenome (GOLD analysis project Ga0299913, IMG submission 201360) | Soil microbial communities from uranium-contaminated site in the Upper Colorado River Basin, Wyoming, United States - RVT155D38 (version 2) ... | reverse complement strand
GCTGCGCAGCGCGCTGGCCCAGGCCGCCGGCGAAGAGGGCCGCCTGGCCTCCCAGGTGTCCGGGGTCGCCTCGCGCAAGGCCGAGCTGGAGCGCGACGTCATCTCCGTCACCGGCGAGATTCAGCGCGTTGACGCCGAGGCGGCGCTGTTGACCGAGCAGCTGCGGTCCGCGGAGCAGGTGCTGGAGCGGCGCCACGAGACGCAGAAGGCCGCGGCCCTGCGCGAACGCGAGCTCGAGCGCCAGCGCGCGTCGCTGGAGGCGCGCGCCGACGCGCTGCGCGCCGCTTCGCAGGAAGCAACCGGCGGGGCGGCGGCCTTGCTCGAGGCGGCTGGGCGCGGGGAGCTCGACGGTGTCGTCGGCCCGCTCGCCGATCAGCTCTCGGTCGGCGACCCGCGCCTCGCCAAGGCGGTCGCCGCGGCGCTCGGGCCACTGGGCGACGCGCTGGTGGTGCGTTCGCGCGGCGCCGCCCGGGCCGCGGTGGGCTTCGTGCGCACCAAGGAGTCCGGCCGCGTGCTCCTGCTGGTCGGCGACGAGAGTCCCGCCGAGGAGCAGGACGCGGGCGTGCTCGGCGACCTGGCGCTGCTGGGCGCCCGGCCGATCATCGACCAGCTGCGCGCCGAGCCGGCGGTGCACGCGGCGCTGCGCCGCGCGCTCGCCGGGGTGTTCGTGGTCGATGCGCGCGACGGCGCCTGGGACGCCGTGTGCAAGGTCGCCGAGCGCTACCCCGCACTCGTGTTCGTCTCGCCCGACGGCGACCTGGCGGGTCCCCGTGGCTACTCGGGCGGCTCGGCGACCTCCAACAGCGCGGTGCTCAGCAAGGCGGCGGCGGAACAGGCCGAGCTGAAGCTCGCGGAGGTGTCCGACGAGCTGCTGCGGGCCCACCGCCAGCTCGCCGACGCCGATCGCGAGCTCGAGGCGGCGCAACGCGAGTACGACGCGGCGACGGCCGCCATGCAGCAGTCCGACGGCGAGCTCACCTCGGCGGCCGAGCGGCTGAAGCGCCTGCATTCGGAGCTCGAGACGAGCGAGCGCGAGCTCGGCGTCCTGCACGGCCAGCAGGCGGACCTCGAGCGCGAGATCGCCCAGCAGCGCGAGCGGCTGGGGGCGCTGGAGGAGCGCGGGGTCGAGGCGGTGCCCGAGTTCGAGCCGGAGGGCCCGGATCTCGAGGCCGAGCGCCTCGACGACCTGCTCGCCCAGGCGCGTGAGCGCGAGGTGCAGGCACGCCTGGACCTGTCCGTGGTCGAGCAGCGCGCGGGGGAGATGGCACGGCGCATCGAGGGCTACGAGCGCGAGGCCGCCGAGGTCGAGCGGCAGCTCACCGAGCGCGAGCAGCGGCGGGTGGCGCGCGTCGCCGCCATCGCCCGCTGCGAGGAGCTGCTGGTGATCGCCAACGCCGCGCTGGCCCAGACCGAGCGTTCGCTGGCGGTCGCCGAGTCCGAGCGTGACCGGCTGGACGAGTCGCGCGCCGCGCAGCAGCGCGAGCTGGGCGTGGTGCGCGCGCAGCTGCGCGAGACCGAGGAGGAACTCGCCGGTGTACGCGAGCAGCGCCACGCCGAGGATCTGCGGCGTGCCGAGCTGCGCCACGCGATCGACGCGGTGCGCGCGCGCCTGGCCGAGGAGTGCGGGCTGGATCCGGACACCGCACTCGCGGAGCGCCGCGCGCAGGACCCCGACGCGCTGGCGCCCAGCGAGGAGCGCGACGCGGAGCTGGCCGAGCTCGAGGACAAGCTGCTCAAGAAGGTCGCGCTGCTCGGTGCGGTGAACCCGCTGGCCTTGCAGGAGTTCGAGGCGATGCAGGAACGGCACACGTTCCTGGAGGGCCAGATCGAGGACCTGCGCCGCTCGCGCCTGGACCTGATGAAGGTGGTCGAGGCGGTCGACGAGCGCATCGAGGAGGTCTTCGCCGCCGCGTTCGCGGACGTGGCGCGCGAGTTCGAGCGCATCTTCCCGCGGATGTTCCCCGGTGGCGAGGGCAAGCTCGTCCTCACCGACCCCGACAACCTGCTGGAGACCGGTGTTGACGTCGAGGCGCGCCCGCCCGGCAAGCGCGTGAAGCGGCTGTCGCTGTTGTCCGGCGGCGAGCGCTCACTGACGGCGCTGGCGGTGCTGTTCGCGATCTTCTCGGCGCGGCCGTCGCCGTTCTACGTGCTCGACGAGGTCGAGGCGGCCCTGGACGACGTGAATCTCCAGCGCTTCCTGGACGTGGTGAAGGATTTCAAGCACTCGAGCCAGATGCTGATCGTGACGCACCAGAAGCGCACGATGGAGGTGGCCGACTGCCTCTACGGCATCACCATGCAGGGCAACGGCGTCTCGAAGACCATCTCGCAGAAGGTCTCCGAAGCCGCGACCGCCTAACGGCCGGTGGCGCGGAGGATGCGGGTCCAGTCGGTGTCGCCCGGCTCGGGGATCGGCAGGCCGCCGATGCCGTCCCACAGGGTGGCGAGCAGCGCCACCGTCTCGGGTGGGGGGTCGTAGGCGCGGTAATGGGCGTGGGCGAGATCGTCGTGGTGGATGGCGAGCTCGCTCAGCGCGAAGCCGAGCTGCAGGCGCATCGGGATCGGGCCGAACTGGTGAGCGGTCAGTTCTTCGAGGTCGGCCGCCTGGTCGAGAAAGGCCGTGGCCTCCCGTTCCAGCGCGGCGGCCGGGTCACCTTGGAACGCGGCCACGCGCTGGAGGTTGTGGTGGTGGAGGTCGGCGGGGCGGAACGGTGGGGTCATGTCGCCCACGCGCGCCTGGGCGAGCAGCCGCCCGAAGCGCGCGAACGTCTCGGCAAGGTGCGCGGTCAAGTCGTGCACCGTCCAGGGCGGGCAGCGGGTCGGCAGGCCCTGGCTGTCCGGCTCGCGGGCGTCGCGCAGATACGCGTCGAGCTCTGCGCGCACCAGCGGCACAGGGATGTCCATCTGCGGGATCTCCATGCCCCGGAGCCTACGCGTGGCCGCGGGTAGGCTCCGCCCATGGAACTGCTGATCCTGGGGATAACTGTCCTCGTCCTGCTGAGCCTCTTGGTCGGGCTCGTCGCGCAGCCGCGCCGCCGGCGCCGGGCTGCGCCGGAGCGCGAGAAGGCGGTCACGCCGCAGCTGCTCGTGCGGCCCGACACGCAGGCCGAGGTCCCGCTCGAAGCCTTGGCCGAAGCCCCGGCCGAAGTCGCGGCCGAGGTCGAAGTCCCACTCGAAGCCGCGGTCGAGGCCCCGGCCGAGCCGCTGTCCTCGCGCGAGCGCTTCCGCCGCCGCCTGGGGGGCGTTCGGGGCGGCCTCGGTGCCGGACTCGTCGGCGCGTTCCGCCGGGGAGTCGACGAGCAGGCCTGGGAGGAACTCGAAGAGGCGCTGATCACCGCCGACGTCGGGGTCGAGGCGGCGGTCGAGATCGTCGCGGGGCTGCGCGATCGCGCCAAGGCCGAGGGTGTCCGCACGGGCGAGGAGGCCCTCGCGCTGCTCAAGGAGGTGCTGCGCCTGGAATTGTCGATGGGGGACCGCACCTTGCATCGCCGGGCCGGCGGCACGTCGGTGTGGCTCGTGACCGGGGTCAACGGCACGGGCAAGACCACGTCGATCGGCAAGCTCGCGGCGCGGCATGCTGCCACGGGGGACACCGTGGTGCTCGCGGCAGCCGACACCTTCCGTGCCGCTGCGGCCGAGCAGCTGCAGCACTGGGGTGAGCGCTCCGGCTGCCGCGTGGTGCGCCACGGTGCGGGGGCCGACCCGGCGGCCGTCGCCTTCGACGGCTGGAAGGCAGCCTCCGCCGCGGACGCCGACATCCTGCTTGTCGACACCGCGGGCCGCCTGCAGAACAAGACCGAACTGATGGCCGAGCTGTCGAAGGTGAAGCGCGTGCTCGAGCGCGACGCGGGCGCGCTCGACGAGGTGCTGCTGGTGCTCGACGCCACCACGGGCCAGAACGGCTTGTCGCAGGCGCGCGCGTTCCTCGACGCGGTCGACGTGACCGGCGTGGTGCTCACCAAGCTCGACGGCACCGCCAAGGGCGGCATCGTCGTGGCGATCCAGCGCCAGCTCGGCATCCCGGTGAAGCTCGTGGGGCTGGGTGAGGGCATCGACGATCTCGCCGACTTCGACCCCGATGCGTTCGTGGAGGCGCTGTTCGCCGAGCGCGCCCACGAGGCCGAGCTCGATCCGGACGGCGGGGCCTGACGCCGTGCCCGGTGTGGACCTGCTGACCCACGACGAACTGCGCGAGGCCCTGCGGCTGCTCGGCGGCGGCGAGCCGCCGTCGACGCGGGCGGGGGTGCAGCGCGAGCTGCGCGCCACCCTGTCCGGCTACGGGACCGTGCGGCTGCTGCTGGACACCGCACCGCCTGGCGCGCGCGATGCGTTCGTGCGGCTCGCCCAGGACGGAGCCGCGCCGGTGGAGTCGCTGCTCGGGCGGGGCTGGTGGGGGCATGGGATCCTGCCGCCGCCGCTGGACTGGCTCCAGCGCCGTGCGCTGGTGGTGGTCGGGGAGGACGGGCTCGTGCACGCCGTCGACGAGGCGGTGCAGGGCTTCCACGAGCTCGCGCTGCCGCTGTCCGACGTGCCCGACGCGGCGGCCGAGGCCGAGCAGCTCACCGTCGAGCCCGCGGGGGCGATTCTCGTTGCGCCGCGCCCGGGCCTGCTGGACCGCGCGCTGACCGCGCCCGGGGCTGAGCTGCGCGCCGTCGCCGAGACCGTCGCGGTGTCACCAAAGTCGCCGTCGGCGGTGCGCGCCGCCTTGCGCGCGGCCGGGGTCCCGCTGCTCGAAGACGCCGTCATGGCTGCGGACGCCGGCGAGCCCGGGCTGCCGGGCGCCACCGAGGAGGCGGTCGTCCCCAAGGCCGTCCGCGCGCTGCTGGAGCGGGCGGTGGCGGAGGGGCGCCAGGTGCGCCTGCAGTACTTCGCGTCGTCGCGGGGCGGCGCCGCCACCGAGCGGGTCGTGGATCCGTGGGAGTTCCGCGACGACCTGCTGCGCGGCTGGTGTCACCTGCGCGAGGGCGAGCGAACGTTCGCGGTCGACCGCATTGGCAAGGCCGTGTTGCTGCCCAGCGGCCTGGAGAAGCTGCGCTCCCCCTGAGCCGGCCGGGGCGTCAGGCGCGCAGCCAGCCGTCGATGGCGTCGGCGACGAGGTCCGGCTCCTCCAGGTGCAGGAAGTGCCCGGTGCCCTCGACGACCCGCACCTCGCCGTCGTGCAGGAACGGTGTCGCGTCGCGCAGGGCCTCCACGCCCAGGCAGCCGTCCTGGTCGCCGCCGAGCAGCAGGATCGGCACCCGCGGCGGACCCGCGGCGAGCTCGCGCAGGCCGGCCAGTTCGGGATCCATGAACGCGTCCTGGAACAGGCCGCGGTAGTAGCCGAGCGCCGCCTCGACGACGTGCGTGTCGCTCAGCGCCTTGCGCACCTCGGGCAGGTGCGCGGCGTCGGCGACGCGGGGGGACCAGGTGCGCCAGAAGTGGTCGAGCAGCGCGCCGCCGTGGCTGGTGTTCAGGATCGCCTCGGGCAGTCCCGGCATCTGGAAGAACCAGATGTAGAAGGAGCGCTGAAGTTGCGCGGGCGTGAAGACGTGGCTCGCCAGCGCGGCGATCGGCGGCAGCGCCATGGTGACGGCGCGGGTGACGCGCTCGGGGTGCGCCGCGGTCAGCCCGTACACCAGGGAGGCGCCCCAGTCGTGGCCGACGACCGGCACGGCAGCGTCGGGGGAGTAGGCCTCCAGGAAGGCCTCGCCGTCGGCGGTGCGGCTCGCCGCGTCGTAGTACGCGCCGGGCGACTGGTAGCCGGGGTGGAAGCCGCGCAGGTAGGGGGCCACGACCTTCCAGCCCTTCGCCGCGAGGCGCTCGGCGACCAGGCCGTAGGTGTGGGGCAGGTCGGGGAACCCGTGCCAGCACACGACGGGGTCGCCCTCGCCGTGGGTCAGGTACGGGACAGGCCCGCGTGCGGTCTCGGCCACCTCAGTTGTCCACATGGCGCGAGAGCCTATTCCAGCGCGGGACGCGACACAGGGGCAGACTCGCGCCAATGCGTTGCAACGAAGACGAGGAGGCGGGAGGATGGCGCAAGCGATCACCGAGAGCACCAGGTTCGCGTTGCAGCAGCGGGCGCGCGAGGTGCTCGGGGAGCAGGAGGGCGACACGCTCATGGCGCACCTGCCGCCCGTCGGCTGGGCTGACGTGGCCACCAAGCAGGACATCGAGTCTTTGCGCGTGGCCACCAAGCAGGACATCGAGTCTTTGCGCGTGGCCACCAAGCAGGACATCGAGTCTTTGCGCGTGGCCACCAAACAGGACGTTGCCTCGCTGCGCGAGAGCATCGTGTCGCTACGCGAGGTCATGCAGGAGCGTTTTTCGCATTGTGCGATGAAGGCCGACATGGAGCGTGGCTTCCGCCGCCAGTCGATGTGGATGGGCTCGCTGTTCGTTGCGCAGACTGCGTCTCTCGCGGGACTGCTCGCGGTGTTCCACGCCTGAGCCCCTGCGCAGACCCCGGCTACACTCGGCCCCCACCGCATCCACCGCCATGAGGGGTGTGCGGCGGTCAGGCCGCAGGCCGCAGGCACGCCGCACGGAAGAGAAGGCCGATCCGATGTTCGACGCGCTGAGCGACCGCCTGGAAGCGATCTTCGCGGGCTTCCGCGGCAAGGGCGCGCTCTCGGAGCAACAGGTCGACGAGGGGCTGCGCGAGATCCGACTGGCGCTGCTCGAGGCCGACGTCAACTTCAAGGTCGTCAAGACCTTCGTGGCGCGCATCCGCGAGCGCGCAGTGGGCGCGGAGGTCAGCGCTGCGCTCGACCCCGGCCAGCAGGTCCTCAAGATCGTCCACGAGGAGCTCGTCCGCATCCTGGGCGAAGCGTCGGCGCCCCTGGAACTCGGGTCCAAGTCGCCCGCCGTGATCATGATGGCGGGCCTGCAGGGCTCCGGGAAGACGACCGCGTCGGGCAAGCTGGCGAAGCTGCTGAAGAAGAAGGGCCGCCAGGTCCTGCTGGTCGCCTGCGACCTGCAGCGTCCCGCAGCCGTGCAGCAGCTGCGGGTGCTGGGCGAGCAGGTGGGCGTGCCCGTCTACGCCCCGCAGGAATCCGGCGACCCCGTCGCGGTGGCGCGCCAGGCGATCGACGAGGCGAAGCGCCTGGGCGCGAGCGTCGTGATCGTCGACACGGCGGGTCGCACGAACGTCGACGACGAGATGATGCGCCAGGCCGCCGACATCAAGGCCGCGGTTGACCCGGTCGAGACGCTGTTCGTCATCGACGCGATGATCGGCCAGGAGGCGGTGAACGTCGCGCTGGCGTTCCAGGAGGCCGTCGATTTCACCGGCGTGATCCTGTCCAAGCTCGACGGTGACGCCCGCGGCGGCGCCGCGCTGTCGGTCGCGGAGGTCACCGGCCGCCCGATCAAGTTCGCCAGCGTCGGCGAGAAGCTCGACGAGTTCGAGGCGTTCCACCCCGACCGCATGGCGGGGCGCATCCTCGGCATGGGCGACGTGCTGACGCTGATGGAGAAGGCCGAGGAGGTCTACACCGCCGACCAGGCGGCGGTCGCGCAGGAGAAGTTGCTCAAGGCCGAGTTCACGTTCGAGGACTTTCTGGAGCAACTCGGCCAGCTGCGCAAGATGGGCCCGCTCGGCAGCCTGCTTGGGATGCTGCCGGGCATGGGCAAGGCGCTGAAGGACGTCGAGGTCGGCGACGACCAGGTCAAGCCGGTCGAGGCGATCATCCAGTCGATGACGCCGGCCGAGCGCCGCGACGCGAAGCTGCTCAACGGCAAGCGGCGCAAGCGCATCGCCGCGGGGTCGGGCCGCAGCGTGCAGGAGATCAACGAGCTGGTCCGCTCGTTCGAGCAGATGCGCGAGATGATGAAGATGCTCGGCGGCAAGGGCGGGATGGGCGGCGGCCTCGGCGGGCAGATGAAGGCGATGCGCGCGCTGAAGGGCCAGGGCCTCGAAGGCCTCATGGATCCGATGGGCGGCTTCTCTGGGGGCGGCTTTCCCGGGATGGCCGGCGCCGGCGCGGGGATGGGCGGCGGCGGTGCGGCGCGGCCGAAGAACAAGAAGGTCCCCGCCCGCAAGAAGCGCAAGCGTTAGGCCCAGCCGAGGTCGTGGAGCTGGTCGTCGTCGATGCCGACGTGATGCGCCAGCTCGTGGATCACGGTCACACGGATCTCCTCGACGAGCTCGTCCTCGTCGACGCACTCGTCGCACAGGGGCAGCCGGTAGATCGTGATCCGGTCCGGCAGCACCCCGGCGTAGTCCCAGCGTTCGGTCAGCGGGATGCCCTCGTACAGCCCCAGCAGGTCGGGATCGTCGGGATGGCGGTCTTCCACCAGGACCACCACGTTGTCGAAGCGCGCGGCGAGTTCCTCGGGAACGCCGTCGATCGCGGTGTCCACGAGCTCGCGGAAGCGCTCCTCCGGCATGGGCTCCATCGCGGGGGAGCCTAGCCGCCGTGGCTGCTATCCTGAGCGGTCGGCGTCCGGGCTCAGGCCCCGTCGCCCCGTGCGTGCGGAGATTGCCGAACCGCACACTCGTCCACAGACCGAGGTGGGCGCGCCGGCGACAGCCGGCGGCACGAAGGCAGTGTGAAAGGTCTTTTCAGCATGGCCGTGAAGATGCGCCTGCGGCGCGAAGGCAAGAAGAAGCAGCCGTTCTATCGCGTGGTCGTGGCGGATTCCCGCTCCCCGCGTGACGGCCGCTACATCGAGGACATCGGCTACTACCAGCCGACCCACGAGCCCTCCACCATCTCCATCGACGGCGAGCGTGCGCTGCACTGGCTGCGCAACGGCGCCCAGCCGAGCGAGCCGGTCCTGAAGCTGCTGCGCATCCAGGGCATCTGGGAGGACTTCAAGCCCGGCGACACCGGGCGCGACCGCAGCGACGCCAACGCCCGCAAGGCCGCGCAGCGTGCCGCGAAGGCGGAGACCGCTCGCAAGGCGGTCGAGGAGCAGGCCGCCGCGCGTGCCGCCAAGGAGGCCGCCGCGGCCGCCGAAGCTGCTGCCGACGCCGCCGCCGAGGAGGCGCCTGTTGAGGCCGCCGACGCGGATGCCCAGCCGGAGGCGGAGGCACCCGCCGAGGCCGAGGCGAGCCCGGAGGCACCTGCCGCCGAGGAGCCTGCGGCTGAGGAGCCTGCGGCTGAGGAGCCTGCGGCTGAGGAGCCTGCGGCTGAGGAGCCCGCGGCGGAGGAGCCTGCGGCCGAGGAGCCCGCCGCCGAGGAGGTCGCCGAGTGATGGCCGAAGGCGTGCTGGAGTACATCGCCAAGGCGCTCGTCGACAATCCCGACGACGTGCAGATCACGGCGGTGGAGGAAGAAGACGGCGAGCTGGTGCTGGAGCTGCGCGTCCACCCCGACGACATGGGCAAGGTCATCGGCAAGCGCGGCCGGACCGCCAAGGCGCTGCGCACGATGATCAAGGCCGCGGCCACCCGTGAGGGAAGCTCGGCCACGGTCGAGATCGTCGAGTAGCGGCGCCTGCGATGCAGGCAGCGGACCTCGTCGCGGTCGGCCTGGTGGGCAAGCCCCTGGGCCTGCGCGGCGAGGTCTTCGTCATGCCGGACCCCGACTTCGGCGTCCCGCTCACCCCGGGTCGCCGCTTCCTGACCGACGGACACGGCGAGCTCGAGGTCGCCACGTCGCGTGACCACAGCGGCCGAATGGTCGCGCGATTCGCGGGCTGCGACGATCGCACCGCCGCCGAGGGCCTGCGCGGCGAACGCCTGCTGCTGCCCCGCAACGAGGTCGAGCTCGACGAGGAAGGCGTCTGGGTCGAGGACATCCTCGGCCTGGAGGCCCGCACCGCCGACGGGGAACTGATCGGCGTCGTGGAGGGCGTCGCCGACGGACTCGCGCACGACTACCTCGTGATCGCGCGCCCCGACGGCGGCGAGGTGCTGATCCCGTCGGTGGAAGAGTTCGTGGAGCTGACCGACGACGCCGTCATTGTGAAGACGATCCCGGGACTGCTCGAGTAGATGCGCATCGACGTCCTCTCGATCTTCCCCGAGTTCTTCACGGGGCCGCTCGACGCGTCCCTGATCGGGCGCGCGCGCCAGGACGGGGTGCTCGACGTCCGGGTGCACGACCTGCGCGCGTGGACCCACGACCGCCACCGGACCGTGGATGACCTGCCGTTCGGCGGCGGCGCCGGCATGGTGATGAAGCCTGAACCGTTCTTCGAGGCGGTCGAGGCGCTGTACGGGTCGCTGGGCGCCCGGCCGCGCACGGTGCTGTTCACCCCGCGCGGCCGCCCGCTGGACCAGGACCTGGCGCGGGAGCTGTCCGCCGAGCCCGCACTGCTGCTGCTGTGCGGCCGCTACGAGGGCATCGACGAGCGCGTGCACGAGGCGATCGCCACCGACGAGGTGTCGGTCGGCGACTACGTGCTGTCGGGCGGCGAGGTCGCCGCTTGCGTGCTGATCGAGGCCGTCACGCGCCTGGTGCCGGGTGTCATGGGCAACGAGGCCAGCGCCGACGACGAGTCGTTCAGCGAGGGGCTGCTGGAGTACCCGCAGTACACCCGGCCTGCGGATTTCCGCGGGATGGCCGTGCCCGAGGTGCTGCTGTCGGGCCACCACGGCAAGGTCGCCGAGTGGCGCCGCACGCAGTCCGAGGCGCGGACGCGGGCCGTGCGCCCGGACCTGTGGCGCCGCCGGGAGGGGGAGTCGTCGTGAGCGCCGTGCGGACGCACGTGCCGGCGCCGCACCGGTCGGTTCGCCCCGCCGATCTCGACAGCGGCCAGCGCGACGCCATCCGCGCGGCCGATCCGATCCGGCCGGTCCGGCGCGGCCGCCGCGAGGTCAGCACCGTCGTCCTGGTCGTGGGGGCGCTGGCGCTGGCGTTCGTGGTGAAGGCGGTCCTGGCGCAGGCGTTCTACATCCCGTCGGGCTCGATGATCCCGACGCTGCAGATCGGCGACCGGGTCATCGTCGAAAAGCTCAGTTACCGCTTCGGCGACCCCGGGCGCGGCGACGTCGTCGTGTTCCACCGCCCGGGGGTCGCACGGCCCAGCGGTCCGGTGCAGGCGCTGCGTGAGTTCCTGCAGGGGCTGGGCCTGCTTCAGCCCGACGCGAACATCGACCTGATCAAGCGCATCATCGGCCTGCCCGGCGAGACCGTGCGGCTGCAGGGCGGCGTGCTGTTCGTCAACGGCCGCCCGCTGGCCGAGCCGTACGCGCTGCCCGACCCGCGCGACTACGGGCCCGTGCGGATCCCCGACGGGCATTACCTGATGCTGGGGGACAATCGCACGAACAGCGACGACAGCCGCTTCTCGCTGGGCTTCGTCCCGCGCGCGAACCTGGTCGGCAAGGCGTTCGTGATCATCTGGCCGCCCGGCAGCGCCCGCCTGGGGCTCGCAGCCGACTACCACGATGCGGCGCCCGCGGACTGAGTGGCGGCGCCCCCGCCCCGTCAGGCCGCCACAGTGAGCAGTTGCGCTACCAGGGGAGCGCAACTGACCACATTGCGGTCCAGATAGGCTGCATCGCATGGCCGAGACCCTGTACACCGAGACCCGCAACGGCGTGCGGCACGTGGTCCTGTCGCGCGCCGAGGCGTACAACACCATCACGCCCGAGCTGCGCGACGAGCTCGCCGCCGCCATCGACGAGGCGGATGCCGACCCGGCGGTGCGCGTGATCCTGCTGCGCGCCGAGGGCCCGGCGTTCTGCGCCGGCTACGGGCTGGACTGGTCCACCGAGTACCAGGCGCAAGCCGAGAGCGCCGAGCGCGTGTGGGACTCAGTGATGGACACGCGCCTGATCGGCAGCTTCGTCGACGTGTACATGAAGCTGTGGTACGCGAGGAAGCCGACGATCGCGGCGGTGCAGGGCTGGTGCATCGCGGGGGGCACGGACATGGTCCTGTGCGCCGACCTCATCGTCGCCGGCGAGGGCGCGAGCTTCGGGTATCCCCCGGCCCGCGTGTGGGGCACGCCGACCACGGCCATGTGGGTCTATCGCATGGGTATCGAGCAGGCGAAGCGCTACCTCTTGACGGGCGACGAGATCACCGCGCCGAAGGCTGCCGAGATCGGCCTGATCCTCGAGACGGTCCCCGACGAGCGGTTGCTGGAGCACGCCACCGCCCTTGCGGAGCGCATGGCGCGGCTGCCCGAGAACCAGCTGATCATGCTGAAGCTGTTGTGCAACCAGACCGTGGAGAACATGGGCCTGGCGTCCTCGCGCACCCTCGGCACGCTGTTCGACGGGATCGCCCGGCACACCCAGGAGGGGCTGGACTTCGTGGCCCGCTCGCAGGAGGCCGGCATTCGCCAGGCCGTGCGCGAGCGCGACGACCCCTTCGGCGATTACGGCTCCCGCCCCCGCTGACCCAACCTGGAGGATTTCGATCAACGTGGCAGATCACGCTCAAATGTGAGCGTGATCTGCCGCACTGATCGGAATCTGCCAGGTTGGAGGATGGGTCGGATTGCCCGGGTCCGGGGGGGCGGTTATGCTGGCCCACCGGTGCTGCGCCGTCTTTGCCGTGCGCGCCCGTCGTTGATCGCAACCCGCCGCGGAGGCCTGAGCAGTGAACCCGACCGACCTTGTTGATGTCGCCCACCTGCGCGACGACGTGCCGGAGTTCCGTCCCGGCGACACCGTGAAGGTGCACGTCAAGGTGACGGAGGGCACGCGTAGCCGCATCCAGGTGTTCGAGGGCGACGTCATCTCGCGCCGTGGCAGCGGGATCCGTGAGTCCTTCACCGTCCGCAAGATCAGCTTCAACGCCGTTGGCGTGGAGCGGACCTTCCCGGTGCACGCGCCCGTCATCGACCACATCGAGGTCATGCGGCGCGGCAAGGTGCGGCGCGCCAAGCTGTACTACCTGCGCGACCGGGTCGGCAAGAAGGCCAAGATCAAGGAGCTCCGGGAGCCGGCCGGCGCCTAGCCGGTCGCCGCTGTGGTGGAAGAAGCCCCGGAGCGTCCGGTCGAGATGGCCGCGACGCCGCAACGGCACAAGCGCAGCTTCCTGTCGGAACTGCCGGTCCTGATCATCGTCGCGTTCGTGCTGGCGTTGATCCTCAAGACGTTCTTCATCCAGGCGTTCTACATCCCGTCCGCCTCGATGGAGTCCACGCTGATGATCGGCGACCGGGTCCTGGTCAACAAGCTCGGCCACGCGTTCCGCCCCCCCAAGCGCGGCGAGATCGTCGTGTTCACCGTTGACGGCGCGGCCCCGCCGCCGCCCGAGGGCGGCAACCCGGTCTCGCGGCTGCTGCGCGGCCTCGCCTCGGGACTGGGGATGGCTCCGGCCAGCGAGCGGGACTTCATCAAGCGCGTGATCGGCCTGCCGGGCGACGTCGTGGAGATGAAGGACGGGGTCGTCACGATCAACGGGGCGCCGCTACCCGAGGCGCCGACCACGGAGGGCGGCTACCTCTCCGAGCGCCACCTCGAGCCGTTCGGCCCGTTCACGGTGCCCGAGGGCCACTACTTCATGATGGGCGACAACCGCCCGAATTCCTCCGACAGCCGCTATTCGCTGGGCCCCGTCGCCGAGGACCGCATCGTGGGGCGCGCCTTTGTGATCATCTGGCCGCTGTCGAGCGCCCGCCTGCTCGGCCTGCCGGACTACGGCGACATCCCCGCGCCCGCCGCACAGGCGAACGCAGCGGACGCCGCCGCCGCGGCCTGACGCGGGGTGAGCCATGAGCGCTGAGGATCTCGAGCGGTACGAAGCCGAGATGGAGCTGCAGCTGTACCGCGAGTACCGCGACGTGGTGCACATGTTCAGCTACATCGTCGAGACGGAGCGCCGCTTCTACCTGGCGAACGAGGTGCAGGTCCGCCCGCAGCAGAGCGACGGCGACATCTGGTTCGAACTGGAGCTGCGCGACGCGTGGGTGTGGGACATGTACCGCCCCGCCCGCTTCGTGCCGCACGTGCGCGTGCTCACCTTCCGCGACGTGAACGTCGAGGAGCTGCCGCCGCAGGACGCGACCCCGCCGTTCCTCGACGACATCGACGAGCAGGGCGACGGCGCCTGATGGGCTTCAACGCCACACGCCGCTACCGCGATTCGAAGAACCGCGACATCGTGCTGCTGATCGCGGCCGTGGTGATCGTCGGTGCGCTCGTCGCCTGGGCGTCCGGCCTGTTCTAGCGGTTCGTCCACAGGCCGGTCCGACCAATCCGGGGGTTGGGGCCCGCACTCGTCCTACGGTGCCGCCATGCGGCGATCGATGCTTGGCAGGACGGGTGAGGACGTGGCGGAGGCGCATCTGCGCGACTCCGGCATCGTCGTACTCGCACGCAACTGGCGGCCCTCGGGCGGCGAGATCCGCGGCGAGCTCGACCTGGTCGGCCGCGCCGGTTCGACCCTGGTGGTGTGCGAGGTCAAGGCGCGCCGCTCCGAGGATGTCGAGTCGGCGCTGGGGGCGGTCACCCTGCGCAAGCAGGTGAAGCTGCGCGCGCTGGCGCGCCGGTTCCTGCAGGAGACCGGGGTGCGGCCGCGCGCCATCCGCTTCGACGTCGTGGCCGTGCGCTGGGGTGAGCGCGGCGGTCCGGAGGTCGTGCACCTGGAGGGCGCGTTTTGAGCGCGATCGGGCGGGCGCGCAGCGTCGCGCTGGCCGGCGTCGACGCGGTGGAGGTCCAGGTCGAGGCGCACGTGGGGCCCGGCCTGCCCGGCCTGCAGGTCATCGGCGCGGCATCCGGGCCCGACATCGCCCAGCGGGCCCGCGTCGCGCTTCAGCGACTCGGTGTCCGCCTGCCGTCGTCGAAGGTGCTCGTCTCGCTGTCGCCGGCCGACGTCCCGAAAAGCGGCGCGCGCTTCGACCTCGCGGTGGCGGTCGCGGTGCTGGCGGCGCTGGACATCGTGCCCGCGCAGCAGGCGAGCGGCGTGCTGTTGCTGGGCGAGCTGGCGCTGGATGCGGGCCTGCGGCCGGTGAGCGGCGTGGTGCCCTCGGCGGTCTTCGCGCGGCGTGAGGGGCTGCGGCTGGGCGTGCCCGAGGGCGGGGGCGCGGAGGCCGCGCTGGCGGGTTGCGCCGGGGCGTTCGTGCTGCGCGATCTGGCGGAGGCCGTCGCGGTCCTGTGCGGTGAGGACGCGCCCCGGGCGCCGGAGCCGATCGTGGGCGAGCCGCACGCCGAGCCGGCGGCCGACCTCGCGGACGTGGTCGGCCAGGCGCAGGCCCGGCGGGCGGTCGAGATCGCCGCGGCGGGCGGGCACCACCTGTTGCTGCTGGGCCCGCCCGGCTGCGGCAAGTCGATGCTCGCGCGGCGGCTGCCGGGCCTCCTGCCGCCGCTGGACGACGACGAGGCGCTGGAACTCGCCGCGGTGCGCAGCGTCGCCGGGCTGCCGGTCGCCGGCCCCGGCGGCGTCCTCGATCGGCGGCGCCCGCTGCGCGCGCCGCATCACCGCAGCTCCGCCGCCGCGCTGCTCGGCGGGGGCAGCGGCATCGCGCGGCCCGGCGAGATCAGCCTCGCCACGGGGGGTGTGCTGTTCCTCGACGAGCTGCTGGAGTGGCCGCGCTCGGTGCTGGACAGCCTGCGCGAACCGCTCGAGGAGGGCGTCGTGCGCATCGCCCGGTCGCGCGGCTCGGTGCGCTTCCCGGCGCGGGTGCAGCTCGTGGCGGCCGCCAACCCGTGTCCGTGCGGCGGTGGCGGGGCGTGCATCTGCACCGACGAGCGCATCTGGGCCTATCGCGGCCGGCTCAGCGGACCGTTGGCGGACCGTCTGGACCTGGCCCCGCCGGTGCAGCCGCTGCGGGCGCAGGACCTCGTCGGCGCGGCACCCGAAGAGCCGACCGCCGCCGTCGCCGAACGCGTGGCCCGTGCGCGCGAGGCGGCGGCTGCCCGAGGCCACGCGCCGAATGCGGCGGCGGCCGTCGCCACGCTGCGTCCCACGTTCGACCGCGCGGCGCTGCGCGCGCTCGCCGATGCGGTCGAGCGCGGCGAGCTGACCGGCAGGGGGCACGCGCGGGCGCAAGGTGTCGCGCGCACCATCGCCGATCTCGAGGGCGCCGAACTGGTGAGCGCGGCGCACGTGCTGGAGGCACTCGCGCACCGCGCCGCGCTCGGCCGCGGGCAGGGCAGGGCGGCGTGAGCTGGCTCCAGGCGATCACGCCCGACGGGGCCGACCCGGCGGTGGTCCGGCGTGTGCTTGCCCTGGCGGCCTCGGGCGGGGCGGGAGCGGATCGCCAGCGGCGTACGGCGCTGGAGCTGCTGGAGTCCCACGGCGGCGCGGATCCGGACGTGGTGCTCACGGCGCTGTGCCGCCGCCCGTCGCGCGCCGCCCCCGCCCCCGCGCCCGGCGCCGCGTCGGCGGGCCGCCTGCTGGCCGCGCACGGCGCCGCGGTCCTGGCCGCGGGCCAGCCGGGCTACCCGGGGCGGCTGGCCGAGCTGGGGCTGGAACTCGGCGCGCCACTGTGGCTCTTCTCGCAGGGCCGCCTGCCGCCCGGTCCCGCCGTCGCGGTGGTGGGCAGCCGTGACCCGTCCTGGGACGGCCGCGAGATCGCGGGGGAGCTGGCCCGCTTCCTGGCCCGGCACGGCGTGATCGTGATCTCGGGCCTTGCGCGCGGCATCGACGAGGCGGCGCACCAGGGCGCGCTGGACGGTGGGGGACGCACGGTGGCCGTGCTGGGCACCGGCTTCGGCGTGGACTATCCGCGCGGGCGCGCCGAGTTGCGCGACGCGATCGCGATCGACGGAGCGCTGGTGACGGAGCTCCTGCCGGGCGCCGGTCCGCGACCGGTGCACTTTCTGCACCGCAACCGGATCATCTCCGCGCTCGCGGACGCGGTCGTCGTGGTCGAAGGCCGCGCCCGCAGCGGGGCGCTGGCGACCGCGCGACTTGCGGCGGAACAGGGCCGTGACGTGTGGGCGGTGCCGGGGTCACTCCACCAGCCCACCGCGCAGGCGCCGCTCGCGCTGCTGCGCGACGGCGCCCGTCCGCTCACCCGGCTCGACGACGTCCTCGAGTCGCTGCCGCCGACATGGCCAGGGCCCTGGGGGGAGCGGCCTGGGTCGAGCGCATGCGGGAGCGACGAGGACCACCGCGCGACACCAGGCGACCGTGGGCGTCCGGGCAGCCGGGACTCAGCTCCGAGAACGGCTCCCACGGTTCCGGACGGGCCGGCGAGCGTCGTGGCAGGCGTGCTGTCGGCGGTACCGGCGAGCGCCGACGCTCTTCGCGCGGCGACGGGGCTGGAGCTGCCCACGGTGCTTGCGGCCCTGGCCGAGCTGACGGCGCGGGGGCATGCGCGCACCACACCGCGGGGCTGGGTGTCCGTTTCCGCAGGGTGAGCATGGCGCTCATGCTTCCCAGGTTTCGCGAATTGCCACCGGTGGCTGGTCGCATGCGGGGCAGCGCGCGTCGACCGGGCTCTCGTGGCCCGCGCCGCAGTAGAACCAACGATCGCAGGCCACGCAAAGGCCCCATTGCTCCATCACATGTCCTCGAGAGTCGGCGCCGCGCACGGGCAGGTGCATGGGGGTCTTGGGCGCCGGTAGCAGTGCGAGTTCCATGCCGAGGCAGCGCGCGGAGGGCTACCGAGGGTACGCATGTGGTGCGTCAACCGCTTCTTGGTGTGCGGTGAGCGCATGTTGGGCGCCCTGTCGCTCTGCGGAACCGCCCCTGTGCCATGCTGGCCCTGATGGAACTTCCCGCAGAACTGCCCTCGCGCTGGGCGTCCGCTCTGGACGGCTATGTCGTCCACCTGCGCGACGAGCGGATGCTGGCGGGCCACACCGTCGCCGCCTATGTGCGGGATGCGCGGCAACTCGCCGGCTTCTGTGCGGGCCACGGCGTCGACGACCCGGCCGAGGTCGAGCCGCTCGTGTTGCGCCGCTTCCTTGCGGCGCTCGCCGAGGAGGGCTACGCCCGGGCAAGCCTGGCGCGCAAGGCGGCCGCCGCGCGCGGCTGGTTCGCCCTGCTGGCGCGTCGCGGGCTGGTGCCCGCCGATCCCGCGCTGCAGCTCGGCACGCCCAAGGGGGAGCGTCGCCTGCCGAAGGTGCTGACGGTGATCCAGGTGGGGCGGCTGCTCGGGGCGCCGGACGCCGCGACCCCCAGCGGGCAGCGCGACCGCGCCCTGCTGGAACTGCTGTACGCCAGCGGTGCGCGCGTGAGCGAGGCGGTGGGCCTCGACGTGGACGGGATCGACCTGGTCGCCGGGGCGGCGCGCCTGTTCGGCAAGGGCTCCAAGGAGCGGATCGTGCCGCTGGGCGAGCCGGCCTGCGTCGCGATCGAGCGCTACCTGCACGACGGGCGCATGGCGCTGGCAGGCGCGGGGCAGCCCGCCGCGCTGTTCCTCAACGGCAAGGGCGAGCGGCTGGGCGTGCGCGACGCGCGCGAGGCGGTGGACCGGGCCGCGCGGGTCGCGGGACTTGGCCGGGTTACCCCGCATACGCTGCGGCACAGCTACGCCACGCACTTGCTGGAGGGGGGCGCCGACCTGCGGGCGGTGCAGGAGTTGCTGGGGCACGTTGCCCTGTCGACGACGCAAATCTACACTCACGTCTCGCGAGAGCACCTGCGGAGCACGTATGAGCATGCGCACCCGAGGGCTTGAGCGTCGGTGGTGTGCGGGGTACCGACCGCACGCGCTCCGCAGCCACCCCCATGGTCGGACTTTGCCGGCGGATCGGACCTGATTGATGCAGGCATCGCAGCCCCAGCCGGGCGCGACGCAGTCCGGCGCGCGGGTTCCGCGGGCCGGTCAGGGCCGCGTGTCGCAGGATCCCGAGGTCGTCGCGCTGTGGGAGCGCTACAAGAGCGAGCATGACGCCGGCTCGCGCGAGCGCCTGATCCTGCAGTACTCGCCGCTGGTCAAGTACGTGGCGGGCCGGGTGTCCGTCGGCCTGCCCGCGACCATCGAGCACGGCGACCTCGTGTCTTACGGCATGTTCGGCCTGATCGACGCCATCGAGAAGTTCGATCTCGACAAGGGCGTGCGCTTCGAGACCTACGCCATCGCGCGCATCAAGGGCGCGATCATCGACGAGCTGCGCTCGATCGACTGGGTGCCGCGCAGCGTGCGCGGCAAGGCGCGCGATGTCGAGCGCTCGCTCCAGGCCCTGGAGGCCAAGCTCCGCCGCACGCCGACCGAGAAGGAACTGGCGGAGGAAATGGGCATCTCGCTCAAAGACCTCCACCAGACGCTCGCGCAGGTGTCGCTCACCTCGCTCGTCGCGCTGGACGAGTCCTACTCGGGCGAGGACAACGAGCGCACGCCCCTGGTCGACACACTGCGCGACACCAAGGCGCCCGACCCTGTCGCCAGCTACGAGGACCAGGAGCAGAAGCAACTGTTGGCGCAGGCGATCAGCAAGATGAACGAGCGCGAGCGCACGGTCGTGGTCCTGTACTACTTCGAAGGCATGACGCTGGCGCAGATCGGCGAGGTGCTCGGTGTGACCGAGTCGCGCGTGTGCCAGATGCACACCAAGGCGGTCCTCGGGCTGCGCGGCAAGATGACCGAGCGAGCCCTGGGGTAGCAGGCGATCCACAGGCCGGGCCGCCCAATCCGGGCCTCGGCCGGTCTCCTCGTCCTACGGTTGGGTCATGCGCCTGGCCGCCCTGTTCGCCGTCGTCGCCCTGCTCCCCGCGCCCGGCGGGGTGCACCGGCCCTTCGTCCCGCCCCCCGGCCCGTACGCGGCCGGGCACCGAGGCGTCGACCTCGCGGCGGCCGCGGGGGACGAGGTCCGGGCGGCGCTGCCGGGCGTCGTGCGCTTCGCGGGGCGGGTCGGCGGTGGCGGCTGGGTGACGGTCGACCACGGCGGCGGCTTGGAGACCACTTACGGGCGGCTGGACCCTGTGTCGGTTCGCGCGGGCAGGCGGGTGGGGGCGGGCGAGGTTCTGGGGCGGCTCGCCCCGGGGGCGGTCCACGTCGACTGGGGCGCGCGTCAGGACGGGCGCTACATCGACCCGCTGGGGCTGCTCGGCCCCTGGGAGCCGTATCTCACGGGCTGACCCGAGTCGCGGGGGCGGGCCGGGCGGGCTATCCTCGTCGCAGGCCTGGGACAAGTCCTCGGCCAAATCACAGCGTCGCCACGCTGACCCGCGGTGCCCGATCGTTCGCGAGAACGCCCGGGAGAGGGTCGGATTGCGGCTCCGGGCTGACACCGGAGCGGCCTGGGGGCGCGAGGCCCAACCGCGAACGCAAAGGAATCCTGCATGTCCGTCGTCAGCATGCGCCAGCTCCTCGAAGCCGGCGTCCACTTCGGCCACCAGACCCGCCGGTGGAACCCGAAGATGAAGCGCTTCATCCACGGTGAGCGCAACGGCATCTACATCATCGATATCCAGCAGACCATCGGCATGCTGGAGCA
>Ga0299913_10000942_pt1 | contig 20218 bp, 17 predicted proteins | sample RVTome_9_FD_201360 | JGI IMG/M metagenome (GOLD analysis project Ga0299913, IMG submission 201360) | Soil microbial communities from uranium-contaminated site in the Upper Colorado River Basin, Wyoming, United States - RVT155D38 (version 2) ... | reverse complement strand
CGGCGAGAATCGGGCCAATGGTGCTCTTGCCCACTGCGCCGGGGCCGATCAGCTCGATGATCATCAGGCCCACGATTCTCCATCGCCCCCGGCGCCTGCGCAAGACATGCGGGGCCCGGCCACCCTCGGTGGTCGCCGTGACCTCACCTCCCGATCGAGGTGGCGATGTCGTCGGCAACCCGCTCCGGAGGCCCCGTCGCCACCACCGCGATCACCGGCCGGTCGATGTTCTCGAAGATGGAGTCGGCAAAGGCCAGATAACGCTCCTGAAGCTCGGCATGCCCCGCCAACTCGGCGGCGGTGATCCCCTGACGGCCGGCGAGCCGTCCGGTCAGCTCCTCCGGGTCGCCGGTGAGACGCACATAGACATCGGCCAGAGTGATGCGGCTGACCAGACCGGTCAGGTCGGTCTGGGTGTTGGCCGATGCGGCGCACAGGGCGTGCACCGAGCCGCTGGCCACGACCCCACTGCCGAGTGCGGCGGCACGCCTTGCGATCCGTTCCCGGCGGCAGATGTCGAAGGCGAAGCGAAGACGTTCCATGGGTCGGCCCCGATGAGCCCGCCAGCACGCATAGAACAGAAGCGGGCTCCGGGCCACCGAGGCGATCCTTCCCCACCAAACCCCGGCGGCGCCGAGCGGCTCCCCTTCGAACCCATGTCGTTTCAGCCCGGGAAGGTGGCGGATGCCCATCCGAGCGGCGACGAGCGGCTCGACAGTGGTTTTGCCCACCCCACCCGGCCCAATGAGCTCGACGATCATGCACTCCTCCGCCATGGCCGAATGACTGGGCCGACAGCGACGAGATGCTAACTCCGCCCTCTTTCCGCCACTGTGCGTGGTGAGACAGCGCCGGGGCGGGGCTAGGCTCACGGTATGGGAAGTGGGAGCTTGTCGGGGTGGAGATTGGCGCTGCTCGCCGCACTCCTTCTGGTCGGTCTGGTCGGGGGCGTGCTGCTGGGGACGCAGTTGGCCGGGGGATCGCCCGACACCCCGCCCGATGCCGCCGACACCGTCCCCGATGCCACCACCTCCTCTGCGCCTTCTGCGCCCGGGTCGACCCTCGCCCCCGGGATGACCCCCGCCGACGCCCCGCTCGTCGATCGGGCGGGAGCTTGCGCCGATCTGCCGGCCGGTGAGCCCTTCATCGGCGGTCCCAGTATCGAGCTCATCGATCTCGGTGAGTCCAATGGGGCCAGGGTGGAAGGGGCGGTCTACCCCCATCCGGACTATGCAGGCGACCCTTGGACCCAGTGGGGTCAGGGCCTGGTCATCGCGGACGGCCGCTTCTACTCCGCGATCGGCGACCACCTCGCCCCCGACGGGAACTCCTACATCTACGAATACGACCCGGCCACCGGCACCCTGGCCATGCTCGGCGACCTCCTCTCCTATGTGGAGCACCAACCCGGCTCATGGGGATATGGGAAGGTGCACGCCCAGATGGTGGCCGGCGCTTGTGGCGAGGTCTACCTGTCCAGCTACTGGGGCACCTACAGCGACATCAGGTTCGACGACGTCTATCGGGGCGACATCCTCTTCCGGCTCGATCCCACCCTGCGCACCCTCGATCCTCTCACCGTGCCCGTCGACGCCCACGGCCAGGCCTCGCTGGGCGGTTGGGCCCAGGGCGGCCTCCTCTACGGGGAGGCGGTCGACCCGGTGGTCAAAGACCAGCAGGACATCGAGCAGGGGCCACTTTTCGTGTACGACGTCTACACCGAAGAGGTGGTCTTCCAGGGCCCGGACAGCCCCCACGTCGGATACCGCAACCTGATCGTCGACGCCAAAGGCCGTGCCTACTACTCGATCGGCGGGGCAGAGCTGGCCGTATACGACCCGGCGGTCAACGAGATCGAGACCCATCCCCACACCATGCCCGCCGATTGGCTGCGCGCATCGACAGTCCCCGCCCCCGACGGCCGGGTGGCGGCGGTCACCGACGAGCCGTACACCTTCTTCATCCTCGAGCCTTCCGGCGAGATCCAGACACTGGGCCCGGCCCGCGGTTACACGGCGAGCATGGCTATGCACCCCGACGGCGACCACTTCTTCTATGTGCCGGACGCCCACGGCGGGAGTTGGCGGTCGAACACACCGCTGCTCAGGGTCGACACCCGAACCGGAGAGGAGCAGGTCGTGGCCGAGCTCAACCCCTTGGCCGAGCAGGGCCTCGGGGTGACGCTGGGAGGAAGCTACGACGTGGCGGTCGACCCATCGGGCGACAAGGTCTTCGTCGGGATGAACTCGGGTCCATTAGGAGCTGAGGATGACTTCGGCGAGGTGGCCCTGCTGGTCGTCTATCTGCCGTGACCTGGCGCCGAGTCCTCGCGATGATGCTCGTCGTCGCCGCCTGCTCGACTTCGGGTGAACCATCGCCGGCCACCAACACCGAGACCGGAGGGGGGTCGACCACCAGCACCGGCCCGGCCTCGACCGGGAACACCGGGTCGATCGTCCCTCGGGGTGATGGCATCACCTGCTGGTCGGCGCCGGCGCCTGCAGGCGTCGAGGGAATCTCCTTCTCCGACCAGACCGGGGCTTTGGGGCTGATCGAGCCCTTCGTGGGCATGCACGGCCACGCCGCGGTGTGGGCCGACTTCGACGACGATCTCCGACCCGACCTCTTCGTGGGCACCTTCGCCGACCGTGATCCGGAGAACTACCAACTCCGCGGCGCCGCCGGGCCATCCCCGGACCGCCTCGTCCTCTCCGGGTCAGGGGCGTTGGAGCTCGCCGAGGACCTCCCCGATATGTTCACCCGGACTTCGGGAGGTGCCGTGGCCGACCTCGACGGGGACGGAGACCTCGACCTGGTCGCTTCCCGGAACTTCGACGACGACAACCCCGATGCGCCCGCCACCCAGGTCCTCCGCAACGACGACGGGATCATGGTCCCGGTCGACATCGGTGCCCTCCCTGCCGGGTTCGGTGGCCGGTCGGTAGGCGTGCTCGACTACGACCAGGACGGGCTCTACGACCTCTTCATCGCCGAGGACCGGTTCTCCGGCGGGAGCAGCGTCCTCCTGCACAACCTGGGAGACCTCGGCTTCGAGGACGCCACCGCCGCATCTGGGATACCAACCGGCGTGCACGGTCTCGGGGTGGCGGTCGCAGATCTGAGCGGTGACGGCTTCGCCGACATCTTCGTCGCCGGGTCCAACCGGCTCTTCGTTGCTGACGGTGACGGTTTCCGCGAGGCGGACTCGACCGTGTTCGAGTGGCCGCCCCTTGGCAACGAGGACGACGTCGCCGGGGTGTCGGTCGGAGACGTCAATCGCGACGGCAACCTCGATCTTCTCGTCGGGCAGCATTTCAACAGCACGGTCGACGACGGGACGCTGGTCCCGGTCCGGCTCTTTCTCAACCGGGGGGTCGACGGGTCGGGCAACCCACAGTTCGAGGACGTGACCGAGGCAGCGGGGCTGATCGGGCTGCCCACCAAGGCGCCACACGTCGAGATCAACGACTTCGACAACGACGGCTGGCCCGACATCATGACCACCGCCTCGGCGGGCGACGGCACGGCTCCCGCCGTGTTCCGCCACGAGGGGCTGGAGGGAGATGTGCCCCGATTCGCCACTCCCGCCGGGCTGGGCCACCCCCAATACTGGGTGGCCGGGCCCTCGGCCGATGTCGACATGGACGGACGCCTCGATCTCTTCCTGGTGGAGTGGGAGCCTGCCCTGCCCTCGCTCCTCCTTCGCAACGAGTCGACGTCGGGGCATTGGCTCCAAGTGTCGGTCGGGGCGGATCAGGGCTTCGGCATCGGCTGGAAGGTCGAGGTCTACCGGGCTGGCGGCGCAGGGGACGTCGCCCAGTTGCTCGGGGCACGTGAGATCACCGTGACCCAGGGGTATTCGGCGGGGGTGGCCCCGATGGCCCACTTCGGGCTTGGCGAGGACACCCTGGTGGACCTCCGCCTGGTCCCACCGGGCGGGGTGGATCCCTTGGTCGTGGGCGGTGTCGATGCCGACCAGCACGTCCGGGTCCCGGACGGCTGCGGCTGACCCGGCCCTCCTAGTATCGGATCGTGGACGACCTGATAGAAGTGTGGGAGCTGCTCGCGTCGCCACATTTCACGACCGGTCTCCGTTTCGGTCTCGTGGCGCTGGCCATCGGTTGGGTCCTCCGTCTCCTGTTCGGCCCGGGCCGTCCGCTGCCGATCGCCGGCGTCCTGATCGCCGTGGCGATGCCGTTCGCGTTGAGCCGGGTCGAGGAGTCCGTCACCGCCGAGCTGCCCGCCCTGGGTGCCATCCTGGCCGGGGCGCTGCTGGCGCGGATCCCTCGAGTTCCGACGTGGGCCCGACCCGTCCTGGTCGTCCCCGGGGCGGTCTGGTTCGCCCTGGCCACGCCGGTCACCACGCTGACCTGGGTCCGCATCCTCCTCATCGTCCTGATCCCCTTGGCCGGGTTCGCCATCAACGATTTCGAGAGACGTCACGCCGGCATGGGGCTGGGAGTCGTCTTCTACACCATTGCCGTGCTCGGGATGTTCGCCGCGGTGCCCGACACCGAGTGGGCGGTTGCCCTCGTCGGGGTTGCGATCTCGATCGCGTTCCTCGCCTGGCCCAAGGTCGCGGCGTCGCTAGGCCCGGAAGGCGCCTATGTGGCAGTGGCGGTCTATCTATGGGTGGCAGCCCAGGCCGGCGAGGCCCGGCCACCGTCGATCGTCGGCTCGGCCGCTTGTGTCGGGTTGCTCGTGATCGAGCCGGTGGTCATCGCCTTGAAGCCGAGCGCGGTCAAGCTGACGACATGGTTCAACCACACCCCTGCCGGGGCGGTGCTCGCCTCGCTTCCCCAATTCCTGGTGATGGTGGTCTGCTCGCGAATGGCGGCGAGATTCAGCAGGTTCCTGCCCGCCATCGCGGTGGTCGCTGCTGTGTACCTGCTGGCGCTGGTGGCCGGGTTGTGGGCACCGGAGCGACTGATCGAGGCCGAGGAGGAGCCCGATGACGACCTGTTCCCGCCGGACTTCATCTGATCCGATGCCGGGCAAACCCCGCGAGCGGGCGAGACGGCCTAATCGGCCGGAGGGGTTAAATTGCCCCGGATGGTCTCGATCGGAGAGGGGGACGCGTGACAATCAACGGTGAGGACTCCGGGGCAACCGGTGCTGAGACCACCACGCCGAACAGCAGGAACATCGTCATCATCGCCCTCGCTGTCGTCGTCGTCATCCTTCTCGGGGTGATCATCGGGTTCATCGTCTCCGGAGGGCTCTCTGACGATCCCGGCAGCGAATTGGCCGGAGACACGACGACGTCGGTCACGGTCGGTTCGACCGTCGCCCCAACGACCTCGGCACCGAGCTCGACTCTCCCCAGCACGACGCTGGTGCCCGGGCAGGTCACCATCCCCGCCATCGAGGACACCTTTACCGACGCGCTGGAGCCCGAGGAGATCAATGGTCTGAGCCCGATCCTCGAGATCGAAGACGATCCACCCGAGATCAAGACGGCGCTGGTCCGCTTCGACGTCACCGGAGTCCCCGAGGGCGAGACCATCCGCGAGGTGATCCTCCAGTTCTCCACGGTGTCGGCGGGATCCCAGGTGGCGGTCCATCTCGTCGACGGGGAGTGGAACGAGGCGGAGACCAATGCCACCAACGCACCCGTTCTGGGCGAGAGGGTCGGCATCATCCTTCCGCAGGGAGAGCAGGGGACGCTCGCCGAGCTCGATGTGACCGGAGTCGTAACCGGGCCCGGGCCGATCGATTTCTATCTGACCACCCTGGGTGATGACACCACCGAGTACGCCTCCCGGGATGCCGGCGCCGCTGCTCCGGTGCTAATCGTCCGCTGGGGCGGTTGACAACGGCCTGAGCTGTCGGCGGGGGACCGCGTGAGTGTCATCCACATCCTTCCCTACGACCTGGACCGCGGCGCACAGCGTTATGCCCGGGCGCTGGTCGACAGTCTCGACTCGCCCCAGCAGCCTCACCTGATCCTCACCCTCTTCGCCGCCGACCCGGTCGTGCTCCGGGCCGATGTCGAATTGGGGGTTCCCCGGGGAGGGCTGCGAAGTCTCGGGATCGATCCCAGGGTGATCCTCAGGTTGAGAAAGGCTCTCCGGGAAATCCGACCCGAGGTCGTCGTCGCCCATGGAGGAGAGCCGGCCAAGTACGTGGCCATGGCCGCGCCGCGCAACTTGCCTGTCGTCTATCTGAGCATCGGGAGCGCCCACCCCAACCTGCGTCGTTCCATGAGCCGCGCCCTTCACCGCTGGTACATCCGTCGGGCCGACGTGGTGGTGGCCGTCTCCAGCGACGTCGCAGCCGAGGCGCAGTCACTGCACGGGATCCCCGAGGAGCGGGTGGTCGTCATACCCAACGGAAGGGACGCCTCCGTGTTCAAGCCTGGAGAGCGGCGGGAGGGCCCGGTACGGCTGATCTTCGTCGGTCATCTCGATGCGGGGAAGCGGCCCGAGCGATTCATCGAGTTGGTCGCCGAGCTCCGCCGCCGTGGGGACGAGATCGAGGCGCGCCTGGTGGGCGAGGGCCTGCTTGCCGATCAGATCCGCCCGGCCGCCGAGGCGGCCGGCGTCGTCATGCTGGGAAGACGCGACGACGTGCCCCGGCTCATGGCCGACAGCGACCTCCTGGTGCTCACCAGCAGGCCCCCGGAGGGGATGCCCGGCGTCCTGATCGAGGCCGGTCTGTCCGGGTTGGCCGCGGTGAGCACACGAATACCGGGCTCGGCCGATGTCATCGACGACGGGGTCACCGGGGTGCTGGTCGGCGTCGACGACTTTCCCGGCCTGGTCGACGCGACTCATGCTCTGGTGACCGACCAGAAGCGGAGGATTGGGATGGGACGCCGGGCGAGGGCGCTGTGCCTCGAGCGGTTCACCTTCGAAGCGACGAGCGATCGGTGGCGTCGAGTCCTGAGCGCTCTCGTCGATCGCAGACCCGTTGGTTGACGTCGGCCCGGCTCCGACCGTGACGATACTGACGGACCGGAGGTCAGAGACCCAGATGGATCAGATGCCCGGAGCAGTCACATGACAGTGCCCACGACCGGGGCGGGAACAGGCGAGTTCAAGGTGGCGCACCTGACCACCGTCGACCTCAGCCTTCGCTTCCTGGTTCGCCCCCAGCTCCTCGCCGTGATCGACGAGGGAGGCGAGGCGGTCGGAGTCAGCGCACCGGGCCCGTGGGTCGAGGAGTTGGAGAGGGATGGCATCCGTCATGTGCCTCTCACCGCTTCGACCCGGGGAATGAGCCTCGGCAACGACTTCAAGGCCATGCTCCAGTTCTGGCGGGTGCTGCGTGAGGAGCGGTTCATGGTCCTGCACACTCACAACCCCAAACCCGGGGTGTACGGGCGCATACTCGGCCGTCTCGCCGGAGTCCCTTTGGTGGTCAACACAATGCATGGCCTCTACGCCACCGAGGACGACTCCTTGCCCAAACGGGCCATCGTCTACTCGCTGGAGGCGATCGCGGCGCGCTTCTCCGACGCCGAGCTGCACCAGAACTCCGAAGACCTCGAGTTCTGCACGCGTACCCGGATCCTTCCCCCGGGCCGAGGACGCCTCCTCGGCAACGGGGTCGACCTGGAGCGGTTCGATCGGGAGAAGGTCGATCCGGCGGCCCGCGCCCGGCTCCGGGCCGAGCTCGGCGCCGGCGGCGACGACGTTGTCGTGGGCATGGTGGGGCGTCTCGTGGCCGAGAAGGGATACCCGGAGCTGTTCGAGGCGGCGACCACGCTCGGCGAGGGCTACATCGTGGTGGCCGTGGGACCGGACGACCCTGAGAAATCCGATTCCCTTCCCGAGGGCGCCGTGGCCAATGCCAAAGCCGCCGGGGTGCGCTTCCTCGGCATGCGCACCGACATGGAGGACCTCTATTCGGCGATGGATCTCTTCGTCCTCCCCTCACACCGGGAGGGCTTCCCGCGGGCGGCGATGGAGGCGGCTGCCATGGGGCTGCCGGTGGTGGCCACCGACATCAGGGGTTGTCGTCAGGTGGTCGAGGATGGGGTCAACGGCCTCCTGGTCCCGGTGCGAGACCCGAGAGCGCTCGCTGCAGCCATCTCCAAGTTGGGCGAGGATCGGGAGCTGCGCGACAAGATGTCATCGGCCAGTGCCCGGGTGGCCCGGGAGCGCTTCGATGAGCAGGAGGTGGTCCGGATCGTCATGGACACCTACCGCGAGGGCATGATGGCCAAGGGCCTCGGCCATCTCATGCCTTCGGCCATGATCGCCTCGCCACCGCGTCTCCAGCTGCGAGAGGGGGACCCGAGGGATGCGGGGACTCTGGCCCAGCTCCACGCCACCGAGATCGCCACGGGGTTCCTGCCCCTGCTCGGCCGGCGCTTCATGAAGGTCCTCTATTCCGCCCTCATCTCCTGGAAGGACGCGGTGGTCCTGGTCATCGAAGACGGCGGGGGCCCGGTGGCCTTCACGGTCGGGGTCAAAGACGTGGGTGAGTTCTATCGCCACTTCTCGAAACGACACGCCTGGCGCGCCGGGCTGGCCGCTTTGCCCCGTCTGGTCAGACCGAGCAACCTGCGCCGGGCTTGGGAGACATTCCGCTACGGCAACGCCCAGGTCGAGGTGCCGGCAGAGCTCTTGTCGATGGTGGTGGCACCCCGGGCACGGGGGCGAGGGCTGTCGCTGATGTTGGGGGCGAGGCTTCTCGACGAGATGGCGGAGCGGGGGGCGGCTGCGGTGAAGGTCGTGGTCGGCTCGGAGAACCAGACCGCTCTCGGTGCCTACCGGAAGATGGGGTTCAAGGATGCCGAGCGGATCCAGGTGCACTCGGGGGAGAGCTCCGAGGTGCTGGTTTGGCGTCCCTGATCATCGCCGCCGCGGTGAGCTTGGCCTGGTGCATCCTGGCCGTCTGGCTCGGCCCCAGGATCGGGTATCTCGACCGGCCCGACGATCCGGCTCTCAAGACGCACGAGCATCCGGCGGTGCCATTGGGAGGCGTCGGGGTGTTCCTCGGGGTCCATCTGGCCGCCCTGGCCCGGGATGGTCTCGACACGACCTTGCTCGCCGCGACCGGGATCGTGCTCGCCCTCGGTCTGGTCGACGACCGGCGCGGTCTGCCCCCTGTAGTCCGGCTCGGCGTAGAGCTGGCGGCAGCGGTGGTGCTGGTCTTCGTTGGAGGGCTGGAGGGAGGACCGGCGTTCACCGTCCTCTCCTTGGCCCTGGTCGTGCTCGCCATCAACGCGGTGAACCTGTTCGACGGTCTCGACGGGCTCGCCGCCTCGGTGACCCTGGTGACCGCCTTGGGCATTGCCTGGCTCGGCGGCGGCCGCGGCCTGGATACCGAGATGCCGTTGGAGATGGCTGCTGCCTTGGGCGGTTTCCTCGTGCTCGGATGGCATCCGGCGCGGGTGTTCCTGGGAGACGCCGGCGCCTACGTCATCGGTCTGTTGCTCGCTCACGCCGTCATCGAATCGTCGGGCGACAGCACGATCCGGCTGATGATCAGCTCCGGGCTGCTCGGGGTGCTCGCCATCGACCTGGTGGTGACCATGCTGCGGCGGAGACGTTCTGGCCATCCCCTCTTCCTCGGCGACAGGAGCCACATCTACGACCAGCTTCGTGACCGGGGTCTATCGGTGCCGCGAGTTGCGGTGGCGATGGCCGCGGCTCAGGCGGTCATCGTTCTCATCGTCGTGGGCGTCGACCGCTCGCTTGGCCCCTGGCCGAGTCTGTTGGTGCTTCTCGTGATCGTGATCGGGCTGGTCGCACTCCTCGCTCGTCTCGGGTTTCTCCGGCCGGAGGCTCGATAGTCGGGATCCCATCCGCTGGATCCTCGTCCCTCGGCCGCCGGGGAGCCCGACGCTCGAGTTGGGCCCGGTCTCGCTCGGTCTTGCTCTTGGACTTCTCCCAGCTCAAGGCGACGAGGAGAGCCAGGAACATGGGCAGCATCTGGACCCGCTGTCTGGCCAGGATCCCCAGGTTGAGGATGGCGCTGAAGGCGATGATGAAACCTCCGGTGTAGAAGAAGCACATCAAGAGGTACGGCTTCTCCCGCAGAAGCCCCTTGTTCCTCCACATCACCGGGAGTTTCCAGATAGTGAACACGAGCAGAGCGGTGCCTTCCAGGGCACTGAGGATCACCTGTCCGCTGGTTCCCTCGTGGAGCAGAGGTCGGTACAGAACGGTGATGATCGCCCCAGGCAGCTGGGCAGGGCTGGTCACGGCGGCACCCCCGATCTGAGACCCGCCCCTCGCCGTCTGTTCCTCGACATCTTCGAGGAACGCTCCGGGATCCTGTGTGTCTCCTCCACCCTCGACGCTGACGTTGAAAGTCGAGGCGAAGGCGGCGAGGGCGAGTGCCGCCCCGGCCACCGAGAACAGGATCATGACGGCCCTCTTCGGGTGCTTCTCGAACTTCCTGGGGGGCTTGCCGAAGAGGAGGGCGAGCACAAGGGAGAGACCGAGGAGCGCCGCCACGTGAGGTCTGATCTCCGAGGCCAGATAGAGACCCGGAGCGATCAGGAGCAGCGCCGAGAACTGGTAATTGCGCAGCATGCGCGATGCGCCGTATGTGGCCACACCGAGGAACAGGACCATCAGGGCGTCCTTACCGATGCTGGCCGGCCAGAACACGAGACTGGGCAGGAGCAGTACCACTGTGGCGTAAGGCTTGAGTCGCTCCTCTTGGGCCCAAGGGCGGAACGCCGAGTAGAAGAGAAGCTGTCCGACGAAGGCCAGGATGGCGAACATGACGAATCCGCCGAGGAAGGTGGGGGTGTATATGGCGTAGAGGAAGCCGGTCACCACCTCGGTGAACGCGGTGCCTTCCCCACCCGCTGTCGACACCGGGATCGCCCCGCCCCTCCACACATTGGCGAAGATCTCGCCGGCTCCGTGATACCGGAACGAGTCGCCGCTGTTGTAGAGGATGTTGACCATGTAGAACCGGGCGAACGCTCCCACCAGCTTGGCCATGAAGGCCCAGACCACGAGGCGCGGCAGCCATGCCTTGTCCGTCTTGGTGGACATCGCCTTGCCCACCCAGCCGAAGAGGATGCCGAATACGACCACCATGATGACCACCTCGAAGGCGGCAGTGGCTCCACTCTCGGTCTGGGCGAGTACGGGGAAGGGAAGGCTCACAACAGCTCCAGGTCGCTCACGGCTAGGTCCCAATTGGCAATGTCGAACACGTCGACGTCGAGATCGCGGAGGGGCCTCGCCATCAGTGTCAGCGGGTTGACCCCCGGCACCGGGAGGAGGCCGCTGCGGATGGCCGCCATGCGGTCGGGTGAGCCCGGCGAGAACCAGCCTGCCAAGTAGCCCGCCCGGGAACGGCGAGCGCAGCTCCGAATGGCACGGCCCGGTCTGGGCCCGAAGACATCGGCCAAGATCAACTCTCGCCTCCCGTTGCGCACATTGGGACGGATCACCGCCACCGAGTCGTCGGTTGCCACCTGGTAGTACCAGGCGGTCGGATGCGAGCCGAAGCGCCAGCGTCGGTAGGCGTCGGTCCTCGGGGTGCGCAGACCCACCGGCTCTCGGTCAGGTACCTCCAAGGGACCGGCCGGCACCGGTTGGTCGACGAACCGACTCGGGTCGGTCGCGTCGTCGTCCTGAGCGTGGGAGAAGAACCGCAGCGACGGCCGCACCATGACACCCACCGGTCCCACCTCTCTCCATCCCATCTTCAGGTACCCCGCCCCAGACTTCTCGTTTGGCGTATTGAACACCAAGTCGATTCCCTGTGCGGCGGCCACCTCGAGCGCCTCCTCGGTGAGGCGCCTGAAGATGCCACGGCGGTGGAACTCGGGATGGGTGGCGGTGTCGACGGCGCGAACGCAGCGGATGATCGACCCGTCGAGCGCGGCGAGATCCCAGCGCATGAAGGTGCGAAGGCCGACGATTCGATCGCCCGCCTCCGCCAGAATCGCCACGGAGCGGCCGAAGGGGTTGTCGAAGTGCTTCCAGGCGAGCAGTTCGGGTGTTCGCCTGAGGAGGGGCGGCTCTCCCAGTGCGGCCCGCAGCAGGTCGAGGACGGGCTCGACGTCGTTGTCCTCGAGCGCCCGGGTGGTGATCGTGTCAGGCACCGAGCACCTGCCTGTACACATCCTCGGTGGCTCGCACCATCGGCTCCAGCCCGTATTCCTTGGCCACCAGCTCACTGGCTGCGTCGGCGAGGCGCCGCGCCAGCTCCGGATCGGCGAGCATGCGGAGCATGCCCTCGGCCAAGGCCTCGGGGTCTTCCGGCTCGACCAGGATGCCGGTCTCCCCGTCCTTGACGATGCCGGGGACACCGCCTGCCGCGGTCGCCACCACCGGTCGCCCCAGAGCCATCGCCTCGAGGATCGCCACCGGGAGCCCTTCGACCGAAGACGGGTTGACGAAGAGGTCGGCTGCTGCCACGAAACGGAGGGCGTCGGGGCGGCGGCCCAGGAATCGGAGGGACTCGCCCAAGCCGGCCTCTTTCGCCTTCGAGGTGACGCGGTCGAGATCCCCGGGGTACTTCTCGCCCCCGATCGACACCACGTTGACGTCGGGTCGGGTCGCGATGAGCCTGATGGTGGCCTCGATGAGGACATCGTGGCCCTTGCCGGGCCGGATGTTGCCGACGTGGGCGATGAGCGGTGTGTCGGCGGCGACACCGAGCTCGGCGCGAGCCTCCTCGGCCGCCGCCGGCTCCACGCCCACGGCAACGCCGTTGGGAATCACCGTCACCGCCGGCCCCGGCCACGACGACACCGAGCCGGCGACTGCACCCGATACGGCCATGGCGGCGCGGTTGCGCCCGTAGGTGAGCCGGTTTGCACCGCGGGTGAGCGGGCGATACGAGTCGGCCATGTTGTGCTCGGTGTAGACCACCGGCACCGGCGAGGCGAGACGAGCGACGATGCCCATGGTGGGCAGATGGGCATGGACGAGGTCGATGCCCTCGTCACGTATGAGGGCACGCAATCGAAACAGGGTGCGCGGGGTCAACCCGCGTCTGCTCCCGATCATGTGGACCGGGATGCCGAGCCGCTCCAGATCGCCCACCAGTTGGTCCTTCCAGGGCAGCACATAGGCAACCGAATACTCGAACTGGTCGCGGTCCCACAGCCGGGCGCCTTCCGAGATCAGCTTCTCGGCTCCGCCGATCCCCAGGCCCTTGATCAGGACCAGCACACGGGGCCTTTCCGGGGCCACCTCAGTCCCTGTTGGCGGAAAGGAGCTCCGCCATACCCTCCTCGAAGCTCACCTCTGCCTTCCAGCCAAGGGTCTTGGCGATCTGGTCCGCCGAGACGTATGAAGGCGCAACATCGCCCGGTCGGGGCTGTCCGTAGGTCACCTCGGTGGGGAACCGCTCGGTCACCACGTCGGCGAGTTGCTTGATCGAGATCATCTCGGGCGACACCACGTTCAAGGGCATTCCTCTGACGTCGCTCTTCGCCGCGGCGACGAAAGCCCTGGCGATGTCGTTGACGTGGGTGAACTGCCGGCCTTGTGACCCGTCACCCTGGATGGTGATCGGCTCGCCACGGCGGGCGCGGTCGATGAAGATCTCGAACACCGAGTTGGGCCGCATGCCGAGACCATAAGCGGTGCCCATCCTGAGGGCGACCACGGGCACGTCGCGGAGACGGTCACAGGCGATCAGCATCCGCTCCCCGGCCAGCTTGGTGATGTTGTAGGGATGATCCGGCTCGCAGGGGTGCTTCTCGTCGACGGGCTCGTATACCGGGTCGCCGTACACCTCCCACGTCGATGCGTAGACCACGCGCGCCCCGGCCGCCTCGGCGGCCAATGCGATGTTGGTGCTCCCGGTCACGTTCACCGCGGCGGCGAGCTCGGGGTTGGTGGCGGCCAGGTAGACGTCGCCGATAGCCCCGATGTGGATCACGACATCGTGTCCCTGGACCGCGGTGGTGACCGCCTCGGCATCGAGCAGGTCCCCGATGATCGTGTTGATTCCGGGCTCGGAAGATTCGACCTGGTCGTACCCGGTGACCTCGAATCCTTCGCCCGACAAAGCGCGGGAGACGTGCGTGCCTATGAAACCCGCAGACCCCGTCACCAATGCTTTCATGGTGAGTCCTCCCTCTAAGTACCCCACTGAGAGGCCGAAATATAACACGGAGGGTGATCGACTCTCAAGGGGCCTTCGGCCCTATCCCTGTCATCGCCTTGTGGATACGATGAAAATCGGGTTTTGAAAAAAAATCGAATTACGCGCTGGTAACCAGCACGCTCCGTGGTTAAGGTAAGCGCAGTCCGAGCACCTGGGCGGTGCCGCGGACAGGGTTGGGGAACTCGCTTGGTCGATCCCTGACCCGGACATGGGAGGCATTGCAGATGCCGCATGGGGGCTTCGTGCTGTCGTGCACATCTGTCTGGGATAAAGAGGGCGGATGCCGTGACAAAGCGGTCTACCGGGGTAAGCGCGGGCAATACAACTCAGGGACGTCTCATGGCGTCGCTGGCACAGGTTCGAGTCGACATCTCGTTCGCATTCGTGGACGCGTTGCTCATCGGGGTCGCCTACCTGGCGGCACTCGGAATCAGGTCTCTCGACGGGGAGCTGCCCGTCGAATGGCTGCCTCGGGTGCTCAGGGTGCTCCCTGCCATCATCGCAGTGCATCTAATCGCCAACGTCGCCATGGGCGCCTATGGCCACGTCTGGGAGTACGCCAGCATCGGGGAGGCCAAGCGGGTGCTGGGCGCCTCGTTCTGGGCTTCGACGATTCTGATCCTCGGGACACTGGCGATCGGTGGCACACCGAGACTGGTGCCCCTCTCGGTTCTCACACTGGGTGGTCTCATCACTCTCGGGTTCCTCGGGATCGTTCGGTTTCGTTCCCGTCTCTTCTCTTTCCACCGCACGTTGAAGCTCGACTCTCGCGACCGGGTCCTCATCCTCGGCACCGGCAAGCGCGCCGCCGAGTTCGCCCGAAGCGTGGGGCAGGGGCCCTACGCGGTCAATGTCGTCGGATTCATCAGCTCGGGGCCGTATGCCGGGAGCAGACGTCTCGCCGGTTTGCCCGTCTTGGGCGAGTTGGAGGACATCGCCTCCCTGACCACCCGCTTCGGGATCCATCAGATCATCGTCGCCTCGGAGGGGGCCAGCGTCCTCGCCCGCCGTCTGGTCGACCTCTGTGTCGACGTCGACGTCCGCCTCAGGATCGTTCCCGACCTCGACGAGCTCCTCACCGGGTACGACGGCGGTCCCGACATCCGGGATCTCGAGCTCGACGACCTCCTGCTCCGACCTCGGGTCAGCACTGATCTCCAGGCGGTCGAGTCGACCCTTCACGGCAAGACGGTTCTCGTCACCGGGGCCGGCGGCTCCATCGGTTCCGAGGTGGTGGCCCAGGTGCTCCGCTTCATGCCCGAGTCGGTCATCGCGTTGGACAACGACGAAACCCATCTGCACGACGGGATGCTGCGCTGGGAGGTGCCGGCGGGCACCAAGATCAAGCCGGTGCTATGCGATCTGCGTGATCAGGACAAGCTCCAGGATCTCGTGGACAAGTACCAGCCCCACGTTGTCTATCACGCAGCTGCCCACAAACACGTGCCCATTCTCGAGACCTGGCCGGAAGAAGCCATCAAGACCAACGTCGTGGGCACGGCCAACCTGCTCAATTCGGTGCGGGACACGCGCACCGAGAGGTTTGTCTTGATCTCCACCGACAAGACAGTGGAGCCCAAGGGCGTGATGGGCGCATCCAAGCGCATGGCGGAGATGCTGGTGCAGTCGGCGGCAGACACATCGCAGAACGGGTGCATCTACGCAGCGGTCCGGTTCGGCAACGTGCTGGGCAGTCGGGGAAGCGTCGTGCCCACCTTCATGGAGCAGATCCGGATGGGCGGGCCGGTGACCATCACCGACGAGCGGATGACTCGCTATTTCATGACCATCAGCGAGGCAGTGGAGTTGGTGCTCCAGGCCTCGGCGCTGGCCGATCGCGGCGAGGTGTTCGTGCTCGACATGGGTCAGCCGGTTCGCATCATCGACCTCGCCCACCGCATGATCCGACTCGCCGGCCTGGTGCCTGGACGGGACATAGAGGTCAAGGTGACCGGGGCTCGCCCGGGAGAGAAGCTGTTCGAGGAGCTTGCGATCGGTCCCCTGTTGAGCAGCCCACACCCGCAGATAAACATCGCGGTCGCCTCGGTCCCCGGGCCCGCCACGTTGCACGACTGTGTGCAGCAATTGCATGAGCTTTCATCGAGGAGGGGAGCGAAGGCAGAGCTCAAGGAGCTCTTGTTGACCTTCGCCAATCGCCGCGACTGGGCGATGGATGAGTCAGTCGATTTGAGACAGACAAGTGAGGTAAAACAGTGGATCTGACGACGATCAAGGGTATAGCCAAGGCCAGATGGTGGATCTTGGTGGCAGCCGGCATCCTGGCGGTGCTGGTGTCGGGACGGCTCGCCGACTATCGCAACGACAACCTGCCCGGGTTCGAGGCGAGCTCGGTGATCACGTTCGTCGAGGACTTGGCCGCCGCGGATCGCGATGAGTTCGAGACCTTCCTCGACACCCAGTTCAACCTGGCCCAGGATGTCAACTCGGACGTGCTCACCGAGACGCCGGGAACGTTCATCCCCTGGCTCTTGGCCGAGGTGCAGCTCAACACCGACCTGAACCAGATCGTGTTCATCGGTCGTGGCTTCACCCAGGAGGAGGCAACGCAGCTGACCGATGTCATGCGTCAGCGGTTCCTGTCGACCTCACCGATCGGCGCCGGCCAGGAGCGGCTTAGCGAAGAGTTGGACGATCTCACCGAGCAGATCAGGGTGCTTCGTCAGGAGATCAACGAGGCAACTAAGGCGCTGCCGCTCACCGAGGAGCAGCTGGCACTCACCGCCCAGCGCGCCGCCATGGAGACCAGGATCGCCGCCCTGCAGGCCCAGTACGGGGCGCTCGGCGTCGAGCTGATGAACCCCGTGTTGCGGAGTGCGGCCGAGATCCAGGCTGAGATGGACCGGGTGTACGCGGAGTTCCTGCGTCTCCAGATCGAACTGGCTGCCATTCCGCCGCCCCCGACTCCAGAAGAGCTGGCAGCGGGCGACGAGGAGCTGCTGCTCGACCAACTTCGGCTCGAGCAGCTTCAAACGAGATGGACCCAGCTCTACTCCGGTCAGCGTGACTTGGAGGCCCGGGCCAGTGAGAGCCCGGCAGTGGAGCAGCCGGTGACATTGGACGCTGCCTCGCCGCTGAACAACCAGGCTCTGGCCCTGTTCGGCGCGATCGCCGCGGCCTTGATCGGCCTCATCGCCATCGAGCGTGGACGGGGCATCATGTGGGCGGAGTCGGATCTAGAGGAGGGCCCACCGGTCCTGGTCGAGCTTCCATCCCGCCCCCTCGCCGTGTTCCATCATCCGACCACCGATCCCTGGTACCTGGCGACTCCTGGCGGCCGGCGCAAGGCGGCAGTCCAGATGGTGCGAAGCCAGCTGGACGATCATGACAACGCCGTGGTCGCCTTCCAGGGCAGCGGGGTCTTCCGCGAGGACATTCGTGAGCTGACCGGAGATGTCGCGGTGGCAATCGCCGTCTCGGGGCGGAGCGTGCTTCTCATCGACGCCTCGTTCCAGGAGGAGAACGATCTCGTCGAGTTCGGTTCCGACCATGGGGCGACGTTGTCCAGCCTGCTCACCGATGCTTCGGGCGATCGTGAGTCCGCCATCATCGACTTCAAGACCGCGCTTCTCGCCAGCCCCGAGCTGGTGAGCGGCCTCCGCACCTTGCGGGCGGGAATCGGGGAGTGGGACGCGGCCGACGCTTTGTCCGGATACGGCTTCGAGGTCCTCATGGAGGTGGCTCGAGAGCTGTTCGACCTGGTCCTGATCGCCGGCAGCAATGTCGGAGAGGCCGCGTCGCATGTCCTGGCGCAGAGGGTCGATTCGGTGATCCTGGTCACCTCGGCCGGTCACACCGTGACCCGGTCCGTCGAGGCCACCGATCGCGAGTTCTCGATCCGGCGAGCCACCTTGCTCGGCGTGATCATGCTCCGTCGTCGTCGCAACAAGGTCTCCCGCTGGTTCGGGCGGGGCTCGAGGAACCTGTTGTGGAGCGCCCTCGACCGATTCGCCGATTGGCGGCATCGCACCTTCGACAAGTCAGATGAGAGTGATGACGACTGAAACCACGACCGTCGGCACTTTGGAGCGGCGTGGCCGAGCATCCTCCGGAGTGCGATCACAGATGAAGGAGGTGGCGCGCACGGCGGCCAAAGCCGTGTTCGCCACAGCCGACCTCTTTTTGGGAACTTGGCCAGGTCCTCGCATCCTGATCTATCACCAGATCGGGGCGGGGTCCGGACGCCAAATGGACCTCATGCCCGAGGCATTCCGAAGGCATGTGGACTGGCTGCAAAGCCAGGGCAGAATCGTCGGCCTCGGCGACGCCCTCTCCGGGGCCGACGATCACAACGCAAATCGTAGCTACGTTCTCACATTCGACGATGGGTACTCCGACTTCTTCGAGAACGCATTCCCGTTGCTGCGGATCCGGGGTATCCCGTTCACGTTGTATCTGACCAGCGGGCACATCGAGACCGGAGAGCCGCTTCATGACGGCGACCGGCCGCTCACCTGGGACATGGTGAGGGAGATGGTCGACTCCGGTCTGGTCACCATGGGGGCACATACCCATAGCCATCCCGATCTGCGTGGGCTGAGAATCGCCGATGTGGAGCGAGAGATCGAACAGTCCAACCAGCTCATCGAGAGCAGGACCGGGCTGGCACCAAGGCACTTCGCCTATCCCAAGGGGTATTGGGACCCCCAGGCCGAGACGGTCGTCCGTCGTATTTATCAGACGGCAGTGTTGGGCGCCGGCCCACCGGTGACCGGGGACACAGACCTTCATCGAGTGCACCGGGTGCCGGTGCAGAAGGCGGACGGACAATTCTTCTTTGCCCGTAAAGTCCAGCGTGGGATGCGGCTCGAGGAGCGGGCTCGCGCACTCGTCAAGGGCTACGAGCACCCGCGATGAGCCACACAGGGCATGCAGAAGGTGCAGGGGAGATCATGAGGTTCCGAATCGTTCGACTATTGATGGGCTTCGCCATGGTCGCGTTCTTGTTGCTGGGGCCTGCGCTGTTCGTCTCCGCCGACGACGACGTGGCCGGAGATGGCCGGGCGGTCATCGCCCAGGAGGAGGCGCCGTACAACCCACCCGAGATCAACTCGGTAGAGGTGCCCGGCTGGCTCGAGCCGCTCGAGCCGCTCGCCCGTCTCCCCCTTTGGGGTCAGGCCGCGGTCCTTTCGGCTGGAGTAGCGGGGGCGTTCTTCGTCTTGCCCCTGGTCTTCAAGTGGGTTTGGAAGCTTGGTGAGGATCGTCAGGGTGGGAACGACCGGTGAGCGTCAGCGACAGCTCCCCAGGGCTGCGCTATGAGTCGCATGTAGCTCCGGTCTTCCGCGGTGTCGTGCCAGGTGTGCCAGACCAGGTCGAGGTTTCGATCGTTATGCCATGCCTCAACGAGGCCGACGCATTGCGGAGTTGCGTCATCGAGGCTTCGACGGCCTTGATTGACCTCGGGCTCAGCGGCGAGGTGCTCGTCGTCGACAACGGATCCTCGGATGGTTCGATAGAGGTGGCGATGGCCGCCGGAGCGCGGGTGGTCGAGGAGGCCGAGCGCGGGTATGGGAATGCGTGCCGCAGGGGCCTGGCGGAGGCGAAGGGTCGGTTCATGGTGCTCGGCGACGCCGATGGGACCTACGACTTCACGGAGCTTCCCAGCTTCGTCACCCCGCTGTTGAACGGTGCCGACATGGTGATCGGGAACCGTCTCAACTCCAGCATGGAGACCGGGGCGATGCCCTGGCTGCATCGTCGGATCGGAAATCCGTTTTTGACATGGGTGATGAACACCCTGTTCTCGAGCAGCATCGGCGATGCGCACTGCGGCTTGCGGTCCATTACGAGGCAATCGTTGCTCAGGTTGAGACTCTCTGCCCCCGGCATGGAGTTCGCCTCCGAGTTCTTGATCGAGGCACTGCAAAACGATGTCCGTATCGATCAGGTGCCTATTCGCTATCGGCTTCGTCACGGCGGTCGGCCCAAGCTGCGAACCTTCAGGGATGGCTGGCGCCACCTCGCTCTTCTCCTGTCGCGGTGGAGCAAGGCTCGGCTCCCGGCAGAGAACGAGAACCATGGCGCCGGTCTGCAATCCGGGCTCCTCGGCTTTCCGGATCTGACTGGGCGAGGAGAACCCGATGCGGATCGCATTCGTCTATGACACGGTCTACCCGGACACCAAGGGCGGGGTAGAGAAGAGGGTCTGGGAGCTCGC
>Ga0299913_10000941_pt1 | contig 20222 bp, 18 predicted proteins | sample RVTome_9_FD_201360 | JGI IMG/M metagenome (GOLD analysis project Ga0299913, IMG submission 201360) | Soil microbial communities from uranium-contaminated site in the Upper Colorado River Basin, Wyoming, United States - RVT155D38 (version 2) ... | reverse complement strand
CCAGCCGACCTCGACGGCAAACCCACTGGTCAGCAGACCACACACCCTCAAGATCAACAAATTGATCAAAGTCAGGTGCTAGGCGATGCCGTCGAAGAGGCTGGTGACGGAGCCGTCGTCGAAGACCTCGTGGATGGCGCGGGCCAGCAGCGGGGCGATGGAGAGGACGGTGAGCTGGTCGAAGCGCTTCTCTTCGGGGATCGGCAGGGTGTTGGTGAAGACCATCTCCCGGGCGCCGCTCTCGGCGAGCCGCCTCGGCGCGTCCCTGGAGAGGATCGCGTGGGTGGCGGCCACCACGACGTCGCTGGCGCCCTCCTCCAGGAGCGAGGAGACGGCGTTGGCGATCGTGCCGCCGGTGTCGATCATGTCGTCGATCACCACGCACAGCCGGCCCCTGACGTCGCCGACGGTGCGCTTGGAGATCGCCTCGTTGGGCTGCAGCGGGTCGCGGGTCTTGTGGATGAAGGCGACGGGGCAGCCGCCGAGGGTGTCGGCCCAGCGCTCGGCGAGCCGCACCCGGCCGGAGTCCGGCGAGACGACGGTCTTCGGCGCGTCGGCGTAGCGCTCCTTGATGTAGTTGGCGAGCAGCGGCATGGCGAACAGGTGGTCCACGGGGCCGTCGAAGAAGCCCTGGATCTGGGCGGTGTGGAGGTCGACCGACATGATCCGGTCCGCGCCGGCGGTCTCGAACATGTCGGCGACCAGCCGCGCGGAGATCGGCTCCCGGCCGCGGTGTTTCTTGTCCTGCCTCGCGTAGGGGTAGAACGGCATGACGACGGTGATCCGCTTGGCGGAGGCACGTTTGAGCGCGTCCACCATGATCAGCTGCTCCATCAGCCAGGTGTTGATCGGCGACGTGTGCGACTGCAGCACGAACGCGTCGCAGCCGCGCACCGACTCCTCGAACCTGACGAACAGCTCGCCGTTGGCGAACTCGTAGGCGGACTGCGGCGTGATCGTCACGTTCAGGTGCTTGGCCACCTCTTCGGCCAGCTCGGGGTGGCTGCGCCCGGCGAAGAGCATGAGGCTCTTCTTGGGCATGGTGGACATCGCGATGTGTGACATCACTGCTCTCCGTCGCCGTCGGTGCTCTCGTCGCCCGTGTCCGCCCCCGGCTCGGCCGCCCCCGGCTCGGCCGCGTCCGGCCCGCGCTCGCCGGCCAGCGCGCGGCGGGCGGCCAGGTCGGCCGCCGAGCCGGGGCGCTTGCGGGCCACCCAGCCTTCGATGTTGCGCTGTTGGCCGCCGGACACCGCGAGCGCGCCGGGCGGGACGTCCTCGCGCAGCACCGTGCCGGCGCCGGTGTAGGCGCCGTCGCCGACGTTGACCGGGGCGATGAACATGGTGTCCGAGCCGGTGCGCACGTGGGAGCCGACCACGCTGCGGCGCTTGCTCTCCCCGTCGTAGTTGACGAACACGCTGGACGCGCCGATGTTGCTGTGCTCGCCGACGGTGGCATCGCCCACGTAGGTCAGGTGCGGCACCTTGCTGCCGGCGCCGATGTCGGAGTTCTTGGTCTCGACGAAGGTGCCGATCTTGCCCTTGGTGCCGAGGCGGGAGCCGGGCCGCAGGTAGGCGAACGGGCCGACGCTGGCGCCGTCCCCGATCACCGAGGAGCTGCCGTGCGTGCGCACCACCGACGCGCCGGCGCCCACCTCGACGTCGGTCAGCGTGCAGTCCGGCCCGATCATGGCTCCCGGGCCGACCGCGCACCGCCCGTGCAGCTGCACGCCGGGCCGCAGCACCACGTCGGCGGACAGCCGCACGTCCACGTCGAGCCACACCGACGCCGGGTCGACGACCGTGACGCCGGCGAGCATGGCGGCGTGCACCAGCCGTCGGTTGAGCTCGGCTCCTACGGCGGCCAGCTGCGCGCGGTCGTTGATGCCGGTGACCAGCCACGGATCGTCGGCCTGCACCGCGCCGACGCGCTGCCCGTCGCCGTGCGCGATGGCCAGTACGTCGGTGAGGTACAGCTCGCCCTGCGCGTTGTGCGGGCTGAGCCGGCCGAGCGCGTCGGCGAGCAGCTTGCCGTCGAAGGCGTAGACGCCGCTGTTCACCTCGGTGATCGCGAGCTGCTCCGTGGTGGCGTCGCGCTGCTCGACGATGCCCGTGATGGCGCCGTCGGCGGCCCGCAGCACCCGGCCGTAGCCGGTCGGGTCGGCGAGCCGGGCGGTGAGCATGGTGACCGCCGCCTGCGCGCCCGCGTGCGCGTCCAGCAGCGAGGCGAGCGTGGCGGTGTCCAGCAGCGGCACGTCGGCGTAGGTGACCACCACGGTGCCGCCGAAGTCGGGCGGCAGCGCGTCGAGCCCGCAGCGCACCGCGTGCCCGGTGCCACGCTGCTCGGGCTGCACGGCCTGCACCGTGGGCTGCGGCAGCTCGGAGAGGTGCGAGCCGACCAGGTCGCGGCCGTGGCCGAGCACGACGACGAGGTGCTCCGGCCGCAGTCCGGCCGCCGCCGCCACCGCGTGCCCGACGAGGCTGCGGCCGGCCAGCTCGTGCAGCACCTTGGGCGTCGCCGAGCGCATCCGGGTGCCTTCGCCTGCGGCGAGCACGATCACGGCGTGCTCGACCGGACGGTCCGACCGTCCGTCTGACATGCGGGGTTCTCCTCGTCGATGTGGAAGCCGCTGGACAAGTCGCTGTGGAATCAAGTCGCTGTGGAATCAAGGCGCTGTGGAACCAAGGCTCGGCGCGCCTGCCGATCGTACGATGGCCGGCGCGAGCAGGACTTGCCCAGCACGAGCTCCGCCGCCAGGATTCGAACCTGGACCATCGGAACCAAAATCCGAGGTGCTGCCTTTACACCACGGCGGATCGCGCCACTAGCGTCACCAATGGTGGCATGACCGGCCGCGCTAGCGCGGCGCCGGGGTCATCGGTACCGCGGCCACCTGGTTGCCGCCCTGCGCCTTGGCCTCCGCCATCGCGTCGTCGGCTCTAACCAGCGCGGATTCGCCGCCCTCGCCGGGTTCGACGGCCACCACGCCGACGGACACGGTGGCCCCGCGGCCGCGGTCGTAAGGCAGCTTCGTCACGCTCGACACCACGTTGCGCATGGTGTCGGCGGCGTCCTCGAGCGTCCTGCCCGGCATCAGCACCACGAACTCGTCGCCGCTGTAGCGGATCACGGAGTCCTGCGGCCGCACCGCGCCGCGGACCGTCACCGCGACCGCCCGCAGCACCGCGTCACCGTCCGCGTACGAGCCGCGCTCGTTGACCTGCACCAGGTCGTCGACGTCGACCATGGCGAGCGCGATCGGTAGCTCGTGGCGGTGGAGCTCGGCGAGCAGGCCGTCCAGCACGCCGCGGTCCGGCAGCCTGGTCACCGGGTCGGTGTCGGTGAGCGACCGCATCGGCCGCCGGTCCCTGCGCAGCCGTTCGTGCTCCAGCCGGGCGTACAGCGCTCGGGCCCGCGCCTCGCGCATGTGCCAGATGTGGTCCTCGAGCTCCATCACGTAGCCGGCGACGCCGGTCGTGTCGTCGGCTGTCCGCGGCAGGTCGAGCAGCCCCCTGGCCAGCGCGAGTCGCAGCGGCAGGCCGAGCTGCAGCCGCCGGCACTCCACGCGCAGGCTGGCCAGCACGACCTCGGCCTCATCCCGCCTGCCGTCCGCGGCGAGCAGCCTGGCCAGCGCCAGCCCGGCCACGATGTGGCCCGGCAGCGCGATCCGGCTGGTGATCTTGCGCAGCACCGGCTCGCGCGACCGGTCCGGGTCGGCCAGCGCGAGCGCGGCCTCGAAGTCGCCGGCGAACTCGTCGTCCACGTCGGGCGGCGGGTCGGACTCCCGCCAGAGCTTCAGCGCCGCGGTGGCCCGCTCGGCGGCGTTGGCGAACTGCACGGCGCCCGCCGCCCGCTGCCCGATGCGCTCCAGCCACAGCCCGTGCAGCACCTCGGTGCGGACCTGGTCGCCGGTCATCATGATCTGGTACCCGCGCATGCCGACGGCGCCGAACTCGGCGGCCGATTGGCCGTACAGGTTCGAGGACAGCTCGATCAGGGCGAGCTGGTCGAGCAGGGCCGCGATGTCGTTCAGCGCCAGCGCGCGTTCCACACTGTGCTCGCAGCTCAGCTCGATGGTGGCCATCGCGTCCACGGCGGCGTCGAGCGCCTCGTCCACCGATCCGCGGGACGCCGCCAGCGTGCCGCGCAGCGCCTGCGCCGCCGCGTTGTGCGCGGCCAGGCCGTGCTTGACGGTGTGCGCGATCAGGTCGTGCACGAGCGGGTCCGGCGGCAGCTCGGGCAGCCGCGCCATGTTGCGCACGAGTGCGCTGGCCCGCATGACCCTGGCGTAGCACGGCGCGCTCAGGGTGCCGTCGTACAGCGAGTGCTTGGCCCGGTCGAGCAGGTCGTCGGTCATCACGGCGGCCTGTCCGCGGTCGCGCTGGTCACCCGTGCATGCTCGGTCGAGTAGCTGGCGGCCCTCGCGCAGGATGGCCTCGTCCAGCTCGCCGCCCGATGCCGCGGCCGGGATTGCCTCGGAGTCGCGTTCGGCGGTGTGCACCGGGTCCAGCGCACCTCCTCGTGGCTGCCTGTCAGGACGAGCGCAGCTCCCCAACGCGGTCGGTGGCCGCAGCATCACCCGATCGGGAAATCCTGGCACGAGAAGGCCACGGTGGGTAGAGCCATTCCGGGATCGCGGAGGCAGAGTTTGCCCGCGGCGCGCGGTGGTAACCGAGTGGGTCCGCACAAAGTGCGGCCTTACTTACGGTATCGTAGGTTACGGTTACGTAGGCGTAGCCGCTGGGCGTGGTCACACTGCGCAGCGGGAAGGCCGTCGCAGATCTTCGACTGTTTGAGGTGAATTCCCATGACGACGATCGCCGAGGCACCACCGCGCCCCGCCGGCGCCGCCGATCCGAAGCCGATCATCGAAGGCCGCCGGCCGGCCTTCGACCACGTGCTGCTCTACCTGTTCGTGTTCGGCCCGTTCCTGGCCCTGCTCGCCGCGATCCCGGTGGCCTGGGGCTGGGGCCTGTCCTGGCGCGACATCGTCATCGGTGCCGCGTTCTACCTGGTGTCCTGCCTAGGGGTGACGGTCGGCTACCACCGGCACTTCACGCACGGCTCCTTCAAGGCCAAGCACTGGCTGCGAGTGGTGCTCGCGGTGACCGGCTCGATGGGCTTCCAGGGCTCGGTGGTGCACTGGGTGGCGGACCACCGGCGGCACCACGCGTTCTCCGACCGCGAGGGCGACCCGCACTCGCCGTGGCGCTTCGGCGAGTCCGCCGCCGGCATGGCCAAGGGCTTCGTGTACGCCCACATCGGCTGGCTCTTCGACCGCGACGAGACGAACGTGAAGCGCTTCGCGCCCGACCTGCTCGCCGACCGGGCGATCCGTCGGGTGGACTCGCTGTTCCCGGCCATCGCCGCATTCAGCCTGCTCGGCCCCGCGCTGGTCGGCGGCCTGTGGTCGTGGTCGTGGCAGGGCGCGTTGACGGCGCTGTTCTGGGCCGGTCTGGTCAGGGTCTCGTTCCTGCACCACATCACGTGGTCGACGAACTCGGTGTGCCACATGGTCGGCGAGCGGCCGTTCACGGCGCGCGACCGGTCGGCCAACTTCTGGCCGCTGGCGATCCTGTCGTGCGGCGAGTCGTGGCACAACCTGCACCACGCCGACCCCACGTCGGCCAGGCACGGCGTGCTGCGCGGCCAGATCGACATCTCCGCGCGGGTCATCTGGTTCTTCGAGCGGCTGGGCTGGGCGTGGCAGGTGCGCTGGCCGTCCGACGAGCGGCTGGCCAGGATCACCGCCAGCGGCTGAACCCGGCCGGGCGGTCATGCGCGGCTGGGCCAATGGTCCCAACCGCCCAACGTAGGGTGCACGTGTGGTGAACAAGGGCGAGCGGCCGCCGCCCGTCCGCGTGCGCATGACCGGCAAGGAGCGCCGCGAGCAACTGCTAGACGTCGGGCGGTCGCTGCTCGCCGCCAAGGGCTTCGACGGCACCTCGATCGAGGAGATAGCGCACCGCGCCGGAGTGAGCAAGCCGGTGGTGTACGAGCACTTCGGCGGCAAGGAGGGCCTTTACGCGGTCGTCGTCGACCGGGAGATGGACCACCTGCTCGACCGCATCACCTCGGCACTTTCCGGCGGCACTCACCCACGTGAGCTACTCGAGCGCGCCGCGTGCGCGCTGCTCGACTACATCGAGGATTCGAGGGACGGGTTTCGCATCCTTGTGCGGGATTCCCCGGTGGCGACCGGCACCGGTACGTTCTCCGGGCTGCTCAACGACATCGCCAGCCAGGTCGAGCACATCCTCGGCGGGCAGTTCGCCGATCGGGGCTTCGACACCAAACTGGTCGGGCTGTACAGCCAGGCACTGGTGGGCATGGTGGCGTTGACCGGGCAGTGGTGGCTCGAGGAGCGCAGCCCGGAGAAGGATCAGGTGGCCGCCCACCTGGTGAACCTGGCCTGGAACGGGCTGCGGCATCTGGAGCACGATCCGCCGCTGCCCAGTCGCCGCTGACCACCCAGCGTTACATGCTCCATTAGGGTGAATTAGGTCACTGCTAGTGGCGGCGGCCAGACGCGTGATGTTCGATGCGTCCCCCCATTGGGGGGGTGGCTCCGAGTATCCGATCGTGGTTAGCTTCCTCTAGCAACAGAGGGCAACCATAGGGGGCTTTGGCGCCACATACCGTAGTCGCGTAACGCTGTCGGGGGGCGATGGCGATAACCGGCAGTGACTACATCCTCTAGCGGATCCGCGCTCACCCTTTTGGGTGAGTGCTGCCTCCGTGCACCTTGGAAACTGACGCGGCGTAGCTAGGGGGCCTGGTGACAGCGCAACTCGGTGGCAGTGGGCAACGTCGACGACCTGAGGCGGTCCCGTCAGGTCAGTCCGACCAGCCGGTATTCCCGGACTCGACACCCGCCTCCGTACCCAATGTGACGACCCCCGACGGCGCCGACGCAGCGGTCGGCCAGACCATGGGTGCGGCACAGGTGACGATGCCGACGTCCCGCTGGGAAACCCAGTACCGGACCGCCGTACTGGTCTCCGACTTCGTGGCAATCGCAGCAGCTTCGCTACTCGGAGTAATTCTCACGGTCAATGGCCAGGTGGCCGCACACCTGACGGCCACGACGGCCATGGTGACCGTGCTGGCCGTGGTCGCCGCGCTGGCCGCCAGCGGGGCGTGGGAGGCGCGCGTGCTCGGCCAGGGCGCCGAGGAGTTCCGGCGGCTCGGCAGGGGGATGGCCGGGGCCGGCATGGGTCTGGGACTGGCCGCGCTGGCGCTGGACGTGCCGGACGTGCGGCCCTGGGTCTTCGGGGTGGTGCCGGCCGCGCTGATGGTCGCCGCCCCGATGCGCTACGTGCTGCGCAGGGCGCTGCACGAGCAGCGGTACAACGGCCGGTGCATGCTCCCGGTGCTGGCCGCCGGCAGCGTGGCGGAGGTCGCCGACCTGGTCGGGCGCACCCGGCGCGAGCAGCACAACGGGTGGCGCATCGAGGCCGTCTGCACGCCGGACGGGCACGGCGAGGGCGGCGGCGAGGTCGCCGGAGTGCCGGTCGTCGGCACCTTCGACGACCTGGCCGAACGCGTCGTGCAGGGTGGCTACCGGGTGGTCGCCGTGGTGCCGGACGCCGGCTGGACGCGCAGCCGGCTGCAGCAGCTCACCTGGCAGCTGGAGAGCACCGCCGTCGACGTGGTGGTCTCGCCGGTGCTGATGGAGGTCACCGGGCCGCGGCTGCACGTCTCGCCGGTGTTCGGGCTGCCGCTGCTGCGGATCAGCGCGCCGCGGTTCGTGGGCTTCCGGTGGGTGGTCAAGAGCGTGTTCGACCGGGTGGCCGCGGCGCTCGGCACGCTGGCGCTCTCGCCGCTGCTGCTCGGCATCGCGTGCGCCATCTGGCTGCAGGACCGCGGGCCGGTGCTCTACCGGCAGACCAGGGTCGGCCGCGACGGCAGCACCTTCTCGATGATCAAGTTCCGGTCCATGGTGATCGACGCCGACCGGCGGCGCGGCGACCTAGCCGGCGACAACGAGGCCGACGGGCCGCTGTTCAAGCTGCGCCGCGATCCGCGGATCACCCGCGTCGGCGGCTTCCTGCGGCGCTACTCGCTGGACGAGCTGCCGCAGCTGTTCAACGTGCTCGCCGGGTCGATGTCGCTGGTCGGGCCGCGGCCGCCGCTGCCGGAGGAGGCCGCCGCGTATCCGGCGGACATGCGCCGGCGGCTCAAGGTCAAGCCGGGGCTGACCGGGCTGTGGCAGGTCAGCGGCCGCAGCGACCTGTCGTGGAGCGAGTCGGTGCGGCTGGACGTGCGCTACGTGGAGGACTGGTCGCTCGCGCTCGACCTGATGATCCTGTGGAAGACCTTCCGCGCCGTGCGCAGCGGTCAGGGGGCCTACTGATGCGTTGCCGACTGTGCGGTTCGACGGGCCTGGCCAGCGTGGTGGACCTGGGGTCGACGCCGCCGTGCGAGCGGTTCCTCGGCGCGGGGCAGCTCGACGAGCCGGAGCCGACGTACCCGCTGCACCTGCGGGTGTGCACGGACTGCTGGCTGGCCCAGCTGCCGCCGCTGATCACCCCGCAGGACACCTTCACCGAGTACGCCTACTTCTCGTCGTACTCCACGTCGTGGGTGCGGCACGCCAGCGAGTTCGTGCACGCCGCGACCGAACGGCTGGCCCTCGGCGCCGGCTCGTTCGTGGTCGAGGTGGCCAGCAACGACGGCTACCTGCTGCAGCACGTGGTCGAGCGCGGGATCCGCTGCCTCGGCATCGAGCCGTCGGTCAACGTAGGAGCCGCCGCCAGGGGCCGGGGCGTGCCGACGCTCACCGCGTTCCTCGCCCCGACCACGGGCGTCGGCGTGCGCGCCGAGTACGGGCCGGCCGACCTCGTGGTGGCCAACAACGTGTACGCGCACATCCCCGACCTCGTCGGGTTCACCGAGGGCCTGCGCGCGCTCGTCGCCGACGACGGCTGGGTGTCCGTCGAGGTGCAGCACCTGCTCACGCTGATGGAGCTCAACCAGTACGACACGATCTACCACGAGCACTTCCAGTACTACACCGTCGCCTCCGCGCAGCGGGCGCTCGCCGTCGGCGGGCTGGCGCTGGTGGACGTCGAGCTGCTGCCCACGCACGGCGGCTCGATCCGGCTGTGGGCGCGGCCGGCGGAGGTGGCCGAGGAGCCGAGCCGGCGGGTGGCCGCCGTGATCGCCAGGGAGAAGGCAGCCGGCCTGCTGGAGCTCGCCGGCTACGCCGAGTTCGGCGAGCGCGTCGCCAGGGTGCGGCGCGACCTGCTGCGGTTCCTGATCGATGCCGCCGACGACGGCCGCACGGTCGTCGGCTACGGCGCGCCGGGCAAGGGCAACACGCTGCTCAACCACTGCGGCATCCGCCCCGACCTGCTCGCGTACACGGTGGACCGCAACCCGTACAAGCACGGCCGGTTCACGCCGGGAACCCGGATCCCGATCCTGCCGCCGGAGCGGATCGCCGAGGACCGGCCCGACTTCGTGCTCGTGCTCCCGTGGAACCTGCGCGAGGAGCTCGTCGGCCAGCTGTCCTACGTGGGCGAGTGGGGCGGCCGGCTCGTCTTCCCCATCCCTGCGGTCGAGGTGGTGTCGTTGTGAAGGTTGTGCTGTTCTGCGGGGGCTACGGCACGCGGATGCGCCTGGGCCTGCCGGCCGAGGCGCCCAAGCCGATGCAGCTCGTCGGCCCGCGCCCACTGATCTGGCACGTGATGCGGTACTACGCGCACTACGGGCACACCGACTTCGTGCTGTGCCTGGGCTACGGGGCGCACCACATCAAGGACTTCTTCCTCAACTACGAGGAGACGACGTCCAACGACTTCGTGCTCCGCGACGGCAAGGTCGAGCTGCTGTCCACCGACATCTCGGGCTGGACGATCTCGTTCGTGCAGACCGGGATGGAGTCGGCCATCGGCGAGCGGCTGCGAAGGGTCCGCGACTACGTCGACGGCGAGGAGATGTTCCTGGCCAACTACGCCGACGTGCTCACCGACGCGCCGCTGTCCGAGATGGTCGAGAGGTTCTCGCGCACCGACGCCGGCGCCTCCATGATGGTCGTCCCGCCGTCCGGCACGTTCCACTGCGTCGAGCTCGGCGTGGACGGCATGGTGGGCGGCATCACGCCGATCGACGAGATGCCGCTGTGGTCCAACGGCGGGTACTTCGTGCTCCGCCAGGAGATCTTCGACCACATCCCGGAGAACGGCGACCTGGTGACCGACGGCTGCGCGGAGCTGGCCAAGCGCGGCCGGTTGATGGCCTACCCGTACCGCGGCTACTGGCGCCCGACCGACACCGCCAAGGAGCGGCTGGCGCTGGACGAGGCGCACGCGCGGGGCGACCGGCCGTGGGCCGTCTGGGAACACGGCCGATGATCCGGCTGCGCGCCGCGGGCCTTGGTCGGATCGCGGCACTCGGCGCGCACTGCGACGACATCGCGATCGGCGCCGGTGGCAGCCTGCTGGCGATCTGCACCGCCCGGCCGGGGATCCGGGTGGACGCGCTCGTGCTGTCCGGCGGCGGCACCGAGCGGGAGGACGAGGAGCGCGCCGCGCTCACCGCGTTCTGCCCCGGCGCGGACCTGCGCCTGGCCGTGCTCAAGCTGCCGGACGGCCGGGTACCGGCGCACTGGGAAGAGGCGAAGGCCGCCGTCGAGGAGCTGCGCGCACGGACCGATCCCGACCTCGTCTTCGCGCCGAACCGGGCCGACGCGCACCAGGACCACCGGGCCGTCGCCGAGCTGGTGCCCACCGCGTTCCGAGATCATCTAGTGCTCGGCTACGAGATCGTCAAGTGGGATGGTGATCTTGGCCGCCCGACCGGGTACCAACCGTTGACGCCCGAGATCACCGAGGCGAAGGTGGCGTTGTTGCAGCGGCACTACGCCTCGCAGCGAGGACGTCCCTGGTACGACCGCGAGGCGTTTCTGGGGCTGGCTCGCATTCGCGGCATCGAGTGCCGTGCGCGCTACGCCGAGGCGTTCCACGTCGACAAGGTCGCCTTCGACCTGGCGTGCGGCGGCGACGGCGGCGGCACGTGGGCGTCCCACTGCTCGAATGACGGAGCGTGGGACGCCCAGGAATCGGGGAGATGAGCTCATGCGTGTGTTGTTGACCGGGCACCAGGGCTACCTGGGCACCGTGCTGGCCCCGGTGCTCGCCGACGCAGGCCACCAGGTGATCGGCCTGGACTCGGGCCTGTTCGCCGACTGCGTGCTCGGCCCGGCGCCGGAGGACCCGCCCGGCATCGTCGCCGACCTGCGGGACGTGACCGCGGCGCAGCTGGCCGGCTTCGACGCCGTGGTGCACCTCGCGGCGCTGTCCAACGACCCGCTCGGCTCGCTCGAACCGCGGATCACCTACGACATCAACCACCACGCGTCGGTGCGCCTGGCGCGGCTGGCCAAGGACGCCGGCGTGCGGCGCTTCCTGTACGCGTCGACGTGCTCGGTCTACGGCGCCTCCGGCGGCGACGCCCTGGTCGACGAGGACGCCCCGCTGCGCCCCGTGACCCCGTACGCGGAGTCCAAGGTGCGGGTCGAGGACGACCTGCTGGAGCTGGCCGACCGCGACTTCAGCCCGGTGTTCCTGCGCAACGCCACCGCGTTCGGCTTCTCGCCGCGGCTGCGGGCCGACATCGTGCTGAACAACCTGGTCGGCCACGCGCACATCTCGGGCGAGGTCCGGGTGCTCTCCGACGGCACCCCGTGGCGGCCGCTCGTGCACGCCGGCGACATCGCGGACGCGTTCGCGGCCGTGCTGGTCGCGCCGTGGCAGGCCGTGCACGCCAGGGCGTTCAACGTCGGCAGCGAGCAGAACAACCTGACCGTGGCGCAGATCGCCGCCGAGGTCATGGAGGCCGTGCCCGGCTCCCGGCTGGTGATCACCGGCGAGTCCGGCGGCGACCCGCGGTCGTACCGGGTGGACTTCGGCCGCATCCACGCCGCGCTGCCCGGGCTGCACGTGCGCTGGTCGGTCAAGGCCGGCGCGGTCGAGCTGGCCGACGCCTACCAGCGGTACGGCTTCAACCGGCGGGACTTCGAGCGCCGGTTCACCCGGCTCGCCCGGCTGTCCGACCGGCGCGTCGGCGGCACGCTCGACGACAGCCTCCGGCCCCGCTGATGGCGGCTCCGGTGACGACGGGTGACGAGCTGCACGCCATGGTCGAGCGGCTGTACCCGCTGTGCCGCAGCATCACCGGCGACGGCGTGCGGCGCACCCTGGAGATCATCGGCGAGTCCATCCCGCTGCGGGTGAGCGAGGTTCCGACCGGCACCCGGGTGTTCGACTGGACGGTGCCCGAGGAGTGGAACATCCGCGACGCCTACGTGGCCGACGCCACCGGCCGGCGGGTGATCGACTTCCGGCAGTCCAACCTGCACGTGGTCGGCTACAGCGTGCCGGTCGACGCGACCATGAGCCTCGACGAGCTGCGGCCGCACCTGCACACGCTGCCAGAACAGCCCACGCTGGTGCCGTACCGCACGAGCTACTACCAGCCGGACTGGGGCTTCTGCCTGGCCGACGACACGCTGCGCGGCCTGCCCGACGGCGACTACCAGGTGCGGATCGACTCGACGCTCGCCGACGGCCACCTGACCTACGGCGAGCACGTGGTGCCCGGCCGGGTGTCCGACGAGGTGATCGTCTCCTGCCACGTGTGCCACCCGTCGCTGGCCAACGACAACCTGGCCGGCATCGCGGTGGCGACCGCGCTGTCGCGGCGGCTCGCGGGCGCCGAGCCCTGGTACACGTACCGGTTCCTGTTCGCCCCCGGCACCATCGGCTCGATCACCTGGCTGGCGCGCAACGCGGACCGGGTGGACCGGGTGCAGCACGGCCTGGTGCTGGCCTGCGCCGGCGACGCCGGGCCGCTGACCTACAAGCGCAGCCGCCGCGGCGACGCCGAGATCGACCTGGTCATGCGGTACGTGCTGGAGACCTCGCGCCGGCCGCACGAGATCGTCGACTTCTCGCCGTACGGCTACGACGAGCGCCAGTTCTGCTCGCCCGGGTTCAACCTCGGCGTCGGCTGCCTGACCAGGACCCCGTACGGGGCCTACCCCGAGTACCACACCTCGGCCGACAACCCGTCGTTCGTGCGGCCGCAGGCGTTGGTGGACACGCTGGAGGCGTGCTGGGAGGCGTTCCAGGTGCTCGACGGCAACCGGCGCTACCGCAACCTCAACCCCTACTGCGAGCCGCAGCTCGGCAAAAGGGGGTTGTACGGCTCGCTCGGCGGTCGCAGTGACACGAAAGCGGCCCAGCTGGCGATGTTGTGGGTGTTGAACCTTTCCGACGGCGACCACAGCCTGCTGGACATCGCACAACGCTCCGGCCTGCCGTTCGACGCCGTCGCCGACGCGGCTCGTGCGCTGCACGACGCCGGATTGATCAAGGAGTGACCCGCATGTCCGCCACCGGCAGTTCAGCAGAACTCGGCGTAGCCGAGGAACGGCCGGCCGGCGGCGGGACGCCCGGGGCCGAGACGCCCGCAGGCCCTGGGGGCTCGGGGGGCGGGCGGGCCATGGCTGGCCGACTCAGCTGGGGGCTGGCCGACCAGGCCGTCTCCAGCATGACCAACTTCGCGGTGGGGATCGCCGTGGCCCGCGAGCTCGGGGTGATCGCCTTCGGGATCTTCAGCCTCGTCTGGGTCACCTACAGCGTGGTGCTCAACGTGTCGCGCGGCCTGGCCACCGATCCGCTCATGGTGCGGTTCAGCGGGGTGGCGACCGATCACTGGCGCCATGCCGTGACCCGGTCCTCGGGTACCGCGCTGAGCGTCGGCATCGCCGCGGGCCTGGCCAGCGGGTTGGCCGGCATCGCGGTGGGCGGCTCGCTCGGCGCCGCCTTCGTCGCGCTCGGCGCCGTGCTGCCCGCGCTGCTGCTGCAGGACAGCTGGCGGTATGCCTTCTTCGCCGCCGGGCTGGGTCGCAAGGCGTTCGTCAACGACGCGGTGTGGGCGGCAGCCTTGATCCCGGCCATGATCTTCGCGGCGCAGCGCGGGGGCGTCGTCGAGTTCGTGCTGGCCTGGGGGCTGTCCGCGGCCGTCGCGGCCGGGTACGGATGCGTCCAGATGGGCCTGCTGCCCCGCACCAGCGGAGCGCGGGGATGGCTGTGGCAGCAGCGCGACCTCGGTCCGCGCTACCTGGTCGAGAACGTCAGCTACAGCGGTGCCTCGCAGCTGCGGATGTACGGCCTGGGTGCGATCGCCGGGCTCGCGGACGTGGGGACGGTGCGCGGCGCCGACCTGCTGCTCGGTCCGTACGTCGCGGTGCTGATGGGGATGTCGCTGGTCACCGTCGCGGAGGCGGCCCGGGTGCTGCGCCGCTCCCCGCATCGCTTGCGGCTGTTCTGCCTGCTGCTCGGCGGCGGCCAGGCCGTCGGCGTGCTGGCCTGGGGACTCGTGCTGCTGTTCCTGCTGTCCGACGGCGTTGGGCAGTTCGTTCTCGGGTCCGTCTGGCACTCCGCGTCGGCACTGATCCTGCCGGCCACGCTCACCATGATGGGCGTCAGCTTCTCCAATGCGGCGGCCTGCGGCCTGCGCGCCCTCGGCGCGGCGCGCCGGAGCATGCGCTCGCAGCTGATCGTCTCCGCCATCTATGTCGCCGGTGGGATCGGCGGCGCCGTGGTGGCTGGGGCGCTCGGCTCGGCCTGGGGGGTCGCCGTCGCCGTCCTGGTCGGCTCCGCATTGTGGTGGGTCCAGCTGCACGCCGGGCTGCGCGAGCACCTGTCCCGACGGTTGGTCCAGCTGCCTATTCCCCGGGCTCAGGTCGAGCACGACGAAATGAGAAGGCCATGACTGCCGTTCCCAGGTTGAGCGTCGGCCTGCCCGTGTACAACGGGCAGAACTACCTGTCGCAGTCGCTCGACGCGCTGCTCGGCCAGAGCTACCCGGACTTCGAGCTGATCATCTCGGACAACGCGTCCACCGACGCCACCCCGGAGATCTGCCGGCGCTACGCGGCCACCGACTCGCGCATCCGCTACCTGCGCCAGCCGCGCAACATCGGCGCCGCTCGCCGGAGCCTGCGGGTCAATCTGATCAGCTCGGCGGCCTACGTGTCCTGTGGTCTGGCCGGCGCCGCGGTCGGCGGCGCAGCCGGCTCAGTATCGGGGGCGGCCATGGGCGAACGAATCGGCCCGACCGCATCCCGGTCCGCTGCCACCATTGTGGCTCCGCCGCCTCGACGAAGGGAGGCACCGCAACCGGCCCGTTACCCGCTAACCATCGGTTGGCCTACGTGCCGAATGCCACATCATCGGGCGATGACGGCGGCGGCTTACAGCACGCCCAAGAAAAACCAACTCAACATGGAAACGATAGCATCGTGATCGATATGCCACGGCTAAGTGTCGGCCTTCCCGTATACAACGGGCAACGTTATCTTCCAGAGGCACTCGATGCGTTGCTCGGACAGAGTTTTACCGACTTCGAGCTGATCATCTCTGACAATGCCTCGACGGACGCGACCGAAGAGATCTGCCGCCGATATGCGGCCAAGGACCCGCGAATCCGGTACATTCGCCAACCCCGCAACATCGGCCTCAACCCGAACCACAACTTCGTCCTCCGCGAGGCCCGCGGGGAGTTGTTCAAGTGGGCCGCCCACGACGACCTGTACGGCCGTGACCTGCTCGCTCATTGCGTTGCGGCGCTCGATGAACACCCGGACGTTGTTCTCAGCCATTCGGACATGGCCATCATCGACGAGACAGGAACGGTGGTCCGGCGATTTGACTACACGCTGGCCACCGACTCGATGGACGTCACGGAACGTTTCCGAAGCCTGGTCGTCACCGATGGCGCCGACGACGAGTATGGCGTGATCAGGACCCACGTCCTCCGAAGCATCCGACCCAAGGACAGTTATCACCACGCTAGCCGACCATTCATCGCCGAGGTCGCCTTTCGTGGGCGGTTCCACCAGGTCCCCGAACTGTTGTACTTCCGGCGTGACCACCCTGACCGCGGCGACCGAAATCCGACGATACGGGCTTTGTGTACCAATCTGGACCCACGCCGGGCCGGCCAGACGACCGCTCGGCTGCTCGCCGAGTACGCGTGGCGGTACTTCGAGACCATCGCCCGAGCACCGTTGTCTCCTGCTGATCGGTGGGCTTGCTACCGGATCCTCCTTCCCTATCTGATGAGAAGCGGATTCCGCAGGGCGATCAGCCGAAACGGCGACCCGCTGTTCGTGTCGAGCAGGCCGACGACGCCTACCGACGCGACCATCAATGCGTCAAAGAGCCAACCCTCGTGATGAGGGAGCGCCATGAACGGAACTCGGTAGGAACTTGCGTGACGGCGGCCGTCCACCTTGTCGGCATCAGATAGGACTAGAAAGAGGAGCTACGACGCCATGACCACAACACAGTCAGCCAGTGCCGTGTCCGGTGCCGTGCGCGTAGGCGACGTCGTTCGGGTTCGCAGCAGGGAAGAGATCTTGGCGACTCTCGATGCCAATGGAAGACTCGACTGCCAGCCGTTTATGCCCGAGATGCTGCAGTTCGCGGGCCGCGAGTTGCCGGTGTTCAAGATCGCCCACAAGACCTGCGACACGATCAACATGGCGGGGATACGGCGACTCGATCACACAATGCACCTTGTTGGCGCCCGTTGCGACGGAAGCGCCCATGGGGGTTGCCAGGCCGATTGCTTGCTGTTCTGGCGGGAGGAATGGTTGGAGACGCCCGCGGGTATCCCGCTTCGAGCACAGCCGCGCGAACTGAGCCCTGTGGCCACCGAGAAGACCCTTCACGATGATACCGTCGCCAGCGTCGACGCTGACGGCGCAACACTTTATCGCTGTGCCGCTACGGAGCTAGTGCGGGCTTCCAGCCCGCTGCCTAGTTACGAGATCGGGCAGTACGTGGCGGACGTGCGATCAGGCAACTACCGGCTGCTGTACGTGATCCGCGGCCTTCTCATCCTCTTGTTCAACAAGTTCCAGGCAGTGAGTCGCAAACTGCCACGACAACTGCGTATTGCCGATGGCCTCCCCTACCCATTCTTCCGGGGCACCGGTCCGGGCCCGAAGGCCGAACCGCTGCGGCTGCAACCGGGAGATCTGGTCGAAGTGCGGAGCAAGGACGAGATCATGGCTACGCTGGGCTCGAACAACAAGAACCGAGGTCTCATATTCGACTTCGAGATGCTTCCATATTGTGGGCGTCGCGCCCGGGTTCTAAAGACGATTGAAAGGATCATCGAGGAGCACACCGGCCGGATGCTCCGCCTTCGCGACTGCGTTATTCTCGACCAGGTCACCTGTGTGGGCAGGTACCATCGATTCTGCCCCCGAGCGATTCAAATCTATTGGCGCGAAGCGTGGTTGCGCAGGGTAGACGAGCCGAATACTGCCGCCGCGAACTCCGTCCCGCAGCGACGCGACTCACGGTGACACAAGACGGATGGGTCGGGACGCCAGGGACAGGCGCCCTGCTCGACAGCACCGTACTGGTCACGGGAGCGCACGGATTCATCGGATTGCACCTGGTCAAGCGGCTCGTCGACCTCGGGGCGGACGTCCACGCCACATCACGCAGATCCCCGGCGGGTCCGGCGGTTGGAACCACCTCATGGCAGGTCGACCTCACCGATGCCGTTGCGACGGATGATCTCGTCCGGGCAGTGCGGCCGGATGTGGTGTTGCACCTCGCCGGCGAGGCATCCGGATCCCGTGAAGTCGAAGCGGTACCACGGACCTTCGCGGGCAATCTGGCGAGCACGGTCAACGTGCTGACCGCCGCAACCGGGGTCGGTCGACCCCGGATCGTGCTGGCTGGCTCGATGGAGGAGCCGCATCCTGGCGAGGTTCGGATGAGGGCGTCCTCGCCGTACGCGGTGAGCAAGTGGGCGTCCGCTGCCTATGCGCGCATGTTCCACGACCTGTGGTCTCTGCCCACAGTCGTGTTGCGCGTCGCGATGGCCTACGGCCCTGGGCAGCCGGATGAGGGCAAGCTGGTGCCGTATGTGATCAAGTGTTTGCTCGATGGCCGAGCCCCAGAGCTCACAAGCGGGACCCGCCAGATCGACTGGGTGTACATCGACGATGTTGTGGACGCGTTCCTAGCCGCCGCCTGCGTCGCATCCGTCGAGGGCCGGAGCCTTGACATCGGCTCCGGCGAGCCGGTCGACATTCGGCAGACCGTCACGATGCTGCAGCAGATAATCGGCACCGATGTCCCGCCCCGCTTCGGCGCTTGGCAAGACCGCAAGCACGACAGCGCCCGTATCGCGGACCTGAGCGAGTCAGGCCCGCTGCTCGGATGGTGGGCACGTGTCGGCCTCGTGGAGGGACTGACAAGAACCGTTGACTGGTACCGTGCCCGCCGCGGGATCGCGACCGCGGGAGCCACCGACCGGCGGTGCTGAGGTTGCTGAGCCCTCGCACACTGGGGATTCGCCTACCGCCTGGTGTGAGGGTTCCTCGCTTCTCCGGAGTTCCCAAGACTGTTCGATCTTGAGGACCCAGGAAGGAAGGCTCTGTTGCCAGCACCGAGGAACGACGTGCTGATGGCCGGAATGGGCCTCGGCGCGTTCTGCCAGCAGAACCTGGCGGCGACGCGGCGGCTGGAGCAGCAGTTCGCGGCGCTCTCCGAGGTGCTGTTCCCTACGCGCGAGCTGACAGCGACCGGGGGGCAGCGGTGAAGGCGGTCCCGGTGCCGGCGATCGCCGGCGCGTACCTGTTCGAGCCGACCCCGCACGTCGACACGCGCGGGTTCTTCTGCCGCACGTTCGACCGCGAGGTGGTGCGCTCGGTCGGCATCGATCCGGACGCCTTCGTGCAGGACAGCATCTCCCGCTCGGGCCGTGGCGTGCTTCGCGGGATGCACCTTCGCGTTGGGACCGGCGAGGCGAAGCTCGTCCGCTGCTCCTACGGCGCGATCTTCGACGCGGTCGTCGACCTCCGCCCCGGCTCGCCGACGTACCGCAACCGACAGTTCTTCGAGCTGACCGACCGGACGCAGGTCACGCTGTACGTGCCGGCCGGCTGCACGCATGGCTTCCAGTCGCTCACCGAGCCCGCCGACGTGGCGTACCGGATCAACCGGGCGCACGATCCGTCGGAAGACGTCACGATCGCGTTCGACGACCCGGAGCTGGCCATCCCGTGGCCGCTACCGGTCACTCTGATGTCCGAGCGCGACCGGCACGCGCCCCGACTCGCCGATGTCACCACGATTCCGAGGTAACGCATCGACGGCCGCTGGCGGACCAGGTCACGGCGGCGGGGCGTACCGATCCGGGCGGGTCTGGCCCGATGCCCGCTGGGGTGTCCGCGCCTTACTTTGCTTTGAGCGCCAGTTGGCAACGCCCTGCGACCTGCGGTTTGCTAACTACGCTGCGACCGTAGCTGTTGCCAGCTGGCGCTCAGAGCTGGGCTCAGCTCGGGGCGTAGACCTTGACACCCTCGGCGCCCTCGGTGTCGTACGGGGCCACGTCATCCTCGCTGAGCGCCGCGTTGTCGCTGAGCCGGTGGAAGTCGCGCAGTGCGGTGCCGATGCATGCGACGTCCGCCCCGGGCGCGCCGTCACCGCTGCGGACGTCCGCGATGTGCACGGTCCGGAAGTCGATGCTGTAGCGGGTGACGTCGCTGGTGTTCGGGATGCTGGCGTGCAGCTGGTCGCCGGAGAAGAGCATGACGCCGCCGACCGGTGGCACCAGACACAGCCGCGGCTCGTCGTCGCCGAACGGCCGCACCGGCGCGGGATGCACCCGCACGTCCTTGCCGCCGCTGAAGTCCTTGATCTGGCCGCGCCAGATATTGGCCTGGTAGTAGTTGTAGTCGCCGCTGTTGTTCTCGATCGCGTTGCCGAACCAGCGGGGGTAGAACTCCATCACATTGTTCGCCGCCGCCGGCCACACCGGCAGCCACCAGTTGACTTGCTGGGTCGGCGCGCCGTACCAGGTGTCGCGATGCGGCTGGAAGGCATAGGCGATCCCGGTGCTGAGACCCCCGGCCGGGAACGCGGTGCGCAGCTTGGGCACGTCCGCGTACAGCTCGTCCGGTGACGCGCCGAGGGCGCCGGTGATCCGCCGCACGTGGGCGATCGACTCGGGGTGGTGGATGAACCTGGGCTTGAAGTCGATCAGGAGCTCGGCGAGCTCCTCCGGCGAGCGGGACTTGTGCACCCTGATCGGTTCGTCGGGCGCCATCACGTCGGTGATCAGCCCGCGGGTGAAGGCGGCGAAGTCGGCGACTGCCGGCACGTTCGAGTAGACGATGACGTCG
>Ga0299913_10000940_pt1 | contig 20234 bp, 19 predicted proteins | sample RVTome_9_FD_201360 | JGI IMG/M metagenome (GOLD analysis project Ga0299913, IMG submission 201360) | Soil microbial communities from uranium-contaminated site in the Upper Colorado River Basin, Wyoming, United States - RVT155D38 (version 2) ... | reverse complement strand
ATGAGCGACGACGTCTACGGCGGGACCTGGCGGCTGGCGGACAAGGTGTGGCGGCGCTACGGCATCGAGACCGACGCGATCGACCTCCGCCACCTGGACGCGGTGGCGGCCGCCTTCGCCGGGGAGACACCGCCTCGGATGGTGTGGATCGAGACGCCCTCGAACCCGCTGCTCAAGATCGTGGACATTGCGGCGGTGGCACGCATGGCGGGTGAGGCTGGAGCGCTCACCGTGGTCGACAACACCTTCGCGACGCCGTATCTCCAGCGGCCGCTCGAGCTCGGGGCCGATGTGGTCCTGCACTCGGCGACGAAGTACCTGGGCGGACACTCGGACGTCATCGGCGGCCTGGTCGCCACCAGCTCCGACGAGCTCGCCGAGCGACTCCGGTTCCACCAGAACGCGGCCGGCGCGGTGCCGAGCCCCTTCGACTGCTTCCTCGTCATGCGCGGGCTGCGCACGCTCGCGGTTCGGATGGAGCGCGCCTGCGCCAACGCCGACGCGCTCGCCCGCTGGCTGGCCGATCGGCCGGAGGTCGCCGCGGTGCATTACCCCGGCCTGCCCAACGACCCGGCGAGTGACCTGGTCGCACGCCAGATGCGGCTGCCCGGCGCGATGCTCAGCATCGAGCTCCATGGTGGTGAGGCTCGCGCTCGCGCGCTTGCCGGCGCAACGCGGCTGTTCACGCTGGCCGAGTCGCTCGGCGCGGTCGAGTCGCTGATCGAGGTGCCGGCGCCGATGACCCACGCCTCGGTGGCGGACTCGCCGCTGGCCGTACCGCCCTCCCTCGTGCGGCTCAGCGTCGGCATCGAGGCCGTCGAGGACCTGCGGGCCGATCTCGAGGCGGCGTTCGACGCCTCCACCTCGTGAGCCTGCACACCCCTGAGCGCCAGGAGGGCCCGACGGAGCTGGTCGAGGGCGCCGACGGTGAGCTCATCGAGCGACTCTCTGGCGGCACCGCGACGATCCTGCTCATCTGGCTCATCGGCGTCGGGGCGCTCTCGACCCTCGTCGCCGCCTGGCTGTTCGTGTGGCTCGTGAGCGGTGAGCGGCTCGGCATCGGCGCGCTGTTCGGGGGATTCGGCTTCTACACCGGCCTCGCGGGCGCTGCCGGCCCGTGCGTGCTGTGGCTCGCGGGACGCGCCCAGGGACACACGCTCGGCTGGTTCCTGCTCACCTCGGCGAAGATCGCGCTCGTCATGGTCGCGGTGGTCGCCGCGCTCATCGCCGGCGCAGCGCTCCTCATGGCCGGTGCGCTCCCCGGTGGCGGCGCGTTGCTGGGTGCCGCGCTGATGGCCGGCATGGCCCTGGCGCTGAGCCAGCTGTGGGCGGTGGCGACCTGGGGAGCGGATCGCTGGATCGCCCGAGCCCGGGTGACGATGGAGCCCTAGGCTCCGACCTCGTACGTGCGGCCCGGCTCGGCGACCTCGATCGGGCCGGTGAAGGCCTCGGCGGCCGCGAGCCGTGCCCAGGAGCCGTCGCCGTCGACGGGCAGGTGCGTGAGCACCAGGCTGGACGCCCGGGCGTCCCGCGCCGCCTCGGCGGCCTCGGTCGGCGTCAGGTGGCCGCGGCGCTCCGGGGGCTGGGCATCCTCCTCGACCGAGCGCAGGGTGGCCTCGCTGAGCAGCAGGTCGGCACCGTCGGCCAGGATGCCGAGCCTGTCGCACGGACCGGTGTCGGCGGTGTAGGCCAGGAGCGCGCCATCGGCCTCGGTGCGGAAGCCCCAGCACGGAATGAAGTGCTCCGTCTCGACCGGCGTGAGGGACATCCCGCCGAAGACGAGGGGCGACGTTCCGTCGTGTTCGGACAGCCGGAACGAGTCCTCGAAGTGACGGGCGCTCCCCACGCCGCGCGCGAGATCCAGCATCTGGTCCGCCGAGCCGGGAGGAAGCACCACGCGGAGCCGCTGGTCGCGCGGCCTGGTCCGCCACGGGTAGACGTAGCGGAGCGTGGCGAGGTCGAGCATGTGATCGGCGTGCATGTGGCTGACGATGACCGCGTCCAGCTCGTCGGGGTGGTGACGCCGCAACAGCTGCGCCACCACGCCCGGACCGATGTCGACGAGGACGCGGCCGCCGCCGCCCTCGAAGAGATAGCCGGCGCAGGCCTCTCCGGGGTTCGGTGCCGCGGGAGAGCGCCCGAGGATCGTCAGCTTCACGACGAGGTGGTCAGCGCTGCTCGATCGAGACGTAGTCGCGCGCGTCGGACCCGGTGTACACCTGCCGCGGCCGGCCGATCTTCGTCTCGGGCGACTCGAGCATCTCCTTCCACTGCGCGATCCAGCCGGGGAGTCGGCCGATGGCGAAGCAGTTGGTGAACATGTTCTTCGGGAAGCCGATGGCGCGGTAGATGAGGCCCGAGTAGAAGTCGACGTTGGGGTACAGCTTGCGGCTGACGAAGTACTCGTCGCTGAGGGCAACCTCCTCCAGCCGCTGGGCGACCTCGAACAGGTCGTCATCGGCGCCGGTGGCCGACAGGACGCGCTCGGCGGCCTTCTTGATGATCGTGGCGCGCGGATCGAAGTTCTTGTACACACGGTGCCCGAAGCCGGCGAGCCGGAACGTGTCGTCGGGGTCCTTCGCCTTGTCGACCCACTTCTGCACGTCGCCGCCGTCGTCAACGATCCGCTCGAGCGTGTTGATCACCGCCTCGTTCGCGCCGCCATGCAGCGGACCCCACAGGGCGCTGATCCCGGCGCTGATCGACGCGTACAGGTTGGCGTGCGTGCTGCCGACCATGCGCACCGTCGAGGTCGACGCGTTCTGCTCGTGATCGGCGTGGAGGATGAGGAGCAGGTCGAGGGCCTCGGCCACCTTGGGGTCCACCTCGTAGTCCTCGGAGGGGACGGCGAACATCATGTGCAGCAGGTTCGCCGCGTAGCCGATGTCGTTGCGCGGGTACACGTACGGCTGGCCGATCGCCTTCTTGAACGACCAGGCGGCGAGCGTCGGAAGCTTGGCGATGAGGCGGTTGATCGTGATCTCGACCGCATCGGGCTCGAAGATGTTCTGGCTGTCGGGATAGAAGGTGCTCATTCCCACGGTGCCGGAGGCGAGCACCGCCATCGGATGGGCATCGGCCGGGAACGAGTCGAAGAAGTGCCGCATCTCTTCGCGGATGAGCGTGTGGTGCGTCACGTCGGCCACGAACCGATCGAGCTCTGCACGGCTCGGCAGCTCGCCCCAGATAAGCAGGTACGCGACCTCCAGGAAGGTCGAATGCTCGGCGAGCTGCTCGATCGGGTAGCCGCGGTAGCGCAGCACGCCCTCCTCGCCGTCGAGGAAGGTGATGGCGCTGGTGCACGCGCCGGTGTTGCCGTAGCCCGGGTCCAGGGTGATCATCCCGGTCGAGCCGCGGAGCTTGCCGATGTCGAGCGCGTCGTCGCCGACCGTCCCGCGCACGATCGGCAGGTCGATCGTCTCGTCGCCGATGCGCAGGCTGGCCGCGCCGACCCGGGCGGTGGTCTCGGCCGTCATCCCAGCAGGTCCTCCACCGCGGCGCGCTCCTCGAGCAGCTCGGCCGTGGTCGCCTCGATCTTGCCGCGCGCGAAGTCGCCGTGCTCGATGCCCTGCACGATCTCCACGCTCACCGGCGCCGTGGCGCGCAGCGGATAGCCGAAGACGAGGCCCTCGGGGACGTCGTAGCCGCCGTTCGCCGGCGCCGCGATGGCGGAGCTGAACTGCTCGCCGGTCGGCCGGGCGACGTTACGCACCGTGTCGATCACCGCGTTGGCGGCGCTGGCCGCGGAGCTCTGGCCGCGGGCCTTGATGATCTCCGCGCCGCGCTGCTGCACGTTGGCGATGAACTCGCCCTCGAGCCAGGCATCGTCGCCGATGGCGTCCGGCGCCGGCCGGCCGCCGACGGTTGCGTGCCAGGCGTCGGGGAACTGCGTGGACGAATGGTTGCCCCAGATCGCCAGGTCGCGGACCTCGCTGACGGGGACGCCCGCCTTCGCCGCGAGCTGCGAGCGACCGCGGTTCTCGTCGAGCATGGTCATGGCGAACCATCGGTCCCGCGACATGCCATGCCGCGCCGCCGCGGTCGAGCCGATGAGCGCGTTCGTGTTGCACGGGTTCCCGACCACCAGCACCCGGCAGTCGTCGGCGGCATTGCGAGCGATGGCCTCTCCCTGGCCGGTGAAGATTCCGCCGTTGATGCTGAGCAGGTCCTTGCGCTCCATGCCCTGCTTGCGTGGCACCGCCCCGACCAGCAGCGCCCAGTTCGCGCCGTCGAAGGCGGCAGCGGTGTCGGAGGTGCACACCACATCGGTCAGCAGGGGAAAGGCGCAGTCCTCGAGCTCCATCCGCACGCCGTCGAGGGCGGGGAGAGCGGCCTCGAGCTCCAGCAGCTGGAGGCGAACCGGCGTGTCAGGCCCGAACGCCTGGCCGGAGGCGATCCGGAAGAGGAGCGCGTAGCCGATCTGTCCGGCGGCGCCGGTCACGGCCACGGTGACGGGGGAGTCGGGCATCGGTCTCCTGTGGCTGAGGGGTCGATTGAGTGTAGCGCAGGCGGCCTTCCTGGCCGATCCGATCAGACCTGCCGCAGGAGGCGCTCGCGGCGGAATCCCCGCGAGGCGACGAGGAGGACGGCACCGGCGATGGCCCACACGACCGCGCCGAGCGCCGCTGCAAGCCAGACGTCCAGCACCAGCAGGCCCGCGAGCTGGGCGACGACCAGGGCCACCACCGGCAGCACGATCACCCCGCCCAGCTGATACGCCTCCTGGAACCCGCGCACCCGAGCCGAGACCACGACGAGCACGGAGATCGCCAGCGCCCCGACGGCCGGTCCGAGCCACGCCAGGATGAGCAGCCAGAGCGGGCTGATCGCGACGAGCCGGCCGATCGTGTCGCCGGCCAGCACGTTGACGGCCACCACGTAGAGGCCCCAGCTGACCACCGAAACGCCGATCGACGCGGCCAGCGGCCCGAGGAGCTTGGCGAGGTAGAGATCCCGATCGGAGGTCGGGGAGTAGAGCAGCGCCTCGAGCGTCTTGCGCTCCTTCTCGCCGGCGAAGCTGTCGGCGGCGATCACGGCGCAGACCATGATCGGCACGATGAGGAAGAAGGTCGCGAACTGGTACTCGAGCAGGTAGATGAGGATCTGTCGCTCGAGCGACCCGCCGCCGAGTGCATCGGTGATCTGCGGCGGCAGGACATCGAGCAGCGGGCGGAACTCCTCGAGCGCCTCGCCGCCCGCGCGGATGGCGATCACCGCGGCCGCGGGCATCAGCACGAAGAGCAGCACCGGCACCACGATCAGGGGCAGGAAGACGGCGCGGGCCCGCATGACGAGCATCAGGTCGCGAAGGACGATGGCCCGGATGGCGCGCCAGTTCATGCCCGGACCTCGTCATCGGCGCCGTACAGCGCCACGTATGCCGCCTCGAGGCTCACCTGCTCCGGGCTGACCCGGTAGACCGATGCGCCGGCCGCCACGAACTCGGCGACGAGGGCGGGGACCGCGTCTCGGGCGAGCCCCTCCAGCCGCACCAGTCCCGGACCGGCGGCCGTCGCTCCGCCGGAAGCGCGAGCCGCACCGATTCGCAGGGCGAGCTCCGCGTGCTCGACGTCGACCTCGACCTCCACGCCGACCGGGATCGAGGCGGCATCGGTGACCTGCGCCGGGCTGCCATCGGCGACGACCCGGCCGCGCCGCAGGATGATCACGCGGTCGCACAGCTCCTGGGCCTCGGCCAGGTTGTGGGTGCAGATGAGGATCGTCCGCTCATGACCGGCGGCCAGGCTGCGCACCATGTCGCGCACGTTGATGGAGGCGATCGGGTCGAGAGCCGCCGTCGGCTCGTCGAGGAACAGCAGCGGCGGGTCGTGGAGAAGGGTCCGCGTCAGGGCAAGCCGCTGGCGCATGCCGCGGCTGTAGCCGCCGACCCGATCGTCCGCGCGGCCGGCGAGGTCGAACCGCTCGAGCAGGTCGTCGATCCGCCGCGTGACCTCCTCCCGGGGGACGTCCCAGAGCTCGGCCCAGAAGCGCAGCGCCTCGCGCGCTGTCATCCGCTCGTCCAGCGACGGCGTCTCGGTCAGCACGCCGGACCTGGCGCGCACGGCCGGTCCCTCCTCCCAGGGGTCACGACCGAGCGTCCGCGCGGTGCCGTCGCTCGGGGACAGGAGGCCGTTGAGCAGGCGGATGGTGGTCGTCTTCCCCGCCCCGTTGTGGCCCAGCAGCCCCACCACCTGCCCCGCGGGGATCGAGAAGGAGACGTTCTCGAGCGCGGTCACCTCGCCGAAGCGGCGCGTCAGCCCGCTGGCCTCGAGGGCCGGCGTGGCGGTCACGCGGGGCCGTCCGCTGCCCGGGCCCAGTCGGCGATGGCCTGCGCCATGGACGGGAACGCGATGCGCGGCAGCCACGCCGGCACCTCGGGGCGCGACACCCAGGCATGTTCGCTCGACTCGAAGTCGATCTGCACCCTCACCGGCTCGATCGGGCGCGCGCGAAAGACGGCGGTCACCGCGTTTGCCCCGGGCGAGTGATAGACGCCGGTCAGCGCCGCCAGCTCGACCGCGAGGCCGGATTCCTCGCGCGTCTCGCGCACGGCCGCTTGCTCGAAGGACTCGTGCGGGTCGAGGTAGCCGGCCGGCAGGTCCCAGGCGCCGGACCCGGGCTCGACCGCACGTCGCAGCAGGAGGATCTCGACCTGTCCGCCGTCCGCGAGCCGTTCGACGAGCACGGCCGCGGCCGGGCGGGGATTGGCGTACCAGCGCCATGAGCAGCGCTCGCAGACGATCGGCTGCTCATCGGCTTCGACGCAGTGGGGACAGACGGGAACGCTGCGGCTCACGCCGCGAGGGTAGCAGGGGAACCGACAGGGACCCTAGTCGCCGATACGGGTCGGCGCCGGCGCCGGGAGGTCCTCCCGTCCCGCGGCGAGCAGGAACATGTGGATGCGATCGCGCAGGTGGTCGCGCGCCGTTCGGAAGGCGGCGAGGCGAGCGGCCTCGTCGCCCTCGGCCGCCGACGGGTCGTCGATGCTCCAGTGCGCCTGCTGGCGAACGCCGGGAATGGTCGGGCACGCCTCCCGGGCCTGGTCGCAGACGGTGATGAGCCAGTGGAACGGCTCGCCCAGGAATGGCTCGAGGGTCTTGCTGGTGTGCCCGCCGAGGTCGATTCCGATCTCGCGCATGACCTCGATGGCCTCGGGCCGAACCCGGGTCGCCTCGGTGCCGGCGCTGAACGCGTCGAAGCGCTCGCCACCCCAGGCGCGGAGCATGCCCTCGGCCATCTGGCTGCGGGCGCTGTTGTGGGTGCAGACGAAGATCACGCGCTGCCGATCGATCCCCATGACGCCGATCCTACGACCGCCACGTCAAGCCAGTGTCAAGCAACGTCAATGTCCACCGTTGGGGATAACCTGTGGATAAGTGCCTGGATCCGCCCGAAGGTCGTGGAGAAGCGCTCTTGCGTCGGTGCTCGCCGCGTCGGTACAGTGACGTCGTCCCGAAGGGGCAGCCAACGGCACCAGCGATTGCATCAACGGTCCGACGGCGGTTCCTTCGGGGCATTTCGTTGCCCGCGATGCCGGCGTGACGCATGAGCGCCACCAGCAGTCACCGCCCACCGGAACCGGCGCTCCAGTGCCGTCTGATCGCCCCCAGCAGTCACCGCTCACGGGAACCGGCCCTCCGGTGCCGCCTGATTGCCCCTGGCGATCACCAGTGGCGCTGTCGCGCGCTCAGTCTCGAGAGCCCCCGGTGCCGAGGTTGCGCTGGAGGTGGCGGACCACCTCGGCCGTCTCGTCGTCCGGATCACGTCCCGGCTCGGAAGCCGGCCCCGCGAACGTGCCGAACTGCCGGTCCCCCGCATCCCCGAGGCCCGGCACGATGTATCCGCGCTCGTTGAGGTGCGAGTCCATGGCCGCCACGTGGACATCGACGTCGGGATGTGCCGCCGTGAGCGTGGCCACGCCCTCCGGCGCGGCGATCAGCGAGACCTGCTTCACGCGTGCCGCTCCCCACTGCTTGAGGATGTCGATCGTGGCGGCCGCCGAGCCACCGGTGGCGAGCATCGGGTCCAGCACCAGGCACACCTGCACGGTCGCCGCATCGGGAAGCTTGTTGTAGTACTCGACCGGCTTCAGGGTCCGCTCGTCGCGGTAGAGGCCGATGTGCCAGACCTCGGATGTCGGCAGCAGCTCGAGCATGGCGTCCACCATGCCGAGGCCGGCGCGAAGGATGGGGATGAGGCCGACGCGCGGCTCCATGCGCGCCGCGGTCATCGGCTCCAGGGGCGTCTCGATCTCGTGCGGCTGCGTCGAGAGGTCCGCCATCGCCTCGTAGCCGAGCAGCCAGGTCAGCTCCCGGACGAGCTCGCGGAACTTCTTCGGCTCGGTCGTCTTGTCGCGCAGGATCGCGAGCTTGTGGGCGACCAGTGGGTGCTGGCTGACGTGGATCGGCATCGGCGCCGATTCTAGACCCCACCGGAATGGGCAGAATGCGCCGATGCGTCCCACGGCCCGGCTGCTGCCCCTGAACTTCGCCGCCTTCGGCATGTTCTGGGGTGGCTGGCTGGCAGCGCTGCCGGACCTGGCCGCCCACTACCGCCTCTCGGAGGGCCCGCTGGGAGCACTCCTTACTACCGGCTTCGCGATCGCGTTGCCGGTCATGCTGGCCAGCGGACGGCTGCTCGACCGATGGGGCGCAACGTGGGGGATCGGTGCGCCGGCGGTGCTGATGGCCACCGGCCTGGCGATCGTCATGGCTCTGCCGCCACTCCCACTCCTCGTCCTCGCCGTGATCCTGATCACGTCGGGCAGCGGGTCGTACGACGTGGGCATCAACGGCGTCGCGATGGGCCACGCCGGATGGGGTCGGCCGACGCGCCTCACCCTCCTCCACGCCTCCTTCAGTGCGGGGGGCGTGGCCGGCGCGCTGACGGCCGGCACGCTCATCGGCAACGGGGTGCCGTTCACCGCGGTCTACGTCGTGCTCGTCGTGGCGTTGCTGGCCGCCGCCGTCATGGCGAGCCGCGGCCGCTGGGAGGTGGCGGCGGCCGCCGGGGCCGTCCCACGGGGGGTTGCCGTGGCGGTGCTGCCGCTGGCGGCCCTGGCGGCGGTGGGGTTCATGGCATCGGGCTCACTGGAGACCTGGTCGGCGATCTACCTGCGCGAGGAGCTCGGCGCGGGAGCGTTCGTCGGCGCGCTGGGGCCGGCAGCGTTCCACGCAGCGACGCTGTCGGGGCGGCTGCTCGGAGCGGCGGTGGCCGGCTGGCTCGGGCCGCGCGACACGCTGGGAGTGGCCGGGGTTGCCACCGCGGCAGGCATGACCGTGGCGCTGCTCGTGACGCTTCCGGCGCTGGCGATCCCGGGCATGGCCGTCGCGGCACTCGGCGGCTCATTCGTGCTGCCCGTGCTCCTGAGCCTGGCTGCCGTCCGGGCCGGCGCGTTCGCCGGGCGCGCGGCCTCGTACGTGTTCAGTCTCGGGTACGTGGGATTCCTCGTGGCCCCGACGGTCGTCGGGCTGCTCAGCGAGCTCGGCGGGCTGCGGATCGGGCTGCTGGTGATCCCGATCGGCGGCGGCGTGATCGCGCTCGCATCCCGATTCGGCGCGACGCGACCATGAGCGTGGCTGGTACGAGTCCTGCGGGAAGGGCGGGCTCGGATCTACCTCCGACGGCGACTTGCTGCTAGGCTATCGATCCCTGCAACGACCCTATCGCGCACGGACCGTGCCCAGCCCGTCGCCGGACCGTACCTGAGGAGGTTAGGAGAGCATGGTCTTCGGATCAAAGCGTGAAACCAAGCCGGACAGCCTCTCGCGCGAGGATGTGGTCGGGAACCTGTATCCGGATAGCCTGACGAGTGAGGTCGACGTGGCACAGTCACCCAGCGAATTCCCCCGCACATCGGATCGCGGCAACGAGTCGGTCATCGACCCGCACGCCCGATTCAACGGCAAGTACGTCAGTGACCGCGACCTGCGGATCGAGGGCGAGGCCCAGGGCGAGATCGAGTGCCAGGGGACGCTGATCATCAGCCCGCAGGCCCGCGTTCGCAGTGCCATCAAGGCCCACAACGTGATCGTCAACGGCGACTACGAGGGCGACGTGGACTGCGGCGGCCGCTTCGAGATCGGCTCCACCGGCCGCGTGAAGGGTGCCATCAAGACCCAGGTCCTGGTCGTCAAGGAGGGTGCCCACTGGGAGGGCGGGGTCACCATGACCCGCGAACCCGGCGCGCGTCCTGCGGCGACCACCGCAGACGGCCCGGCCGGCAGCCAGGCGTCGTCACGATCGGGCAGCTCCGGCTCCAGCGGCAGCATCTTCAGCAAGGGCGACCGCCAGGGCGGCGATGGCGCCTCGGAGGAGCAGCGTGAGGGCGAACCGGCGGCGCAGGGTGGCAGCGGCGGTCAGTAGCGACCACCACCGCAGCTCCCGGTGACGCGGGGCCGCCGTTCAGCGGCGTCGGCGCCGCCGATCCTGGTCGAGGTGACCCGCAGCGACCGGCTCGAGTCGGCGCATCGGGGCAGCATCGTCGTCGCGGCGCCCGACAGCACGCTCATCGCATCGGCCGGTGACCCGGACCAGTTCATCTTCCTGCGCTCGAGCGCGAAGCCGTTCCAGCTGGCGCCGTTCGTCGCCTCGGGCCGATTCGACGAGTACGGCCTCGGTCCGGAGGCGCTGGCGATCATGTCCGCCAGCCACTCGGGGGAGGATCGGCACGTGCGGCTGGTCCAGGAGATACTGCGCCGTGCCGGCCTGACCAGCGCCGTGCTCCAGAACCAGGTGCACGCCCCGTACGACACCGAGACCGCGCATCGGCTCCTGCGTGACGGCGAGAAGCCGAACGTGCTGCGCGGCAACTGCTCGGGCAAGCATGCCGCCATGGTCCTGTTCGCCAAGGCGTCGGGATGGCCGATGGAGACCTACTGGCACCCCGACCACCCGGTCCAGCGCCTGGCGCTCGAGACCATCTCCGCGCTGTCCGACGTGCCGGTCGAGGCCATCGCGACGGCCACCGACGGCTGTGGGGTGGTGACCTTCGGGATGCCGATCCGCGGCCTGGCCGTCGCCTTCGCCCGCCTGGCAGACCCGTCGGCCGTCGCGGACCCGCCGCTGCGCGCCGCCCTGATCCGCATCCGCGACGCGATGATGTCGCACCCTGAGCTGGTCGCCGGCGAGCGCCGCCGCATCGACACGGCGCTGATGCGGGCGTACCCGAAGCGGATCGTCAGCAAGGGAGGCGCGGAGGGCGTGCTGGCCATGGGCCTCCCGCCGGGGGCGCTGCCAGACGACGCGCGATTCGGCCCCGGGCCGATGGGCGTCGCCGCGTCGATCGAGGACGGGAACCTCGCCCGGCGTGCCGGCGACGTGACCTCCGTCGCGGTGCTGCGCCAGCTCGGCCTGGTGGAGGAGCCGCTGCCCGAGCGGCTGGAGGAATTCGCGTCACCGCCCGTCGTCGATCCGCGTGGCGAGCCGGCCGGCGAGGTTCGGGCGGCGTTCCGGCTGGCCTGATCCTCAGCCGAGCAGGTCGCGAATCGCCGCCGCGAGCCGGATGAAGATCGGCGCGAGGAGCAGCGCGGGGAGGAAGTTCGCGACCCGCACGGCCTTCAGGTCCAGCAGGCGCAGGGCTACGCCCAGGAGGACCACGCCGCCCGCGGCCGTGATGGCCAGGATGGTGGGCGCGTCCATCACGTCGCTGAGCAGGAACGCGCCTGCCGCGATGCTTCCCTGGACCAGGAAGACGGTGATCGCCGACAGCGCCACGCCCGGTCCCAGCGCCGCGGCGAAGGCGATGCTGGCCACCCCGTCCAGCAACGACTTGATCGCGAGCAGCCGGATGTCGCCGGTCAGCCCGTTCTCCAGCGACCCGAGGATCGTCAGCGGGCCGACGCAGAAGACCAGGCTGGCGGTCACGAAGCCCTCGCTGATGCGGCTCGGTCGCTCCGAGCGCGCGAGGCGGCGCTGGAACCAGCCGCCCAGCCGCTCCAGGCCGTCGTGGAGGCGCAGCAGCTCACCGATCGCCACCCCCACCAGGACGGCGGCGAGCACGGCGAGGTCGTCGCCCGGCTGCGCCGCCGGGTCGGTGAAGATCCGGGTGCCCATGCTGATCGCGATGAGGATCGTGAAGAACCCCAGCCCGGTGACCAGGCTCTCCTGCATCCGCGGACGCATGTGTGAGCCGATGAGGAGGCCGATGACCGTCCCTACCAGCACGGTCGCGACGTTGAGGAGCGTGCCGCTCAGGAACATGGCCGGCTCACGGGTCCAGGCTCGCGAGGTCGATGACCTCGACCGTGGTGTCGGCGGTCAGCAGCGGCTCCGGCCCGCCGAGCAGCACGTAGGCCGTCCCGTCCACCACGGCGGCGCCGTGTCCGTGATGCGGCTCGACGAGGTCGGCCAGCGCGACGACCGTGCCGTCGGGCGCGATGCACTCCACGACCCGGTAGGCCCGGTCCGGCGCCTCGCCGCCGGTCAGGCAGGCGCCGATGCCGGGGGCGAAGAATGCGGCCACGCCCCCGCGCGGTGTCGGCAGCTCCGCGAGCCGGCTGATGGATTCGCCCTCGACGAGCTCGACCGTGGCCAAGTTTCCCTCCAGGCCGCCGACCCGTCCGCCGAGAAGCCAGGTGCGCCCGGCTCCGTCCGATGTCGCCGCGAGATGCTCCCGTGGCGCGACCATCGCGCCGATCGCGGTCCACGCGTCCCCATCGAGCGCATAGACCTCTCCGCGCACGTCGTCGAGGACGCCCCCGCCATACACGACCCGGGATCCGTCCCAGGCAGCCGCTCCAGCCGCGCGCGGCTCCGGCAGCGCAGGGCCCTCGCGCCAGGCGTCGTCTCCCTGCGACAGGAGCAGCACGATGTCGGTCGGCCGGTTGAAGGCGGATCCGAGGTAGCCGCCGATGAGCAGCAGACGCTCCCCGTCGGAGACGAGCGCGGCGTGGTGGACGGCCGCCGGCAGCGCCGGGCCGGCGCTCCAGGTGCCCGATCCCGGGTCGAAGATCTCCACCTCGGCGACCGCATCACCGAGCGGCGTGAGTCCGCCCGCGAGCCAGATCCGGCCCTGGTGAGCTGCCACCGCCATCTCGAGCCGCGCGAACGGGGCCTCGTCGAGGAGGCGCCACTCGGCGTCCGCGCCCTCCTGCCCGGCACTCGCTGCGGCGGAGGGCTGCAGATTCGGCGTCGAGGTCGGCGCGGAGTCAAGGCTGGGCTCCGGTGACGGTGCGGGCGCAGCGCAGCCCGCGATCGCCGCGGCCAGCACCGCCGCGAGCTGGGGACGGGCGGCACGCGTCATGCGGTGTAGGGTAGCGACCGCGATGCGACTGCGCGCTGTCTGGACCATCGGCCTGCTGGCGGCCGGCGCGATCGCCGGATGCGCCGCCGACGGCGCGCGCGGCGAGGCATCGCGCGGAAGCCAGGAGGAGCGCGTGCGCTACGTCGCACTGGGTGACTCGTACACCATCGGCACCTCCGTCGCCGAGGCGGAGCGCTGGCCGAGCCAGCTGGCCGCTCGCATCGACGCGATCGAGGTGGCCGGTAACCTGGGCCTCAATGGCGCCACCTCCGCCGACCTCATCGCCGGCCAGCTCCCGCAGCTGGACGGGCTCAGCCCCGACCTGGTGAGCGTGCTGATCGGCGTGAACGACGTCGTGCAGGGCGTGGCTGACGGGCAGTACGCGGCCAACGTGGCGCGCATCCTGGACGAGTTGGCCGAACGGCTCCCCGCCGACCGCATCGTCTGCGTGGCGACGCCCGACTACACGCGGACACCGCGGGGCGCCGACTACGGCAACCCCGACCTCCAGAGCGACCGGATCGTGCGGTTCAACGCGATCCTGCGCGAGGCGTGCGAGCTGCGAGGGATCACGTTCGTGCCGGAGATCTTCGAGATCAGCCAGCGGGCCGGGGACGATCCGGAGCTGGTGGCCGGCGACGGCCTTCATCCGAGCGGCGAGCAGTATCGGCGCTGGGTCGACGCGATCGCGCCGGTCGTCGAGGTCCTGCTCGCCGGCTGAGGCGCCGCAGCCCCGCCGCACCGAGCTCGCCGAGGATCGCATCGGCCTGCTGTCGGCCGCCCCCCAGGAGTCTCTGCCGATCCAGGAGGCAGAGCGCCCGCTGCAGCGGCAGGTCGAGCTCGCCCCATGCCTCGGCGGCCCGATCGTAGGCCTCGGCCGCTCCCGTCTCCCCGGCCAGGGCGGCGATGCCCGCGCGCATCGTCTCGGTCGTCGCGCGGGCGGCACGCCCCGTCTGGCCGGGGCCGTCGAGCGCAGCGAGCGACGATCGCGCGGCGTCGAGATCGCCCAGCCAGAGCGAGGTCCGCGTCGCGAGCGCACGCTGGTACGAGGGGTCGCTGCCGACGTAGCCGGCGATGGCGTCGTCCGCCAGCCGTTTCGCCTCCTCGAGGGAGCCGGACAGGAACGCCACCCATGCCCGCGCCTGCTGCACCGCGGCCAGCACCTGGGTGTCGACGTCCGGGGCGAGTGCGCCCAGCGCGTCGAGGGGTGCAGAGGGCGACCGCGTCCCGCGGAGGGTGCGGATCGTCGTCGCGGTGGCCGCGAAGACGATGCGGAAGGTTTCGGTCATGCCGCGCTCGGCGAGCTCGTCGATGGTGGCGATGGCCCATGCCCAGTCGCCGGTCTCGACGGCGGCGGTGCAGGCGATGTCGGCCAGCGGGATGGCGGCGTCGCCCATGCCCATCGCGGTCGCCAGCTCGGAGCCCTCCCGAGCGGTCCGCATCGCCTCGCGCGGATCGTCATCGAGCAACGACCACGCCAGGTTGTTGCGCGCCCGCAGCTCGGTGTTGAGGGTTCCCGCCTCCTGCGCGCCGGCGATCGCGCGGCGGAGGTCCTCGAGGCCCTGTGCGACGTCACCGGAGCCCAGCCGCGCGGTTCCGCGGGTCACCAGCAGGTCGAGCTCGATCGCCGGCAGGCCGAGGCCGCGCGCGGCGCCGAGTGCCCGCTCGGCCCACGTCAGTGCCTCGTCGTCCTCGCCCATGACGAGCCGGGCGCGCGCGACCTGCGCCGCGATCTCGACGCCCGATGGATCGCGTTCCCAGCCGCGAACCGTTTGCATCGCCGCCTCGAGCTCCTCGAGCGCCGGCGCGTTGCGCTGCGCCGACAGCATCACGCTGGCCAGGCGTGCGCGCGTGCGGGCGGCCGCCTGCCGCTTGCGTGCGGCGGTCTGCAGTCGGATCAGCTCGCGGAGATGCTCCTCGGCGATCTCGAGCCGCCCGGCGGCACGCGCCGCGTCGGCGGTCTCTGCGAGGGCCAGTGGCCGCTCCTCCGTGCCCTCGCTGAGGCGGAGGGCGCGCTCGAGGAGGTCGAGCGCCCGGTCGGGGACGTGGACCACCATCGCCTGCCGTGCAGCCATCCGGAGCGCGGACACCGCGCGGCGCGCGAGGCGCTGCTGCTCGCGTGGCTCCGCGGTGAGCCGATGGGCCTCGAACAGGTGGCCGGCGAGTGGCTCCGCCGCGTCATCCCCCGCGGACTCGAGGTATCGGGCCGCGGCCAGGTGCAGCGCGCGGCGCTCGGAGCGCGCGAGCGTCCGGTAGGCGACCTCACGGACGAGCGCCTGGACGAAAGCGAGCTCGCCGTGTCGCGGGGAGGCGAGCTCCTCGTTGATGGCGAGAAGCTCACGCTGCACCAGCGCGGTGATGCGCTGACGGGTGGCGGCGGCATCGCCGCCCGCGATCGTCATGAGCGCGTCGGGACGGAATCGATGTCCGAGCACCGCCGCGGAGAGCAGCAGTCGCCGCTCGGCCGCCGGAAGCGAGTCGATGCGAGCCGCGATGACGCCGTGCAGGGTCTCCGGCACGGCGATGGCCGGCGGCTTTCGAGGCCGGCGTGCGGTCCGCCGCTCGGCCCGACCGTCGACGTCACCCGCGTCGGGCCGTTCGGCAAGGATGCGCGCCACCTCGACGGCGTACAGCGGGACGCCTCCCGCATGGTCGAGGACCTGGCGGACCACGTCCGCGGCGAGATCGGGGGCGTGATGGGCCAACAGCTGGCGCATCGGCTCGTCATCCAGACGCTCCAGTCGCAGCGACGTCGAGCTGCTGCCGCCGGCGATGGCCACCGTGGCCCCGCGCTCGCTCTGCTCCGGCCGCGTCACGGTGACGATGAGGATCGGCCGCTCCCGTGTCCAGGAAGCAAGGTACTCGACGAAGGCGACCATGCTGGGATCCGCCCATTGGAAGTCCTCGAAGACGAGCACCACGGGCATCCGATCGGCCACTCGCTCGAAGAAGCGCCTCCACGCGGCGAACAGCTCGTCGCGGTCGAACCCCGCGATCTCGTCGCGATCGAGGAGCGTTGCCATTCGCGGCTCGAGCCAGCGGCGCTCCGCGGCGTCGGCGGCGAACTCGTCGACGGCGGCTCGGAGCTGCCTCCGCGCGATCTCGGGAGGGCTGCCCTCGTCGACGCGAATCCGCCGGCGAACCATCTCGGTGAGCGAGGCGAAGGCGACTCCCTCGCCATACGCCGGTGATCGGCCGTCGTGCCAGGCGATCGGCGCGTCGATCGCGTCGACCCACGAGCCCAACTCCTCGATGAGCCGGCTCTTGCCGATGCCGGCCAAGCCGGACACCGATACCAGCCGCCCGTGCCGGTCCGCGATCACGCGGCTCATCAGGTCCTTGAGCTCCCGGAGCTCGCGATCCCGACCGACGAAGGGGCCGAGCGGCCCGCCGGCCGGCCGGCCGATCGACAGGGCCGACGCGGTCACGGCGCGATACGCCGGCAGGCGACCGGTGCGGCCCTTGAGGGAGAGCGCGCCCATGCGCCGGTACTCCGCAGCGCGTGGGGCCAGCGCTCGCGTCGCCTCGTCGACGAGTGCCTCACCCACCGGAGCGCGGCTCTGCAGGCGCGCGGCGACGTTGACGAGGTCCCCCGCGACCATTCCCTGGCCGCTGGCGCCGATGGTGACCGCCGCCTCGCCGCTCGTCACCGCCGCACGCGCCCGAAGTCCGCCGGCCTCGGCGGATCCGCCCATTCGGTCGACGGCATAGACGATGGCGAGGGCGGCGCGGACCGCCCGCTCGGCATCGTCCTCGTGGGTCACGGGAGCGCCCCAGATGGCCATGACGGCATCGCCGATGAACTTCTCGATCGTGCCTCCGTAGGTCGCCACCACCGACCGGGCGACCTCGAAGTAGCGGGACTGCACCCGGCGCACGTCCTCCGGGTCCATCTTCTCCGCGAGGGAGGTGAAGCCAGCCAGGTCCACGAACAGCACCGACACGTGCCGGCGCTCCGCGACGGGCATCGCGTCCGCGGGTTCGTGGACGGTGGCGCCCGGCGATGCCACCGGCTCCCCACAGCTCGTGCAGAAGCGGATGCCGGGCTGCAGCTCGGATCCGCAGCTGCCGCAGGCGGCGGCGAGGCGCTGCCCGCACATCGCGCAGAAGCGGGCGGCATCGGCGTTCTCCGATCCGCATGCCGGACAGCTCATTGCCGCCTCCGGGTCGCTCCGGTCCCGTGGCCGGCGGGCGGCTGCCGGTCCAGGAGACCCGCTAGGAGCCGTCGTCCTGCTTGTAGACGATGGACGCCGTGTCGTTCCCGTCCTGGGTGAGGATGATCGATTGCTTCCACCGGGCCATCGTTCGCTCGTGGTTGACCATCAGGGTGGTGATGTGGCCCGGGTGCTGGAAGCGCCCGTCGGTCACGTCGATGTCGCCCCGCTCGCCGGCCAGGACGAGGTGCGGCTTGTGGATGAGCCACTCCGCTTCGCGGGAGCTGCTCTTGGTCTGGAGGAAGGACACGTCGAAGGGCAGGTCCACGAACTCCCTGATCACCGGATCGGCCAATGCCTCCTCGGTGAACAGGCTCGCGTCGTTCACCCGCCGTTTGACATTGAACCCATGCTCCCGCCCGGCTCCCAGCTCCCGGCCGCTCGGGAAGCTGTCATACGCCGCGTCCTCGTCGAAGCGGCTCTTTCCCTTGGTCGCCATCATCGACCCTCCGCGTACAGTGCACTGGATGATAGGGGTGCCCCGCTGTCATGCCTACCCCTCGGGCCGGGCTGCTAGCATCGGCGCATGGAGCAACCGATGCGCGTGCGCATGGCCCCCAGCCCGACGGGGCCGCTGCATATCGGCACCGCGCGAACCAGCCTCTACAACTACCTCGCCGCCAGGCGCGCCGGTGGGACGTACGTGCTGCGCATCGAGGACACCGACACTGCCCGCAGTACCGCCGAGTTCGAGGCGGACATCATCGACAACCTGCACTGGCTGGGCATCAGCTGGGATGAGGGCCCGCAGGTCGCCGGAGGCGAGGACGTCGGGCCGTACGGTCCGTACCGGCAGAGTCAGCGGATGGAGCGATACGCCGGCGAGGCGGATCGGCTGCTCGCCAGCGGCGCGGCCTACCACTGCTGGTGCACTCCCGAGGAGCTCGAGGCCGTCCGCCGCGAGCAGGAGGCCGCCAAGGAGGCGCCCCGCTACAACCGTCGCTGCCTCACCCTGGGCGATGCGGAGCGCGCCGCCTTCGAGGCCGAGGGACGCCCGTCGGTCATCCGCTTCAAGGTCGACGCGGAGAAGATCGTCTTCGACGACCTGATCCGCGGCGAGGTCGAGTTCGACAATGCCCTGCTCGGCGACTTCGTGATCGTCCGCAACGACGGGATGCCGCTCTACCACTTCGTGGTGGTGGTCGACGACGAGGCGATGGGGATCACCCACGTCGTGCGTGGCGAGGATCACCTGAGCAACACCCCGAAGCACATCGCGCTGATCCGCGCGCTCGGCTATCGCGAGCCGCGCTTCGGCCACATCCCGCTCATCCTGAACCCGGACCGCTCGAAGATGAGCAAGCGGAAGTCGCAGACCTCGATCACCGCATATCGCGAGGAGGGCTATCTGCCCGAGGCGATGGTGAACTTCATGGCGTTCCTGGGCTGGTCGCCCGGCACCGAGGAGGAGATCTTCAGCCTGGACGAGCTGGCGAAACGGTTCGACCTCGCCAAGGTGCACAAGGGCGGCGCCGTCTTCGACCGCGACCGGCTCGACCATCTCAACGGGGTCTACATCCGCGCCATGACCGACGAGCAGCTCGCCATCCGCCTGCGCGACTGGATCCCCGACGCCGTCGCCGATGCCGATCTGCTCCGCATCGTGCCACTCATCAAGGAGCGGATGGTGACGCTCGGCGACGCGGTCGCGCTGGTCGGCTTCGTCTGGGAGCCCGATGAGGTGGTCGCCTCCTGGTACGCCCCGGAGCTGCTGCACCCGAAGAAGGGAGGCCCGTCGGAGGCGCGAGCGGCCCTCGAGCGAGCGGCGGCCCTGTTCGGTGAGCTGGATGAGCTCGACTTCAGCGCCGACGTGCTCGAGCAGCGCTTCCGCGAGGCGGCCGATGACGCCGGGATGAGGGCCGGCGAGTTCTTCTCCCCGATCCGGGTCGCCGTGACCGGCCGGACGGTCTCGCCGCCGCTCTTCGACTCGCTGGAGCTGCTCGGTCGGGATCGCGCGCTGGCACGCGTCGAGCTGGCGCTCGGCAAGCTGGCCGTCGGGGCCGCATGACCGTGGAGGAGCCGCGCCTCGATGCACTGATCGACGCCGATCTGCTGGTGCCAATCCGCTCGTCCTCCGGAGAGATGCCGGATGCCTCGGCCCTCGGCGTCGACGCGTTCCGCCACGGCACCGATGACGCTGGTGAGCGCTTCATCGCCGCCTTCACCGCGCCGGAGGTGCTCTCCGCCCACGGCCCGCCGGGCAGCGACCACGTTCGCATGGCGGCGCGCGAACTGTTCGAGCGCGCGGAGTCGGCACAGGAGCGGGTTGTGATCGATCCGGGCGCGCCGACGCAGGTCGAGATCGCGGTCGGCGTGCTGCCGTTCCTGGCCGCCGGGATCGATCCGAACCGGCCCGATGCGCTCCGCGCGCGCCGTCCGCTGGGCGGGCTCGCCACCCTCGAGGCGCCGGAGCAGGTGCCCGACCCGTTCGGGCGCGAGCTGCGGTCGGCGCTGGCGGACCTGGTCCACGTGGAACGCGCCTGGCTGCTGCGCGCCGGGACCTCGTGGACGGCGGGCATCCAGATGGCGCCCGACGCGGTGCTCGGTGACTTCGACGCGGTGCGCAACCGGCTGCACGCGGTGGCGACCGAGCACCTCGGCTCGCGGCGGCTCCTGGCGGTCACCGACCTGCGCGCCCCTGCCCTCCGCGAGATCTACGACGCCACCGCCGCCCCGTTCTACGTCCGCCGCGGCGACGACCAGAAGGGGCTGCTCTCCCGCATCTTCGGCGGCTGACCCGCTCAGTCCGGCCTGACTGCTGCCAGCGATCACCGCCC
>Ga0299913_10000939_pt1 | contig 20239 bp, 23 predicted proteins | sample RVTome_9_FD_201360 | JGI IMG/M metagenome (GOLD analysis project Ga0299913, IMG submission 201360) | Soil microbial communities from uranium-contaminated site in the Upper Colorado River Basin, Wyoming, United States - RVT155D38 (version 2) ... | reverse complement strand
CCGAAGCGAATGGCGGCCTGGGATCGCGCCCCAGCGGTAGACCCACTGGCGCCACGTGTCGACCGTGTCTTCGGCCGCCAGTTCCGCCTCCGCCCACGCTGCGCCGTCGACCTGCACCTCGACCCGCGTGATGCCGCGGTGTTGTGCCCACGCCACCCCTGCCACGGCGACCTCTCCGGCGGCAACCTCGGCGTACGACCCGGGCGTGTCGATCCTCGACTGCGTCTTCACGGGCGCCTGTTGCGCCCACCCACGCCGGATCCAGTACGCATCGAACGCATCGAAGGTCGAGAGCTCGAGGTCCACGAGCCACTTGGTGGCCGACACGTAGCCGTAGAGGCCCGGTACGATCATGCGCACGGGGAACCCGTGGTCCAGGGGGAGCGGCTCGCCGTTCATGGCCACAGCAAGCATCGCGTCGCGCCCGTCCCTCACCACGTCCGTCGGTGTGCCCACAGTGAACCCGTCGGTCGACCGTGACACGATCTGATCGGCGCCCGGCTTCACGCCCGCCTCGTCGAGCAGGTCCCCGAGCGCCGCGCCGAGCCACCTGGCGTTGCCCACATACTGCCCGCCCACCTCGTTCGAGACGCACGCGAGGGTGACGTCTCGCTCGATCAACGGACGAGCCAGGAGCTGTTCGTAATCGAGCGTGAGCTCTCGCTCTACCATCCCGTGGATCCTCAAGCTCCACGTGGATGCGTCGATCGCCGGTACGAACAGCGCGGTGTCGACGCGGTAGAAGCGTTCGTTGGGTGTGATGAACGGGCTCAGCTCGGCGAGGTCCAGGTCCGCCGTGGGCGGCGTGGGCGGTGCGGCGTCTGCCGGAGCAGGGAGGTGCACCGCGGCTCTCGACTGGCTGGCATCGGCTCTGTCGAGGAGCAGCCTGCCCAGACCGGCCGCGCCGCCGGCCAGGCCCGCGGTCGCGAGGCTCGCCTGAAGGAACCGGCGTCGGTCGAACCCCCGGATCCGGGGCGAGTCATCCTCGTGTCGGCTCGGTCGGCGGGGAAGACCTGCAGCGCGTCGTAGGAACAGGTAGGCGGCGATGCCGGCGATGACTCCGGCGATCGTTGGGATGGCGTCGGCAGGCCCGTTCGCGGGACGAGTCATGGCCGCCACCATGCCGAGACCCCCGAACGCGACCAGCCCTGCCACCCCGAGCGCCCACCTGTTCGCGGACGCTGCGCCGAGCGCCAGCGACGCCGCCGCGATGGTCACTCCCATGCCCACCAGGAGGACGAGCTTGTCGGCCTCGCCGAACGTTCGGATGGCGAAGCTCTTCAACCACTCGGGAGTCGCGTCGATCGCAGCACCGCCGACCGCGATCAGTGGTGAGGCGCCCGGCCCGGATGCGGCGGCGGCCAGTTCCGCCGTCCCGAGGGCGACGCCGGCAGCAAGCAAGCCGACCAGCGCACCGACGAGGCCTCGGCGTGGTTCCCCTGGGCGACGGTCGGATTCGTTCCGCGACGGCGTTCGCACACCCACATCTTCCATACGAGGGGGCCACCGTACGAGACCATCCCTTACGTGCCTCGAAACGGGGTAGATCGAACGTCCCGGGCCTAGAAGCGCCCGAACGCCCCCACCCGGATCCGGTCGAAGGCGAATGCGGCCGCGGCGGTCACGAGCATGAGCATCACGCTCATGGCCGTGGCCTGCCCCAGCGATGCCTCGCCGGGCTGGCCCAGCAGCCGGAAGATCGCGATCGGCATCGTGGGCCGGTCGACGCGCGCCAGGAACGCGGTGGCGCCGAACTCCCCGAGCGAGATGACGAACGCGAACACGGCAGCTCCGAGGATCGCCCGAGAAGCCAGGGGGAGCGTGACATCGCGGAAGGTCTGGCCCGGCGATGCTCCCAGCGCCTGCGCGCTCTCGGAAAGGTCCTCCTCTATGGACGCGACGGCGGGCGCAACGATCCTGACCACGAACGGGATCGCCACCACCGCTTGGGCGATCGGCACCAGCCACGTAGACGCGCGGAGATCCAGTGGCGCCCGGTCGAACGCCACGACGAACCCGAATCCCACCGTGACGGCCGAGACGCCGAGCGGCAGGCCCGACAGGACCCGGAGCCATCGCGCTCGCTGCGCCCGCGCCACCGTGAAGGCGGCGGGGAGCCCGACGACCAGCGCCAGCGCCGTGGCACCCGCGGCGAACGCGAGCGAGTTGCCGACGGCGCCGAATGGGGAGACGGCCAGCGCGCTGCCCTCTCGGACGCTCCCGAGGTCGAGGTAGTGCGAGAGCGTCCATCCGTTCGGACCGGAGAGCGAACGCCACACTAGGCGGATGGGCGGCAGCAGCGTGATCGCCGCGAGCCCCATGACCGAGCCGGCGATGAACAGCCGCTCCGCGCCCGTCCTCGGCGGCCGAGCCGAGGACTCGGCCGCGACCGGCCTCATTCGCACGGCACGCGACTCCGCCAGCGCACCGATCCAGAGCAAGATCGTCACGACGACGAGCTGTAGCAATGCCAACACTGCCGCGGTCCCGAGATCCAGCAGCTGGGAAGTATGCCGGAAGATCTCCACCTCGATCGTCGCGCGTCCGGGACCGCCCAGGAGCAGCACGACCCCGAACGACGCGAACGTGAACAAGAACACGAGGACGGCCGCGCCCACGATCGCCGGCAGGGCGACGGGCAGCAGCACCGCAGTGAACCGTCGGTACCCCCGCGCGCCGAGACCCTCGGCGGCGTCCTCCAGCTCGGGGTCGAGACGCGCCCAGGCTCCGCCCACGACCCGCACCACGACCGCTACGTTGAAGAACACGTGCGCGGCGAACAACCACCCGAGGGAGCGCCCGGGGAACGCGAAGGCCGAGCCGACCACGACCGTCGGCAGTACGAAGGGGACCAGCACGAGGGGCCCGAGCAGACGCCTGCCGGGGAACTCGAGCCGTGAGACGGCGTATGCGGCGGGTAAGCCGATCGCGAGGGTGAGCACCGTCGAGACCGCTGCCTGCCAGAGGGTGAACCAGATCACACCCCGAAGGTCGGGGTCACCGAGCACGTCCGCCAGCATGGCGGTCTCGAACTCGCCGTTCGGCCGGAGGCCCGCGTCGACGATCGAGGCGAGCGGGTAGACGAAGAACAGGCCGAGGAACGCCAATGGGATCGCGACCGCGCCGACGCGAGCGGCCGCGCGGCCTAGCGAAGCACGATGTCCGTCCACCGCTCGACCCAGCCGGCGCGGCCGCTCGCGATCTCGTCCGCGGGCAGCTCCAGCGGTTCCTCGACGACGACCGCGTTCTCCTCGAAGACCGCGGGCAGGGACGCGTCGTCCACGACCGGGTAGACGAACATCCGGAGCGGGATGTCCTCCTGGAACGCGCGCGACAGCAGGAAGTCGATCAGCGCGCGAGCCTCCTCTTTGTGCTCGGTCCCGCGCAGTATCCCCGCGAACTCGATCTGCCGGAAGCAGCTTGCCTCCACGACACCGGTCGGGGCCACCGGGGGTGGATCATCGGCCAGCGCGACCTCGGCGACCGGGCTCGTGGCGTAGGAGACCACGAGCGGACGGGTGCCCTCGCCGCCGCCGGCGCCGGAGAACTCGCCGAAGTAGGCGCTCTCCCACCCGTCGACCACCAGCACTCCGTTGGCGCGCAGCTCCCGCCAGTAGTCCTCCCACCCGGGCTCGCCGAACTCCGCGATCGTCGCGAGGAGGAACGCGAGCCCGGGGGTCGACGTGGCGGGATTCTCGACCACGAGCAGGTCGCGGTACGCGGGATCGGCGAGCTCTGCCAACGTCTCGGGAGTGCTCGGGCCGCCGGCATCTTCGAAGGAGGCCTTGTCGACGTTCACGCACACCTCCCCGTGGTCGACCGGCGCGACGCGGTGCTCGGGGTCGAGCTCGTAGACGTCGTCGACGGCGCCCAGGCGCGGCGGTGTGTACGGGACGAAGACGTCGCGCTCGAGCGCTTCCGCGAGCAGGTTGTTGTCGATCCCGAACAGCACGTCGCCCTCCGGGTTCCCTGCGGACAGGATTGCCCGGTTGACGAGCTGCCCGGCATCGCCGGCTGCCAACAGCCTTACTCGGATCCCGGACTCTCGCTCGAAGGCTCGCAGGACTGAGTCGCTGACGTCGAAGGAGTCGTGGGTGAGGAGCGTGACGGTCGCAGGTTCGTTCGCGTCGCCGCAGCTCGCCGCCACGAGGGCCGCCGCGAGGATCGTCGCGGCTGCGCGCATTCTGATCACGTCTCCTCCTCGGAGCCGGGCCGGACGACCAGCACGACGCCGTCGCCGACGCTCACCGTCGCGGCGTGCTCGACGAACCGGTTCGAGATGCCGAGCGAGGATCCCGGCTCGAGGTTGTCCGCATCGAGCTTCCATCGGAGCCCGGTCGTCGTGACCCCGCGAGCTACGCCCTGCAACGCAAACAGGCTCACCAGCTCGTCGGGGTCGCCTCGCAGCTCGCGAAGCCCGCGAACCACGTGCAGGCGAGCGGCCCCGAAGACGGCGTCCATCTGGAGCCCGGCGAAGCGGGGCGCCGCCAGCAGGAGCGCGTTCCCGAGCAGGTGATCCAGCCTGCCGAGGCGGCCGCCGATGACCACCACGCGCAAAACCCCCTCCCCGGCGGCCGCCTCGACCGCGAGCTCGAGGTCCGTGGCGTCCTTGTCCTCGGGATGGCGAACGACCGTGCCGCCGTCGCGCGACACCGTTTGGATGTCTCCCGGAGTTGCGGAATCGAGGTCGCCGACGAGGAGGTCCACCCGCAGACCGTGCCGAAGCGCCTCGGCCACGCCGACGTCCGCGGCGACCACGAGCGCGTCGTCGACCTTCCCGAAGGGGGCCGTCGCTCGCCCACCTCCACAGAACACGAGGGCCGTGGTCGGGTTCATCCTCTCCCTCCGCCAGCATTACCTGGGTCAGGTTCGTCGGGTCGCCGGCGCCTGTTGCCGACCTCTCAGCCCGGTTGCCCGAGCTCCCCGGTGGTGCTCCTTTCGCCTCGAGTATAGGTCACCTGGTTCGGAGGCACGCTCGCTGCCGCTATCTACCCGCCGTGGGCTTTCCACCGGCGACACATATGAACCGGGCGCGGAGGGTTCGATCACGATGCGACGGCTCGGAAACCGGGCTTGATCACCCGCTCGATCAGCTTGCCGCGCTCGTCGAAGGGCAGGAACGCGGACTTCATCGCGTTCACCGTCAGCCATTGGAGCCTGTCCCAGTCGAAGCCGAACGCGTCCACCAGAATCGCCATCTCCTGGGACAGCGAGATCCGGGACATCAGCCGGTTGTCGGTGTTCACCGTGACGCGGAACCGCAGGTCGGAAAGCAGACCGATCGGATGTTCGGCGATCGAACCGACGGCGCCGGAGTGCAGGTTCGACGTGGGGCAGAGCTCCAACGGCACGCGACGGTCCCGGACCATTGACGCGAGCGGGCCGAGTGTGACGGCACCGTCGGCGCTCATCGCGATGTCGTCGACGATGCGCACCCCGTGACCCAATCGCTCGGCGCCGCACAGCTGCAGCGCTTCCCAGATCGAGCGCGGCCCGAAGGCCTCGCCGGCATGGATCGTCAGATGGAAGTTCTCGCGGCGGACCTGCTCGAAAGCCTCCAGGTGTCGCGTCGGCGGGTAACCGGCTTCGGCACCCGCGATGTCGAACCCGCACACGCCGCGGTCGCGCCACCGGATCGCGAGCTCGGCGATCTCGAGGGAGCGCGCCGCGGTCCGCATCGCGGTCAACAGCGTGCGCACCTCGATCCGCCCCGCCGCGGAGGATCCCTGCCGGAACCCCTCCTGTACCGCCGCCACCACCTCGTCGAGGGTCAGCCCCAATTCCAGGTGGAGCTCGGGCGCGAAGCGCACCTCCGCGTAGACGATGCCGTCGGCGGCGAGATCCTCGGCGCACTCGCGCGCGACCCGGGTGAGCGATCCAGCCGTTTGCATCACGCCGACCGTATGCGCGAAGGTCTCGAGGTACAGCACCAGGTCTCGCCGGTTCGCGCCCCGCGTCATCCAGGAGGCGAGCTCGTCTGCGTCGCGCGAGGGGAGCTCGGTGTACCCGATCTCGTCGGCCAGCTCCACGATCGTCTGCGCCCGAAGTCCCCCGTCGAGGTGATCGTGCAGCAAGACTTTCGGCGAGGCTCGGATCGCATCGAGGGTGGGAGACGGCGGCACGGGCGCGGCCATGCTACGAGGCTCGTGAATCGGTCAGGCGGGGGAGTTCGGCGCGGGCTCTCGGTCCGTTACCGTTAGCGCCGTGAGCCGCGTCGGCCGAGGACCCGCGTTCATCAAGCCGCGCTCGAACCTGCGCAAGTGGCTGCCGGCGCTGTTCCTGCTCGGCGCCATCGGATGTCTCGTAGGCGCGTTCCTGCAGTTCCGCCTCAGCCAGGAGGCGACCCAGGCCACCGTGATCCTCGTGTTCGACGCCTCCAACTCGATGGACCAGACCGACGTGGTGCCGTCCAGGCTCGTGGCCGCCCAGGAGGCGGCAAGGTCGTTCTTGGAGGAGGTCCCCACGGACTACCGGGTCGGGCTGGTGACGTTCGCCGACACGGCGATCGTTCGATCGGCGCCGACGCTCGACCGGGCGCAGGTTCGGACCGCCCTCGACACGCTCACCACGGAGCCGCGCACCGTGATCGGAGACGGCCTCGCGGCCGCCCTCGACTCGTTGCAAGCGGACTGGCGCGCTAACGGGGAGGGGCCCGCAGCCGTGCTGCTTCTGTCGGACGGCCGGGACACCGGCAGCGTGGTATCCCCGATCGATGCGGCCACTCGCGCGCAAGGCCTGACGATACCGGTGTTCACCGTGCTGCTCGGCGACGTGGAGTTCGACGAGGAAGGCGTGTCGAACGCCGTGGTTCTCGAACAGATCGCCCAGACCACCGGCGCCCAAGCATTCAATGCCGAGACCGCGGCAAGGCTCAACCAGGTCTACGAGAACCTGGGCACCAACCTGTCCACCCGGCTGGCGGTCACCGACATCGGGACGCCGTTCCTGATCGGGGCGGGCGTCCTGGGGCTGGCCGCCGGGATCGCGCTGGTCCGCGGGAGCGAAGGGAGCGATTGGCGATAGCCAGCGACCAGAACTCCGACCAGAAGACCGACCAGAAGACCGAAAGGAACACCCCCTAGCCGGGGAGCGTCGTGCCGTATCCGGGCGCCGAAGACCTGTCGCGACTGGCGACCTCGCTCGCATCCAGCCTGCCCGGCGAGCTCAAGCCGCTCGCGCGTGTCGCCAGCAACTATCGCTGGTCGTGGATGCCCGGCGCGCGGGACCTGTTCCGGTCGGTGGACGAGGGCGGCTTCATGGCTGCGGGCGAGAATCCGGTCCAGATGCTCCGTCAGGCGGCGCCCGCGGACATCCAGCGTGCTTCCCGAGATGCCGCCGTCGTCGAGCGGGCGCACGCACTCGCGACCGCGCTGCACGCAGAGCTGGTCGCGCCGTTCGTAGCGGACGGGCTCGACCCCGGCAGACCCGTGGCGTTCTTTTGCGCCGAGTTCGGGATCCACCCCTCGTTGCCCGTGTACGCCGGAGGGCTGGGGGTGCTCGCGGGCGACATCGTGAAGGAGGCTTCGGATCTTCGCCTGCCGCTGGTCGGCATGGGTCTCTTCTATCGCCAGGGTTACCTTCAGCAAGCGTTCGACCACGACGGGCTGCAGGTCGAGAGCTGGGCCGACATCGATCCGGAGATGCTGGCGGTCGCCCTCGCGACGGGTCCCGACGGCGAGCCACTGACGGTCACCGTGCCCATCGGCGAACGGCCCGTCACCCTGCAGGTGTGGCGGGCAGACGTGGGCCGGATCCCGCTGTTCCTCCTGGACGCCGACCGGTCCGACAACGCAGCCGGTGATCGCGCGATCACGTCGCGGCTCTACGACGGGGATCGCACGATACGTCTGCAGCAGTACGCGGCGCTCGGACTCGGGGGCATGCGAGCGCTGCGTGCCCTCGGGATCGGACCGGGGATCGTGCACATGAACGAAGGCCACGCCGCCTTCGCGTCGCTGGAGATGCCGGCCGGCGCACGGGCGATCCTGACCACGCATACACCGGTCGCAGCCGGGAACGAGACATATGCCGACGCCGAGATCGTCGGGGTGCTCGGGAAGGCGATCGAGCAGCTGGGTCGGACCCCGGAGGAAGTGCTGGCGCGAGGACGGGTCACCGACGCCGGCCGGTTCGAGCTCACGCCGTTCGGCATCCGTTCGAGCGCGGCCACGAACGCCGTGAGCGAGCGCCACGGGCAGGTCGCGCGCACCATGTGGAGGCATCTGTTCCCCGGGGTCGCGACCGACGACGACGTGCCTATCTCGCACGTGACGAACGGGGTGCACCTGCCAACGTGGATCGCGTCGCCGGTCAGGCAGATGCTGAACCGCCACCTCGGTCCGGACTGGAAGGATCGCTCCGCCGACCCGGCAGCATGGGGGGCCGTGGACGCGATCCCCGACGAGGAGCTGTGGTCGGTCCGCTCCACGCTTCGCGCCCACCTGGTGGGGTTCCTGAAGGAGAAGGGCGTGGATCTCGATCCCGAGGCGATCACGGTGGGTTTCGCCCGCCGGGTCGCCGCCTACAAGCGGCTCCATCTGGTCACCCACGATCCCGAGCGCCTACGAACGCTCCCGCTGCAGCTCGTGCTCGCAGGCAAGGCCCATCCGGCGGACGACGGAGCGAAGGAGATGCTTCGCTCGGTGGTCGCCTTCGGCTCGGGAGCGATCGGTCTGGCTCGCATGGCGTTCGTCGAGAACTACGACCTCGGCGCTGCCGCCACGATGGTGGCGGGCTGTGACGTCTGGATCAACCTCCCCACGCCCCCGATGGAGGCGAGCGGCACGAGCGGGATGAAGGCCGCGGTGAACGGCGGCCTCAACCTCTCGGTGCTCGACGGCTGGTGGGAGGAGGCGTACGACGGCACGAACGGGTGGGCGATCGCGAGTGATCCGCGCCTGGAAACAGCCGAGCGGGATGCCGCCGACGCCGACGCTCTCTACGGGCTGCTCGAGCGCGAGGTCCTTCCGCTGTTCCATGATCGCGACGCGGCCGGGATCCCGAGGGACTGGCTCCGCCGCGTGAAGGCGTCGCTCCGGACCGTCGGGCCGAGGTTCAGCGCGGCCAGGATGCTCGGCGATTACGTTCGCTCGGTCTACCCGGAGCGCTGAGCTCCCCGGGGCGCGGCGGCAGGTCGACGAACACGGGCCTTCGGGCCGTGGGCTCCCAGTCGCGGAGGCTCTGGGCGAACCTCAGGACGAGTGCGGCACCACCCAGCCGGTCCAAGGCCCGGATGAGCGGATATCGTCGCAGGCCGGGGATCCGGAAGAGGAGCTTGGATCCGACGATGGCGCCGACCGCCAGCAGGTTGCGGAGGCGGCGACCCGCGGGCGAGCCGAGGAAGTCCTCGACCTCCTTGAACGCAACCTCGACGCGATCGCCGACCCGCCGTATCCCATGTGCCATCTCGGCCTCTTCTTTCCCCGCGTGGCGCGGGCCCATACCCGCGATCAGGCCTCGATTTCGATCGGTCGCCAGATCGTAGGTGACTCCTCCCGCTCGCTGTGGCAGGTGAGCCGCATCGGGGTCGCGTCGGTTCGCAGGAGGTGGACAACCCGCCGGCCCACCGGAGTCGAGAACGCCACGACCGCTCGGTGGTGATGCTTCGTCGTGTCCTCGAGATGGATGTCGTCGATCCCGTCCACCCCGAGCTCGCGCCGGATCGCTACGTCGGCCGCCTGCACATGGAAGGGATCGCTCGACCGGCCCCGGTACCGATCGAGCGAGCCTATGCGGCCCTGGGTGTACGCACGCACGACCTCGGGTCCCTCGCGCGCCCCCACCCTTCCGAAATACAGTCCATGAGGGAAGGCGACGAGGTTGCCTGCGAACCTGTCACCCCCGACGTGCGTGCTTTCCCACGTGATGCCGGGGAAGACTGTCGATGTCGCCTGCTCCAGCGGGCGACCGCGTTCCGCGCAGCACGGGTCGCGCCGGCCGTGCGTGCAGACCACGACGAGCGGTCCGTCCCCCTCTCGGAATCTGGTTCGTTCGCGGGGGTCGAGGTCGAGCGCCTCGTGGAGGCCCCGGAGCTCCGTACCACCGAGCCAGGCGCCGGCCGTGTCGACCGCGAAGCACGCGATGTCGCTCACCCGTGCACCACGGCGGCGACTCCGGATCAGCAGGACGCGTGAGCGGGTCCGCGTCTCGAGTTCGCGCAGCGCCCTGCCGAAGCCCGCGGGGAGTCGCGCGTCCAACAAGCCGTCGCGTCCCCACGGGCCCGGGTGCTCGATCAACAACCAGTGCCGGATCGTGGAGGCCGTGCCTGCGAGCTCCTCCCCCGACGCCTCGCTCCGTAGCGAGCAGCGGTCCGCGCGAGAAATCACTCTCCTCGGTCAGACGCCGTGAGCAGGCCTTCGAGGATGAGGCGTCGAGCGAGCACGGCACGGCTCTCAGGGTCGGGCACGATCGAGGCGAGCTCCTCGACCGTGAAGACGTCCGCGGCCGCGATCCGGCGCATCGCGGGTTCGAGCCAGCGAGGCATCTCGAGCCGTCGGTCGCCGAGCATCACGAACACGAGGTCTCCATGCCCCCGAACCTCGCAGATGGCGCCTCCTCGACGGCGAAGCACGGTGGCGTCCACGACCAGCAGAGGCGCGGAACGTTCCGCGATCGAACCGCGCGCAAGCTGCGCTCGGGTGCTCAGCCACCTCTCGACGCGCACCCGCGTTTGCTCGTTCGCGTCGATGTGGTCGATCTCCTCTGCCAGCACGCGGAGCCGCTTTCGGAGCTCGCGAGAGAAGCCGCCCGGGTCTCGCGTCCAGGCGGCGGGGATGGAACCGTCGACCGATCCCATCAGCTTGGACACGATCCCTTGCAGTACCTCACGCCAGGGAGTCACGTGCACACCCACCGTCAGATGGCCGGAGACGACGTGCTGCGCAGCGGCTGCGTGCGGCGTACCCGCCGGCATATACATCGTGTCGCCTGCGTTGATCTCCGCTTCGAACGGCTCCCGCGTCTCCTCGCCAGGCGCCGCATGCACCTGCCAGCGCTTGCTCCCGAACGCCTGCACCACGAAGACGTCATGGGCGTCCTCGTGTAGGTCGAGCCCTTGGGCGCCCGGCGGCGTGACGTAGGCGTTCACCTGACAGGGATGAGAGAGCTCCAGCTCGAGGTCCCGCGTGAAGCGAGTGACGGGCTCCGACCAGCGGTGCACACCCTGCAGCACGATCGTGGCGCCGTCGTGGAACAGGGCGGCCACGCGAGCGGGGTCGGCGATGCCATCCACGTCACGTGAGCCCGTCCGGCCCGATCGGGTGTAGGAGGCCTCAGGGATCTGATCGCCGGCCTTGACGAGACGGAAGTACGGCGTCCGCAACGCCGTGGTTGTCAGGAACCGATCCACATCATCGAGCGTCAGGAGATCATCGAAGTGATCGCCCACGCCCGCATGGATGGCGGGGTGGTGACCCCACTCATCCCGAAGGAACGCGCGGGGATCGCCCACACAGCGCTCGAGCGGGCCGCGCGCATGCGTGACCCGATCGAGCGCGATGATGGTCACGAGGCCGAGTCGGTGCCGTCGGCGTCCCGGGTGTCGGTGCCGTCGGCGTCCTGCGTGTCCCGGGTGTCGGTGCCGTCGGCGTCCTGAGCGTCGCCGTCGGTCTGATCGGTCGCATCCCCGTCCTTGCCGTCGCCCACGGGGGTGTCGCGTTCATCTCGGTCTGCGTCTTCTGCCCTCACAGGCTGTGCGCTCCCGGGCATCACCGTGCGGATGTCCTCGTCGGTCAGATGCGTGGCGCCCTCGTCCATCGGCCTTCTCCCTTCTTCGGACGTCTCTCGGACGATGCTAGTTCGATTCGCCCCGTGATGCGCCAGTGGTCTCAGCACGTCAGGTGCAGGGCTGCCGCGGTGGTCGCGGGGTCCAGCTCGCCGAAGCGACGGATCGCCGCCTGGGTCGGGAGGACCTCGACATCGATCCCACGAGCCTCGAGCGCGCGAAGCGCGTCCGGCTGGGGCTGCATGCGAGCATCGTGGCCCGACCCGACGACGAGGCGGGCCGGAAGCTCCTCCAGCACGCCCGACAGGTCGTCCATGCAGAGCGAATGCCCTTCCCTTCGCCACCAGTTCGGCACCACACGAGCGGGCAGCACGATCAGATCGAAGTCGAACGCCTGTTCATCGACCATGACGTGCCCGAAGCGATAGTCGCGGATCCTGTTCACGGAGGGAAGCTTGCCGCACGGCGGCGCCGTGGGACAACTCCGGTCCCGGCGAGGCGCTGGCTAGGCCGACAGACGCTCGGCGAGATACCTGAGAGCGATCGGGTACCGGTACTCGATCGCATCGTGGGTGGCGTCGAACAGCTCGAAGAAGACATCCTTCACGCCGATGGCTTCCAGCCGGCGCCGGAACGCCTCGGCGCCGAGATCGAGGAAGTACTGATCTCGTTTCCCGGCGTCGATGTAGATCGCGCGCATCGAGCGCAAGGCTTCAATGTGGCCGGCCGCCATCCGCACCGGGTCGCGCGCGAGCCATCGCTCCCACACCTCTAAGATCAACTCCCCGGTGGCAGAGTCGAACGGAAGCCGCACGGTTCCGTCGGGATCGGTCGAGTAACACGCGGCCATGCACCAGTCGTTCAGCAAGTGTCCGTCGCCCTCCTTCGAGAACGCCGGCCGGCTGCGGAAGTCTTCCCAGAAGCGATCGAACGAGCCGTCGTATTCGTCGCGAAGCACGCGGACCGATTCGCGGAACTCCGGGAGGTAGCACGCCTCGAAGAGTGCGTCGCCCGCGTGGGTCGCGAGCCCACCCCACAGGTCGGAGCGCAGCATCGGCACGACCATCGCGCCGTACCCGCCGCTCGACTTCCCCTGTATACCCCGATAGTCTCGGTCGGCGATCGTGCGGTAGGACTCGTCGACCCACGGGACGACCTCGTCGCAGAGGTATGTGAGGTAGTTGCCGGTCCCCGGCGAATCGAGGAATTGGCTGCCGCCGAGGGAGGTCCAGCAGTCGACCCACACGACCACACACGGCGGCGCGTCGTCATTCGCGAACAACTCATCGGCGAGCTCGGGGAAGTTCCGGCGGAAGGGACTTCGGTTCCGCCACATGTCCAGCTGCCCGGTGAGCCCTTGGATCACGTACACCGAGGGATATCGTCGTTCCTGGTCTTCGTCGTAGCCGGGCGGCAGATACACCCAGAGGGGACGCTCGCTCGGGTCGCCGAGCGGGTTCCCGCGGAGCGCCCGGCTGTCGAACGAACGCTCTTCGAAGCGCCCGCGCAGCTCGAAGGACCATGGCTCCGCCATCTGCACACCTCCACAGGAGTCGGCCTGCCGAGTCCGATGTCGCTCGAGGGCCGAGTCTGTCACACACCTCCGCACCGCGCTTGTGGTCGCCCGGGTCCTTCGGGTAAGAGTGGTGCGTGGAGAAGGTGACCGGCATCGCGGCGTGTTCTTCCGGGCGCGCGACCCCGAAGCGCTCGGCCGCTGGTACGCCGAGCAGCTCGGGATCGAGCAATCACCCACCACCTACGAGGGTGACGTCTGGTGGCAGGAGCTCGGCCCAACCGTCTGGGCTCCATTCGATGCCGAGACGCTGTACTTCGGATCTCCGGACCAGGCCTGGATGATCAACTTCCGCGTGCGCGACCTGGGAGCGATCGTGTCGCAGCTCCAGGCGCCACCGTCGAGGTCGACCCGGAGTTCTATCCCAACGGTCGGTTCGCTCGACTTACTGATCCCGAATCGAACCCCATCCAGCTGTGGCAGCCGTGGGGTCGGGGCGCCGGTGACGACGTGGCGCCCGAGATCGACCTCTTCTTCCGACACATCGAGCGCTTCAACGCGGGCGTCCGGTCGGGCGACTTCGGTGGATGGTCACGCGCATGAGCGTGGCCTGGACGACGCGCCTCCTCTCCAGCTCCCGAGTCAGCGCTTCCCGCTCGAGACCGGCCACGCGCGACCAGAGCCCGACATATGCGGAAGGCGCGTACTGCGCCTGGAGGCCCCCCACACGCTCCATGGCGCGCGGGATCGAAAGCTCGGCGCGCTCAAGCAGTAACTGGCGAGCGAGCAAGGCACGATTATGCTCACGCTCGGACAGTGTCCGCTCGACCATCAGCGAAGTGTAGGAGGCTGCGGTCGGCTACCGTTTCTGCGATGACGTCCGAAGGCGAGGTGCTGGCGGCCGCGGCGGGGTTGGTCGATGCCTTTGGCTCGCACGACGTCGAGCGCTACTTCGGGTCATTCTCACCGGAGGCCACGTTCGTGTTCCACACCACGCCTCGTTGGCTGGGCACGCGCGCCGAGTACGAGCAGGAATGGCGAAGCTGGGAGGAGAGCGGGTTCCGGGTTCTCGCCTGCGAGTCACACGACCAGAGCGTCCAGTTGCTCGCGGATGACGTCGCCGTTTTCACGCACTCGGTGCGAACGAGCGTACGTGGCGACGACGAGATCCAGCGAGAGCGCGAGACGATCGTGTTCCAGCGGAGCGCGGGCGGCCGATGGCTCGGGGTCCACGAGCATCTGTCGCCAGACCCGACGCCCGATGACGCCGCGTGAGCGCCCTGCGTTCCGGGTATCAGGACGGCCTACCGACCTCTCGGAGGCGCATGACATGGAGCATGTATGCGAGGCCTGTGGCACCACGTTCGAGGATCGCGCGACACTTCGACAGCATCAGGAGCAGGTCCACGGAGGGATCGATGGCTCGGATCTTGCAAAGGACTCCGACGCGACAGGCGGGACCACCACCTCGACGGGCGGCGGTGCCTCACGCGTCCAGACGGAGTGAGTCCATTTGACCGCAACTGCTGCTGCCGGCTAGCTCCGCTTCCGTGCCGAGGCCCTTCCACCCTTGCGTCCGCCCGCCTTTTTCTGGGCCGTCGTGCCACCCTGGCGACTGTCGCCGCCCGATCCCGATCGCTTGCCGTCCTTGTTCACGCCGGCCCGCTTCCCCGACATGGAGCGAGCCTCCTCTCTCGCTCGTGGGTCGTGGACGATGCGACGGAGCTCACGACGTGGGAGATCCAGCTCGAACCACACGGCCTTGCCTTCCGGACGGGGCATTACTCCCCACCGATCCGAGAGGCGATCGATCAGGAGCAGCCCGAGCCCGCCGCCTGCTTGGGTCGACTCGGGTGTGTGCAAGGGCGTGCGCAAGACCGAATGATCCGAGACCTCGACGTGGACACGACCTGGGTCGATATCGACGGAAACCTCGATCGAGTCTTCCGAGCGCGGGGAGCCATGACGAACGCTGTTCGTCACGGCTTCACTGATCAGGAGCTCACCGCGGCTCACGATGTCACCCGGAAGACTCCCGGCGACGTCTTCGAACAGATGCCTTGCTCTGGACGGCGCGCTGGCGTTCGCCCACAGCTCCACACCTCTGCTGGTGGGCTCGCCTCGATCCAGCATCGCTCCCACCTCCTCCCAGGGGTTTCCCTGTCGAGGATGTGGGCAAACCGACGGTTCAGGCCTCCTCGGGAGTCGCCGGATCCTCGCGCGAACCTTCGAGGAAGCCGGTCTCGAGCAGTCGCTCGAAGAGAGCCCGGTAGTGGACCATCGCCTGACGGAGCTCCTCGGTCGTGGTGTCCCCGTGCTCGCTCGTCTTGAAGATGTGATGAGCGGCCCGGTAATTCTCCACGACGTCCGCATGGTCGACGGAGACGTCCGCGACGCGACGTTCGAAGTCGTCCATTGGGTAACCCCGCTCTCGCATCACGGCTTCCACGAGGTAGTCGGCCTCGCCCACCGCGTGCCTGGGATCGTCGACGAAGCGAGCCTGTACACCTTCCCACGAGGACGCGAAGCGGTCTGCTTCTGCGCGGGTCAACACCCGGATCTCGATCGATCGGCGGCGTTGGACGCGCTCCGCGAGCGCGGCCTCAGCACTGCGGCGGTTGCCGACGTCGTCGGCAACCCGGTCGTATTCGGTGCCGAATCGATCCTTCAGCTGGGCCGTGCGACGGTTCCGCCTGACGGCCGCGAAACTCACCACGATCGCGATCAGGGCGACTAGGACCATAAGCACCCACGTCCACGGCTCCACAGGCTTCGTTTCCTCCAGGGACGATGACGCGGGATGTGCCCGACCCGAGAGGCATCCAAACGTGGTTTGTCTCCGGCGTGTGGTGGGCAAGCGACCAGGCAGGGGCCGACGACACGGGGAGGAACGATGAGTGAGACACGCCCGGACGACCCGCGCACGGACGGATCGGATGAGATCGAGGCTCCGCGCAACGACCATCCGTTCGCGAAGACCGATGAGGTCGTCGAGAACGATCACCCCTTCTCGGAGGAGGACGTGGACGAGCCTCACGAGCGGGAACGGCCGGATGATGAGCTGCCGGAGGGCTAGCCGCGGCGATGGGGCCGCGGACCGTGCGAGCTCGGTCCGCGGCCCCCAAGAGCGTGCGGGGAAAAGCCTTAGCTGACGCGGTACGTCCGGCGCTCCGTGTCGTCGTCCGCCCCGTCGTCGTCCCGATCCGGATCCAAGAAAGACGGTGTGCGCTGCACGGGTCGCTCGGTCGCAGCGATCGCGGCGTCATCGTCGCGAACGACGGCCGTGTCGCGATCCTCGACCTGGTCATGTCGATCGGCCGCCTCGTCCAGAACCACGGTCCGGGTCCGAGTGCGAACGCCGCGCGACATGGCACCGCCGAGGGCGCCTCCGACGCCGGCAGCCACGAATCCACCCAGGATGGTCCAGAAGCCGGCCCACAGCGCTGTTTCGGCATCACCCGTCGTCAGGAGCCCATCAGCGCTCTGCGAGGTGATCTGACCGAGGCTGAACACGTTCAAGACCGAAGGGATCCCGATCGTGAGCGTGATGATCAACAAGGCTCCCCATAGCGTGAACCCGTGCATCATCCCTGTGCCCAGCCCGCGCACGCCTGAGAGGTAGCCGGTCAGGACCGACGCTACGAAGAGCGCCACGATCCCGGAGATCCCCACGAACCACTCGAGGTTGTCGAGGACGGGGCTCACCTCCGATCCGTACGCGAGGGCGAGCCACAACGAGCTCAGCAGGGCCAACAGCGCGAGGCCGAGCACGAGCCCTCCCACGATCGCACTCCACCTGATGAGCGGAGTCGGGGAGTCGGCATCGATGTGCCGGATGACGTCATCGTCACGATACCTGTGCATCAGATCCTCCCTTCGTCAGGAGTTGCCCGCGCCCGACTTCGTCGAGCCGGAACCCTTGTCGGAGTCCTGCTTGGTCGTCGGCTTGATCGTCGGTGCCGAGACGGTCGTACCGGGCGTGATGGGGGCCGTCCCGGAACCGGACCCGACCACATCGCCCTTGAAGTCCTCGGTCGCCTCGCGGCCGCGATCCTTCATCTGCCTTGCCCACGTCACGATCTGCTCGTAGCGCTCACGACCGGCCCTCGAGCCGAGCACATATGCGCCTCCGCCGATCACGGCCATACGGACCAACCCGCCGCGCTTCTTCTTGACGATCGTCTTCGGCTTGCCCTTCAAGGCATCGAGGATCTCCTCACGGTCCGACCGCTCACGATCGAGCGTCGATCGCATGGAGCGCAACTCCGTCCGGAGCCGCTGGTTCTCCTCGTCGAGATGGTCGATCCTGCTGTTCGTCCGGCGCTCACGGAGCTTGCCGCCGAAATCTCCCAGTCGATCCGTCATGGTGTGCATGTCGTCCTCCATAGCTACGGCCGCCCCGATAGCGGCTCGGGATGAACACGGCTTACCCATACTCGGCGCTGGTCATGCAAGGGATTCCGCGACTTCCGAAGCGGGTATCTCGCCCCCCATGGAGCAGGAACGGCAGGATCCGAGCATTGAGCGCGGCGAGCGGCACCACACGGCACGCTCGGCGAGGAGCCTGGGTTGGGGAGCCCTGCTCGGCGCGATCGGCGGGGCAGCGATCGGCCTCGGCGCGGGTTACGCGTTCTTCGAAGGAGCAGGCGTGTGGGCCGTCGTGCTGGCTGTCTCGATCGCGGGGGCGCTGCTGGGCGCGTTCTGGGGAGGCATGTCCTCACTCGAGTCGCCCGATCCAGGAACCGAGCCGTCGGAAACGGAGCACCCGATCCGCGACGTCGCGACACTCACGCACGACGAGGGCGAGGGCGAGCGGGGCGCCGACGACCCCGACCGGCGCTAGGTCCTACGCCGCCGCCGCGAACTCCTTGCGGAGGGCAGGGAGCAGCTCGCGTTCGGCGAACCGGAAGAACGGCTCTTGGTCTCGGCCGACCTGGTGCAGGAACACATGGTCCAGGCCGCATCCGCATAGACGCGGATCCGGTCCGAGTAGCGAGCGACATCGGCGCCGGCCACCACCTTGTCGCGCACGTCTTCCAGGCGAACCCGCTCGGCAGCCTGCTCGAAATGACGGGGCAGAGGCAGCTCGGTTGGAAGCTCACCGGGGATGCCCATGAGGGGCCACGATCGAAGTACGTTCTTGAGCGCCTTCGACTCGTCTTGGTCGAAGCTCACAGCCATCTCGGCGATCCGCGGGCCGGTTCCTCCCGTCTCGGCGAACGCGTGAACGACCTGCTTGTCGGGTGATGTCGTGATGAGTCCGTCGCCGATGGTCGCCGCGAGCTCGGCCGATGCCTTGCCCCCGGCCGCCACGTAGACCCGCGGCTCATGCTCCGGGAGGGAGTACAGACGCGCCGTGTCCACCCCGAAGAACTGCCCGGCGTGCGTGACGAGCTCTCCCGACCAGAGCCTCCGCATCACGTGCACGGCCTCGCGGAGCATGTCCCGTCGCGTGGACGGCGCCGGCCAGGTGCCACCGGTGATGTGCTCGTTGAGATTCTCACCCGTTCCGACGCCCAACCAGAATCGCCCGGGAAGAAGTGTTGCCGACGTTGCAGCCGCCTGCGCCACGATCGCCGGGTGGATGCGTCCCGTGGGGCACGTGACCGCGGTGCCGATCTCGAGCCGCTCGGTCGCGTGCGCGATCGCTCCGATCGAGGACCACACGAATGGACTCTCGCCTTGCGTGTCGGTCCAGGGATGGAAGTGATCCGAGATCGCTGCGAAGTCGAACCCACACTCCTCGGCCCGTCGTGCGTCGTCGACGAGCTCGAGAGCTGTTCGTTCCTCGCTGCAGAGCTTGTAACCGATCCGGAGACTCATCGTTCCCTCCTGTGCTGCGGGATACCCGCGACGTCGGGGGTTGGAACATCGGTGGGTCGGGTACCGGCCCCGCGATTCGGTTCGACGGACGCGATCCGGTTCGTCAGGAGGGAACCTCATGAGCGGTGGGCTGCGCCGGGTGAGCCCAGCTTCCGCCGGCTACACGCGGCGGGGACGCGGAAGAGGCTTCGAGTACGTCGATCCCGACGGACGCCGGGTCGAGGAACAACATGAGGTGGCGAGGATCCGCGCGCTGTCCATCCCTCCGGCGTGGAAGGACGTCTGGATCTGCCGCGACCCGCGTGGCCATCTGCAGGCCGTCGGCACCGACGCCGCGGGGCGACGCCAGTACCTCTACCACGAACAATGGCGCCGGCGCCGTGATCGCGCCAAGTACCGGCGCATGGAGAGCTTCGCTGCGGCGCTGCCCATGCTGCGGGCCCGGGTGGATCGCGACCTCCGCCTCCGTGGACTTCCCCGCGACCGCGTCTTGGCGTGCGCGGTGCGCCTGCTGGATCGGGGGCCGTTCCGGATCGGGTCAGAGGCGTACGCGTCGAACGGCTCGTTCGGCCTGGCCACGCTCCGCAAGGAACACGTGACTGTGGGCAGGAGCGTCGCCCGTTTCGACTTCGTGGGGAAGTCGGGCGTTCGCCACACGTTCGAAGTCACCGATCGGCAGATCCTGCCCGTCCTCCGGCAACTCCGCCGCCATGGTGGCGAGAGCCAAGAGCTGCTTGCCTACCGCAACGAGGACGATCGATGGTGTGACGTCCGCTCGGAGGACGTCAACCAGTATCTCCAAGAGGCGCTCGGGGAGGAGCACTCGGCCAAGGACTTCAGGACGTGGCGTGCGACGGTGCTCGCGGCTGCGCTTCTGTCGGGAAGCGAAGGTCCGAATCCCAAGCGGACCGTCGCCCGAGTGGTGCGCGAGGTCGCGGAGCACATGGGCAACACCCCTGCCGTCTGTCGGTCGGCATACATCGACCCGCGGGTCCTGGATCGGTACCTGGATGAGGGGGAATCGCTGGAGCTCGGGGACATCGATCTCGACACGGACGCATTCACCGAGGACATGGATGCCGAAGTGCTGTCGTTCCTGCGAGGAGACATGCGGAAGGCCGCCTGAACGGCGGCCTTCCGCGAATAGCTCGGCTGCTCAGTCGTCATCCAAGGCGTCGTCG
>Ga0299913_10000938_pt1 | contig 20239 bp, 33 predicted proteins | sample RVTome_9_FD_201360 | JGI IMG/M metagenome (GOLD analysis project Ga0299913, IMG submission 201360) | Soil microbial communities from uranium-contaminated site in the Upper Colorado River Basin, Wyoming, United States - RVT155D38 (version 2) ... | reverse complement strand
GTAGGCGTCCCGTGAGGTGGTGGAATTTGGGGGTGGGTCCTTCGTTTTGATGGGTCACCGTGTGACTCTCGGCGAGTTCATGCAACGAGCTCGAGAGGAGAACACACGATGACCCATACAGATGATGCCTCAACGTACGCCGATCTGCTGGCACGTCTCGGTGATGACGGCACCAAGGAGCTGTTCCGCCGCCTGTTGGAAGAGGCCTTGCAGGAGCTGATCGACGCCGAACTGACCGCCCAGATCGGCGCCGACCGGTATCAACGATCCGACTCCCGGTCCAACTATCGCAATGGCGGCCGTCCCCGAACCTTGTCGACCCCGGCGGGAGATCTGGAGCTGCGGATCCCGAAATTGAAGGTTGGTTCGTTCTTCCCGGCGCTGTTGGAGCCGAGACGCCGGGTGGACAAGGCGTTGTGGGCGGTGATCATGACCGCCTATATCACCGGCACCTCGACCCGGAAGGTCGACGACCTGGTCCGAGCGTTGGGCTGTGACACTGGTATCTCCAAATCCACAGTGTCGAGGATCTGTGCGGAGATCGACGAACAGGTCGAAGTGTTCCGCACCCGCCGTCTCGACCACATGGATTTCCCGTACGTGTTCGTCGACGCCACCTATATCAAAGCCCGGGTGGATCATCGGATCGTCTCCCGAGCGGTGGTGGTGGCCACCGGCGTCTCCGCCGACGGCAATCGTGAAGTGTTAGGCCTCGATGTCGGCGACTCCGAAGACGAAGTGTTCTGGACCCAGTTCCTCCGCTCGCTCAAAGACCGGGGTCTCGACGGCGTCCACCTGGTGATCTCCGACGCACACTCCGGGTTGAAGAAGGCGATCACCCGGGTGTTCCAAGGCGCCTCATGGCAAAGATGCAAGGTGCATCTGATGCGCAACCTTCTCGCCCATGTCCCCAAATCGCACAAGGAGATGATCGCCGCCACCGTGAGAACCGTCTTCGCCCAACCAGACCCAGAGTCGACCCGAGACCAGCTGCGGCAGGTGGTCGGGATGCTCGAAGTCAGATACCCGGCCGCCGCCGAGCTCCTCGCCGAAGCCGAGGCCGATGTCACCGCCTACGCCGACTATCCCAAACCCCACTGGCGCAAGATCGCCTCAACCAACCCCCTCGAGCGAGTCAACAAAGAGATCAAACGACGATCCAACGTGGTCGGAATCTTCCCCGACGACCAATCCGTCCTCCGGCTGGTCGGTGCAGTCCTTGCCGAAGTCCACGACGACTGGCAGACCGCCGACCGTCGCTACCTATCCGAAGGATCCATGAAACTCATCGGACAACAACCAAAGGAGGTCACCACCAGCAAAGAGACACCCGCACTCCCCGCCGCGTAACCTGGCAGGGAGCCGCTGAGAGTCACACTCCTATTTCCACCTCTCCGCGGGACGCCGCCCTTTCTGGCCACCCCGGCGAGGAGCAGGGTGGTTGTCGCCAAGGTGGTCGGCTACGCGATCGCCGGTGCCGTGTTCGGACTGGTCGTGGAAACCGCAGCCGTGGCGGTGGCGTTCGGCTGGTTGGCGGCCACCGGTGTTCCCATCCCGTTCGGGCCGACGGTGACCGCCGGGTTGGCTCTGGTTCCCGTTGCCACCGGGCTGGCCGCCGGGTTCGGGGTCGGGGTCGGCGCTGCGGTTCCCAACCAGCTCGGCGCGGTCCTGGTTGCGATCGGGTGGGTGATGATCGTCGAGCAGCTTTTCAGTGGTCTCTTCCCCGGGGTGGCCGGGTGGCTGCCATTCGCGGGAGCGGGCTCTGCGATCACCGGACAGCACCCTCAACTCGGATGGGCCGGCGGCGTCGGGCTCTTCGTCGCTTATCTCGCCGCCATGGTGGCTGTCGGCATGCATGGCACGCGACGGCGGGATGTCACATGAGAGAGCGAGGAGACGCATGTCCCGCCGGCGTATGACCTCGCCCGCTCTGGTGCCAGCGGCGGTTGGGTATGCCTCCTCGCTGGCCCGGGTCGCCGGGTGATGAGACGAAGAGGCGAAGGCTATGAGGTGCGGTCTTTCCCGAAGATCCGCCGCGCCTATGTCGACGTGCTCAGAGAGGGGCACCGGCGTCACATAAATCCACGGACTGGTGGAAGTTGACATCACCGAGGCGCGGCGAGTCATGCGGGAAGCCGAGGGCAGAGGGGAGGAGAAGCTGTCTCTTACTGGGTTCATCGTCACCTGTGTCGCCAGGGCGGTCGACGAGAACCGGATGCTTCACGCTCACCGCTGGGGGCGACGCAAGCTCGTCCTATTCGATGAGGTGGACGTCAACCTGCAGTTGGAACAAGTCGACCCTGACGGCACACGGATCGTCCAATCACGGATAATCCGCGCCGCTAACCGAAAAGGCGTCAGCGAGATCTCTGCAGAGATCCGCCAGGCCCAGATGAAACGGACGCAGACCGACGCCGCTACCGAGGAACCCTCTGGCTTGTCATCCTTCCACGCATGATCCGAAGTCTCATCTGGAGGCTGGTGATCGCTCGCCCCTGGTGGACCAAGCGTTTCGGCGGCACCATCGCGGTCAGCTCGGTGGGCATGTTCGGCAAGAGCCGGGGACGGGGGATACCCATCACCCCGGCGCCGCTCATGGTCACCATCGGGGGAATCGGCCCCCGTCCCGTCCTCGACGACGGGGCGGTAGAGAACCGAGACCATCTCAGTCTCACCATCAGCGTGGACCATGACATCATCGACGGCGCCCCGGCGGCGCGGTTCGTCGAGCGGCTCCGGCAGCTCGTTGAGGACGCCTACGGGCTGGAAGCCTGACCGACGATGCGGCTAAGAACTCCCATCCAATACTGACCGATCGTTGACCGGCCGCGGCCAGAATCTGGGTGGCATAGCCGTCTGGAATCTCCATGTCGGCGGCCACCACCCGGGCCTTCTGGCGTCCCTCTTCGGCATTACGGGCCAGGTGGAGCATTGCCCGAACCGAGTAGTCGCCCTTCCGACCCAATACTGCCTGCATATCTCATTCTCTAGCTGGACACTCAATGTTACGTCTCTCACATGACATCCCGGCTGGGGGACTCGACAGCCGTCGCTGGTTCGCCTCTGCTCCAAGACCAAGACTGTCTTCTCCTGTGAATGCCTGGTGGCGGATGACGAAATCAGGGTGCGGATCAGGGTGGGTACCTGGATGTAAGTGAACCGGTCCGGCGGCAGACTTTGACCGATGACTGATCGCCCGATCTATAGGAGTCTCTGAGCAGGGTGACGGGATGGCTCCTGGACCTGGCGGTCGGCGGACTAACGACGGCTCACAGCGACACGTCCTCGAGTACCCGTTGATCCTGGTTGGATCAGCCGTGACGTCCGACGTGCTTTCTGTGCGTGGCGGAGTCAATGGCTGTGGCTTCGGATGCAGCTCCACGATCGACCCCTGACAAGCCGAGACAGGTCGCGTACGTGCCACCGACTCAGACAAAGGGACTTTGTCCCCTGTCCACGGTGTGGTCCGACCCGTTGAATCTGGTGAAACGAGGTCTGAAAGGAGGCCCAACATGAAGGCAATGGTCTATCACGGACCTGGAAACAAGGCTTGGGAGGAGGTACCCAAGCCGGAGATCATCGACGACACGGACGCGATCGTCCGGGTCGACTCGGTGACGATCTGCGGCACTGACCTTCACATCCTCAAAGGGGACGTGCCCACGGTCACCGACGGCCGGATCCTCGGTCATGAAGCCGTCGGTACGGTCGAAGAGGTTGGTTCGGGTGTGAAGCGAGTCAGGCCCGGCGACAAGGTGCTGGCTTCGTGCATCACTTCGTGTGGATCGTGTCGTTTCTGCCGTGAGGGGCGCTATGGCCAATGTCTCGGCGGTGGTGGCTGGATACTTGGCCATTTGATCGATGGCACCCAGGCGGAGTACGTTCGTGTTCCTTTCGCCGACACGTCCACCTATCCAGCACCCGATGGCGTCGCGGACGAGCAGCTGCTGATGCTCGCCGACATTCTCCCCACCGGGTACGAAGTGGGCGTTCTCAACGGCGAAGTCGAGCCTGGTGACGTGGTTGCTGTTGTCGGTGCCGGTCCCATCGGTCTGGCGGCGATCCTGGGTGCCCGGCTGTTCAGCCCGAGCCATGTTATCGCCATCGACCTGGCTGACAGCAGGCTCGAAGCAGCCAAGCAGTTCGGTGCCGACCTGACCATCAACAACGAGACGGTCGATCCCAAGGAGACGATCGACGAGATCACCGACGGGCTCGGTGCCGATGTGGCGATCGAGGCGGTCGGTGTGCCGGCGACGTTCGAATTGTGCGCATCGCTGGTTCGTCCCGGAGGTCGTGTCGCCAACGTTGGTGTCCACGGTGAGCCGGCCACGCTTCATCTCGAGGAGTTGTGGATCAAGGATGTGACTATCACCACCGGGTTGGTGGACACGTTCTCGACGCCCACGTTGCTCCGCCTCATCGAAGGGGGTTTGATCAACCCGTCGCCGCTGATCACCCATCACTTCGAAATGGGTGAGTTCGAGAAGGCGTACGACGTCTTTGCCCGTGCGTCGGAGACGGGGGCGCTGAAGGTGGTCCTCACCAAGGACTGACCTTCCATGTGATGGGAGTGATGACCCCGGCACATGTGTCGGGGTCATCGTTCGTAGCAGAGGTGGTTGCCTCCCGATGCTCACGTCTTTCGGAGAGCAGGATTAGCGGTCTTCCAGTGCCCCGTTGAGGACCGATGACGGTCCGCTTCCGCTCGCATTCTTCGATGAACCAGGGGCTTGTCCGCATCTGTTCTCGGGATGGCGGCTTCGGCCACCACGGCAGCGATCCTGTCGTCCGTGTTGGAGATGCCGTAGCCACCGTGGCTCCTTTCGAAATAGGGATATCCCGGGTATCCGATTCCTGCCGAGCCGGGTGGTAGAGGGCTTTCGATGGTTGTGGTCGGATCTCGAGGCAATCGCCCGCAGAGAGGTGACCAAAGGCCCTGTTCCGACGGCCCGGAAGGTTGTCCAATCGGGCGAGAAGGAGCAGTTATGTCAACCATGCAGATCGACGTTGCGCCCGAGTTGAAGCGGGCCGGAAGAAGGTTTGGCTATGGCGTCGCCGTAGTGATCAACGTGGCGATGCTGATCGCCGTCCAGTACATCTACGACTGGGGGTGGCTGCCGTTCCTGACGGTCGAGTTCAACGAGGTGGTGCCGTGGATCAGCCTGTCTCTGATGGCTTCGATCCTGGCGAACCTCGTCTACCAGTTCAACGACGCGCCCCCGGTGAAATCGACCGGCCAGATCCTGGTCAACCTGATCAGCATCGTCGTTTCGTATCGGATCTTCCAGACCTTCCCGTTCGACTTCTCGGGATACGACTTCAACTGGGCGATCGTCGTCCGGATCGTCTTGATCCTGGCGATGGTCGGTGCAGGCATTGGCGTGCTCACCGAGGCGGTCAAGCCCGCCTCGAGTGGGCCAGAGAAAGAAAGGAGGTGAAGGATGCCTACAGCATCCGAACCGGTGCACGACACCGGCAAGGCTGGAATCCAAGCTGAGAGGAGGCACTACAGGAGCAACACTCAGCGGGTGGTCGCAGGTATCTGCGGTGGTCTCGGCGAGTACTTCGCCGTGGATCCGGTCTGGTTCCGGGTCGGGTTCGTGGTCCTGGCCCTGGGAGGTGGATCGGGGATTCTGATCTACCTTCTCATGTGGCTGATCGTCCCACCGGCGCCCGACGGCTACGAAGCCCCACCATCGGGTCGAGGCTCGATTACCGGCGCCGCGGTAGTCGGTGTGGTGTTCATGGTTGTGGGCACCATCGCCCTGGTGAACACCGTTGCCCCATGGGTCGGGCAATACGTCTGGCCGATCGTCTTCGTGTTGGGCGGTCTGGCCCTGTTACTTGGAGGTCTGAATCGTGACAGTCACCGATAGATCCCCCACCGAACAACGTTCCCCCAGGACCGGGAGGCGTCGTCTCTCGATGCCTCAAATCGTCGGTGGAGTGGTCCTGGTTTCCATCGGCATCCTCTGGCTGTTGGAGAGAACCGGTGCGATCGACATAAATGTCACCGCCGTGCTCGGTCTGGGCACCATGGTTGTCGGTATCTCACTGATGCTGCTGGCCAGGGACGGGCCACACGTCGGTCTCATCGTGTTCGGGACATTGCTGGCGTTGGTCACATTGGTCACCGCGGCGGCGCCCTTCGAGGGTTTCCAGGGCGGTGTGGGCGACCGCGACGTCGCCTTGTCGTCGGTGGACGACATCCGAACCGACTACAACCTCGCGATGGGGACACTCACCATCGATCTTCGCGACATCGAAGATCTCGGAGCGTCCACCCGACTGACCGCCAGCGTTGGCATGGGTGAACTCATGGTCCTTGTCCCCGCTGACGTCGAGATCGACATCGAGGCAGAAGTCGGGGCTGGAGAAATCGAGATCCTGGGAAGGGTCATCGACGGAGTCGGCATCGACGATACATATACATCCCCCGGATTCGCGGAGAGCGATCAACGTCTCTCCCTCGATCTCCAGGTATTCACTGGACGACTGGAGGTGACTGATGAGTGATCGATTCCATGTCGGCACCTGCTTCTGGGGTGTCGTCCTCACCGTCGCCGGCGCTGCCCTGGCAGCAGTCGGTTTCGGACGGTGGGACATGTCCTCGATCGACCTGCGGTATGTCGCTCCCGCATTCGTGATCCTGGTCGGAGTCGTCGTCCTGCTGGGCGCTTTGATGCCCCGCAGCCACGACACCACGAACAACGACACTTCCACATAGCGACATCAAAGCGAGCCCGGGTGCTTCCCGCGCCCGGGCCTTGCCTCTGTCGAAGCCACAACCAAGAAAGGTAAACAATGGACAACCAAGAGCCAGCGTCGCCGACACGGGTCCTCGTCGCGGCCGGCTCCAAGCATGGAGCCACGGACGAGATAGCCCGGAGGATCGCCAGCGTCCTGACCGCGAGAGGGTACGACGTGGCCAACTCCGCTCCAGAACAGGTCGACGACGTGTCCGGCTATGACGCCGTCGTATTGGGAAGCGCCGTCTATGCCGGCCACTGGGTCGCTGAAGCGAAAGCACTGGCCGACCTCGTCGCCGAGGCCAGCCCCGGCATGCACGTCTGGCTGTTCTCGAGCGGCCCGATCGGAGATCCGCCCAAGCCCGAGGAGGAACCCGTCGACGCAGCCGGGCTAGTGGAGGCAACCTCGGCGCGGGATCATCGGGTATTCGCCGGCAAGATCGACAAGTCGAAGCTGAATTTCGGCGAGAAAGCCATCGTCATGGCGCTACGCGCCCCCGAGGGTGACTTTCGAGACTGGGAACAAATAGAAGGCTGGGCGAATGAGATCGCCGAAAGCCTGGAGCGAAAGGTGAGTGAGACATGAGCGACAATCAGGATCAAAACCAGAAGAGATGGGTCGACGAGGCCGAAGAGGCGTTGAACCGCGCTGGCGAAGCCCTCAAGTCTGCCTGGGAGCAGACGAGAGACGCCCGCATGACGGCATTGGAGACCGCGAAGGAGGCAGCCAACCGTCTGGGGGAGGCCATCGACCAGGGGATCGAGGTCGCCAAGCAGACATGGGATCCGCCCGCCAGGGAGCGCGCCGCCGATGGTGAGACCGGGTCGCCTCCAACAGAAGGATTGGCATCGGAGGAGGAAGAGTGAGCAACGCACGACACACTCCTTTGGACGAACTGGAGGAAGCCGCCCAAGGCCAGGAGCTGTTCAGGGCACCCGGTGCGGATCTCCTGATCGGACAGGCCAGGGACGAGGCCACGGCGTCGGGATGGCTACCCCCCGACGTCAGCGGCGATTGGCCGTCCCCGGAAACACATCAGGGGATCGTCAATCGGCGCCAGGATCTGTACGACGCCATGCAGCGACTCGAGTCGAGTGTTGCACAGGCCAGCGGACAGCATGATTGGGCTGTAGTCGTCGGCGACACTCTGAACGTCATGCATGACGCCCTACAGCGTCATGTCATCGAGATCGAAGCCGATGACGGGCTGTTCGCCGAAGTCGTCGGGCGCGCCCCAAATCTGGCGTCGGACGTCGCGACCCTTCGAAAGGATCACGAAGACCTCTTGTTCTCATGCCGAGCCGTAAGCGAGCTCGTGGCCAACTGGTCGGCTCCCGCCGAGATCAGACGCAAGGTCCTGGCGTTGCTTGGGCGACTCGCCATCCACCGTCAGCGTGGAGCGGAGCTCTTGTTCGACACCTACAACGTGGACCTCGCCGCAGGAGACTGATCGCCCAGCCACCGCTTTAGATACTGCAATGCTCGGTCGATGGCGGAGTCGTCGCCCGATGTGGCGATATAGCCGTCGGGGCGGACCAGCACCCAAGCGGGACGGCGTCGGTCGGAGGCAGTAGCCGCACCGAGTCGATGGATGGTCACTATCTCCTGGCGGGTCTTCGCTAGCCGTTCGAGAGGCGAAGTGTCGACGCTGTCGTCGAATATCAGAAGATGAAAGCTCTGAGCATCGAGTATGCGATGGATCCTCGTAACAGCGCCGTCGTTGATCTCGCTATCGGGGAGCCGTCTCCCTGACCCATACCGGGATGAAACATGATCGCCATCCAACGCCCCGTGCCGGTATCTCGTGTCGAGACCGGACACGATCCTGGCGAACGCCGACACCAGTCTGGGACGGGGGAGGAGCAGGCTCGCCACCGGGCGGGCCGCCCAACTTCGCCCCCACCGCAACGGTGCGAACTGAGAGACCTCGAGGGCAAACGCCAGTCCGGTGAGCCTCACAACCTGCCTTGCCACCGGACGACGCTCCATCTCATAGGAGTCGAGGAGGGAATCCGGTGCCCCGCGCACGGCGAGACCGATCTTCCACCCCAGGTTCGCCGCATCCCCGATCCCGGTGTTCATTCCTTGAGCTCCCGCCGGGCTGTGGACATGGGCTGCGTCTCCGGCGAGGAACACGTTCCCCCGGCGATAGGCCTCCGCCATCCGATGCTGTGGTCGCACGACCTGGACCCATTCAACGTCGACGACATCGACCCGCCCATTGGTTTGACATTCCATGAGGGCCCTCACCTCTGCCGCCGTGTCACCACCCTGACCGGGGCCGATCACACGCCAGGCTCCGGACGGAAGAGGAAAGAAGAAGAGGACGCCCTTCGCCCCGAGGAAGGCGTGCGCCGTCCCGGACTCGAGGTCTCCATTGGTAGTAGCGTCGGCGATGAGGATCGACTCCCGATATCGCCTCCCCCGGAACCGAATCCCGGCCTCCCGACGCACCGTGCTGTCAGCCCCATCGCATCCAGCCAGGTAGTGGCCGTCGATGTGTTGCTCTTCACCATCGATGTCAACGCGGGAGACGATCCGCCCCTCGTTCGTCTCCCAGCCCCTGAAGGCGGCCCCCCCTCAACACTCACCCCGACAGCTTCCAACGACCTCGTCAAGACGGCCTCGACCTCAGGCTGGGGCGCAAAGAAGACGAACGGGAACTCCGTGGCGGGCAGGTGCAGGTCCCCGAGACTCCCCTCGATAGTCGCATCCCGGCTGTGGATCGCGAGGTCGACTTTCGACAGGCCTCTCGTCAGAAGCTCGTCTGCCACTCCGAGGCCACGCAGGATCTCCATGGTGCGCGGATGAACCGCCAACGCAGGGGCCCACTTACTGGGTTCGGTGCGACGCTCGAAGATCCGCACCTTGGCCCCCATCTTCGATGCCTGGAGCGCCAGGGTGAGACCGGTGGGGCCAGCGCCGACGACGACGAGATCGCTAACGGGGCTCAGCCGCATGCACTGCCGGCCGCCGTGTAGGCAACCACCAACCCTCATCCGCGGCCGGTGGCTCCTCCGGCTCCACTCCCTCGAGAAAGTCGTCGCGGGATCGGCCCTCGATGATGCGGTAGGCGAAGCTTCTTGCCTGCACCCACGGTCTCAACACCACCCTCAAGGTCTCGGCGTACTCGACGGCGGCATCATGGCCGCCCACTCATAGATCCCCCGGTAGTAGCCGGTGTCCCGGTCCGTCAGCCACAGCTTCGTTTGAAAGCCGCGATGAGCCGCAAAGAGAAGTGTGTTGAAAAGCGACTCGAGCCGGAACAACCAGTGAGCCAACCGGCTGGAGCCGATCAGACGAAGCCTGAACCTGACGACGATGAGCACCAATCCTTGATGGGTCCGCCTCCGCATCGCGGTCTCCCTGTACACATCCGAACGGCTCCTGTCGGCGAACACGATACGTCTTGCGCGGTTCTCTTTCGGGAGCCCGATCTCGTTGCGAGCCAGCAGTAACAGTGTCCTCGCCACACATCGAGTCTCTGCGATCAAGACCGACGTACGGCTCTTCGCGGCTCCACCATCAGCCCGGGTTCTGTAGTCGATCATCGAGTCTCTTCTTTGCTGGTTACTCGTCGGTTCATGTTTGTTCTATTAGGTAGTGACGATTTCGAAGGGTGATGAGAGTCGTTGTCCCATACCGGCCACGACGAGTGAGCTGGACGCGGGACTGGGACTCCCAAAAAGAGAGTCCCAGTCCCTGACTGCCATCTAGATGATCAGGATCACGGCGAAGGCGATGGCGCCGCCAAGGGCAGCCAGCGCCAGAGTCGTGCTCACTATCACGGGGACTGTGTATGCCCGATCGTCGAGATAGGCCATCCGAGCGAAGCGCCCGAATGCGGCAGCGAGCAGCAAACCGGCCGCGATGAACATGCCGAAGTACCAACCCTCAGCAAGCCCTCCGAGGAACCAATCAGTCGGCACGTAGTACATCCACGCACCGACTCCGGCCGCCAGCACACCTGCGGTCCCAGCCACCAACTCGGTGAAGTAGGAACGCCGTGTCTGCATCCGGGTGGCCTCTACGATCGGCCTCTCACGAAGCGCTGTCACAGAGATCACCTCCTTTCTTGGATTACCCACTGCGGGTGATCCGACTCGATCATCCGCGTTCGATATGGACCTTGCTAGAGGCTTTGGACCATTCTCTCCGGGTAACTACAGGCGAGATCGATGATGTGGACTTCGGCCCCTGTCGAGGGGCCTGGCCCCGGCCCATCGTCTCAGAACTAAAGGCATGAAGGAAGCATGAGCGCAATCGGCTCGCATGACTCTCGGTAATGCAAGGTGTGGCCAACAACCGCCGCTGGAAGGTGGTCGGCCGCGTCATTCGGAGTCATGCTGCTGGGGGCATTGGGCTCTTCGGCGCGGCCCTCAGCGGAGAGGATGACGGCGAGAGCATCTTCGACAACCTCTGGCTGGACATACCAAGCCTCGTGGGTCTCATCGGGGCGATCACTTTCGACCATCACCGGGCTCTCGCGGTACTCAAGCGACACGAACGCTCGTCCGTAGTCATCCTCACCGCCATCGTTAGCACTCTGGTATTCCTCTATGTCGCTCTGACCGTCGCTCTGGGCTGATCGTTTCGTCAGGCACGTGCAGCCGCGGCGCAGCGAAGGTCTCGACGCTCTCAGTCTTCAGTCGACATCCCGGAGACGAACCGCGATGTCGCGATGACCAGGGGAAACCCCAAGACAGCGAGACCAAGAGCCAGTGCCCAGAGCTCAATGGGGAGCATCGTCGTCTCGAACAGACGATTCCCGATGGGCGTGGCCACGACGAGGACCTGAAGCAGCACCGAGACCAGTACGGCACCGTGGAGAAGAGGGTTTCTGATGAGACCGTCTTTCCATCCCGACTCGACAACCCTCAGTGAGTAGATGTAGGTCAGTTGCACTAGCACCAGGGTCGTGAAACCGAGTGTCCGGGTCATCTCCCACTCGAAGCCCTGACCAACCCCGTATGCGTAGGCAAGCAGCACGACTCCGGCCAAGAGGATTCCGCGAATGAGGATGGTGAGCTGGCTTCGCCGGTCGAGCAGAGAGCGACGGCGGCTTGGGGGGCGCCGCATGACAAGCCGATCCGGCGGGTCGAAGCCGAGCGCCACCGCGGGAAGACCGTCGGTCACGAGATTTACCCACAGGATCTGTGTTGCCAGCAGTGGGTCGCCGAGTGCACTGTAGATGAGGAACCCGACGAAGACCACGATGATCTCGCTCACATTGGCGGCCAGGAGGAAGGCGATCACCCGTCGGAGGTTGGAGAAGATGGTGCGGCCACTGCGAACGGCGGCGACGATGGTGGCGAAGTTGTCGTCGGCGAGCACGATGTCAGAAGCGTCGCGGGCGACGTCGGTTCCTGAGCCCATCGCCACACCGATGTCCGATATCCGAAGCGCCGGAGCGTCGTTGACCCCATCGCCGGTCATGGCGACGATCTCCCCTTTGCTCTGCAAGGCGCGAACGATCCTCACCTTGTCGCTCGGGTCGACGCGGGCATACGTCCCGATTCTCTTGACTCGAGCCTCGAATTCATCGTCCTCGATCTGGTGCAGCTCGCGACCGCTCAGCACCTCACGGTCGTTCAGCAGTTCGAGTCGGCTGGCGATGGCTCGTGCTGTCACCTCATGGTCGCCGGTGATCATGACGACGTTGACACCGGCGCGGGTCGCCTCCTCGACCGAGCCCTTCGCTTCGTCCCGAACCTGGTCGCTCATTCCGACGACCGCCACGAGCACGAGATCGTCTTCAATCGCCAGCAAGTCCGACGGCACCGAGTCGAGCTCGCGGTAGGCCAGGGTGAGGGTACGCATGCCCCTCTCCGCCATCTCCTCGGCGGTTTCGAGCCAGCGGCGAGACCGCTCCGAGTCGAGTTGTGCCACCCCCGACTCCGTCTCCACTCTGGAGCAGTCCGGCACGACGACCTCAGGGGCACCCTTGACTGCGACGAGACTGTGTCCTCCAGACTGGTGGAGGGTCGTCATCCGTTTGCGGACGGATTCGAAAGGAATTTCATCGATCCGGGGCCAGTCCGATCTCGTCTGGCCGGGGTCCACGAGCTCGCTGGCCGCTCGGAGCAAGGCGATCTCGGTTGGGTCCCCACGCCACCTGTCCTCGGTGGTCCTGGCGTCGTTGCACAGGACGGCCAGTTGGGCGAAGCGCTCGACCCGTGGATCGGATGCGGCCGAAGCGAGTTCGGTGACCCGGTCACTTTCGAGCCCCACCTCCTGAACTCGTATCTCGTTGCGAGTGAGAGTGCCGGTCTTGTCGGTGCAAATGACCGTGACCGCTCCGAGGGCTTCCACGGCCGGTAGACGGCGGACGATCGCATTTAGACGGGCCATCCTCTGCACGCCAAGTCCGAGAGTGACCCCGACCACGGCAGGAAGGCCCTCAGGTATGGCCGCTACAGCAAGTGCGACCGCAAGGAGGAACATCGATTCGAGTGGCCTTCCCTGGGCGAGGCCGATCGCTGACACCAGCAACGCAACACCGCCGGCGAGGATCCCGAGCCGACGCCCCATGTGAGCCAGTTCCCGCTCCAGGGGAGTTGGCGGCTCTTCTTCACGGAGCATCCCAGCGATCCGACCTATCTCGGTCGTCTGCCCGGTCGAGGTCACCAGGCCGGTTCCACGACCCTTGACCGCCACCGTCCCGGCGAAGACCATCGATGCCCTGTCGCCGATGCCCGCTTCGGAGGGGACCGGGCTGGTCGACTTGTCCACCGGCGTCGACTCCCCGGTCAGCTCCGATTCGTCCATCTGCAGTCTGGAGACGGAAATGACTCTGGCGTCGGCGAACACTCGATCCCCGGCCTCGATCACGACCACATCCCCGGGGACGATCTCCTCGGTAGGAACCTGCAACTCCTGACCGCCCCGGACCACTTTGGCTTCCGGAGCGGCCAGCTGGCGGAGCCCTTCGGCAGCGTCCGCGGCCTTGGCCTCTTGGACGTATCCGATTGCTGCGTTCAACAGAACGATGGCGACGATCACGATCGCCTCGAGCCAGTCTCCGAGCAACAGGCCGCTGATGAGGGCAGCCGCGATCAGGATGATGACCAGTACGTCCTTGAACTGCCTGGTGAAGAGTTCCCATCGGGTGGGTCCGGGATCCGCCTCGATCTGGTTGGGCCCGGCGTCCTCCAAGCGGTTGCCGGCTTCGTCGGGATTCAGACCGGAGTCGAGATCGACACCCATTTCGGCGGCGACGTCCTCCACGGTCATCGCATGTGGAACCGATGAGATGGTCAGATTCGAGCCGAGAGCGTCCATTGGTTGGGCCAGCCTTTCGTCAAGTCGCTGCACGTTGGCAGAGGAAGATGTGCCGGCGCGAGTAGCAGAGCGATCCACGCATCGTATGACCCATGTCTGTCGGTGAGGTTGACTCTGCCCCGTCCGGGGTGGCCCGAAACTCTCATCCCGGTGAACAATCAGGGGGTGTAGGGGAGGTTCGTTACCAGTTGGGTCCTGGTGGAATGGCACGGACCAACTCGACGGTCGTGTTGTCTATCGCCCAGGTCAGGTGGTCCCGGACCGACACCACCCCGTCGAGCCGCCTGGTCAGCCCAGCGAGCAGCTCAGCATCGCTCTTGGTCTCCAGAAGACCCGAGAGCGTGACGTTCCCGTCCTGGCAGATGATTCTCACCGGTTTCGGGTCGATCCAGAGGAGGCCTTTGATCACCCGGTCTCGAATCTCGGCGACGATCTCGGTATCGGATCGAGCGAACGCCCGCAGGATGTCGGACCGGCTGACGAGACCGACCAGCTTGCCTTCGTGGTTGACGACGGGCAGGCGCTTAATCTGCGCCTTCCCCATCACTCTCGCGGCTTCGGCGTGGTCGGCGTCGGGTCCGATCGTCACCACCGCGGTGGTCATGACGTCACCGACCGTACGCTCAGAGTCAGGGAATGTCTTTGCCGGGAACAGCCAACGGAGCAATCCCGCTCGTGTTTCCGCCCGGCGGTCCGCTTCTGTCTTGACGAAGTCGGCCTCGCTTATGACGCCGACCAGGACACCCTGGTCGTCGACCACCACCAGACCGCTTATGTCTGCGGCGATCATCCTCCGAGCCGCTTCCTTGAGGGAAGTCTCCGGCCCCGCACCAATGACGTCTGTGGTCATCAATTCATGAACTCTCATCAAATACCTCCTTCAATTCGATACTCCTCACCGTCTTGGAGGTCGGTTAGACGCACAAGTCCCAAGGTGGCAGGACCAATGGCCATGACCTCTGACCGGCCTCGTTGCACTGTTGGAGCTCGAGATTCTCGAATGACGTGGCTGGGGACCAATGACAGGCGCGGCCGGGACCTATTCCTCTCCAACATGCGCCTCTGTCCCCGTGATGATCCCGGTGTAAGGCAGATCTCACCAAGAAGGAGAAGCTCAAATGACTGCCATAGAAGTTCAGCCGCCCCGAGTTGTGGAAGGGAAGGGTCGCACCAGCCTGGTCCTGGCCGTTGCCGGGATCATGGCTCTGGTCGTCGGGCTGGGCAGTGTCACCGGTGGGATAGTCGGCGCCTGGTACACCTACGATCAGGCGGTGGCCCAGAGCGTCGTCACCCCTGACGATGCCGCCATCCCCGAGATCCCGGTCCGTGGTCCGTTCACGATGTGGGCACAGTCCGACATCATCACTCATCATCAGTTGGACAGCACCGAAGGCCTGTACTACGCCGAGATGGAGCGCGAGGTTCCACAGCTTGACGAAGCGGGTCAGCCGGTGCTTGATGAGAATGGTGAGCCGGTGATGGTCCCCAACGAGGCCCGAGCCTCTTGGATCAACGCCACGGCTCTGACCACGGCGCTCGGATTGGGGATCGTGTCCTACGCACTGTGCGCCTTCGCCATCGCTTCCGGCCTGGCCCTGGCATTCGCCGGATACGCCTTCCTTCACATCCGCAAGCGGGCACTGATCGTCTAACTCCACCGACTCGTCAGGAAGCAGCGGGGTCCTGGCTCAGCCGGGGCCTCGTTTCTCGTTGTTTCGGAGGCGGGGCTCACTCTGGTCCCGACAGCTAGGGACCAAAGGCTGTAGTCGACGCCACACGCCAAGTTCGACAATGAGAGGAACGATTGAAAGGAGTCGTGATGACAGTTCGAGAACTGGTCGGAGGCGAGGTCGTATCGACCGAACCTTCCGCCACCATACGTGAGGCGGTTCGTCTCATGGTCGCCAACGAGGTTGGCGCCCTTGCCGTGAAACGCGGTGGCAGGCTCGTCGGCATACTCACGGAGCGGGACGTGATCCGAGCCTGCGGCGAAGAAGCCGACCTGGAGTCGGTGTTGGTTGGCGCCTGGATGACTCGGGATCCGGACTCGCTCGACCCCGACATGGATGTGGACGCCGCCGCCGACTGGATGCTGGCCGCCGGATACCGCCACCTCCCAGTCTTGGACGGCGTGAACCTGGTCGGGATGGTCTCGATCAAAGACATCCTCTGGGCGCTGACGGAACCATCGGTGGTGTGACGATGGACCCGTTGTCCAGAGAAGAGGCGCTGCGGCTCCCGGCCGAGGAGCCGGTGGCCCATATCGGATTCATCTCCGATGGCGCCCCATACGTGACGCCAATGTCATTCGTCGTCGACGAAGGACGGATCATTCTCTTCAGGACGACGGGTGGCAAGAAGCTCGATGCCCTCCGTCTCGAACCGAGAGTCTGCGTCGAAGCCTCCCGGTTCGACCCCGACTCCGGTGGGTGGGCCAGCGTGATCGTCACCGGTAAGGCCTTTGAAGTGGACAACCGTCGCACCGGTGAGCGAACAGTCGAACTGCTCTACGAGAAATACTCGGATGTCCTGGGTGATCCTCTCAGCCGTGGCGGTCTCCAGCCCCTGCGAGGTCTGCCGCATGTGATCGAGGTGACGATCGACGAAGTCACTGGCATGACCTCAGGTCAAGGGTTCACGCCACGCACCCGTCCGGGGCGGTTGTGATGTTCGTCCAGTACTACACCCATGTCCCGGTCTCGCTAAGCACCGTCGAGGCAAGGATCGAAGAGATACGAGCCCATCTCGACGACTGGGCCGGTGTGGCCTACCGAGACGGCGAAGAGCTCTTCGCCAGTGTCGGCCCGGGTCAGGGCGGCTATGCCAAGAAGGTAAGCTCGACATCGGAATGGCCGAGATCCGTCGGTCAGGCATCATCTACCCGGTGACCTGGACTGCAACTGGGGCACATGGCCTGTTCCCACAGCTGATCGCGGATCTGGTGCTGATCCACGTCGGACAGGAACGCACCACGCTATCGCTGCAAGGCACGTACGAGCCACCACTAGGACCGGTCGGTAGGGCCATCGACCGGACACTGCTGAGGAACGTCGCCGAGTCGACGGTCCAGGACTGGGTGGATCGGGTCGCCGCAGCCGTCACCTCGGCTCAGCCGGTCAGTTGACGGCCAAGGTCACGACGAGGTCGGTGCCCTCATCGGAGCTGGAGATGGTGAGCTCGCCGTTTCTTCGAGCCACTAGGCCCCGCAGGTTCTCGAGTCCCATCCCCTGAGTGGGTGCGTTGGCGTCGAAGCCGACTCCGTCGTCGCTCACCTGTATCACACACCGGTCGGTGTCGATGTGCACAGAGACGTCGACTTGTAGGGCAGATGAATGGCGAAGAGCGTTGGATAGCGACTCGGTGACGATGGCCACGATCTCGTCTTCGAGTTGGGCGTCGGCCACGTGGCCGAGCTCCATGGTCAGCTCGACCGTCATCGGGTAAGCCGAGCCCATCCGAGAGATGAGCTCCTGGAGCCGGTCGTCCAGCTCGGGTCTCGAGTCAGGTGCCTTCCTCAGCTCGAAGATGTACCGGCGCAACGTCTCCACTGCCCGGTCCAGACGGTCGACTGCGTCGAGGAGGGTCGTCTCGGCCTGAGGGCTGTCGACAAGTTGTGAAACTCCCTGCAGCCCGAGCCCGACGGCGAACATCTCCTGGATGACTGAGTCGTGGAGTTCTCGGGCGATACGCTGCCGATCTTCGACCACTGCAACGCGGCGGAGACGCTCCTGGAGACGGGACGTCTTGACTGCAGCTCCGGCGATGCGGCTCAATGCTTCCACCACTACCACGTCCTGGTCGGTGAATGCACCCTCCTTCTCGGTCAGATACAGATTCCCGAACGCCTGGTCTCCGACTGCAACGGGCACCCCCAGAAACCGCCCATCGGTGGGTGATTCTCCGGAAAGCCAACCGAGTCGGGATGCCGGGTGATTTCATCGACCCGGATCGTCTTGTTTAGTCGGATGACCGTCCCCAGCACCCCGCGCCCGGTGGGAAGGTGGCCTATCCGGGCGGCCTCCTCAGGGGAGATCCCCTCGTAGAGGAAATCCGATAGGACGCCGTGATCACCAAGCACACCCAGCGCTCCATATCGGGCTCCGGTGGCAGATCTCGCCTCGGCGACGAGACGTCGCAGCACCAGTTCGAGATCCGTCTGTTCGACGACCCCGGCGGCGGCCGCGATGAGGGCCGACATCCGGTCGAATGCGGGTGGCTGCGTCATCGCGAATCACCCTAACCCTCCGCTACCGTGATCCTCTGTGGCGGATCTGAAAGTTCTCTTGGTAGACGACCACGAAGTCGTAAGGGCTGGCCTGAAAGCACTGCTCGACTCCCAGGCAGACATGACAGTCGTTGGAGAGGCAGGAACAGCCGAGGAAGGGGTCCGCAGGGTCGGATTCGACGAGCCTGATGTGGTGGTGCTCGACGTGCGGCTACCCGACGCCAGCGGGATAGAGGCGTGCAGAGAAATTCGCTCCCGTTTCCCGGAAGTACGGGTGTTGATGCTGACCTCGTTCGCAGATGAGGAAGCTCTGATGGCGGCGATCCTGGCCGGAGCATCCGGATACGTACTGAAACGAATCAAGAGCGAAGAATTGGTGACGGACATCCGAAGGGTCGGTGCCGGGGAGTCTCTCCTAGACTCCGAGATGACCGACCGACTCTTCGAGAGACTCCGGGGAGGGCCCAAGTCGGACCCGCTCCTATCGAAACTCACCAACCAGGAGCGCACCATCGTCCAGCACATCGCCGAGGGAAAGACCAACCGTGAGATCGCCGAGGACATGTTCCTAGCCGAGAAGACCGTGAAGAACTACGTCTCCAACCTTCTGGCCAAGATGGGCATGAGCCGCCGCAGCGAAGCGGCGGCCTACGTGGCCCGACTCGACGCAGAGACACATGCGGATCCCCCGCAGAGCTGGGAAGATCTGCATTGACCCACACCGACATCTCGCACGCCTAGCCACTCGTCACTCCTGACCACCTCTGGCGTCTCCCTGGCCGATAGGCCACATTCCCGTCGGCGCCGTGGGGTGGCCGAATACGTAGGTTTGGGCCTGATCAGTCGATCAGAAGGAGGACCCGCCATGAGAAGGACCGCATCGATCGCCTCGATAGTGATTGGAATACTCCTCATCCTCGGAGGAGCAGGAACCTGGATCCTCGTCAGCAACGAGCTGTCGGACGAACAAATCACAGTGTCCGACGACGCGGCGTGTCTGGCAGGCGACGAGGTCAATGGACCGTTCAGCGCATACTGCGAGGCCCAGATCATCGAGCAGCACGCTCTCGACTCAACGGGTGGGCTGACCTACGCCGAATTGGACCGTGAGGATCCGCTACGTGACGTTGCCATGAACGCATCGTTTCTCCGGGCGTCGCTGTTTACTTCGGTAGTGGCTTTCGGAGTAGCAGCCATGGCGATCCTGCTCGGGATCCTGTTCATCCTCATCGGTCTTGGCATCAGAGATGTCGCAATGAGGACGATGGCAGGGGCCCAACAGGCCGGGGTGTAACCGCAACGTCCCACCATGGGATGGTGATCCAAGGCACGCTCGCCACGGCGATTTTCGTAACGGGAGCGACCGTATCTGACAGTCACCATGGGCTTGTGCCATCAACGACGGACTCCTACTTCGTCAAGTCTCACCACGTCTCGCGATGTCAAGTCTCGCGACGCTCACGGCACAGGTGCGGCACAAGGTTCGTTGGGGAAGCGTTGGGACACGAACACAACACCAGCGTCCTTCAGCCGCCGGTACGTCCGATCGAAGTCATCGACACGAAGAAACAGTCCCACCCGTCCAGCAAACTGGGATCCGAATGGCTTCTCTCTGAAGTTCGCCATCGGCCTCAGCAAGGAGCAACCCGGCGCCGCCACTCTTCGGTCGAACGACAACCCACCGCTTTGGCCTGCCGTCATTAGTGAGGCTTGGCTCATCGCCTAACAGCTCGAACTCCAAGACATCTACGAAGAATTCGATTGCCTCGTCGTAGTCAGCGACGATGACCGCAACGAGATCGAGATAGCTCATCTGGTCATTATCCGCGCATGACAGCCGCATCTGGTCATGACCACCGTGTACTTTCGCAGCGAGCGCAGAAGTGCCGGTATGCGCTCTTTGGGGAAGCGAGCGTTATCACACGAGAACAGGCCGATCGTGCGGGACGGTGGCTGCGGTGATGCCCCACTAGTCTCTGA
>Ga0299913_10000937_pt1 | contig 20245 bp, 17 predicted proteins | sample RVTome_9_FD_201360 | JGI IMG/M metagenome (GOLD analysis project Ga0299913, IMG submission 201360) | Soil microbial communities from uranium-contaminated site in the Upper Colorado River Basin, Wyoming, United States - RVT155D38 (version 2) ... | reverse complement strand
CCCGAAGGTGATGGCCGCGGTGGTGAAGGCACCGGGCACGCTGACGGTCGGCCCGTCGGCGGCCGGCTCGGAGAAGTACATCAGGACGATGACCCGCAGGTAGAAGAACGCGGCGACCGCCGACGCGACGAGCGCGATCACCACGAGCGGCGCCATGCCGTCGTCCAGGGCCGCCTTGAACACGGCGAACTTGGCGATGAAGCCGCTGGTCAGCGGTATGCCGGCGAGCGCGAGCAGCAGGAACGCGAACACCCCTGCCACGAGCGGGGAGCGCTTCGCCAGCCCGGCCCACGAGGACAGGTGGGTGGCCTCGCCGTCGGCGTTGCGCACGAGGGTCACCACCCCGAAGGCGGCGAGCGTGGTGAAGCCGTACGCCAGCAGGTAGAACAGCGTGCCGGACAGGCCCTGTTCGGTGATCGCGATCGCGCCGACCAGCAGGAACCCGGCGTGCGCCACCGACGAGTACGCGATCATGCGCTTGACGTCGGTCTGGGTCAGCCCGAGCACCGCACCGATCGCCATGGAGAGCACCGCGACGGCCCACAGCACCCCGCGCCACTCCCAGCGGGTCGAGCCGAACGCGACCGTCAGTACCCGCAGGATCGCGCCGAACGCGGCGACCTTGGTGCAGGCGGCCATGAACGCGGTGACCGCGGTCGGCGCGCCCTGGTAGACGTCCGGGGTCCAGGCGTGGAACGGGCCGACCGACGCCTTGAACAGCAGCCCGATCACGAGCAGCGCGAGGCCGGCGAAGAGCAGCGTGTCGGAGCGGTCGGTGCCGGCCGCGGCCTCGGCGATCCTGGCCAGCTCGACCGAGCCGGCGTAGCCGTACAGCAGCGCGAGCCCGTACAGGAAGAAGGCCGACGCGAACGCCCCGAGCAGGAAGTACTTGACCGCCGCCTCCTGGGACAGCAGCCGGCGCCGGCGGGCGAGGCCGCACATCAGGTACAGCGGCAGCGACAGCACCTCGAGCGCCACGAACATGGTGAGCAGGTCGTTGGCCGCGAGGAACACCATCATGCCGCCGAGCGCGAACAGCGCGAGCGGGAACACCTCGGTGTGCATGACGGCCGTGGTCGTGCCCGACGGCGCCGCCAGGTGCTGCGCGCGGTCCCGCGCGGTGCCCGGGCGGGCCGCCGCGTCGGCCACGAACGCGCCGCCGGGCTCCACCGAGCGGTCGGCGATCAGCAGGATCCCGCCGAGCGCGAGGGCGAGCAGCGTGCCCCACATGAACAGCGTCGGCCGGTCCACCGCGAGCGTGCGGCCGAACGTCACGAGGTCGGTCCGGTCGTCCCTGCTGGCCCACCAGCCGAGCGCGAGGCCGGCGGCCGCCAGCGAGCCGAGGGTCAGCACGACCTGCGCGGACCAGCGCCGTTGCTTCGGCAGGAACGCCTCGACGAGCACGCCGGCGCACGCCGCGCCGAAGACGATCAGCACCGGCCATACGGCCTTGTACTCGATGTCCGGGGCCGACACCGTGTCGAGGATCTGAGCCAGGTAGCCGCTCACCTCACCTGCCTCCTGGTTGCGCGGTGATCGGGTCGCTCAACCCGACCTCGGTCATGGTGGCGTTCACCGACGGCGTGATGACGTCGATCACCGGCTTGGGGTAGATGCCCATCAGCAGGATGAGCACCACGAGCGGGGCGAGCACCGCGACCTCGCGCCGGGACAGGTCCGGGAACCGCTGCACCGGATCGCCGGCCGGGTTCGACGGCGCCAGCATCGCGGCGCCCTGCACCGGGCCGGTCGCGACGCGCTGGTAGACCCACAGCACGTACAGCGCGGCGAAGATGATGCCGATGGTGGCCAGCACCGTGAAGACCGGTGCCCGCGGGAAGGAGCCGACCAGCACCAGGAACTCCGAGACGAACGTGTTCATGCCGGGCAGCGCGAGCGAGGACAGCCCGGCGACCAGGAACAGCCCGGCGAGCATCGGCGCCAGCTTGGCCACCCCGCCGTAGTCCTGGATGAGCCGGGAGCCGCCGCGCGCGATCACCATGCCGACGACCAGGAAGAGCATGCCGGTCGAGATGCCGTGGTTGACCATGTAGAGCACCGCGCCGGTGTGCGCCTGGGTGGAGAACGCGAAGATGCCGAGCCCGATGAACCCGAAGTGCGCGACCGAGGTGTAGGTGACGAACCGCTTCAGGTCCGTCTGCCCGATCGCCACCAGCGCGCCGTAGAGCACCCCGGCCACGGCGAGCACCAGCACGTACGGCGCGAGCTCGCGCGACGCCGCGGGGAACAGCGGCAGGCAGTAGCGCAGGAAGCCGAACGTGCCGACCTTGTCCAGCACGCCGACGAGCAGCACCCCGGCGCCGACGGGTGCCTCGGCGCCGGCGTCCGGCAGCCAGGTGTGCAGCGGCACCAGCGGCGCCTTGATCGCGAACGCGATGAAGAAGCCCATGAACAGCCAGATCTGGGTGGACAGCGGCAGGTCGACCGCCAGGCGCTGCAGCGTCACCCAGTCGAACGTGCCGCCGGTCGGCAGCCGGTCGCTGCTCGTCACGAACAGCCCGATCACCGACGCCAGCATGACCAGCCCGCCGAACAGCGAGTACAGGAAGAACTTCATCGACGCGTACTGCCGGCGCGGCCCGCCGAAGCGGCCGATGAGGAAGTACATCGGCACCAGCATGGCCTCGAAGAACACGTAGAAGAGGAACACGTCGGTGGCCGCGAACACGCCGACCATGAGCGACTCGAGCACCAGCACCAGCGCGAAGAAGCCGGCCATGCTGCGCCCTGGCGGCAGCTCGTCCTCCCACGAAGCGCCCATCACGATCGGCACCAGCACCGCGATCAGCGCGATCATCACCAGCGCGATGCCGTCGACGCCGAGCGCGAGGCGGGTGCCGAACGCGGGGATCCACTCGGTGGACACGGTCAGCTGCAGCCGCTCGGTGCTGTCCGCCGAGAAGGCCAGCCAGGTGCCGACGGCCAGCACCAGCTCGGCGAACGCGAAGACCATGGCGACCGCGCGGGCCGCGCCGTCGTTGTTGCGCAGCAGGGCGACGACGGCGGCGCCGACCAGCGGCAGCACCAGCAGCGCCGGGAGCCACATCATGAGTACCTCACCATCAGCAGCGCGGCGATCACGAGCACCCCGCCACCGAGCATGCCCAGCGCGTAGGACCTGACGAACCCGGTCTGCAGCCGTCGCAGGCGCCCCGAGCTGCCGCCGAGCAGCGCGGCCGTGCCGTTCACCACGCCGTCGACCCCCTTGTTGTCCAGGAACACGGCCAGCCTGGTGAGCCAGATGCCCGGCCGCTCGAACAGCGCCTCGGCGCCCGCGTTGGCGTACAGGTCGGCGCGCGCGGCCCGCACCGGGAACGCGACCCTGGTCGGGCGGAGCACCGGGGTCGGTCGGCGGCCGACGAGCAGCCAGGCCAGCAGCACGCCGAGCGCGATCAGCCCCAGCGTCAGCAATGGGATCACCTCGGGTGGCAGCACGGTGTGCTCCGCGTGCGCCAGCCCGCCGACGGACGGCTCCAGCCAGTGCGCGAGCCGCTCACCGGAGTGCAGGAAGAAGCCGGCGCCCACCGAGCCGATGGCCAGCAGGATCATCGGCACGGTCATCACGGCCGGCGACTCGTGCGGGCGGTACGGGGTGCCGTCGGTGCTCTCCAGCTTGCGCCAGCGCTCCTCGCCGAAGAACACCAGCAGCATCAGCCGCGTCATGTAGAACGCGGTGAGCCCGGCGGCCAGCGCGGCCGCACCGCCGAACACCCAGCCCTGCCAGCCCTCCTGGCCGAACGCGGCCTCGATGATCGCGTCCTTGGAGTAGTAGCCGGACAGGAACGGGAAGCCGATGATCGCCAGGTAGCCGAGCCCGAAGGTGACGAACGTGACGGGCAGGTACTTGCGCAGGCCACCCAGCCGGCGGATGTCGCCCTCGTCGTTCATCGCGTGCATCACCGAGCCGGCGCCGAGGAACAGCCCCGCCTTGAAGAAGCCGTGGGTGAGCAGGTGCATGATGCCGAGCGCGTAGCCGGCCGGCCCCAGCCCGACGGCGAGGAACATGTAGCCGATCTGGCTGACCGTCGAGTAGGCCAGCACCTTCTTGAAGTCGTCGTAGGCGCAGCCGACTATCGCGCCGATCATCAGCGTGATCGCGCCGACGCTGGCCACCGCCAGCCGGCCGTCCGCGGTCAGGTTGTACAGCGGGCTGCACCTGGCGATCAGGTACACCCCTGCGGTGACCATGGTCGCCGCGTGGATCAGCGCGGACACCGGGGTGGGACCGGCCATCGCGTCGGGCAACCAGGACTGCAGCGGGAACTGGCCGGACTTGCCGCAGCCGCCGAGCAGGAGCAGCAGCGCGATCGCGGTGAGGCTCGGCGTGGACAGCTCGCCGACGCGGGCGAACACCTCGGTGAACTGCAACGTGCCGAGATCGCGCCACAGGATGAAAATCGCCAGTGCCAGGCCGACGTCGCCGACCCGGTTCATGATGAACGCCTTCTTCGCCGCGGTCGCCGCGTACGGCCTGTCCTGGTACCAGCCGATCAGCAGGTACGAGGCGAGGCCGACGCCCTCCCAGCCCAGATACAGCGACACGAAGTTGTTGCCGAGCACCAGGATCAGCATCGCCGCGACGAAGAGGTTGAAGTAGCCGAAGAAGCGGCGGCGGTCCGGGTCGTCGGCCATGTAGCCGACGGCGTACACATGGATCAGCCCGCCGACGCCGGTGATCAGCAGCACGAACGTGAGGCTCAGCGGGTCCAGCCGCATCCCGAAGTCGACCTGCAGCGCGTTGACCGGGATCCAGTCGAAGAGGTGCAGCTCCCTGGTGCGCTCCCCGGCCGGCTGGTTGGCGGTCTGCGCGAACAGCGCGAGGCCGTAGCCGAACGCGCCGAGCACGGTGGCACAGCCGAGCAGGTGACCCCACGCGTTGGTCCGCCGGCCGCCGACCAGCAGCACGAGGGCGCCGGCCGCGGGCAGCGCGACCAGCAGCCATGCGTACTGCGCCAGGCCTTCGGCCGCACCCACCCCGGCCGCCTGTGCGGCGATGCTCACCATGCACGCACCCCTCTAGTACTTGAGCAGGTTGGCGTCGTCGACCGAGGCCGTGCGACGTGTCTTGAAGATCGACATGATGATCGCAAGGCCCACCACGACCTCGGCGGCGGCCACCACCATGACGAAGAACGCCATGATCTGGCCGTTCAGGTCGCCGTTGATCCTGGAGAAGGTGACCAGCGTGAGGTTGACGGCGTTGAGCATCAGCTCGATGCACATGAACACCACGATCGCGTTGCGGCGCACCAGCACGCCGACCGCGCCGGTGGCGAACAGCAGTGCGGACAGCAGCAGGTAGTAGCTCGGGGTCACCGTTGCACCTCGTCCGCGTCTTCGGCGGCCGGCGGCTCCGCGGGGGCCGGCGGCTCTGCGGGGGCCGGCGGCGGGACCAGCGCGTGCGCGTCGGGTGCCGGCAGCGCACCGGCCACCGCAGCCTCGTCGGCCACCAGGCTGGACCGCTCGCGCGGCCGGATCAGCTCGGACACCGACTCCGGCGCCACCGAGCCGTCCGGCAGCAGCGCCGGGGTGGCGACCGAGTTGGCCGTGGCGAACACGCCGGGCCCGGGCAGCGGCGACGGCCGGTCGTGCTCGCCGCGCATCCGCGCCTCGACCAGCTCGCGCTGGGTGGGCTTGGAACCCGGCCCACGCTCCGAGACGGCCAGCACGATCGCGCCGATGGCCGCCACGATGAGCAGCGCCGAGGTGAGCTCGAACGGGAAGAGGTAGGTGGTGAACAGCTCCCGCCCGATCTGCCCGACGTTGCCGCCCTGTCCGGCGTTCACGGCGGCCAGCCCGCGCGGCTCCACGTCGGTCAGCGCCCGCGCCACGCTCGCCACCACGATGCCGGCGAAGCCGATGCCGAGCGTCGCGCCGATCAGCCGCTGGCCGCGCAGCACTTCGACCACCGAGTCCGACGCGTCCCTGCCGACCATCATCAGCACGAACAGGAACAGCATCATGATCGCGCCGGTGTAGACGATGATCTGCACGACACCGAGGAACGGCGCCTGCTGCACGAAGTACATCAGCCCTAGGCAGAGCATGGTCAGCACCAGCCACAGCGCGGAGTGCACCGCGTTGCGCGAGAAGATCATCCCAAAGGCACCGGCGAGGGAGAGCGGCCCGAGGATCCAGAACGCCACCGCCTCCGGCAGGCTCACCGTGTCGACCGGCGGCGGCACCGGCGCCGGCGGCTGCTGAGCCACGAACTGCGCGGCGGCCAGCAAGGCGCTCACCTGCTGCCCTCCTTACCAGGGGCGTAGTAGTCCTGCTCGCTGTCGCCGAGCCGCATCGGGTGCGGCGGCTGCTCCATGCCCTCCAGCAGCGGCGCCAGCAGCTCGGCCTTCGTGTAGATCAGGTCCTGCCGGTTGTCGTCGGCCAGCTCGAAGTCGTTGATCATGGTGAGGGCGCGCGTCGGGCAGGCCTCGACGCACAGCCCGCAGCCGATGCAGCGCAGGTAGTTGATCTGGTAGTCCATGCCGTACCGCTCGCCCGGCGAGTAGCGCTCCTCGTCGGTGTTGTCCGCGCCCTCGACGAAGATCGCGTCGGCCGGGCACGCCCAGGCGCACAGCTCGCAGCCGATGCACTTCTCCAGCCCGTCCGGATGCCGGTTGAGCTGGTGGCGGCCGTGGAACCGCGGCGCGGTGACCTTCTGGACCTCCGGGTACTTCTCGGTGACGACCTTCTTGAACATCGTCGAGAAGGTGACCCGGAAGCCCTGGAGCGGATCAAACAGGCCCATCGTCGTCGCCTTCCTTGCCGGTGGTACCGGCGGCGCTGGTCGCGCTGGTCGCGAGCACGGTCCGCCGTCGCGGCTTGGGCACCTTGAGGTCCAGCGGCGGCACCGGGTAGTCGCCGGCCAGGGTCACCACCGAGTCGTCGTCCGGCACCTCCCGCTCCGGGATCAGCAGCGTCAGCGCCAGCAGCAGCGCCAGTGCGATGCCGCCGACCGTGAGGATCTGGTTGGTCGTGACGCCCTGGGTGTTCTTGAACGCGCGCACGGTGGCGACCAGCACGATCCACAGCAGGCTGATCGGCACCAGCCACTTCCAGCCGAGGCGCATGAACTGGTCGTAGCGCAGCCGGGGCAGCGTGCCGCGCAGCCACACGAACACGAACAGGAACCCGAGCGTCTTGGCCGTGAACCAGAGGAACGGCCACCAGCCGCTGTTCGCGCCGGCCCACAGGGACAGCGGCCACGGGGCCATCCAGCCGCCGAGGAACATCGTGGTGGCCAGCGCCGAGACGGTGACCATGTTGATGTACTCGGCGAGGAAGAACAGCGCGAACTTCAGCGACGAGTACTCGGTGTGGAAGCCGCCGACGAGCTCGGACTCGGCCTCCGGCAGGTCGAACGGCGCGCGGTTCGTCTCGCCGACCATGGAGATCGTGTAGACGAGGAAGCTCACCGGCAGGATCCAGATGAACCAGCCGCCCTGCTGGGCCGCGACGATCTCGACGGTCGACAGCGACCTCGCGAACAGCACGACGGCCACGATCGCCAGGCCCATCGCGATCTCGTAGGAGATCACCTGCGCCGCGCTGCGCAGCGAGCCGAGCAGCGGGTACGGCGAGCCGGACGACCAGCCGGACAGCACGATGCCGTACACGCCGATCGACGCGGCGGCCAGCACCACCAGCACGCCGACCTCGAGATCGGCGAGCTGCAGCAGCGTGCGCTCGCCGAAGATCGACACCTCGGGGCCGAGCGGGATCACCGAGAACGCGAGGAACGCCGGCACCGCGGAGATCACCGGCGCGAGGAAGTACACCCACTTGTCGGCCAGCACCGGCCGGATGTCTTCCTTGAACGCGAGCTTGAGGCCGTCGGCGAGCGACTGCAGCAGCCCGAACGGACCCACCCGGTTCGGGCCGGGGCGGTGCTGCATGCGGCCGACCACGCGGCGCTCGAACCAGATGGTGAACAGCGTCAGCAGCACGAGGAACGCGAAGACCGCCACAACCTTGATCAGGACCAGCCAGACCGGGTCGTCGTCCAGCACGGCCGCGGCCAGCGTCGAGGTGTTCATCGGGCACCTGCCGGGTTGGTCGTCGCGATCTCGTCGCCGGCCGCGGTGACCGTGACGATGCCGCCGTGCCCCACGCCGAGGCTCCGGCGCACGGTAGCGGTGCCCGAGTTGGTGGGCAGCCACACCACGCCGTCGGGCAGGTCGGCCTCGCCGGCCGGCAGGGTGAGCGAGCCGCGATCGGTCGCCACCGTCACCCGCCCGCCCAGGGTCACCCCGAGCCCGGCCGCGGTGGCCGGGTTGAGCAGCGCGGTCGCCGGGCGGGCCGTGCCGGCCAGGTACGGCTCGTTGTCCTGCAGGCTGCCGTTGTCCAGCAGCGCACGCCAGGTGGCGAGGACGGCCTGCCCGGCGCCCGGTCGGGGAGCGCCCTCGGCCGGCCGCTGCGGGCCGTCCCCGGCGGTGGCTGTACTCCAAGTACCACCATTGGGGGGGTTGGTGGTACTTGGAGGCACACCATTACCGGCCAGGCGCTGCAGCTCGGCGGCGGCCGCGGCCGGCGTCTGGGTGTACAGGTCGGCGTCCATCTCGACGGCAAGGGTGTCGAGCACCCGGCAGTCCGGAAGCTGGTTGGTGGACTCGATCGTGGTGGCGAACACCCTGGCGCGGCCCTCCCAGTTGAGGTAGCTGCCGGCCCGGTGCACGGCCGCGGCCACCGGGAGCACCACGTCGGCGTGCGCGGTGACCGCCGAGTGCCGCAGCTCCAGGCTGACGAGGAAGCCGACCCGCCGCAGCGCACGCTCGGCCAGCACCGGATCGGCCAGGTCACCAGGGTCGACGCCGCCGACGAGCAGCCCGCCGAGCTCACCGTCGGCGGCCGCCCGCAGCAGCTCGTCGGTGGACCGGCCGACCTCGCCGGGGATGGCGCCCGGCTCCAGACCCCACGCCCGCTCGACCTCGGCCCGCGCCGCAGGATCCGTCACCGGCCGGCCGCCGGGCAGCAGGTTGGGCACCGCGCCGGCGGCCAGCGCGCCGCGCTCCCCCGCCCTGCGCGGCACCCAGGCCAGCCGGGCCCCGGTGTCCACGGCCAGCTCGGCGACCGCGGCCAGCAGGCCCGGCACCTCCGCCGCCCGCTCGCCGACCATGATCACGGCACCGGCCGCGCGCAGCGCCTCGACCAGCTCCTGCGGCAGATCGGCCAGCGCGGCCACCTCGTCGCCCGGCGCGCAGCGGATCAGCCGGCCGCTGGTCTTGGCCACCCCTGGGCTGGTCCACGACGACACGTGCCACACCCGGGTGTCGCGGCGCGCCGCCTTGCGCAGCCGCAGGAAGACGATCGGCGACTCCTCCTCGGGCTCGAACGCCACGCACAGCACGGCCGGCGGGTTCTCCAGGTCGGCATAGGTGACGCCGCCGGTCTCCGGCGTGGCGCCGACCACCTCGGCCGCGAGGAACTCCAGCTCCTCCGCCGAGTGCGGCCGTGCCCGGAAGTCCACGTCGTTGCTGCCGAGCGCGACCCGCGCGAACTTGCCGTACGCGTAGGCGTCCTCGACGGTCAGCCGGCCGCCGGCCAGCACCCCGACGCCGCCCTCGCGGCGGGCGGCGGCCAGGCCATCCGCGGCCGCCCGCAGCGCCTCGGTCCAGGACGCCTCGCGCAGCTCATCGCGGTCGTCGCGGACCATCGGCCGCAGGATACGGTCCGGCGCGGTGGCGTAGGTGAACGCGAAGCGGCCCTTGTCGCAGTTCCACTCCTCGTTGACCGCCGCGTCGTTGCCGGCCAGCCGCCGCATGATCTTGCCGCGCCGCCAGTCGGTGCGCTGCGCGCAGCCGGACGCGCAGTGCTCGCACACGCCGGGCGTAGACACCAGGTCGAAGGGCCGGGCCCGGAAGCGGTACGCGGCCGAGGTCAGCGCGCCGACGGGGCAGATCTGGATGGTGTTGCCGGAGAAGTAGCTCTGGAACGGCTTGCCGTCGGCCACGCCCACCTGCTGGTCGGCGCCGCGCTCCAGCAGCTCGATGAACGGGTCGCCGGCGATCTGCGCGGAGAACCGCGTGCAGCGCTGGCACAGCACGCAGCGCTCGCGGTCGAGCAGCACCTGGCTGGAGATCGGGATCGGCTTGGGGAAGGTGCGCTTGGGCTCGTAGAACCGGGAGTCCGCGCGGCCGTTGGACATCGCCTGATTCTGCAGCGGGCACTCGCCGCCCTTGTCGCAGACCGGGCAGTCCAGCGGGTGGTTGATGAGCAGCAGCTCCATCACGCCCTGCTGCGCCTTGTCGGCCACCGGCGAGGTGTGCTGCGTCTTGACGACCATGCCGTCGGCGACGGTGAGCGTGCACGATGCCTGCGGCTTCGGCATCGGCCGGCCGCCCAGCTCCACCTCGACCAGGCACTGCCGGCACGCGCCGGCCGGGTCCAGCAGCGGGTGGTCGCAGAACCGCGGCACGTGGATGCCGAGCCGCTCGCAGGTGCGGATCAGCAGCTCGCCCTTGGGCGCGGTGAGCTGGATGCCGTCGATCGTGAGCGCGACGTGCCCCTCCGGCACGGCGGCATCGGTCGACTTCTCGGGCGCGAGGGTCATGCCGACGCTCCCAGGAGCTGCTGCCTGTCGCCCCGCTGTTCCCGACACAGTTCCAGGAACTCGTGCCGGAAGTACTGGATCGCGCTGACGATCGGGCTGGTCGCGCCGTCCCCGAGCGCGCAGAACGAGCGGCCGAGGATGTTGTCGCAGACGTCGACCATGGTGTCGATGTCCTCGGGCGTGCCGTCGCCGCGCAGCATCCGCTGCAGGATGCCGACCAGCCAGTAGGTGCCCTCGCGGCACGGCGTGCACTTGCCGCACGACTCGTGCGCGTAGAACTCCGTCCACTTCAGCACGGCCCACGGCACGCTGACCGTCTCGTTGAAGATCATCAGCGCGGTGGTGCCGAGCATCGAGCCGGCCTCGGCGGTGGCCTCGAAGTCGAGCGGCACGTCCAGGTGCTCGGCCGTGAACAGCGGGGTGGACGAACCACCCGGCGTCCAGAACTTCAGCGGCACGCCGCCCTTCATGCCGCCGGCCATCACCAGCAGCTCGCGCAGCGTGGTGCCCAGCGGCGCCTCGTACTGGCCGGGCCGCTCGATGTGCCCGGAGAGAGAGAAGATCTTCGGCCCCGGCGACTTCTCGGTGCCCATCTCGCGGAACCACGCGGAGCCGCCGTTGACGATGAACGGCACGCTGGCGATCGTCTCCACGTTGTTGACCACGGTCGGCGCCGAGTACAGCCCCGAGGTGGCCGGGAACGGCGGCTTGAGCCGCGGCTGCCCGCGCCGGCCCTCCAGCGAGTCGAGCAGCGCGGTCTCCTCGCCGCAGATGTACGCGCCGGCGCCGGCGTGGATCACGATGTCGCAGTCGAAGCCGGAGCCGAGGATGTCCTTGCCGAGGTAGCCGGCGTCGTAGGCCTCCTGCACGGCGGCGTGCAGCCGCCGGATGCAGTGCAGTACCTCGCCCCGCACGTAGATCGCGCAGAAGTTCGAGCGGATCGCGTAGCAGGTGATGATGCAGCCCTCGATGAGCGAGTGCGGGTCGGCCATCATCAGCGGGATGTCCTTGCAGGTGCCCGGCTCGCCCTCGTCGGCGTTGATCACGAGGTAGTGCGGCTTGCCGTCGCCCTGGCCAGCTGAGCCCTGGGGGATGAAGCCCCACTTGAGGCCGGTCGGGAAGCCGGCGCCGCCGCGGCCACGCAGCCCGGAGTCCTTGCACAGCTGGATGAGCTGGTCGGGGTGCGCCTCGAGCGCCTTGGGCAGCGCGGTGTAGCCCTCGAGCTGCTCGTAGGTGTGCCGCGTCCAGGACCTGGGGGAGAGCCAGCGCTTGGTCAGCACCGGCGTCAGCTGCGCTCGCATGGTCGTCATTGCTTCTTCTCCGTGCCCGGGTGCGGGTGTCCCGCAGATGGGAGTGGGGGCAGCGGGGCGTCGTCCGGGATCGGCGGGGCGTTCCAGCCGCGCTCGTTGGCCAGCCGCGCGCCGCGCACCGTCTCGATCGCGGCGGACGGGCCGTCCACCTCGTCGGCGAACGACACGCCCGGCCGGTCGAAGAAGCCGGCGAGCTGCAGCTCGACGTCGCGGAAGTCGGTCAGCGGCGCGCCCCTCGTCGGGTGCGGCCGCTCGCCGCGCTGCAGCGCCCGCACCAGCTCCAGCGCGCTGTCCGGCGTCTGGTTGTCGAAGAACTCGTAGTTGACCTGCAGCACCGGCCCCAGGTCGCAGGCCGCGAGGCACTCGGCGTGCTCAAGGGTGATCGAGCCGGGGGTGCCCGGCGCGCCGGCGGTCTCGTTGTGGGCAACGCCGAGGTGCTGCTTGAGGCCGGCGTAGATGGCGTCGCCGCCGAGCGCCGCGCACAGCGTGTTCGTACACACGCTCACCAGGTGCTCGCCGCACGGTCGCCGCTTGTACATCGTGTAGAACGTGGCGACCGCGCTGACCTCGGCCTTCGCCAGGTCCAGCTGCTGCGCGCAGAACTCGATGCCGCGCTGGCTGACGTAGCCCTCCACCGACTGCACGAGGTGCAGCAGCGGCAGCAGCGCGGACCGCGCCTGCGGGTAGCGGCCGATGACCTGCCGCGCCCTGGCGACGATGTCCTCGCCGAAGAGCTCGGCCTCGGCCTGCGTCGGCGCGTCGCCCAGCATGCCTGGCTCGGTCTGCGGGTCGGCCTCCCGCACGGAGTCGGTCATCGGTCGACACCCCCCATCACCGGGTCGATCGAGGCGACGGCCGCGATCACGTCGGCGACCAGGCCGCCCTCGGACATCGCCGGCATCGCCTGCAGGTTGACGAAGCTGGGGTCGCGCACGTGCACGCGCATCGGCCTGGTGCCGCCGTCGGAGACGAGGTGGTAGCCGAGCTCGCCGCGCGGCGACTCGATCGGCACGTACACCTGCCCCGGCGGCACCCGGAAGCCCTCGGTCACCAGCTTGAAGTGGTGGATGAGCGACTCCATGGACTGGCCCATGATCTTGCGGATGTGGTCGAGCGAGTTGCCGAGCCCGTCGGGGCCGAGCGCGAGCTGGGCCGGCCAGGCGATCTTGAGGTCGTCCACCATGACCGGCCCCGGCTCCAGCTTCGCGACCGCCTGCTTGATCAGCCCGAGCGAGATGTGGATCTCCTCCAGGCGCAGCAGGAAGCGCGCGAAGCAGTCCGCGGCGGTGTCCGTCGGCACCTCGAAGTCGTACTCCTCGTAGCCGCAGTACGGCTCGATCTTGCGCAGGTCCCACGGCAGCCCCGCGGAGCGCAGGATCGGGCCGGTGACGCCGAGCGCCAGGCAGCCGTCCAGCGGCAGGTAGCCGATGCCGCGCAGCCGCTTCTGCCAGATCGGCTGGCCGGTGAGCAGCCGGTCGTAGTCGGGCAGCCGCTTGTGCATGACCTTGACGAAGGCCTCGATCTTCTCGACGGCGTCCGCGGGCAGGTCCTGCGCGAGCCCACCCGGCCGCACGAACGCGTGGTTCATCCGTAGGCCGGTGAGGTGCTCAAGCAGGTGCAGCACCTCCTCGCGCTCCCGGAAGCCGGCCGTCATCGCGGTGAGCGCGCCGAGCTCCATGCCGCCGGTGGCCAGCGCCACCAGGTGCGAGCCGATGCGGTTGATCTCCATCAGCAGCACCCTGATGACCTGGGCGCGGCGCGGCACCTCGATGCCGAGCAGCTTCTCGGTCGCCATGCAGTAGGCGGTCTCGTTGAAGATCGGCGCGAGGTAGTCCATGCGGGTCACGAACGTGACGCCCTGCGTCCAGTTGCGGTACTCGCAGTTCTTCTCGATGCCGGTGTGCAGGTAGCCGATCACCGAGCGGGCCTGGGTGACGGTCTCGCCCTCCAGCTCGAGCACCAGCCGGAGCACGCCGTGCGTCGACGGGTGCTGCGGCCCCATGTTGATCACGACGCGCTCGTCGTGCTGCGCGTCCTCCAGGAAGGTGTCCCAGTCCCCGCCGGTGACCGTGTACACCCGGCCCTCGGTGGTCTCGCGCGCGCTCGCGTACGGGTCGGTGGTGGTCATCGCGCGCACCTCTCCGCACCCGCGGCACATGGGCGTCCCACCGCTCGTATAACGAAGCTTGGGACGCCCACGTGCCGCGAGAACCGTGGGGTGGGCGCATGGCTGGTGTTGGTCACGAGTAGGCCCTCCGCTGGTCGGGCGGTGGGATCTCGGCGCCCTTGTACTCCACCGGGATCCCGCCGAGCGGGTAGTCCTTGCGCTGCGGGTGGCCGTCCCAGTCGTCCGGCATCAGGATGCGGGTGAGCGCCGGGTGGCCGTCGAAGACGACGCCGAACATGTCCCAGGTCTCGCGCTCGTGCCAGTCGGCCGTCGGGTACACCTCCACGACCGACGGCACATGCGGGTCGTCCACGTCGACCGCGACCTCCAGCCGGATCCGCCGCCGGAAGGTCATGGACAGCAGGTGGTACGCGACGTGCAGCCGCTGCGGCACGCCCTCGCCGTAGTCCACCCCGGACACGCTGGAGCACAGCTCGAAGCGCAGCGCCGGGTCGTCGCGCAGCAGCCGGCACATCGGCAGCAGCTGCTCGCGGCGCAGGTAGAAGGTGATCTCCCCACGGTCGATCGTCACCTGCTGCACGGCGTCGGCCGGCAGGCCCCTGTCCGCAGCCGCGGCCGCCAGGTCGTCGGCGAAGTCGTCGAACCAGCCGCCGTACGGGCGCGGGGTCGCGGCCGGCACGTAAGCCGGCAGCTGCAGGCCGGCGAAGCCGGAGGTGTCGCCGGTGTCGCCGGCGCCGAACATGCCCTTGCGGGCGCGCCCGGCGACCATGCCCCCGCCGGCTTCGTGCCTGGCCTCGTCGGCCGGGGTCAGCTCCGCCGAGCTGTGCTCCTCGCCTGGCTGCGGCCTGCTCTCTTCGCTCACGACTTCTTCCCGTAGCGCACCGAGGACGGGATGAGCTCGGTCTTGCGGCCGGCCTCGATGGCCGCCGCGGCCCTGGCCGGCCCGAGCGGCTCGTCCATGATCTTGGCGTGGATCTTGAGGATCGCGTCGATCAGCATCTCCGGCCGCGGCGGGCAGCCGGGCAGGTACATGTCGACGGGCACCACGTGGTCGACGCCCTGCACGATCGCGTAGTTGTTGAACATGCCGCCCGAGCTCGCGCACACGCCCATCGCCAGCACCCAGCGCGGCTCCGGCATCTGGTCGTAGATCTGGCGCAGCACCGGGGCCATCTTGTTGCTCACCCGGCCGGCCACGATCATCAGGTCGGCCTGCCGCGGGCTGGCCCTGAAGACCTCCATGCCGAACCTGGCCAGGTCGTAGCGCGGGCCGCCGGTGGTCATCATCTCGATCGCGCAGCACGCCAGGCCGAAGGTCGCCGGCCACAGCGACGACTTGCGCGTCCAGTTCACCAGCTTCTCGACGCTGGCCAGCAGGATGCCGTTGGGCAGCTTCTCCTCTAGACCCATCTCAGTTCCAGTCCAATCCGCCGCGACGCCACACGTAGGCATAGGCGAAACCGACCGTGACGATGAACAGCGCGACCTCGGCCAGCCCGAAGAGGCCGAGCGCGTCGGCGGCCACCGCGAACGGGTACAGGAAGACCATTTCGATGTCGAACAGGATGAACAGCATCGCCGTCAGGTAGTACGCGACCGGCATCCGGCCGCCGCCGACCACCGGCTGCGGCGACGGCTCGATGCCGCACTCGTACGCGTCGAGCTTGGCCCGGTTGTAGCGCCGCGGACCGATGTACGGCGCCGCCGTGACGGAGAACAAGGCGAATGCCGCGGCCAGCGCGAACATCAGCACCAGCGGCAGATACGGCGCCAGCATGGTCTCCTCGCTGTCTCTCGATCCGGATCTTCGGTACGGGTTTGTCGGCTTCGGTGCAGGTCGTTGGCACCCTACGGGGTGAGCGGCGACGGCACCGTGGTTAGGCGACCCTAAGCGCTGGGTGCCAGGCGGGTCATCGCGGTGATCACCCGGTCCATCGCGTCACCGTCCTTGGTGTCGTAGAGGTTGGCCAGCAGCTTCAGCACGAACCGCATGAGCGTCCTGCGGGGCATGCCGTGCTTGGTGGCGGTCCGCATGACGGCCGGGTTGCCGATCAGCCGGCTGAACGCGTTGCCCAGCCGGAAGTAGCCGCCGACGGCCTCCTTGAGCGCCACCGGGTAGTGCTCAAGCGCCCGCTCGCGCGCGGCGCCTTCGGGGCGGGCGAGCGCCTGGATCACACACTGCGCGGCGATCGCGGCCGATTCCATGGCGTACGCGATGCCCTCGCCGTTGAACGGGTTGACCATGCCGCCGGCGTCGCCGACCAGCAGCAGGTTGTTGCGGTAGTGCGGGGTGCGGTTGAAGCCCATCGGCAGCGCTGCGCCGCCGATCTTGCCGGTCGCGTTGTGCTCGCGGAAACCCCACTCCTCGGGGGTGCCGTCCAGCCAGCTGCGCAGCAGCGCGCGGTAGTCGGTGCTGCCGTACGCCTTGGAGGTGGACAGGATGCCGAGGCCGACGTTGGACGTGCCGTCGCCCATGCCGAAGATCCAGCCGTAGCCGGGAAGGAGCTTGGGGTCGGCCGGGTCGGAGCGGTCCCACAGCTCCAGGTGGCTCTCCAGGAAGTCGTCCTTGGAGCGCGGGCTCTCGTAGTACCTGCGCACCGCGACGCCCATCGGCCGGTCGTCGCGCTTGTCGATGCCGGCGGACAGCGCGACCCTCGCCGAGACGCCGTCGCAGGCCACCGTGAGCGGCGCGCGGTAGCTGGCCGGCCGCTTGTCCGGACCGACCCTGGCGTTGACGCCCAACACGCGGCCGGTGCGCTCGTCGACGATCGCGTCCGTCACCGTGGTGCGCTCTTGCATGCGGGCGCCGGCCGCCTGGGCGTGGGTGGCGAGCAGCTGGTCGAAGTCCTGGCGCGGGCGGACCACGCCATAGGGCGGGAAGCTCGCCAGGTCGGGCCAGGGGAGTTCAAGCGTGATGCCGCCGCCGAGGACGCGCAGTCCCCTGTTGTGCAGCCAGCCATTTTGCTCGCGCGTGTCGATGCCGAGGTCGATCAGCTGCTTGACGCCGCGTGGGGTGAGGCCGTCGCCGCACACCTTCTCGCGCGGGAACGTGGACTTCTCCAGCAGCAGCACGTCGAGGCCCGCCCGTGCCAGGTGGGTGGCCATCGCCGAACCGGCCGGGCCGGCGCCGACCACGATGACGTCGGCGTCGTCACCGGACCCGCGTCGGTTCGTGGGCATGCCCATGGCGCGAGCTCCCTCCCGACTTTGTGAATCCGTTCACGAACTCGCGGAGGAGTCTAAGTGGGCGCTCGCGGCGACTCGCATCCGCATCGACGTTTTGCGGCGCACCAGATGTCGATACGGATGCGAGACGCCCTGCCCGGCGCGGGGGCTAGGGCTTGACGGCGTGGTGCAGGGCGACGATGCCGCCGGTGAGGTCGCGCCAGGCGACGTCGGCCCAGCCGGCCTCGGCGATGCGCTCGGCGAGCTCGCGCTGCTCCGGCCACGCGGTGATGGACTCGGCGAGGTAGCGGTACGCCTCGGGATTGGACGACACGCGGCCGGCCACCGCGGGCAGCGCCCGCATGAGGTAGCGCTGGTACACCGCGCGCAGCGGCCGCCAGGTCGGCGTGGAGAACTCGCACACCACGATCCGCCCGCCGGGACGGGTGACCCTGGCCATCTCGCGTAGCGCGCGGTCCGGATCGACGACGTTGCGCAGCCCGAAGGAGATCGTCACGGCGTCGAAGGACCCGTCGGCGAACGGCAGGTGCAGCGCGTCGGCGGCCACCCGCGGCACCGGCCGGCGCTCGCCGGCGCGCAGCATGCCGAGCGAGAAGTCGGCCGCCACGCAGCGCGCGCCGGAGCGAGCCAGCTCGGCCGTGGACACCCCGGTGCCCGCGGCGACGTCGAGCACCCGCTCACCGTGGCGCGGGTCGAGCGCCTTGCGGGTGAGGTGGCGCCAGCGCCTGTCCCTGCCGGCCGAGATGAGCGTGTTCGTCAGGTCGTAGCGCCGGGCCACGCCGTCGAACATCCGCGCGATCGCGTGCGGGTCCTTGTCCAGTCCTGCCCTGGGCACGGGTGCAGCCTACGGCTGCCCGTGAGTGGCGATGAGTGCTATTGCCCCCATCGCCACTCACGGGCGGCGCAGCCGCAGCCACACGCCGAACGGCGCGAGCAGTACCCAGGCGCCGGCCGCGGTCAGCACCGCCGGCAGGAAGCCGATGCCGACGTCGCGCTCGGCGATCCTGGCCAGGTCGGGGTTGCGCACGTCGTACTCGATGCGCACCAGCTGCCCCAGCTCCAACCCCCGCGGGTACAGCACCCCGGTCGGCGGGCTGTGCACGGCGCCGTCCGGGGTGGTGAACCGGATGATGGTGCGGGCGAAGGACACCGAGACCACCTCGGCGGTGGCCCTGCCGGTGTGCGACGCGATCGCCACGTCGTCGCGCCACGCGCCGAGCAGCACCATGGCGCACAGGAAGGTGATCACCGCGGGGAGCACGAGCAGGGTCGTGCCGAGCGCGCCGCGCAGGCGCACCGACATGGGACGCGCTGTTTGCTCCACCACCTCGTGCAGCCTAGGGCCGGCATGCCTCATACCCTCAGGGGGTGACCACCGCGCCGGCTGCCGAGCAACTGCGAGTCAGCAGCCGCGTGGTCTCGGGCCCGGAAGGTGAGCTGTTCGACCTGCTGCCGGCCCCGTCGGACGCGCTGAGCTGGGTCAACGGCGGCGAAGGCATCGTCGGCTGGGGCGAGCTGGCCAGGATCGAGGCGACCGGCCCGCTGCGGTTCACCAGGCTGGACTCGTGGTGGCGCTCGTTCGCGGCCCGCATGCGGGTGCGCGACGAGGTCAACCTGCCCGGCAGCGGCCCCGTCGCGTTCACCAGCCTGGCCTTCGCCGACCAGCCCGGCCGGTCGGTGCTGGTGGTGCCGAAGGTCGTGATGGGCCGCCGCGACGGCGTCACCTGGGTGACCGAGCTGGGCGGCGACGACAGCTGGCCGCCAGTCGAGGTGCAGCCGGTGGGCGAACCCGGCCGGCTGCGCTACGCCGACGGCGAGCTGTCCGTGACCGCGTGGCGCAGGGCGGTGGCGAGCGCGGTACGCCAGATGCGGGCCGGCGAGCTGGCCAAGGTGGTGCTCGCGCACGACCTCGTCGCGGTCGCCGAGAACCCGGTGGACCCGCGGTATCTGTTGCGCGGGCTGGCCGGCAGCTACCCCAGCTGCTGGGTCTTCTCCGTCGACGGGCTGGTCGGCGCCACCCCCGAGCTGCTGGTGCGCAGGTTCGGCCAGCGGGTGGACACCAGGGTGCTGGCCGGCACCGCGTGGCCGCACGACGGGTTGTCCGCCGAGCAGGTGGCCGCCGAGCTGCTGGCGTCGGAGAAGAACCGCGAGGAGCACGCCTACGCCGTGCAGTCCATGGTCGAGGCGCTGCGCCCGTTCTGCTCGTCGCTGGAGGTGCCGGACGGGCCGTCGGTGCTGCGCCTGCACAACGTGCAGCACCTCGCCACCGAGATCCACGGCCGGCTGACGGGCGGCCAGTCGGTGCTGCGGCTGGCCTGGCTCGCGCACCCGACTGCGGCCGTCGGCGGCACGCCGGCGCCGGACGCCCGCCGGCTGATCGGCGAGCTGGAGCGGATGGACCGCGGCCGCTACGCCGGCCCGGTCGGCTGGGTGGACGCCGCCGGCAACGGCGAGCTGGGCATCGCGCTGCGCTGCGCCGAGGTGTCCGGCCGCACGGTGCGGCTGTTCGCCGGCTGCGGCATCGTCGCCGACTCCGACCCCGACAGCGAGGTGCGCGAGGCCGCCGCCAAGCTCGTACCCATCCGCGACGCGCTGGAAGGCGTGGTCAGCGCCGAATAGGCAGCGTTTGGCAGCGCCAGGTGTCGATCTGGCAGCGCGCGGTGCGCATCGTCGGCTGTGGCAGATGTTCAGCCCATACCGAGGTAAGGAGCGCTCGCCATGACGACGCTTTCGGCTTCCATGAGCACCACCACCGCCCGCGACGGCCTGCTTCGCCTGGCACTGCGCGCCGACGCCGTGCTGACCGCCGCGGCCGGCCTGCCCTTCGCGTTCGCGGCCGGACCACTCAGCTCGCTGCTCGGCCCGTCGAGCACGTTCCTGCGGCTGGTCGGCGTCGCGCTGATCGGCTACGGCGTGCTGGTCTGGCTGATCGCCGCGCCGGCCACGATCAGCCGCAAGGCCGCCTGGGGCGTGGTCGAGGCCAACACGCTGTGGACCGTGGTCAGCGTGGTCGCGCTGCTCGCCGGTTGGCTGCCGCTGACCACGGCGGGCGTG
>Ga0299913_10000936_pt1 | contig 20252 bp, 17 predicted proteins | sample RVTome_9_FD_201360 | JGI IMG/M metagenome (GOLD analysis project Ga0299913, IMG submission 201360) | Soil microbial communities from uranium-contaminated site in the Upper Colorado River Basin, Wyoming, United States - RVT155D38 (version 2) ... | reverse complement strand
TACCTCGATCTTGACGACCTTGCGAATCCACACGTAGCCGATCGTCTGCATGACGATGGCGCCGAGCAGCATCATCTTGCCCATGCGCTCCTCGAGCAGGAGGTTCATGTGCTCGGGATTGATGAATGACAGCGCGACCGCCAGCGCCGCCGGCAGCGCCAGCAGCACGTAGCCGGTGAGCCGGCCGTGGGCGGTGTATACCCGCACCTGCCGCAGGATCTTGAACCGCTCACGGACGACGTGCGCCAGGTTGTCGAGAATCTCTGCGAGGTTGCCGCCGGTCTCACGCTGGATGAGCACGGCCGTGACGAAGAAGTGCACGTCCATCAGCGGGACGCGGACGGCCAGGTTCATGAGGGCGTCCTTCAGCGGCATGCCGAAGTTCTGCTGGTCGAACGTCTTCTTGAACTCGGGGCCGATCGGATCGGGGGCCTCGTCGGCCACCATGCCCACCGCCGTCGTGAAGGCGTGCCCGGCGCGGATGGCGCGCGACAGCAGGTCGAGCGCCTCGGGGAACTGCTCTTCGAAGCGGTGCATCCGCTGCGTGCGCCGCCGCATCAGCATGAAATACGGCAGCGCCGCGCCGACCATGGCGCCGGGGATGGCGGCTGCCTCGAGCCGGAACAGCGACACCAGCCCGATGGCGCCGACGATGGAGGTGAGCACGCAGGCCAGCAGCAGCGTGCTCAGCCCGATCTTCATACCGGCCTGTGCGATCAGCGTTTCGGACCACGATCCGAAGGACGTCTGCACCATCGCCTTGTCCAGGCCCGGCACCAGCCCCCGGTTGTGCTGCTTCACGACGAGCGGCGCCGACGCCGTCGCCTCGGCGGCCCGATCCCACTCGTAGCTCGACACGTCGGCGATGCGCTGCTCGATCCGGCGCGCGGCCTGCCGCTGCGGCAGCCAGGCGACGAGCGCGTAGCCGCACAGCACGAGGGCCACGCCGAACACGAACATCAGGAATGCCGCGATCATCACCGCACCTCCGTCACGCCCTCGAACATGTCGGGGGGCAGGTGGATGCCGCTGGCGCGCAGCCGCTCCGCGCACTTCGGCCGGACGCCGGTCGCCCGGAACCGGCCCATGACCTTGCCGTCCTGCGTGACGCCCAGCTTCTCGAACACGAAGATCTCCTGCATCGTGATGATGTCCCCTTCCATGCCGGTGATCTCGGAGATGGCGGTCACCTTGCGCGTCCCGTCGCTCATGCGCGTCTGCTGCACGACGATCTGAATGGCCGCCGCGATCTGCTGCCGCATCGCCTTCTCGGGCAGCGAGACGTTCCCCATCGCGATCATCGTCTCGATACGGGAGAGCGCGTCGCGCGGCGTGTTCGCGTGCACGGTGGTCAGCGACCCGTCGTGTCCCGTGTTCATCGCCTGGAGCATGTCCAGCGCCTCCTCGCCGCGCACCTCGCCGACGACGATGCGATCGGGGCGCATGCGGAGGGCGTTGATGACGAGCTGCCGCTGGCGGATGGCGCCCTTGCCCTCGACGTTCGGCGGACGCGTCTCCAGCCGCACCACGTGCTCCTGCCTGAGCTGGAGCTCCGCCGCGTCCTCGATGGTCGCAATGCGCTCCTTCTCGGAGATGAAGCTCGACATGATGTTGAGGAGCGTCGTCTTGCCGGCGCCGGTGCCGCCGCTGATCAGGCAGTTGAGCTTCGCGCGGACGCAGTGCCCGAGGAAGTCGAGCATGGGACGCGTCAGCGCCCGGAACGAGATCAGGTCCTCGGCCTTCAGGCGCTCCGCCGGGAAGCGACGGATCGAGAGCAGCGGGCCGTCCACCGCCAGAGGCGGGATGATGGCGTTGACGCGCGAGCCGTCGGCGAGCCGCGCGTCGACCATCGGCGAGCTGTCGTCGACCCGGCGGCCGACGGCGCTGACGATGCGATCGATGACGCGCATCAGGTGCTTGTCGTCCTGGAAGGTCGCCGGAACGCGCTCAAGCACGCCCGCCTTCTCCACGTACACCTGTTTGAAGGTGTTCACGAGGATGTCGTTCACATGCGGGTCGCGCAGCAGCGGCTCGAGCGGCCCGAGCCCGAAGACCTCGTCGAGCACGTCGGCCAGGATCTGCTCGCGCTCCGCCAGGCTGAGCGGCACGCTCTCCTCGGAGAGCAGCTCGAAGAGCAGCGTCCGGATCTCTCCCTCGGCGCGAGCGCGGTCGACCGACGCGAGCGCCTCGAGGTTGAGGCGGTTCAGCAGCTTCTTGTGGACGTTCCCCTTCAGCTGCAGGTACTGCGCGCGGGGCGCGTCGCTCCGCGGCCGCGGCGGCGGCGTCGGCATCTTACCGGCGGCCGCTCCGTTCCCGCCGTTCAGCGGGTTCGTGCTCGAAATGCTCATGGGCCCCGTCCTAGCTCAGGAAGCTGAAGCTGAAGAGACCGCGGCGCTTCTCCGGCACCGCAACCGCGGCGGGCTCGCCCGCCTCGATCAGCTGCCGGGTGAAGCTGCCGAACTGCTCCGCGATCTCCGAGTTGTTCGTCAGCGCGAGCGGCACGCCCGAGTTGAGCGCCGTCGACACCGTCTTGTAGTCGCTCGTGAAGCTGTGGTGCACGGCGTAGCCGAGCGCCGTCTCGATCTGCTTCGGCGCAATCACGCCCTGGTCCGACGAGCGGTTGAGCAGAATGCGCACGCGCTCGCCGCCGACGCCGAGCTGCCGGATGCGATCGACGAGCCGCTGCGCGTTCCGTACCGACGGCACGTCGGGGGTGGCCACGACGAAGATGGTGTCCGCGGCATAGAGCGACGCGATCGAGCAGGCGTTGATCGCATTGCCGGCGTCCACGACGACGAAGTCGTGCGTGCGGCCGAGCACCCGGAACAGCTCCTCGACGGCGCCCGCGTCGGCGACGCCGGGGCGGTCGTGCTGCTCGGACCCGGCCAGAATCTCGAGCCCGGACTTGTGCTTGGCCACCAGCTCCCGGAGGAAGTCCTTGTCGAGCCGGTGCAGGTTCTCGATGGCGTCCAGAATCGTGTAGCGCGGACGCACGCCCAGGAACAGCGCGACCTCGCCGAAGCACGGCTTCAGGTCCGCGATGAGCGTCGTCCGCTTCGTGAGCCGCGCGAGCTCCACCGCGCAGTTCACCGCGACGGTCGTGGTCCCCGCGCCTCCCTTGGCGCCGAAGAAGATCAGCGTCGTCGTGGGCTGCTTCGCCGCGGCGCCGGACGACTCGCGGCGCGCGGCGGTCCGCCGGAGCGCCGCGTGGAAGTTCTCGTCCTGCACCGGCCAGGTGAAGAACTCGTTCGCGCCGGCGCGCATCGACTGCAGGATCACGTCCGGATCCGAGCTCTGCGCGACGGCGAAGATGGCCACCATGGGGTGGCTGGCGCGCAGCCGCTCGATCGCGGCCATGCCGCTCGCCGCGTCACCCCTGATGTCGACGACGACGACGTCCGGCTGCGTCTGCTCCGGCAGCGCGCGCCGATCCTCGATGAGGCCGATGGGAACCCCGCCCGATCGCAGGAGGGCGCCGACCTGCCGACGGAACTCCTCGTCCTGGGAGAAGACGAGGGCAACGAGCTGGGCCATGGTGTGCTACTCCACGAGACGGATGACGATCGGAAAGGCGGAGGCCGGCGCCGGCCCGGCGTTGCCCGAATAAAGGCCCGACACAGGCGTGATGTACCCGTAGACGTTGTTGCCGGCCCGCTCGTCGATGAAGAAGCCAATATAGTTGGCGACCTTTAGGTCGGCGTTTCGTCCCTCCTGCTTGCCCGTGTCGTAGTACACAGGGTCGTAGACAGGAATGATCGCCACCCGCGGACTCGGATTCATCGTGGTGATCACCTTCTTGTTGAAGGTGTCGTAGTACGCGTTCGGATCCTTGGCGATGAGGTTGTCGATGCCCTCCACGGTCTTGCCCACCATGTTGCCGGGTTCCATGAGGAGTCGATCGCCGTAGCCCATGATCGTGGTGTTGCAGTTCTCGATGTTCCATCCGTACTCGTCACTGCCCGTCACGTCGCCCATCGAGTACGAGTAATAGAAGCTCGGCATGATGTTATTGCCGGTCCCGGCTCGGATCATGAGCCGGCGGCCGCGGTCATCATGGCTGCTGTAACCCGTGTAGTCCGCCTCGGTAGCCGGGATGTACACGTCAGGGTTCGCGAGCGGCCTGCCTTGGTTGTCTACGACGTCGAACGTATCGTCCTCGTCCCAGGGCGGCGTCTGCATTTCGATCCATTTGTCGGGAATCGTGAACGGCTTTACGCACGTCATCGCGTTGGCCTGGGAGGCTTCGGCGGTCGCCATCGCCGAGATGTCCACGTCTAAGACGCCGAAGGCCTGTCCGATGAGCGTCGCCACCGGATTGCCGCGCGCCGTCGTGCGGAAGACGTTGACACTGACCCGCGGCTCGCCGTTCGGGCCCACCGGGAAGGTGACATCGGACGGATCGACGGAGACTTCCTTGTTGATCACGTCGTTGAGCTGCGCCGCGGTGATCGCGTTCTGGACGGCCGGACCCGACGCGCTCTGATTGGCGGGATCGTCGAAGGCGAGCGCAATCGCGCCGGCGAGCGCTCCAGCGTCGGCAGCGTTCTGCGCCTGGCTGCGCGCGGTCATGAACATGCCGACGTCGATCGCGATCGTGGTGGCCGCCATGAACGCCATGAAGCCGGCTCCCACGAACACGAGTGACATGCCGCGCTCGTCACGGTGCAGTCTGGTTCTGAACGCTTTCATGATGGTCTTCTCCTCTCAGGTCTTCCGGCACGGGCACCTGCGGCAGGTGAAGGCAGGGCTGAAGCCCTGCCCCACACTCTCTCCAGCTCAAGGCGCCCTGGACGGACGTGATGAGGGGAGCTACTTGTTCTCGTCCTGATTCCCGAGCGCAGCCTGATACTCGGCCTCCGCGGCCTTCAGGCGCCGCTCGGCGGCCGCGATCTCGGCTTCGCGCCTCCTGTCTTCCTCGGCCTGGCGCTTCGCTTCCTCAGCCTGGCGCTTCTCCGCCTCGGCCCGGCGCTTCGCGAGCTCCTTCTCGAGCTTCGCCTGCTCGCGCGCCATCTTCTCCTGCTGCTTGCGCGCCTCCTCGGCCGCCTTGCGATCGCGCTTGGCCTGCTCCCGCGCCGCCTTCTCCTCGGCCTTGCGGCGAGCGGCCTCTTCCTTCCGCGCGCGCTCGAGCGCCTTCTTCTGCTCCTTCGTCAGCGTCGCCGGCTGCGCCGCCTGGGGCGCCGGCTGCTCGGGCGCCGCCGCCCGCTCGGCTCGACCCGGCGCTGCGGCGGGCGTGCTCGCCGGCGCGGGTGCGGGGCGAGGGGCGGATTCCACCACGGCGCGATTGTCGTCACGTCGTCCGCGCGAGTCGTGAGTCGCGGGATAGCGCGGCGAGCCCACATACGGCTCCGGATTCGGCAGCGACTTGTCCGGCGCGCCGAGGTACGGTTCGACGAGCGACGGCAGGCCCTCGGAAGCGCCGGTCGAGTTGCGCCGCAGGATCTGCGGCGTGATCATCACGACGAGCTCCGTCTGGTTCTTCTGCGCCTGCTTGCTTCGGAACAGGAGCCCGATGATCGGGATGTCGCCGATGCCCGGAATCTTCGACATCTGCGTCGTCAGCGTGTTGTTCATCAGACCGGCGATCGCGAACGTCTGGCCGTCCTGGAGCTCGACCTCCGTCGACGTCCGGCGCGTCGACAGCGCGGGCACGCGGAAGCCCTCCACGACGACGGCGTTCGCGAAGTCGAGCGAGCTCACCTCGGGGGCGACCTTCAGCTTGATGAGGTCCTCCCCGACGATCGTCGGCGTGAAGTTCAGCTTCACGCCGAACTCCTTGAACGTAATGGCCACAGAGGTGCCGCCGCCGGTTCCCTGAACGACCGGATACGGGTATTCGCCGCCCGCCAGGAAGCTCGCCTCCTTGCCGTTCTCGGCGATCAGGTTCGGCTCGGCGAGGCTCTGGAAGAGACCCTTGTTCTGCAGCGCGCGGATGACGCCGGCGATCTGGTTCTTCGTGTCGAAGAGGAACAGGTTCAGGAAGTCGCTGAAGACGAACTTGCCGTCGTTGTCCCACTCTGGCGCCGGCACTCCGGGCGGCGCCGTGCGTCCGAACCAGCGGCCGTCCTTGAACCCGTTGGCGGCGAACGAGGCGCCGAGCTCGCTCATCGCGCTACGGCTCACTTCCGCGAACCGCACGCGGAGCAGCACCTGCTGCGTCGCGAGCCCTTCCTCCTGCTTCAGCAGGTTCACGACGTCCTCGGCCTTCTTCACGTAGCCGGCCGCCACTTCCGCCGCCTTGTCGACGACGTACTTGCTCGAGACCGTTCCGGCGATGACGATATGCTCGCCGTTATCGGTGACGCTGATCGGCTCTCCCGGGAAGAGCTGCTTGACCTGGTGCACGAGCTGGCTCAGGTCGCGCTGCACCACCACCTCGTACCGGCGGATGCCGCCCGATCGGTCCCACACGAACATCGTGATCGTGCCCGGCGCCTTGCCGTGCACGAGCAGCTGCTGGTGCGAGGTGACCATCGCGTCGGCCACGTCGGGACTGGTGAGCGAGACGCGGGTGATCGGCTGTCCGATGTTCAGCACCGTCGAGCGGCCGACGAGCAGCTGGATCTCGGAAGGACGCGCCTCCACGGTGCTGGCCGCGGACGACGAGACCGCCGCGGCTTCGCTGCGGGCCTGCGTGCCCTGGAGCACCTGGGCGTGTGCATACGGCGCCGTGAGCATCACGGCCAGGACGAGTGCGGTGGCGCGCGCAGGGCTCAGCGGCCGGGGGGCGCCAGACGCAGCATGTGACTTCATCGCGATCCTCCTCGGGATCAGAGGGTGACGGGCGCTCTCCTCAGGGCGTCCCGCCACGGGTTCAGCACGGACACACCTTCGATTCAGCGCACCGGCTCGTGCGCCCGCTTGTCACCGCGAATGATTTCGACCGTCGGGGGCGGCTCGTACGCCGGCGCGGCCGCGACGACCGCCGTCGGGCGCGCCTGCGCGCGCGGAGCCGTGGTCTTGGGCTGGACCTTGTTGAAGGCCAGCAGGGTCGACGGCCGGACGCCCGGGGTGGCCGGCGCCGTCTTGTCGAGCGGGTTGCGGAGCGCGAGCTGGATCTTGCCCTCGGTCGCGGCGAGCGTCAGGCGCTCGGCCTCCTCGGGCGTCACGAGCAGCGTGACGACGCTCACGGGCACCGGCTTGCCCCCCTCGACGTCCCGCTCCATTTTCGTGCCCGCGGCGAGCACCTGCATGTTCGTCAGCACGACCTTCGACGTCGGATCCTTCTGGCCCGACGCCTCGGCGGTGGCGACCACGTCGACGCGCGTGCCCGGCAGGACGTAGCCGGCGACCCCGATGACCTCGTTCACGCGCACCGACACGGCACGCATCCCCTCGGGAATCACGCTCGGCAGCCCGGAGCCCGCCTCCTTCGACGCGAGCTTCATCGGCAGGAACGGCTCGTTCTGAATGACGGGCATGATCAGCCCGCGGCCGATCAGCTCGTCCGGCTGCTGGTACGCGCCCTGCGGCAGCGACTGCGCCGGCCACTCGATCACCCGGAGATCGTCGGCGCGGAGCTCGGCTCCGAGGTCCAGATCCGTGGCGGCCACCACCACCGGCTTGGTCGGCAGCGACACCGTCTTCACGGGAACGTTCTGCATGTAGCGGTAGGTGCCGAAGGCGAGGCCGCCGCCCGCCGCGAGCGCGACGAGCAGGACGAGGGTCACACGCATGCGAGCCATGACTTGTCTTCTCCTGGCTGCCCGGCCGGAGTTTTGTTACCGGCCGCGGGGCCAAACTATCGGGGGCGGCTTCGAGCCGGACCCCGGTCGCCTAGATGGCGTTCTCGTTTCGCATCACCGCCTCGGCGCGCATCGTCAGATCGCCGCCCAGGCCGGAGCCGGGGACGACGAGCTGCACGACCGGACCGAGGACGATGAACGAGAACGGGTAATCAATCGTCACGCGCGAGGCCGAGACGTTGCTGCCGTTCACTTCGAAGCTGTCGTTGCGATTCACCGTGATCGCCGCCGCCTCCGCCTTGTCGAGCAGGCCGGACTTCATGTAGGCGAGTGCGCGGGCTTCGGCCTTGCCTTCCGTCGGGTCGGGGAGCACCGCCATCCGCGCGCCCTCCCGGGCGGCGTTCGTCAGCACCTGCCAGGTCTGGTAGGCGCGGCCGAACTCGAAGATGCCGATGGCGACCAGCAGCAGCAGCGGGATCGTGAACGCGGCCTCGAGCAGCGCCGCTCCCCTCTCCTGGTGCCGCCGTCGCGCGGGTGTTCCGCAGGTTTCCATCGTCAGCTCCTTGGCCGCCTGCCCCGCCGAAGCCCGGAAGGGCGAAGGCGGGTCACCACCACAGCGCCGCCGTGATTGCACCCACCGCCACCGCGGGGCCGTAGGCGAACCGCGTCGTCGGCGCATCCGCATCGATCTCCACCTTCGTTGCCACCGGCGCCGCCGCGAGCTTCGCGGCGCGGGCCATCGTGATACCCAGCCGCCGCCGCCGAACCGCGTGCCCGACCGCGAGAGCGCCTCCGGCCACCGCAGTCACGAGAAAAGCCCAAACGGTGGCCGCCGGTCCGAGCAGCGTGCCGAGCGCCGCCATCAGCTTCACGTCGCCGGCGCCCGTGCCGCCCAGCACGTAGCCCGGCGTCATCAGCGCCAGTCCCAGCGCCCCGCCAGCCACAGCCGCGGCCAGCGGATTCGTGCCCCCCAGCGCCGCCAGCAGCAGCCCGAATGCCGCGGTCGATGCCGTCAGCACGTTCGGGATGCGGCCAGTCCTGACGTCGATGAGAGCGGCCGCCGCCGCCACCAGGGCGACGACGGCAGCGCCGATCGCGTCAGATGTTGCCGGTTGCGGCACTGATCGCTTCCCAGAACACGTCGTTGATCGTGTTTCCCACGCTGGCGACCGCACCGATCGCGGTCAGCGCGATCAGCGCGATCAGCAGCGCATACTCCAGCAGGTCCTGTCCCTCGTCCCGCCGAAGCCGCCGCCATGCGCCCTTCAGTAGCGTTCTCATCGCCGTCTCCTGGGCCTCGCGGCTCATTCGAAACGTCCCGACGCCGCCGCGCGGCCACCGGGAGAGACGGCCCCGCGGGGAGCGACGCGGGGCCACATGGGTCGAGCGTCCGCAGGCGACTACGAGGCCGCCGCCGCTGAGTCGAGCTGATCCGCCACGGACGAGAAGATGTCGTTCACCGACACGCCGGCCGCGGTCACCGCGCCCACCGCCACCAGGGCGATCAGGGCGACGAGCAGCGCGTACTCGAGCAGGTCCTGGCCCTCGTCCTCACGCACGAACGACTTCACGTACTCGATAAACAGCTTCATGACATCCTCCGGTTGTGGCATCGCGCTGCGATGCGTTGAGTGCGGCGCGATTGCCGCGTGGGTCCGATGTGCGCGGATCGAAACCGTCTAGCGAGCCGCGCGACGGACCCTCGCATCGCAACGGGTATGCCACTGGTTACCTGCACGTGGCGGCGACGTGTGGTAAGTGTCTGGAGGTTCGGCGAGTTAGGTGCGATTCGGCGGCGCAACGCACGCGCCGGGACGGCGCGATTGCGCGCCGATTCGCGCAGCAGTTTTGTAAGCAAAGCGCGCGATTCGTGATGGCCGCCGCGGCGTCGCGCGCGACCGGAGGGAAAGCGCCGGCGCAGGAACGCGCAGACGAGTGCAGTCGCGGCCAGCGCGCGGACGCCGCCATGCGCCGATAACGGGCACGTGGCTTGCCAGAGGAGGGAACGGAGTCCAGCTATATGGGAAGCACTGCACGACGGACCCGCGCGCGCGACGTGATCGGATCGCTGGTCGGATTCCTCGCCGTGTTCGGCACGCTGGTCCTCGTGGACGAGCGCGTCTGGTACCACATGCGCTCCCTGGTGTCGTCCGGCGCGCCCACCGAGGTCAAGGACGTGGGTAAACAGCTCGAGGCGCTCGGCGATGCGTTCCTGATCGCGATTCGCGACCAGAGCATCGACCACGCGCCGCTGCTGCTGTTCTCGGCCGTCGCCATCGTGCTGGTCGTGTTCATGGTGAGGAGCTGACGTGCCGCTGGTGCTCGCGCTCGAGCCTGATCCCCGCCAGGCCGCAGCGTTGAAGCCAATCCTGGAGCGGCGCGTCGGGGCGGAGCTCGTCATGGCGGATTCGAAGGACTCCGCCATCGCGGTGCTCGCCGATCGTGTTCCCGACCTGATTCTGGTGACGGCACTGCTCTCGCCGCGCGACGAAGCGGAGCTGAACGACCACCTGCGGACGCTCGAAGGGGCGGAGCACGTCCAGACGCTCACCATCCCGATGCTCGGGACGGCCGCGAAGAAGCCGGCCCGCAGGAAGCGCGGCCTGCTGGGCGCGCTTCGATCGAGCGGGCCCGACAAGGGGGTCTCCGACGGGTGCGATCCCGCGGAGTTCGCCGACCAGATCCGCGCCTACATCGAGCGCGCCCAGGAGCTGAAGGCGGAAGCCGCGGCCGCCGCGCATCGCGCGTCGCTCCCGCGCCGGCCTGCCAAGGCGCCCGAGCCCGCGGCCGGCTCCGCCGCGCCGGCCGATGCCACGAGATCCCCCGACAGCGGGGCCTCCAGCTCCTACTGGTCCTGGGACGCCCCGTCTGCCCCTGCGACAGCCGCGTTCCAACCGGCGGTGTCCGCCGACGCGCTCGCCGAGTTCGAAGGCGCCGGCGGCAGCGCACAGCCGTGGGACGATCCCGACACGCTTCCCCTGAAACTGGACCAGCACGAGTCGGGGGTCGTCGACGCGGCGGACGTGCTGCTGCAGCAGCCCGGCGCCGAGGAGGCTCCCTCGCCCTCCGAGGCGCTCGTCAGGCTCGATGCCGTGCACGAACAGGATGCGGCCGAGGGCGACGGCGGACACGAGCTCACGATCGACGAACAGACCACGCGGCCGGGCGAGGCCGTGGCGGAGCCCGATGACGCCTCGCGCTGGCTGCTCCGGGCCGACATTGCGGTCGCCCATCCGGAGATCGCGCCGGTCGAGCGCATTCCCGCGATCGCCGGACCAGCGGCCGCGGCCGTCGAGCGGTACGACGCATTCGAGCCGGCCGGCGACGAGAGCAATCGCGAGGCGCAGGAGCGGCTGCAGCGGGAGACGGAGGAGCGCGAACGTCTCGAAGCCGAGGCCGCCGGACGCGAACGCGCCGCGCGCGAGGAGGCGGAGCGCGCGCGGGTCGAGGCGGCCGAGCGCGAACAGCTCGCCCGCGAGGCCGAGGAGCGCGAGCAGGCGGCCCTCGAACAGGTGGCGCGCGAGCAGGCGGAGCGCGAGCGCATCGCCCGTGAAACCGAGGAACAGGAGCGCGTCGCGCGCGAGGACGCCGAGCAGGCCCGCGCCGAGGCGGCCGAACGGGAGCGCCAGGCGCGCAGCAAGAAGGAGCGGGAGCGGCTGGCGCGCCAGGCGGAAGAGCGCGAGCGCCTGGAGCAGGAGCGCGCCGAGCGCGAGGCGCAAGAACGCGAGCGCCTCGCCCGCGACGTCGAGCGCCGCGAGCGGATCGCGCGGCTCGTCGCCGAGCGCGAACGCGCCGAACGCGATCGGCTGGCGCGCGAGGCCGAGGAGCGCCTCCGGCTGGCGCAGGAGGCCGAGGAGCGCGAGCGGCTGGCGCGCGAAGAAGTGGCGCGCGAGCGCGCCGAGCTGGAGCGCCTCGCCCGCGAGGCCGCCGAGCGCGAGCGGCTCGCCCGCGAGGAGGCGGCGCGCGAGCGCGCGGAGCACGAGCGCCTCGCGAAGGAGGCCGAGCAGCGCGAGCGCCTCGCCCGGGAAGAGGCGGCACGGGAGCGCGCGGAGCGCGAGCGGCTCGCGAAGGAAGCCGAGGGGCGGGAGCGCCTGGCCCGCGAAGAGGCGGCCCGGGAGCGCGCGGAACGCGAGCGGCTCGCGAAGGAAGCCGAGGAGCGGGAGCGTCTGGCCCGCGAAGAGGCCGCGCGCGAGCGCGCGGAGCGGGAGCGCCTCGCCCGCGACGCCGAGGAACGCGAGCGCCTGGCGCGCGAGGAGGCGGCCCGGGAGCGCGCGGAACGCGAGCGGCTCGCCAAGGAGGCCGAGGAGCGGGAGCGCCTGGCCCGCGAGGAAGCCGCCCGCGAGCGCGCGGAACGCGAACGGCTCGCGCGCGAGGTCGAGGAACGCGAGCGGCTCGTGCGGCTCGAGGCCGAAGAACGCGAGCGTCTCGCGCAGGAACAGGCGCTGCAGGAGAAGTACGAGCGGGAGCGCCTGGCCCGGGAAGCCGAGGAACGGGAGCGCGCGGCGCGCGCGGAGGCGGCCCGGGAGCGCGTGGAACGCGAGCGCCTGGCGCGCGAAGCGGAGGAGCTGGCCCGCACCACCCGCGAGCAGGCGGACCGCGATCTCGCGCAGCTCGACCAGGCGACCCACGTGCTGACGACCCGCGTCGCCCAGGAGCGGGCGGCACGGGAAGCGGCGGAGCGGGAACGCCAGCAGCAGATCGAGGAGCACGCACGCCGCGAGGCCGCCGCCGAGGAGGATCGCGAGCGGCTGCTGCGGGAGCTGGCCGCGCAGCGCGAGGCGCTGGCCGAGGCGATTCGCACCGCGGAGCTGCTGAAGGTCGCGACCACGCAGGCGCAACAGCAGGCGGCGGAGTCGGCGGAGGGGAAGCGCCCGCGGCTGAAGCGTCCGCGCCCCGTCAAGCTCCCACGGAAGGGCGCCAAGGGGAAGACGCCGGCCGCCGGCCAGCAGGACGAGTGGGGCCTCTACGATCCGGCGGCGTGCGGGTTCGAAGCGCTCTACGCGAAGCTCCAGGAGCAGGAACGCGGGACGGAGACGCCGCCCGACGAGCCCACGGCCTCGGACCTGCTCATGAAGGCAGGCCGCAACGGCACGAAGACGAACGGCACGCCGGCCGCCGCCCGCCGGCGAGCGCCCGCGCCGCTCGCAATCTGGGCGCGGCAGGAGACCTCATCGCCCGCGCCGGCGCCTCCCCTGGAGGCGAACGGCGTCAACGGCACGGGCGTACAGGCGCCGCGCGAGGTGCACGCGATCCTGAAGGCGCTCAAGCTGCCGCCGCACGTGGCGGAGATCAGCTACGCCGATGGCTGCCGCATCCGGCGCGTCCGTATCCGCGCGCGCCAGCGCGGGAAGCGCGGCAAGGGCACCGTCGCCGGGCCGCTGATCGTGCTCTCACGCCGGAAGCTCGCCGAGCTGAGAGGCGCCCTGGGCCCTTCATAATCCTCGTAGGGGCGACCGGCCGGTCGCCCCCTTCCAGGCCGGTGGCCCCCTTCCAGGCCGGTCGGCCCTGCCCCAGCTCCGTCAACATCCGGCGAAGACCGGCAGGGGGACCACGAGTACGGCGAACCGCTATACTCCCCCCATGCGTCCCGCTGTCTCCGCCCTGCTGGCAGTCTGCTGCGGCGTGTGCGTGATCGCGGCGCCGCCTGGTGCCCGGGACGCCGCGGCTCCCGAGCCCCTCGCGCCGTATACCGATACGCTCCCGGATACGAAGATCACATTCGACATGGTGCCGATTCCGGCGGGCACCTTCCGGATGGGGAGTCCGCCAGGCGAGCCGGGACGCGACGAGGACGAGGGGCCGCAGCACGAGGTCACGCTGCCGGCGTTCTATATGGGGCGGCTCGAGGTCACGTGGGACGAATACGATCAGTTCGCCCAGCGTCTCGACATCCGCCGGCTGCGCAGGCTCGGGCGCGAAGTGCCCCGCGCGGGCGCCACGGCCGTGTCGCGTCCCACGCCGCCCTACGCCGACGAGTCGTGGGGATGGGGCAAGGAGAAGCAGCCGGTCGTCGGCATCACGCACCACGCGGCGACGAAGTACTGCGAATGGCTCTCCGCGGCCACCGGCAAGCGGTACCGCCTGCCGACCGAGGCCGAATGGGAGTACGCGGCGCGCGCCGGCAGCACGACCGCCTACGGCTTCGGCGACGATCCCGCGCAGCTGCCGGAGTTCGCGTGGTACCGCGCCAACGCCGGCGAGCAGCCGCACCCCGGCGGCCAGAAGAAGCCGAATGCCTGGGGCCTGCACGACATGCACGGAAACGTGGCGGAATGGACCGCCGATCTGTATCGTCCCGACGCGTATGCCGGCCGCTCGTCTCCGATGACGGCGCCCTTCGTGGATCCGGACGGCGAACGCTATCCGCACGTCGTCCGCGGCGGATCGTGGGACGATGACCCGGCGGAGCTGAGGAGCGCGGCGCGCAGGGCGTCGAGCGAAGCCTGGAGCCGTCAGGATCCGCAAAACCCGAAAAGCCCCTGGTGGCACACCGATGCCACCTTCGTCGGGTTTCGCGTGGTGAGAGAAGTTCGGTAAGGGCGAGGCATGCCTCGCCCGTGCCACAGGAGATCCCCATGAGCAGCGAATCGAACCCGTCCATCGGATCGTCCCGGCGCGACTTCATCCGCACGAGCACCGCCGCCGTCGTGGGCGGCACGCTGGCATCCACGATCGGCGTTCCCGGCGCGTGGGCGGCGGGCAGCGACGAGATCAGGGTCGGCGTCATCGGCTGCGGCGGGCGCGGCACGGGCGCCATCGACAACGTCCTCGATGCGGCGGAAGGCGTGCGCATCGTCGCGGTGGGGGATCTGTTTCCCGATCGCATCGCGTCATGCCTCGAGCGCGTCCAGCGCCACGGCGAGCGCGCGGCGGTGCCGCCGGACCGCCAGTTCTCGGGGTGGAACGCGTACGAGCAGGTGATTGCGACCGACGCGAACTACATCATCCTGGCGTCGCCTCCCGGGTTCCGTCCCGCGCACCTGAAGGCGGCGGTCGCGGCGGGCAAGCACATCTTCACGGAGAAACCCGTCGCGGTCGACGCCGCCGGCTACCGTGTCGTCATCGAGGCGTACGAGGCGTCGCTGCAGAAGGGGCTGGCGATCGCGGCGGGCACGCAGCGCCGGCACCACGCCGCCTACCTCGAGGCGATGCGGCGCGTGAAGGACGGCGCCATCGGCGAGATCGTCGCCGCCCGCGCGTACTGGAACCAGGGCGGGCTCTGGGTGAAGCCGCGGCAGCCCGAGTGGACGGACATGGAGTACCAGCTCCGCAACTGGCTGTACTACACGTGGCTCTCGGGCGACCACATCGTCGAGCAGCACGTGCACAACCTGGACGTCGTGAACTGGGCGATGGGCGCGATTCCGGTCAGGGTCGTCGGCGTCGGGGGACGTCAGGCGCGCACCGAGCCGGAGTACGGACACATCTACGATCACTTCGGGCTCGATTACGAGTTCTCGAACGGCGTGCACATGATGAGCATGTGCCGGCAGCAGGCGGGCACGCCGGGACAGGTCGCCGAGGCGCTCGTCGGAACGCAGGGCTCGCTCTACACGCAGGACGGGCGGATGTACGAGATTACGGGTCCGCACGCTTGGCGGTGGGATGGCGAGTACACCAGCCCCTACGTGCAGGAGCACATCAACCTCATCGCGAGCATCCGCGCCGGCAGACCCATCAACGAGCTGAAGCAGGTGGCGGACAGCACGTTTACGGCCATCGCCGGACGGCATGCCGCGTACACGGGCAAGGTGATCGGGTTCGACGAGCTGATGACGAGCGACGAGAGTCTCGTGCCGGCGCAGCTGACCTTCGGTCCCATGCCGACGCCGGCCGTCCCGGTGCCGGGGCTCGAAGACGTGACGTCGATGTGAGCCGATGAACGTCACGGCGCGCTCGGCGAGCGCGCCCTACCATCGTGGGGGGCGTCTCACACGGTAGGGCGGCTTCGCCGAAGCCGCCGGGCGACTTCGCCCTCGAAATGCGCGGCTCACTCTTCGTCGCGGCCGCCTTTGCCCTGCTCGCCGCGCCCACCTCGTCCCCGCTGCACCGCTACGAGTTCGAGCAGCCCCACATGGGGACGCTCTTCCGTCTCGTTCTCTATGCGGCGGACGATGGGGCCGCGCGGCGGGCGAGCGGCGCGGCGTTCGAGCGCATCGCCGAACTGGACGCGAGGCTCAGCGACTACAGGCCGGACAGCGAGCTGAACCGCGTCGTGCGCGAGGCGCCATACCGGCCAGTTGCAGTCGGCCCGGATCTCTTCGAAGTCCTCGATCTGTCGAAGGCCTTCTCGATTCGCACCGGTGGCGCCTTCGACGTCACGGCCGGCGCGGTGACGCACCTCTGGCGCCGCGCGCGGCGTCTGAGCGAGCTGCCGGACGGGGACGAGCTCGCCGCGGCGGCGGCGCTTTCGGGGTACGGCCTGATGCACCTGGATCCCGCCGCGCGAACCGTTCGACTGGAACGCGCGGGCATGCGGCTCGACCTCGGCGGCATCGGCAAGGGCTACGCCGCGGATCGCGCGCTCGAGGCGCTGCGGTCGGCGGGCGTGAGCCGAGCGCTGATCGCGGCAGGCGGCGACATCGCGGCGGGCGATCCCCCGCCGGACGCCGAGGGGTGGGACGTCGCGATTGCGGGACGGCTCGATCACCCGCCCCTGCGGCTGTCGCAGGCGGCAGTCTCCACGTCAGGCGATCTCGAGCAGTGGCTGGAGGCCGGCGGCGTCCGCTACTCGCACATCGTGGACCCCAGAACGGGACGGGCGCTCACCCGGCGCCGCCTGGTCTCGGCGCTGGCACGGGACGCGACGACTTCGGATATGCTGGCGACGGCTGCCAGCGTGCTGCAGGACGAGGAGGCGCTTCGCCTCGCGGAGGGGACGCCCGGCGCGGCACTCCTGATGGGGACGATTGGCGCTGATGGCGGCGTGAACTGGGTGAGGTCCGGTCGCTGGCCGCGGTAATCGCGCCCGGCGCTTGGTGCGTACTTTGATCCTTGTCCACTTAACACTTGTCCGGTTCTTCATCACCAACTTCCACTTCTTCCACTTCTCCACTTTTCCACTTCTTCCACTTTCACTCTCTGGCCCATGCCTCCCTCCATCCGCCTGAAGCTCTCCGTGATGATGTTCCTCCAGTACTTCATCTGGGGGGCGTGGTACGTCGCCATGGGCGCGTACCTGAACGAGACGCTGCAGTTCAACGGCCAGCAGGTGGGCCTGGCGTACGGCTCCACGGCGCTCGCGGCGATGATCTCGCCGTTCTTCGTCGGGATGGTCGCCGACCGCTTCTTCGCCACGGAGCGGATCCTCGCCGCGCTGCACGTCGTGGGGGCGCTGCTCCTGCTGTGGGTGGCGACGCTCGATTCATTCGCCACGTTTTATCCGGTGCTGATCGGCTACACGCTCTTCTACATGCCGACGCTGGCGCTCACGAACTCGCTCTCGTTCCACCAGATGAGCGATCCCGGCAAGGAGTTCCCGGGGGTGCGCGTGCTGGGCACGATCGGCTGGATCGTCGCCGGCTACGCGATCGATCTCCTCGGCTTCGGCCGGAGCGCCGGGATGTTCCAGGCGGCGGCCGCCGCCTCGCTGGCGCTCGGGCTGTTCAGCCTGGCGCTGCCGCATACGCCCCCGGCGAAGCTGGGCCACGCGATCACGGCGCGCGACGTGCTCGGCCTCGACGCGCTGAAGCTGATGAAGGAGCGATCCTTCGCGATCTTCGTGATCGGGTCGTTCCTGATCTGCATCCCGCTGCAGTTCTACTATGCGTTCGCCAACGCCTTCCTGAGCGAAATCGGCGTCGCCAACCCGACCAGCAAGATGACCCTCGGCCAGTGGTCGGAAATTTTCTTCATGCTGGTCATGCCCTGGTTCTTCGTCCGCCTCGGCGTGAAGTGGATGCTGATTGTGGGCATGCTGGCCTGGACCGCCCGGTACCTGCTGTTCGCGTACGGGGACCCGGGATCGCTGATGTGGATGCTCTACGGCGGCATCCTCCTGCACGGCATCTGCTACGACTTCTTCTTCGTCACCGGCCAGATCTACACCGACAAGCGGGCGCCGGTGCAGATCCGGGCCGCGGCGCAGGGCTTCATCGCGTTCGTGACCCTGGGCGTCGGCATGTTCATCGGCTCGTACCTGTCGGGATGGGTCGTCGATCAGTTCGTCACCGGCGCCACGCACGACTGGCGCAGCATCTGGCTCGTGCCCGCCGCCTTCGCGGCCGTGGTGATGGTGGTGTTCGCGGTGCTGTTCAGATACCGCGAGCACGAGGCCGTGGAGAGGGTGTCGGTTGGCTGACGTTCCGGGTTCCGCGTTCCGGGTTCCAGGTGCGTGGTTCCGGGTTCCCCGAACGTGGAACGCGGAACGTGGAACGCGGAACGCGGATCGTTGAACACGGCACCTGGAACCTGGCACCTGGAACCTGGAACCTGGAACCTGCCCCCGAGAGGAACCCATGAACCGTCGCGATTTCCTGAATGCGTCCCTCGCCGCGGGCGGCGGGGTCTTGTACTCATCGGCGGCCGGCGCCGACGGCCAGTCCGCCGGGCAGGCCGGAGCCGGCGCCCGCGAACACTACGAGCTGCGGCGCTACTGGCTGCGGACCGGCCCGATGGTCGGCCGGATGCACGAGTACCTCGAGCAGGTCTCGATTCCCGCGCTGAACCGCGCCGGCGTGAAGCCGGTGGGGGCGTTCACGCCGCAGTTCGGCCCCGAGAGCCCGAGCGTCTTCCTGCTCCTTACCTACTCTTCGCTCGCCGACTTCGCGGCGCTCGAGTCGAAGCTCGCGGCCGACGCGACGTACCAGAAGGACGCCGCCTCTCACCGCGACCTGCCGGCGACGGATCCGGCGTACATCCGGATCGACAGTCAGCTCATGGCGGCATTCGACGGGATGCCGCACCTCGAGGTGCCCGCCGGCGCGGCGGAACGCAAGCCGCGCATCTTCGAGCTGCGCACGTACGAGAGCCACAGCAAGAAGGCGAGCAAGAAGAAGCTCGAGATGTTCGGCAAGGGGGGAGAGCTGGCGATCTTCCGCCGCACGGGGCTCACGCCGGTCTTCTTCGGCGACAACCTGATCGGCACGCGCCTGCCGAGCTTCACCTACCTGCTCGTCTACGACGACATGGCCGCGCGCGAGGCCGGATGGGCGAAGTTCATCGGGGATCCGGAGTGGGAGAAGCTCCGGACGACGCCGGGCTACGAGGACGTGAAGATCGTGTCGAACATCAACGCGCTGGTCCTGCGTCCCACGCGGTATTCGCAGGTGTAGCTGTCGCTGAATGGGGGAACGGGGTCAGATGGGGGTCTGACCCCGTCGGGAATCCATCATGGGGTCTGACCCCCGTCTGACCCCTTCAGCCCATCTGACTCCTTCAGCCCCCGGGCCAGTTCCACATAGCCATCCACCGCATCGTGCAGGTCGGCAATCGCGACGTGCTCGTGGTCCGTGTGCGCGACGAGGATCGAGCCAGGCCCGTAGAGCAGCGGCGCACCCCAGCCGCTCAACAGCGGAATGTCGGTCGTGAACGGAAACACGGCCGTCTCGAAACCGTCCACCGTCGTCAGCCGGACTGCCGGCACTTCGAGCACCACCGACCACTCCACCAGATCGCGCAGCGCATCCAGTGCCGGCGTGAGATCCGAGGCGGGCCCGACGGTCCTGAACATGACCTCGGCCTCGGCGTCGGGAGGAATGACGTTGGGCGCGATGCCGCCGTTGATCAGTCCAATCGTGTAGTGCGTGGTGCCCAGCAGCGGATCGGCCGGAAGCGGCAGCGTACGCAGCCGGACCAGCGCATCGATCAGCTTCTCGATGGCTGACTCCCCCGCCTCCGGATACGAGGAGTGTGCGGCGCGCCCGGCGGCGGCCAGGCGGACGCGCAGGACGCCCCGTGTCGCCGCGCCGAGGCGGCCGTCGGTCGGCTCGCCGTTGATCAGAAACCGCGACCCGGCGGCAAGACCGTTGGCGGCGCGCGCGCCGTCGCTGCCGCGCTCCTCGCCGACGACGAACAGCAGGGCGATGTCGCGGACGCCCTCCGATCGCAGCCGCTCCGCGGCGGTAATCTGCGACGCGAGGATGCCCTTCGCGTCGCACGCCCCGCGGCCGTACAGCAGCGGCCCCTCCTCGCGGCTCGGAAAGAACGGCGGCACACAGTCGAAGTGCGTGGAGAACACGACGGACGGCGGATCCAGCGTCGCGAACACGTTCGCCCGGCCGTCTGAGACCGGCTGCTCCTCGACGCGGTAGCCGCGCGCGCGAAGATACGCGGCCAGCCAACGGCCGCAATCTGCCTCGCGGCCGCTGGTCGAATCGATGTCGATGAGGGTGCGTGCGAGAGGAACGAGCTCGAGCGGTGTCATCGAGGAGCACCAGGGGCCGCACTCGAGACGGCGCGCGCCTTCACCGAATCCACTGCTCGAGCTCCGTGCGCGTGTCGGTACGGGCGTCCCGGTACTTCACGATCACCGGCGTCGCGAGCGAGAGCCCCCACTTCGCGCCTTCGCCGACGGTCACGGCGCGGGCGCCGGGAACGACGACGGCCCCCTCGGGCACGACGAGGGGATGC
>Ga0299913_10000935_pt1 | contig 20262 bp, 19 predicted proteins | sample RVTome_9_FD_201360 | JGI IMG/M metagenome (GOLD analysis project Ga0299913, IMG submission 201360) | Soil microbial communities from uranium-contaminated site in the Upper Colorado River Basin, Wyoming, United States - RVT155D38 (version 2) ... | reverse complement strand
GGCACTGAGTCTAGACGCGGCCGAAGCAGGACGGCGTCCGAACGCCACCTCGCGCCAGCAGTCTGCCCGCAACGCTCCTCGCGCGCGACGCTCCGCGGAAGCGCCAGTCGGCCTCTCGCGGGTGTGCCGAAGGTTGTGAGCTCAGGCCGCGCCGACGCTGACGTCGGGGACCCGATCGACGAGCCGGCCGAGCTCGGCCTGCTGGCCGGGAGAGAGCTCGAGCAGCGGCGCTCGCACCGGCCCGGTCGAGATGCCGGCGTGGCGGCAGGCGGCCTTCACCCCGGCGGCATAGTCGACCGATTCCAGGAAGGCGCAGACCGGCCAGATTCGCGCCCACAGCGCGCGGGCCGTGTCCAGGTCGTTCTCCTCGATGAGCAGCCGGTGGAGCTCGACGCATGGTCCCGGGATGAACGATGCCGCCCCCCACACCACGCCGCGCACGCCGGCGGCCAGGGCGGAGAAGGTCAGCGTGTCGTAGCCGTTCAGCAGCGTCGGAAGGTCTTCGCCGGAGTGGAAGAACGCGGTCGCGGCGGTCGCGTCCCCGCCGGTGTCCTTGAAGCTCGTCACCCGCGCGACCCGCTTGAGCTCGACGGTGAGCTCGGGCACCGGGATCTCGATGCCGATCGCCGTCACCCAGACATCGGCGCGCTGAAGGCGGGCGCCCATGCTCGGATCAGGCGGCCCGATCCGAGGCCGGTGTGGGTGCTCGATGAGTCGGCGGCGCATCGTCATTCCATCGTCCGACTGGTTTCGGGTCGGCGCAAGGGGTCGCGAGGTCGGTCTGAGCCCTCACAGCTCGGGCTACGCGACAGACCGGTGTCGCGATCAGCAGAGAGGCTCGCCCACATGACGGCCCTCGCAAGTGGCGGGCAATCGATGCGTCCTACGTTGGTGAGCGTGACTCGAAAAAGCCTTCGCGGTTTGGAGCGGCCGGCCGGCCCGAGCAGCGGGCCGGCCGCTCCACCGAACCCTCCCTCCAGGGAAGGAACGGCGAGCCTCGTGAGGCTCGGCGCGGTCGCTCCCGGGGGAAGGAGCGGACAAGCGCCTGCTCATATTACTGGCGAGGCAAAGCCGCCGTCGGCCCTGTCACGGCAAGCCGTGACAGGAGCCCCCGGTCGCGAGCAAGAAGGTCGGCGAAGAGGCGCACCAGCTCCGGGTCGAAGTCTCGCCCAGCACCGCGCAAGAGCTCATCCATCGCCCACTCTACGGACTCGGCCTGCTTGTAGGGTCGGTCATGAGTGATGGCGTCGAAGGCATCGGCGATGCGCACGATGCGGGCATCGAGCGGGATCCGCTCGCCGGCCAGGCCATCGGGATAGCCCGAGCCGTCGAAGTTCTCGTGATGCCAGCGCGCCACGCGTCGGGCGGTCGCGAAGCCGGGTCCGTCGCCGAGGATCGTCTCCCCGAAGAGCGGATGCTGGCGCATCAGCTCCCACTCTTCGACGGTCAAGGGCCCCGGCTTGAGAAGGATCCGATCGGGGACATGGAGCTTGCCGACGTCGTGCAGCATGGCCGACCAGCCGAGCGCCGCCGCTTCGTCCCTGCCCATCCCGGTCTCCTGCCCGAGGATCTCGCTGATCAACTGGACGCGGAGAATGTGCTCGCCGGTGTCGGTGTCCTTGGCCTCCGCGCCCCGGGCCAGGGCGACCATGCCCTCCCGCTCGCGGGCCGCGATCTCAACCGCTGCGCCGTGCCAGCGCTCGATGGACCGCCGGCTCAAATCGAACAGCCCACCGACGATGACGGCCAGCGCCACGAACATCGCCGAGCGCGGGAACCACGAGTCGAATGGCTCCGCGTGACCGGGCACCAGCGCCGCCCCTGGACCGAGCAGCAGGCCGCACAGCAGGGCGGCCGGCAGCGCGCCACGCAGCCCGAATAGGTAGGCGGCGACGATGATCGGGCCGTAGCCGAGATGGTTGAGCGTGTTCGGTGACCCGCCGGTGAGGCGGACTGAGGCGTACGCCAGCAGCGCGAGGGCGACCACGGCTGGAAGACCAACAAGCACCCGGTAGTCGATCGCAGGCCGACGGCCGAGCAGGCGCCGCGTCACGCTCGGGTAGCGCAGCGCCGAAACGGAAGACTGCATGGACGCGATTGTCGGCTGGGGCGCTGGGTGACGCAGTGGCACTTTCGGGCCACAGGGGTTCCGTGGCGACGCGGCTCTCGATGTCCTTCGCGCGAGCTACCCCCATGGCAATGCGCATGGTCGCTCGGGACGGCAACGCCTTACGCCACCGGCCTCAACTGTGGCTCCCGTGCCTACGCGTCGTTACGCTGGCGTCCGTGCCGCGTCCATGCGCCGCAGTGCGGGGTTGAAGACCATGCTCAGGGTGACGGCGACGTAGAGCAGCCCCATTCCGAGGATCGTAGGCACCACTCCGGCGCCTTGGACAATCAGCCCGGCGGCGGCCGATCCAAATGGGACGCCGGCCTGCGCGAGTGCTCCGAGGGCGCCGAAGACGCGTCCCGCCATGCCGGGCGGGACGTTCTCCTGCACCACCGTCAGCAGGATCGGGTTGATCGGCCCTGCCAGTAAGCCGGCCACAGCACCGACGAGGATGAGCACCGGAAGCGGCGGCGTCAGCACAAGCGTGCCGTACAGCAGGACTGGGGCGACGAACCAGCATGCGATGAAGGTTCGGCGCCGCGGCAGGCGACGACCAAAGAGGCCGAAGAGGACCGTTCCGAGGAGGGCTCCACCGCCGAGCGCGCCGAGGATCGCACCCAGACTGGCCGGGCTGTCAAAGACCTCACGGACGTAGACCGGGATCACGACCTGAACCAGTGGGACGTCCAGCAGGTTGCCCATCAGAGCCATGAAGATCATCGAGAGGATGACCTTGTTGCCGCGGATGAAGCGAAGGCCCTCGGCCAGCTCGGAGAAGTAGCTCGGTCGGGCGCCCGTGGCCTCGGCGAGCTGGCTGCTACGTCCCGACGGTACGCCGACGAAGACGAAGATCGCCGCTGCGGCAAACGTCGCCGCATGCACAAAGAGGACGTTGGCGGCGCCGACGATGGCGATCAGGATGCCAGCCGAGACCGGCCCAACCACCTGGCCAACCCGAGCAATGGCGCGGTCGGCTGCGTTTGCCCGTTCCAACGGCATCGCGGCTTGCGTACTGAGCAGCGGCACCAAGGCGAATTTCGCCGTGTCGCCCTGGGCGTTGACGCTCGCCAGAAGGAAGACAAGCAGGAGCAGCTGCCAGAAGGCGAGGATCCCGGCAAAGTGAAGCAGTGGGATGGAGACGACCGTCAGGCTGCTCACCACGTCGCCAAGGACGCTGGCACGCCGCAGGCCCAGTCGGTCGACGAGCGGACCGCCGAGGCCGGCGCTGAGGACGGCGCCGCCGGTCAGCGCGGCGGCCGCCAGACCGGTCTGTGCCGCACTGCCCGTCGTCTCCAGGACGAACCATGGCAGCGCCACGGCGGTCATCATGTTCCCAATCTGGGAGACCGCATTGGCGGCAAGCAGGGCGAAGATCGGGCGGCGGGCGGGGGGCGGCGGCGAAGGACTGCGGTCCTCGGCGCTCGAGCCAGTCGGGTCCGTTGAGCTCACCTGCTCCTCGGGCGCTGGGCGCTGCTCCTGCGACATGTTGGTCACGCTTACTCGAAGGGCTCAGCTTCCGGACGCGCCGATGGTCAGGCTTCTAAGGTTCAACTCCGTCACCATCCAGGCGATGGGGCCTGCACCAGGTGTCGAGACGTAGATAGCGTCGCTATCGCGGTAGACGACGTACAAGTCCTCGTAGCGCCACGCCTCACCTTCCTCGACGCCGCCAGCAAGCCCGCCGACCGGCGCCTGCGTGGTCAGGACGACCGGCGTCTGCCACGCCGTGTTGTCGCGGACGAAGGTGCCGAGGGCCAGGCCCGTGAAGTGGGCCGAGACGGTCGCGACCACGGCGAATGCCACCGTTAGTGCCAAGTCTCCGAACCAACCAAGTCGCCGGCCGATCGCCAGGAGAACCGCACCGGCGACTGCGAGTGCCGGGCCAATGATGCCCACCGCAACCAGCCCCACAGGGGCGACCAGGAGGAGGCTGACCGCGGCTGGGTACGCCATGTGCCAACGGTGGGCGGCTCGAGCCGACAGCCGGCGAACGATGACCAAGGCGACCACGACGGCAGCCATGAGAGCAGCGGTGTAGAGAACGGTCTCGGCCCGAAGCGCAGTGCTGATCGGATCGAGCTCCACCATCCAGACCGGGATCCGCCAGGCGGCAAGGTAGGCTCCCGTAGAGGCGACGCCGGCCAAGAGCAGCCCTGCGGAGGCGAGCGCGGTGACCCCAACGTACTCGGCGAAACTGTCGATCGACAGCCGAAATCTCGGCGGTGGCTGCGTAGTAGCCCGCTGAACCGTCATCCCAGCTCCCTTCCGGCGCGGGCGTAACGATACTGCGCGAAGCCATCGCCACTCGGGCGTTGCGACCCATCCCCCGGACCCACCGCTGCCGACTGGCCATTCAACCGACCAGTGAGGTAGCGTCCGACTGTGCAGGACCTACGACGGCCGGCAAGTGTCGTCCGAAAGACGCTCAGGCAACCCGACGACGTCCGCCATTTCCAGCACGGCGAAGGTGCACTCGTTCGTGTGGGCGCCTTCGACGTCGGCAAGGCCGTCCTTGAGCCCGGATGGCGCTGGTCGGTCGATGTCAAGCCAATGGTCGGGACCGCCTCGTGCGAGGCCCACCATCTTCATGTCGTCTTGGCCGGCCGCTTCGCAGCGCGCATGGACAGCGGCGAGCTGTACGAGTTCGGGCCAGACGACGTGGTAGATCTCCCTCCAGGCCACGATACGTGGGTCGTGGGCGATGAGCCGGTGGTCCTGCTGGACATCTCGGGCAACGTCTCTGACTTCGCCGTTCCGACTCCACACGCTCGCAGCGTGCTGACGATGCTCATGACCGACATCGTGGCTTCGACCGACACCGCCTCGCGGCTCGGAGCCGAGGGCTGGAAGCGCGTTGTGACCGAGCATGACCGGGTCGTGCGCCGGCAACTCGACCGCTTTCGTGGTCGCGAGATCAAGACGATGGGCGACGGCTTCCTTGCAACCTTCGGGAGCGCCGCAGGGGCGGTGATGTGCGGCCTCGCCATCGCCGATGCGACGCGCGACATGGGCGTGGAGGTCCGGGTCGGCGTTCACACCGGAGAGATTGAAGTCCTGCCTGACGACATTCGTGGTGTCGCCGTCCATGCGACTGCGCGAGTGATGGCCGCGGCTGGACCTGCCGAGGTCTTGGCTTCATCACTGACCCACGCACTCGCGGAGGGAAGTGGCCTCCACTTCGAGAGTCTGGGTCATCACGAATTGAAAGGGCTGGAGGGCTCCCTCGAGTTGTTCAGGGTCAGCCAGGACAAGGACGAGCCCGAGCCGCTATAGCGGGCTCGGGCCGTCTCCTGCTAGCACCGGACGACGATCGGCGCCAGCTCGCTGTCTTGGCCTATCCCCCGACGAACCGAGTGACCCCCGCTTCTGCCACGAGGGCGTGGCGTTCGGTCGTCGGTGCTTCGGGGAGCGGCGTGCCCATCCACGAACACGGGTAATCGCTCTGCCGCTCGGTTGGGACCGGCTGATCCAGCGCCTCCGATCGATGGCTCACTCCACCGGCCGCCGCGGCACGCCGTACCCTGTCCGGTGATGAGTCTCTCCATCGAAGAAGTTGCCCTGGAAGCCGGCACCACGCCGCCTGACATCCAGCGCTTCATCGATGCCGGCGTGATCCGGCCGGATGCCGCGGGGTCCCTCACCTGGGGCGATGTGCAGCGTGCGCGCGCCGTCAAGCAGTTCCTCGACGCCGGTGTGCGCTGGGACCACATGCGGCGAGCCATCGACGAAGGGCTCATCACCTTCGAGTACGCGGATGTCTTCTACCTGCAGCCGTCGCCGCCGAGTGGCCGGACCTTCGCCGAGTATCGGGCCAGCCTCGGCTCGAGCGCTGAGCACCTGCGGCGGATCTTCGACACGCTGGGTCTGGCGGAACCGCCGTCCAACAAGCCGATGCGCACCGACGAAGAAGCGTGCTTCGCGCAGCTCATCGATCTATGGACGCGCGTTGGCGGCCAGGAGGCCCTCCTCCGAGCCACCCGCCTGCTCGGTGACCACGTCCGCGCGACAGTCGAGGGCTGGATGGCGCTGTGGACCGAGCACATGCGATACGTCGGCGTGGATACGGAGTCCGTGGGTGAACGACAACAGGTCACCCTCGAGCTCGGTCGGGGCCTGACGGACTTGCTGCCCCGGATCATGGTCTGGGCCGAGCAGCGATACCTCGAGCAGGCGATGACGGCCGTTGGGGTGGAGCAGATGGAGGAGACGCTGGCCGAACGGGGCATCGCGCCCCGCAGCGAGCGCCAGCCGCCTGCGGTTCTGTTCGTCGATCTGGCCGGCTTCAGCCGTCTCACCGAGACTCATGGCGACGAGGCTGCAGTGCTGTTCGGAACCCTCCTCCGAGATGTTGCCGAGCGGGCAGCGCGAGAGCACGGCGGCAAGCTGATCAAGCTCCTCGGTGACGGCGCGATGCTGAGTTTCGAGACATCGCAAGCCGCCATCGATGCTGGCTGCCAGCTGCTATCAGACGCCGGCTGGCATCCGCGCCTACCGCCACCCCACATCGGCGTGCACGCCGGGCCGGTGATCGAGCGCGATGGCGACCTGTTCGGCGGAACGGTGAACATCGCGGCCCGTCTGTCCGGCGTCGCGGGCGCCGGCGAGCTGGTGGCGAGCGCCGACGCCGTCGGCGGCTTGGCCGAGGACGGCGAGATCGCCCTCCGCCCGCTTGGGGAGCTTCAGCTGAAGAACATCAGCCGTCCGCTCACCGCGTACCGGGTGTCGCCGCCGGATGGATAGGGTCAGCCCGCGGGTCGCTGGTGGTCGGCAGACCGTGACTGAAACACGGCCCAGACACGCAACGCGACTCGAGCCACACTCCAGCCGATCGCCGCGTATCCAGTGAACACCAAGCCCCACGCAAGGTCGGGATAGAAGATCTGTGCCGTCTCCAACCGCACGCCGGCGAGCAACGGAACGAGGACAAGGGCCAGCAAGCCGAGTCCAAGGTAGGCCAGGACTGGACCGACCTCGCGTACGGCGACAAAGCGCCAGCTGGCGTGGCTCGCCGCCGCCCGCGCTCTACCGCGCACCAGGTAGCGGACGGCATTGGCGATGACCAGGACGCCTAAGCCCCAGGCGAGCGCAGGAAGGAAGACAGTCATCACCGGCGACGGCGCCGACCGCTCTGACTCAACATCGAGGAGCAGGTCCAACAGCCCGAGGCTGAGCGCGTACTGGCCCTCGTGCCCGGCTGCGATGAAGGCGCTGGCGTTCTGCATCACCGCGATACCCAGGTCGGCTCCGGGGACCATGATGACGTGCGCCGCGTAATCGCCGATCGACCCGGCATGGCTTACCGTCCGATGGCCAGCGACCTCGTCAATGAACCACCCGTCGACGATGCTGCGCTCGAGCGGAACGTCCCAGCCGGTCGGCGTTGCCTGGCGATCGACGACCTCCACTGCGGAGACAGGCAGGGCCTCGTGCCCCGACAGCTGCGCGTCGAGGAAGGCCGCGAGGTCACGCGCCGTCGAGCCCATGTACCCCATTGCCGCACCGGCGGGGTCATACGGCTGGTCGGATGGGCGCCACAAGCCAAACCAAGCCTCGTGACCGGTCGCCAGCCCTTCCGCTCGCGGCGATGCGTTGGTCGCGAAGCTGGCTGTCATGGCGAGCGGATCGAAGACCCGCTCGCGGAGGTAGTCGGCGAACGCTTCGCCGGTCACCTGCTCGACAACCGCGGCGAGGAGGATGTAGTTCGCATTGCTGTACTCATATGCCTGGCCGGGAGCCCGTTCTGGAGCGTGGGCACGAGCGAGGTCGGCAACGCGGCGCTGAAGGGCATCATCAGCAGTGCGAACCGGCGCCGTTCCCGGGAGCCCGAGCGTCATCGGCATGCCGCTCCGGTGGTTGAGCAGGTGCTCGATGGTCATGCCCTCGAAGGCGTCCGCATCGTCGCCGAGGGTCGGTTCCAGGTAAGGCCCCACCGGATCGCCGAGGTTGATACGGCCCTCGTCGACGAGCTGAAACACCGCGATGGCCGTGAACGGCTTGCTCACCGAGCCGATAAGGAACGGCGTGTCGGCCGTCACCGGATCGCCGACGGGGCCGGCCTTGCCGTAACCGGCGAGGTGGACCGTGTCGCCTCCACGGACGACCGCGACGGACGCCCCCGGGATGCTCGTAGCCTGCAGCCGGTCATTGATGTGGGCGTCGATGCGCTGCGACCTCTCGCTCTCGGCGCTGGCGCCGTCGTTGGCCACGGCTGGGCCAGTGGCACACAATAGGACGACCGCGAGCATCGCGGCTCCGAGGCTACTGACAAGGGTCGGGCGCGTCAGATCGTGACTCTGTTTCATCCTCAATCACTCTCGTCTAACCCGGCAGTCAGATGTACTGCTGCGGGAGGTGGCGGGATTTTCTCGTCCCAAGCTCCGCGGTCTCAGGGCGGCCGGCGGAACGCTTGGCCGAGAGTCTCAACCGCTCGCGTGGCCTGGGAGACCAACGAGCTTCGCGCTGATCTGCCACAGCTGAGCGGTGATCAGCGGGTCGTACGACGACGCGTGCGACTTCCGGCTCTTGCGGTTGGCGAAGAACTTACCGGTGACGCCCTCGACATCCGGTGAGCTGGCGAGGTAGACGGCTGTATCAGCTCCCCGTTCGGGCCCGCGCATGAACGGCCGCAGGAGAGCGACGATGGGTGCCATTCCCGGCGCCGCGTCCTCCTTGCCGAAGCCCGTCCGCGTCACGCCGGGGTGGAGAGCCGTGGCGGTGACCCCTGTCCCGGCCAGCCGTCGGGCCAGCTCGTAAGTGAACATCACGTTCGCCAGCTTCGACTGACTGTAGGCGCGCTGGCCGGAGTACTTCTGCTCCCCCATCAGATCCTCGAACTGGATCTTCCCGGCTCCCTGCGCCCCCGACGACACCGTCACCACCCGCGCCGGGGCGCTGGCGATGAGCCGCTCGAGGAGCAAGCTCGTCAGGAGCATCGGCGCCAAGTGGTTGAGGGCGAAGGTGTGCTCGAGGCCGTCGGCGGTGACATGCCGGTGCGACCAGAAGCCGCCGACGTTGTTGACGAGAACATCGAGGCGCGAGTACGCGGCGAGTACCTCGCTGGCCAACCGCCGGACCTCAGCCTGTGACGACATGTCGCCGACGAAGATGTCCACGACGCCGTTGCCAGACTGGCTGGCGATCTCAGCGGCTGCCCGCTGCGCCCGCCAGGTGTCGCGGCCGGTGATGCCAACCCGAGCACCCATGGAGGCCAGGCCGATCGCCGTCGCTCGGCCGATCCCGCCCGTGCCACCGGTGACCAATACGGTTTTCCCCTGCATCGGACCGGGGCCAGCGGCTGTGCCGCTGGCAGTGTTCTCGAGGCTCATGAGGCGACCGGAGCGGCCGGGGTCGCCCCCGCGTGCCGCTGAGGACGATCCGGCTCAGGGGCAAATCCCTTGATGCCTCGCCACAGGAACCAGACGATGAGCAGCGCCTCTCCGACGAAGGTGAAGACGCTGAACGTGAAACCGAAGTCGGGAAGCAGGATCCGGGTGAACGTGTCGGCCAGGTAACCGATGCCGGCGATCACGACCAGGACACCGAGGAACCGCGGGAACTGGACCGACGTGTAGACGAGGGCTCCGACGCCCAGCAGATGCAGACCGAAGACGGCGAGCATGATGTCCCAGCCGTTGCTGAACGAAGCCACCGATGCCATCACCTGTGCTTCGACCTGCGCCGCCGGCAATGCCGATGCGGCGCTGCCACCCACCAGCTGCGCCACATCGAACAGATTGGCCAACGCCGGCAGGAACGCGGCGGCGGCCGCCAACCGGAGCCAGCCGACCAACAGTGCGACGGTGCGGTTCACTGGCCGCAGCAGGACGTAGAGCGCCCAGGCCATCAGAATGTCGAGGAAGGTGACGACCAGGAACGCCGCGATGGCGATCCGGAAGAGGCCCTCGGAGGCAGCGATGTTGCTGACCGTTGCGGTCGGATTGCCTGGCTCAATGAGCGTTTCCAACACCCCGAAGTGCGCGAATGGGGCGAGCACCGCCATGAGAAGCAGGCCAACGCCTGCAATCAGTGCGACCGTACGGAGAGAAATGTCGGCCGTTCCGGCCGTCGCAGTGGAATGGCTCATGTGATCTTTCCTTCGGTCTCCTTGCGGTAGGACTTGGTGATGTGTCGGCGCAGCAGAGGTGGATTACGCCTCTACGGCGATGGCTGGTCCGGGTCGATAACCCGGCAGAGATGCACCGTCGGCGTGCGAGGCCGCGCTGACCGGCATGACGCCCTCGTCACCGACGATGACCCCGTCGCGCATGCGGATGATCCGATCGCACGTCGCGCCGACCTCCGGGTCGTGGGTCACCAGCAGGACCGTCTGACCGCGCTCGCGGTTGAAGGTCCGCAGGATGCCGAGGACCTCGCCGGCCCGTGCCGAGTCGAGATTGCCGGTCGGCTCGTCGCCGAGGACGATGGTCGGGTCGTTGACCAGCGCTCTGGCGATGGCCACGCGTTGCTGCTCGCCCCCCGACAGTTCCATGGGCCGATGGGTGCTCCGGTCCGCAAGGCCGACCGAGTCGAGCGCCTCGCGGGCCGCGGCTCGGGCCGCACCGCGTGAGGTGCCCGCGTACTCGGCCGCCAGGCCCACGTTCTCCTCGGCGGTCAGCGTGGGCACCAAATTGAACGACTGGAACACGAAGCCCATCGATCGAGCCCGGATCTGGGTCCGCTCGCGGTCGGAGAGGGTCGTGGCATCGACGCCGTCGAAGCGGAGACCCGGCGGCGGTCCGTCGTTGCGGTCCGGCGCGTGGAGCAGGCCGAGCAGGTGCATCAGCGTGCTCTTGCCGGAGCCGGACGGTCCCATGATCGCCACCATCTCGCCGGCGGCGATGCTGACGTCGACGCCGCGCAGGGCCTCGACGCTGGCGCGCCGCGACATGCGGTAGGTCTTGCGTAGGTTCGTTCCCTCCAGGAGGGCCATCGCTCGCTCCTTCATCATTCGTAGCGCAGGGCCGACACCGGGTCGAGCCGTGCGGCGCTCCAGGCAGGGACGATCCCGGCCAGCATTCCCAGGATCGTGCTGAAGCCCAGCGCGAAGGCGGCGGTCAGTGGGGTGAGGTCGAACAGCACCGTGCCGCTGGCGCGCCCGGCCTCATTGGCCAGAACGACGACGATGGCACCGAGTCCGAGCCCGATCAGTCCGCCGATCATCCCGATCACGCCCGCCTCAGCGACGAGCTCGCGGATGATCCGGCCGCGGGAACCGCCGATGGCGCGCTTGATCCCGATCTCGCGGGTGCGCTCAGCGACGCTCATGGCCATCGTGTTGATGACCGACAGGCCACCGACGATGAGGCTGATCGCCGCGACGCCGATGATGATCGCGTTGAAGATCATCGTCGTGGCGCCGATATTCTCGTCGAACTCCAGACCGGTCATCGTGGCGCTGTTATCTACGGTTGCCTCGATCTCCGCCGCAATGGCCTGGATGTCGGCACCGGTCTCGGGGAAGACGACGATCTGGTTGACGACATCCTCGGCCACGACGGCCTCGGCCACCAGAGGTGGAAGCTCGTCGAGGTACAGCTGCTGCGCCGTGGCGAGCGGGACGAGCCCATTGGTGTCCGGCGAGGTGAGGGTCGGCTGCAGCGTGCCGAGCACCTCGAAGGTCTCACCGCGGATCTCGACGGAGTCGCCGGCGGACACGCCGTGCTCCTGAGCCAGGCTGGAGCCGAGCACGACGACGTTCCCCTCGTCTTCGGTGGTCAAGGCGCGTCCGGTGGCCAGCTCGAGCTCGAAGCTCTCGTAGCCGGCGTCGGCGCCCGGAATGAGTCCGATCACCATGTTTGGGACGGCGAAGTTGGCACCCGATCCGTCCGCCTCCCACAGCAGCTGGACCTGCGCGTCGACGGCACCCACCCCGTCGAGGTCGGCAATGGCGTCGGCGTCGTCCAGCCGCATCGGCGACGTACCGAACGCCTCGCCGTCGGTGACGATGATCTTGTCGGTGTAGAACTCGGTGCCCTGGCCGACGAGGTCGTTGATCTTGTTGGCCATCGAGCTGAAGACGACGAGCGCCCAGATGCCGATGGTGATGCCGGTGATAGTCAGTGCGGTGCGCAGCTTTCGCCGCGACAGCTCGCGAAGCAGGCGCATGGCTACTGGCCTTCCTTGAGACTGAATGGTGGATACCGATCGGTGACCAGCAGGAACGCGTAGGCGGAGACGCGTAGCGTCCACCGCCCGACGCCCTCGACGTAGTCGAAGAGGGATCGTGGATAGCGGCCGGTGAAGAGGATCGCGAACCAGGCGATGACCACCGCCACAATCGCGCCGATCCAGAGGAATGCCAGGAGGATGTAGTGTGGGATGGCCAGCAGCCACTTCACCAGCGGCAGCCAACGGTTCAGGTCACGCTCGACGTCGGGATAGTCGATCTCGAGGTGCACCGTCTGCTCGTCCACGGTCGACGGGTAGCGGTCCGTGAGCAGGCCGAGGTACGACCACACCCGCGCGCCGAAGCGAGTGAGCTCGCGGGCGAAGTCGAACCACCAGCGCGGGTAGCGGACCCGCGCCGCGATTATCAGCGCGGTTGCAAGCCACAGCCCGCCGAGGATCCCGCCACCGGTCTGCGTGAGCTCGTCCCCCGCCTCGGTGACCACGGTCTCGTTTCCGGTCGCCGTGAGCAGGGCCAGGATGACGAGGATCGGCAGGATCCAGATCAGCCGGAAGGCGGTCGAGAGGCGATCAAGCTGCTCGGGATAGTCGATCTGCAGCCGAGCTGGGTACGGCTGACCCGCAGACCGAGTGGTCTCTGTCGTCACGTCGCCGCCCCCGCCGCCGCTGGAGGCTGCTGCCCGGCAGCCGCGGCCTCAACCGTGACCGGAGAACCCCATCCCCTGGCCACGGCCGCCGGCTGGAAGCCCTTGAAGATCAGCCAGAAGGCGATGCCGATCTCGAACAGCGCGCCGGGGATCAGCAGGAATAGGCTCAGCGGAAGCCCGAAGAGCTCGGAGAGTGAGCCTGCCGCGTGGACGACGTAGCCGACGACGCCGAGCCCGGCAAGGACCCGTGGGATGAGCCGGGTTCGGAAGAGCAGCAGGCAGAGGAACAGTCCGCCGAAGCTGAGCGTCGCCTGGCCGATGTTGTAGGCAATGGTGTTGGACTCAGCGAGGAGGGCGCCCACGCTCGGCGCCCATGCCGCGCTGGAGGCACCTGCCTCGGCAGCGATGTTCGCGAGCGGAACCAGCATCAGCAGGAACAGGGCGCCGATGTCGAGGAGGACGACCTGGACCACGATGGCGGCGAGGTAAACGAGCGCGGTGCGCTTGCCGTGGTTCTCGAGGATCGGGAAGAACAAGACGCCCTTGCCCACATCGACCACGGTGTTCCCGAGCATCATGACGGCCCCGAGCACGAGCGTCGTTTCGAGCACCGGAATGTTGGCCATGAAGTTGGGCGTCGTAACGACCGAGTTCGCGAGCGTCAGGCCGATGCCATACGTGAGGAAGCCGATCAGGAACAGGGCGCCGATCAGGCGGGCGTACGTCTTGCGGGGAGCCGCCGGATCCTGAGATGTCGAGGTATCGGGTTGGCCTAGTGCGTAGCGGGGCTGCGCCGTGGCTTGCATTGGGAGTTCCCTCCATCCGTGGTGAGTGCTTCTGGGGTTGAGTGCCGCCGCCGCTTGGCGGCAGCCGCACGCCAACCCCGTGGTGGGTGTGATCGCCGGTCGCGAACCGGCAGCTGGCGCGCTGAGCGCTACGCCGTGATCACCGTCTTGCCGCGGGCGTGGCCTTGGCCGACACGGTCAAGTGCCTCAGCGGCATCGCTCAGTGCGAACGTGCGATCCATGACCGGCGTGACCTTGCCGCCTTCGATCAGCGCAGTGAGCGTGAGCAGGTGCTCGGACTTCAGCGAGACGAGGAAGTTCGACATGTTCTGGCTGCCGCGGCCGAACATCAGCTTGCCGCGGAGCAGACGACCGGCGCTGGCGAACCAGCGGTTGCCGAAGCCACCGCCGTTGGGGATCAGGGTGCCGGTCGCGGTCAGCGCGCGCCGCAGCTTCGACAGCGAGTGGTTGGACACGTTGTCGATGATCAGGTCGTACCGCTCACCGCCTTCGGTGAAGTCGGCCTTGGTGTAGTCGATGACGTGGTCGGCGCCGATCGATCGCACCATCTCAAGGTTGCGCGTGCTGCATACCCCGGTCACCTCGGCACCGAGCGCCTTGGCGATCTGGACCGCGAAGGTGCCCACGCCGCCGGAGGCACCGTTGATCAGGACCTTCTGTCCGGGTCGGATGCCGCGCAGGGCCTGTTGGGCGACGAGCCCGGCCATCGGCGTGGCCGCGGCCTGCTCGAAGCTGAGGTTGGTGGGCTTCGGGGCCAGCTGATCCTCCGGAGCCGCCGCGAAATCGGCGTACGAGCCGTCGGCTGAGCCGAAGACCTCGTCGCCGGGCTTGAAGTGGGTCACGCCGGGGCCGACGGCCTCGACCACACCGGCTACGTCAGTCCCACGCACCGGGTTCTTCGGCCTCGTCATGCCGTAGACCGGGCGGGCGATGTAGGGCAGGCCACCCATCACTGCCCAATCGGCGATGTTGACGCCCGCGGCGCGAACCCGCACCAGGACCTGGTTCTCGCCGATCTCAGGCCGGGAGATGTCGCGGGTGGCCAGGACTGAGGCCGTGCCGTACCGGTCCTGGACGACCGCGGTCATCGTCAGACGCGCGGACTCGTCGACCGGAATTGCGCTCGGGGATACAGACACATCGAAGACTCCTCCGGACCTGCCAGCCCAGCGTTCGAGGAGCTCAGATCCTAAGCGCGAGGATGCCCTGCACAGGGGACCGCGCGTAGCTGGCTGGGAAAATGGGCCCCAACGTCTCGCTCTCGCACCAGACTATGAGCCTTCGCCCAGGCTGAGTCAAGATGTTGCTTCAGCATGCGGGCCTAAAAGAAGGTAGTGTCAGAGCCATGGACGAACTTCGCGCCCGACTTACCCGAGGCGAACTCGTCAATGACGTGCGCCGCCTCCTTCAGGGGGACGCCGAAGACCACGGGCGGTGGCTCCGGGAGAACATTCGCCACGCCCTCGCTCTCCGGCGCGAGGATGCAGTGGCCGTTTCCGCCCTGACTGGCCTGGCTCCGGGAACGGTGCGCGGGTTCCTCAACGGCCGTCCGTCATCGATCGACAACGTCCTCCTCATCGCGGTGGCCGCCGGTTACTCGCTCTCCGAGCTCGTTCGACCCCCCGACGAGTTCCGACAACGCGCCGATGCCCGTCTTGGCGGCACCGATGCCGCTGCCATCGGAGCGTCGCTGCTCGACTTCGACGCGTCTCCGACGGCAATGGCCATCGTCCTGCTGGATGGCACGATCGTGAAGGTCAACCGCCAGATGTGCGAACTGCTCGGATATGCCGAAGGTGAGCTCATCGGAGCTCCCTCAGCGACGTTCTCGACCACCAGCGACGACAGCCGAGCCGAACGACGAGACGAACTGGAGGCGTCGGATGCGGTCCACGGCCAGATAACCGAGCTGCGCCGCAAGGACGGATCGCTCATCAGTGCGGTCACCTCGGCTCTCATGGTCCGCGACCAACAGGGAGAGCCACGGTACGTCATTGCACGTGCAGCGCCCGTCGAGGTTAACGAGCGCGCGATCGTTTCGTGAGAGCCCTTTGGGTCGGGCGACGCTGCGGACCGCTTACCTACTCACCGGCGCGCGCGCACGCGGAACTCTTCGACAAGCATGTGCATCCGGCCCGGGCGAAGGTAGGTGCGGTGTTGGCCGCAGACGCCGAGCCGGGAGCCGACCAGGGTGAACGCCGGCTGGCGATAGCCGAACGACACGACGACCGCGGCCAGAGCGAAGCACCCATCGACGTTGCAGTGCTCCCGCACCAGGTGATGCCGATAGCCGACGATTTTGCCGCGCCAGCCACATGAGCAGTCAACGGGCAGCTCGAAGACCTCGCCTGCGACATAGCTCATGCGCCGGATGGTAGAACATCTGTTCTAAGCCGCTCCTCCCCCAGCCCTTCGGCTAGCGCGTCAGCGGACAGACCTGGCTGCTGACGTAGACCGCGGTCTCCGCCGCGATCCACATCGCGGTGCGCCGCGGCGGCTGGGGCGTCCCGCCGGGGCCGGCCCCAGAGGAACAAGCCCCTCGCAGCGGCGACCGACCAGAAGATGACGGTGTGAGCGAGCTTGACCGCCGTCAGCCCTCCGTGCCCGGCGGGCCGGTGCGTGCGGCCTCCGGGCCACCGCATGATCGGAGCGCTCCACGCGGCCACGCGACGCCCTCCGGCTGGGGCGCGAGAGCCTGCAGCAATCAGGTGGACATCGCCCGCAGCTCGAAGACAGGGTGGCTCCGCACCGCCCGTTGGAAGTCAGACGCTGGCGCGTTCGGCGGTACGTCGACGTAGGGACGCGTCACCGGCACCAGTTCGAGGTAGCGTCGGAGGACGGCAGCGCCTTCTTCCGGCGAGACCTCGCGCGCCCGCACCCGAGTCGTCCTCGAGCCACGGGTGAGCTCGACCTCACCGGAGGCGCGGAGGTTGCGGACCCAATTCGTCACGCCGTAGGCGGCGACCAGCCAGCGGCGTCCCTCGAAGTCGATCGCGTCGATGGGCGTGGAGTAGGGCCGGCCCGTCCTCCGTCCTCGCACGGTGAGCAGGTAGCGGAAGTCGGCGCCCAGCCCGAGCCGGCCCAACAGCCCGAAGGGAAGGTTCACCAAGCGGGTGAAGGCGTTGACCCGATACGTCCGTCCCACGCGACACTCCTTTTCTTCAACCCCCAACTTCCGCCGATGTCGCCGCGTGAACGGCGTTCGCGGTGTCGAGTTGTGCATTGCGAGGCGCCCTTTGCGCGGCGCCGGCCCGCGCGAAGACGACCGCTATCAGGCTGCCCGCCACGACGAGCGTTAGCCACACGATCGAGATGACTGCGATCTCGAACGTGTCCTGCCGGTCCAGGCCGAAGAATGCAGTGACAAGCCCGAGCGCAGCGATTGTCGCGACGAAGCTGCCGCCGAGGATCCAGCGCAGGGCCCGCTCGACCTTGGTATGACCCACGAACACGGGCACAAGGGCGAGGAATACAACGCTGATGAGCAAGAAGCCGAGCTCCTCGAGCGCCAGGAACACGCCATTCGGGTTGTACTGCGTGAACAGAGCCCAGCCTTCCAGCTGCTTGGTGGCTCATCACGACGCGCGCCGGCGCCAGAGGCACCGGCAGCCACGCGAACTCACAGCCCTGAGTCGAGCACAGCTGTTCGGCGGGCCCACCCAAGCGCTGATGCGCTCTGGGTCTGACCCCGACGGCTCGCACGCCGAAGTGGCGCGATCTTGACTCTGGCTGTACGGTGGTTGTCTTACGGAGGTGGCGTCCGAAGCGCGGCCCATCCTCCGACCTCACCCCCGCCGTCGCGCAAACTTCTATGACGATGAGGCAGGGCCTGTTGAGCAGGCGCCTGCCTCATTCGGCGCTCGGAGGACTTCATGGGGGTTGCCCGCCACACCCGCGAGCGCACGAATGCGTGCGCCACCGCTGTCCTGCACGCCCTGACCGGAGGCAGGCGCCTCGTGGGCCCGTCGGTCGCGACGGCTTTGGCTGTGCTGCTCTGTTTGCCGGCACCAGCGGCGGCGTCCGGCCCTGAGACCGGGGACGGCATCACCACCCCGCAGGCGCTCGAGGCCTTCATCGACGACCTGATGGCCGACCACGTTGATGAATTCGGTCTCGCGGGGGTCACCGTCACTGTGGTCAAGGACGGCGAGGTGTTCGTCTCCAAGGGCTATGGCCATGCCGACATCGCCGCCGACGTCCCGGTCGACGCGGAGTCGACGCTGTTCACGACCGGATCGGTCGCGAAGCTGTTCACCTGGACAGCGGTCATGCAGCTTATCGAGCAGGGCAAGCTCGACCTCGACGGCGAGGTGAACAGCTACCTGACCGGGTTCCAGATCCCCGATACCTTTCCTGAGCCAGTGCGCGTCTGGCACCTGCTGAGCCATACCGCGGGGTTCGAGGATCGGCCCGTAGCAGGGCTGTTCGCGAAGACGGCGGGCGAGGTGCCCGATCTCGAAACCGCGCTCATTCGCTTCATGCCGGACCGCGACTGGGCGCCGGGCCTGTACACGGCGTACAGCAACTACGGCGCTGCCCTCGCCGGTCACCTCGTGTCCGAAGTGTCGGGCATGAGCTGGGAGGACTATCTCGAGCAGAACATCTTCCAGCCGCTGGGCATGACCCGCTCCTCGACCCGGCAGCCGGTCCCCGAGGAGCTGGCGCCGGACGTGACCAAGGTCTACGCCGAAGGCGAGGACGGCTTGGTGGAGTCGTTCTTCGAGTACTCGATGCTCGCACCTGCTGGGGCCATGGTCGCCACCAGCGACGACATGGGCCGCTTCCTGCTTGCCCACCTCGGGGGCGGGCGGCTCGACGGGGCGCGGATCCTCGAAGAGGCGACCGTGGAGCAGATGCACAGCCAGCTGTTCACCCACGACCCGCGCCTGCCTGGCAACGCCCATGGCTTCTGGGAGCACGCCGAGCACGGGCAACGCATCCTGAGCCACGGAGGCGACCTGAATACGTCGCATGCCTTGCTGGCCTTCGCGCCGGAGCACGACATCGGCTTCTACGTGGCCTACAACAGCGTCGGCGGACCGGAGGCGCGCGAGGCCTTCTCGGATGCCTTCTGGGATCATGCGTTCGCCGACGCGGCACCAGCTCCCGAAGCGGCAGCCGGATCCTTCGGCCCGATGGATCGGTTCGCCGGCAATTACGCCACCACCCGCGTGGCGAGCACCACGCTGACCAAGCTGCTGGGATCGCTCGCGGTCATGAGCGTTTCGGTTGCCGATGATGGCGTGCTGGTCACTGAGGTCCCGGGCTTCCTGGAGCCCCAGCGTTGGATCCAAGCGGCAGACGACGAGTTCGTCGAGGCCGATGGACCGGCGCGGATGGTCTTCCGCGAGACCGACGGCCAAGCCCCGCACATCGTCTTCGGTGGTTCGAGCCTGACCGCCTACTCGCCATTGAGCGCCTGGATCCCCGCGCCCTGGATCGACGCCGCGGCGCTGCACGGTGGCGTGCTGCTGATCTCGGTGCTGCTGCTCCTGTCGGGACTGCTGCTGTGGCCGATCATCGCCCTCGTCCATCGGCGCCGTAGCAGCGAAGGGAGGGGCCGTCTGCGGATCGCCCGCTGGTCGGCCGCAGCCACCGGTGGCCTCTACCTGCTCTTCCTCCTCCTCCTCGTGATGATCCTGTCCGACTTCACCGTGATCGAGTACGGCATGGCTCCCCTGCTCATCGCCATGCTGAGCGTCGGGGTGGCAGCGGCCGTCATGACGCTCGGCGTCGTCATCCAGGCCATCCTGGCCTGGAGGCACGGGGACTGGCGCCTGGCCACCCGTGCCCACTACTCGCTCGTCGCGCTCGCCTACGCGGCGCTCGCATGGCAGCTCAACCACTGGAACCTGTTGGGCGTCCATGTCTGACCCAAAACGAACCACTCCCGCTGGGAAGGACACTTCCATGAACACACCAGTCATCCACGTCCAGGGGCTGAAGAAGCGCTTCGGCCAGCACGAGGCGCTGCGCGGTCTCGATCTCACCGTGCCGCAGGGCGTGGTCTACGGCTTCCTCGGCCCCAACGGCGCCGGCAAGACGACGACGATCCGCATTCTCGTCGGGCTCCTGCGCGCCGATGCCGGCACGGTCGAGCTCTTCGGCGAGCCAGTCAATGACCGCCAGGCCGTGCTCCACCGTATCGGCGCGCTGATCGAGGGGCCGACCTTCTACCCGTACCTGTCCGGCCGTGACAACCTCCGCGTCATCGGATCGGCCGGACCAGAGCCGGCCCAGGGCCGCATCGATGAGGTCCTCGAGCTCGTCGAGCTGCGCCACCGTGCGAAGGACCGGTACGCCGGCTACTCGCTCGGCATGCGCCAGCGGCTGGGCATCGCCGCGGCGCTGCTCAACGATCCCCCACTGCTCCTGCTCGACGAGCCGGCCAACGGGCTCGACCCGGCCGGGATCGTCGACATGCGCGGCCTGCTGCGGCGCCTCGCGGGCGAAGGTCACACCATCCTGGTGTCGAGCCACCTGCTCGGCGAGATGCAGCAGCTTGCCGACGAGGTGGCGATCATCAACGAGGGTCGGCTGGTCCGCCAGGGAAAGCTGAGCGAGATGCTGGCCG
>Ga0299913_10000934_pt1 | contig 20272 bp, 12 predicted proteins | sample RVTome_9_FD_201360 | JGI IMG/M metagenome (GOLD analysis project Ga0299913, IMG submission 201360) | Soil microbial communities from uranium-contaminated site in the Upper Colorado River Basin, Wyoming, United States - RVT155D38 (version 2) ... | reverse complement strand
ACCCGGTGCGGCTCATGTGCCGGCGCCGCCGCTTCGAGGGTCCGCGGATACAGGGCGAGGCGGCGCATCAACGCGAATTCCTCCGGCTCGGTGAGCTTCTCCATCGGCGCATCCGCCAGCATCGCGGCTCTTCCCTCTGCGTCTTCCGGCAGATCCGGGAACATCTCGCGGGCGTTGCGGAACACCGACTGGGCGCGGGCATGGGCGTACTGGACGTAGAAGACCGGATTGTCGCGCGATTGCTCGATCACCTTGGCGAGGTCGAAATCGAGCACTGCATCGTTCTTGCGGTACAGCATCATGAACCGCACGGCGTCGAGCCCGACCTCTTCCACCACTTCACGTAACGTCACGAAGTCACCGGCCCGCTTGGACATTTTGACCGGCTCACCCGCACGAAGGAGTTTCACGAGCTGGACGATCTTGACGTCGAGATCAGCCTCCCCTTGCGAGATCGCCTTCACGGCCGCTTGCATGCGCTTGACGTAGCCGCCGTGGTCGGCGCCCCACACGTCGATCATATGGCGGAAGCCGCGGTCGAACTTGGATTTATGGTAGGCGATGTCGGAAGCGAAATAGGTGTAGCTGCCGTCCGATTTCATCAGCGGCCGGTCGACGTCGTCGCCGAACTGGGTGGCCCGGAACAGCGTCTGCTCCCGGTCCTCCCAGTCTTCCACCGCCCCGCTCTTTGGCGGCGGCAGGCGGCCTTCGTAGACTAGGCCCCTTTCGCGCAGCCACTTGATGGTCTCGGCCACCATGTCCTTCGGCTTCTCGGCCGCTTCGGCGGATGGCGGGGCGAACGGATCGGGCGGGTCGCCCTCGATCAGCGAGCGCTCGGAGAAAAACACGTCCTGCGCCACATTGAGGCGCATCAGATCGTTGCGGATGTCCGCCATGATCACGTTGATGGCGCGTTCGCGCGCGATCTCCAGAGCCTCCTGTTCCGGCTTCTGATTGAGTGCGGCCCCGTACTCGGCGGCCAGTTCCGCCCCGACCTCCTTGAGATAATCGCCGGGGTAATAGCCCTCGGGAATCGTCACGGTCTCGCCGAGCGCCTCGCGGTAGCGCAAGAGCGCGGAGCGCGCGAGCACCTCGACCTGCGCGCCGGCGTCGTTGATGTAGTACTCGCGCGTCACCGCATAGCCCGAGAAGGCGAGCAGGTTGGCGAGCGCATCGCCGAACACCGCCCCGCGGCAATGGCCGACATGCATCGGCCCGGTCGGATTGGCGGACACGTACTCGACGTTGACCGCTTCGCCCTTGCCGATGTCGCTCTTGCCGTAATCCTTCCCGGCGGCGAGCACTGCGCAGAGCGCGCCGGTCCAGGCGGGGGGCGTCAGCGTGAGGTTGATGAAGCCCGGACCGGCGACATCCACCTTGGCGACCAGCGGATCCTTCGCAAGCTCGGCGGCGATCGCCTCGGCCAGCTCGCGCGGCTTCTGGCCCGCGTCCTTCGCCAGCACCATGGCGGCATTGGTGGCCATATCGCCGTGCGCGGGATCCTTCGGCGGCTCGACCACGATACGGGAGGTATCAAGCCCCGCCGGCACGCGCCCCTCCTCCGCCAGCGCCGCCACGGCGGCGTGGGTGCGGGAGAGGAGGAGGGAGAAGATGTTGGGCGGGGGCATGACTCGGTACGCTAGTGTTTTGAGTGTTCCGATCGCCGTATCGAAATCGGGGACATCGTCGCCATAGACCATATCGCGGCAGAAATTGGCGTAGTCGCTTCGAAACTGTGGTCCAGCGGCTATACCCTCGACCGCTTTCAAGGTCTCAGCGACTGGGTCGGCCCGGTACGCCGGGAAGTCCTTCCCGCGAAGCTCAGCGTCGGCGACCATAACCTCGCGCGCAAGCGCAGCCACATCGGCCTCGCCATACTGCTCGCGGATGACATGCAGGTCGTAGATATGCCGGACCAGCGTCGAGTCGCGTTGCTTCCGGAGACCAGCGAGTTCAGCACCGGCGCGACGGGTCAATGCGACGAACTTCTCTGCGGCTGTTTCGGCGATAGAGGCACATTCGATTGCCGCGACCTCGGCCGGTCGGCGAAAACCTTCAGCGGCGAACGACGCCATCGATCGCTTATGCGACGCCCGGCGCAACGGAAAGACCGCCATCTCGATCTGGATCTCTGGCCGCAGCGCCCCCTGCCCTTCAGCCGTGGGCGAGTAGGGCAACTGGTAGATAGTGTAGCGGCCCTCATACATCGACTTTCGATGCTCGGGGTTCTCCGGATCAAAAGCAAATCCAGCGCCGAGCAGTACCTGAGTGATTGTGTCGCGCAAGGTCCGAAGTTGTCCGCGCGTCGGTTTGTCGATCCCAACAATGCGCAGGTCAATGTCTTCTGACATACGCCGGATTAGGCCGTGCGCGCGGCTCAACGCCGTACCGCCGCCGAACACTAAGCGGAACGGCTCGACGTCGGCGGTAGCGATGGCGGCGAGAGCCTTGACGACGTACCAGTCCTTCTCGACAAGCGCCGGGCTCGGCAGCCCAAAGTGCTGCTGAACTTCGAGCAATTCTTGGAGGGAGGGCTTATCGCTCAACGACGAGCTCCGAGTTCCCGTAGCGGAGGCGGCGCCGGAAGCGCCCTCTCACCCGAACCACCGGATTGATCGGCACCTGCGTCGAGCGCCCTTCGTTGTAAGCGCGCTCAGACTCCATCGGCTCCCATTCGACGCCGAGCTTGTCGAGCGCCTGGCGCGCGGCGCCGACAAAGCCATTGGGGCTATAGAGCATCGGCTGGCCGGAGAGACGCGACTTGACCGCGCGTCCGTAGACGCCATAGCCGAGGCGCACCAAGCGTCCATCGCGCACCAAGCCGCGCAACGCGCGCAGTACTTGATCCTCGTCCGCGAGATCGGCGAATTCGCGCGTGAGGAATACGTCGTCGCGCTTCTTGCGGGCGATCCGATCCTCGATTCTGTCGCGCAGCGTCTTCCGGCGCGGCATAGCTTCCCTCGTACAAAAACCCGACAGGCAATGTAAGCAAAAACCCGACGAATGCAAGGGTAAACTCCAGCAAATCCAGATGCATAACATCAATTCAACGTGCGCACAGCCAAGCCCCGTATGAAGGGTGACTGAATTCGATTCAGCCAGCATTGGTCCACCATCAACAAGCGGCGGGTAACGCAAATATGGCAGGGTGTCAAAATGCAGCGCGCGCTCCGCCACGTGCGATAAGCGGTCGCTCAGGCCGGCAAGCGTCTCAAGTCGACTCAATCGCGGCTGGCGCGCATAACGACCTAGCCAGCTCGGCCACCTTGCTTCGGGAGCAACTCATGGGGACATGGTTGATGAGGACGGCTATCGGCGCGGCCGTAGGGCTCCTGATCGCTTTCGATGCGAACGCCCAGTCTGGTCAAGCGGACAAGGTTCAGGCTGCCCTGGAAAAATGGCTCGCCACACGAGCGCCGATCGAGAAGGTAACCGGCATCGCGGCGTACGTCAGTTTCGGCGATCCGGGCCCGGCGATCGAAGCATTTGCAGGCAAGGTCGGGAGAAATGCTGATGACGGGCCGGTTGACCAGGATACGCTGTTCCACATGGGCAGCACGTCCAAGTCCTTCACGGCGGCAGTCATCCTCAAGCTGGAAGCGGCCGGGAAGCTGTCCATCGATGACACAATCGGCAAATGGCTTCCCCAGTATCCCGCCTGGAAAGATATGAGCATTCGCCGTCTCCTCAACATGACGAGCGGAATTCCAAACTATTCGGAGACGGAGTTCATTTCCAAGGTCTGGGCGAATGAGCCCAACCGCGATCTGACCGCCGAGGAGTTGGTCAAGCTCGCATACCCGACCGGCAACAACGATCTGCCGGTCACCAAAGGCTACCACTATTCCAACACGAACTACATTCTTGCCGGGATGATTGCCGCGAAGGCCGGCGGCAAGTCCTTCAGGGACTTGGTGCACGAGTTGGTCATCAAGCCCCAAGGCCTGTATTCGACTTTCTTCGAGACCGGGACTTATCCTGAGACTGTCGTAAGGCGGCTGGCTCACGGCTATTTCGAGAACCCGGTCTGCACCGACTATCAACCGCCCAACTGTACGGAATCCTGGAACCTTCCCCTCATGGGGCGCGACATACGCGGCACGAGCCTTTCCTGGGCGCAAGCGGCCGGCGGGGCAATTTCGAACGCGCGTGACGTCAACCGCTGGGTTCGAGCCATATTTGCCGGCCGGGTCGTACCGCCCAAGCAGCAAGGCGAATGGCTGCAGATGATATCGACGAAGACCGGCCAGCCGATTGCCAAAGTAACGCCTGACGATCCACGCGGCTTCTCGCTGGGTCTGGTCCGCGCTCTCCTCGGGCCGACCGGTGCGCATTGGTTCTACGAGGGGACGACGCTCGGTTACCGCACGCTGTACGTCTGGTTCGCCGAGGAAGACATCCTCATCACTGTGCAGACCAACTCGCAGCCCAAGGACGGCGACGGCAAGCTGGGCGAAGCCGTAACGGCGATCTACGATATTGTCAGAGACTCGGCGACTGCCCGATAAGCCATCACCGGAACGAGGCCTGAGCGGCTTTCGTCATTTTCAATGGCCCGCAGGCACCTGCGCGCCAGGCTGCGGCTCTTCCGCCTGCCTATCTTCCCCCGGCTCCTTGTACTCGAGGGTCAAGGTCGGAGAAATGCGCGCCCAGAGGTGGTCGAAGATCTTCTTCCAGCTCTCGCAATAGACGCTGGGGTTATCGAACTTGCGCTCGGTCGACCAGCGCTGCGCGAGATGACCGCCGCCGCAGGCGTCAAGATATTCGCAATTCAGGCACGTGTCGCAGAGCTTCAAGCTGGCGTCGTAGGCCGTGCGCCAGCGGACGTCGCCCTGCACGTCCTGGATCGCATTGTCGAGAACGCTGATGTCCGTCTTGGTGCTGCCGTCGCCGACGATACGCAGGACGTCGAGCGGCTCCAGCGTGCCGTCGGTCATCAACGTCACCGTGTCGATCGGGCCGAGACCGATCGTGTCGGCGGCGGAAAGGTTGCCGAGAAGCCCCTGTATCATCGCGTCCAAGGTGCTGATTCGGACGCCCCGCGCGGCGTATTTGTCGAACCACACGTCGAACAGCTTGATGAAGTAGTCGTGGATCGGCGGTGGATTGTCCGCATGCGTGGCGTCGGGCGGCAGGATATCGAAGTGCGTGATGCCGAGGTCGTCGACGACGAAGGAGACGACCCGCTCGGGGTCGGTGCCTGGATTGCACACGACGATCATCCCGGGCTCAATGCCGGAGGTGCGCAGGCACGCAAGTCCTTCCAGCGTCTGCGCCAAGGTTCCCTTGCCCTTCATGTCGACGCGAAACCTGTCGTGAATCTCCGGCGGGCCATCCAGGCTCACGGTAACGTCGACGCCGAATTTCTGGAAAATGTCGGTCCATTCCTTGTCGATCAGAATGCCGTTGGAGCAGAGGCCACGCGTGATCTCGCAACCGGTCCGCTCCTCGACCTCGATCAGCTTTTCCTGCAGCTTGACGAAGCGGTGCTTGGGGAAAAGAAGCGGCTCGCCGCCGTGAAAGACGATTGAAAACTGCTCAAGCCCGAATGTCACGATGTGCTCTTCCAGCGCATCGCACATTGCGTCCTCGGCCTCGACGGTCAGCACCGCCGGCTTCTTGTAGACGTCGGCGTCGCGAAACCAATAACAGTAGGTGCAGTTGATGTTGCAGCGGGACGCAAGCTTCACCAGCAGGAAGGTGAAGATCGGCACATCTTCGCCGATCCCCTCCGGATACGTTACCGGCTCGTCGGCCGCTTCATAGGAAGGCCCAAGGTCCGTCATCGATCCTTATCCCGGCCGCCGCACGCAGAACAAAAGGGCGATTGCCTGCTTCGTGCGCGGCAATCGCCCCAAACCCATCAACGACAGGCGTTAGAATCGGGCGTAGAATCGCCGATATCCGCGCCCATAGCGCCCGTAGCCACGGCCATACCGCCCGTAACCGCGGGCATAGCGCCGATAACCGCGGAAGTAGCCGCGCGCGTAGCGCCGGTAACCGCGTAGATAGCCGCGGCGGTAGCGGCGGTAGCCGCGCCGGTAGACACGGAAATATTGAGCCGTCTGGAATTCGCCCTCAGCCCTGTCGCCGGCCTGATCGAGCGATAGCTCGTCCTGCGCATCCTTGATCACGTCATCGACCGCGGGATTGGTCGATTTCACGGTCACTCTCGGGTCCAAATTCGTGAGCGCGTCAGCGTCCTTGATGCCAAGGACGAAGGCCGCGCCGAAGCCAACCCCAAGCGCTTTCATGCTATCGAGGAACTTACGCCGTGATACTCCGCCTTTTTTCAGCTCTTCTTCGACGTTCTTCAGCTCTTGCGGCTTGCCGGTCGGTTCGTCACTCATGTTGCCTTCCTCAAAACTGTTTTGGGGAGTTCGGAGAGGTAGACATCCGTCGCTGAGAGCCTCCCGCCCGGCCCGCAAGCTTCGAATAAATCTAGCATATCACCAGAATCTCCCAGCGCCAAATCGTAATCGTTGAAGCCTTCTGGGAACACAACCGTGCGCAACCGGGCCGCACCCGGCGCGGGCTTCGCAACGGCTATCACCCTTGCCCCTCGGCGCGCTCATGGACGGCCATCAGGGGCCTCCATCCGGGCGATCAATTGCGCAAATGGGGTCGAAGCAATTCTACTCGGCCCGTGAAACGGATCGCTCATCCAATAAATCAGAAGCGCGGTGACGCCGGCGACGAAGAAAAACAGCGTTGAAACCATGAAATTGATAGGCCGCCTCTCGAAAACCCCAAAGAGCACCGCCAGAAAAACAAATGCCAGCCCAAAAAATATCCAGAACGGAATCTCCGTGTTGCTGATGAGCATGCGAATGCGGATCTTGCCTCTGAGGTCGACGAGCTTGCTGCAGGCCGCTTGAATCTGTGTCCGCAACCAAGCCGCTGACGCCGTTTCTCCCGGCCTGGACACCGACACTAAGCAGATATCAAGAAGAAGCCTGCTCGTGGCAGGCGCAGACTCGTCCGCCGTTTGCGGTTGATCGACTTCCTTGGCCAAGGCCCGCGTGTACTGGACCAGTTTCGGAGCGAGGTCTTGCGCACCCTGGACCTGAGGCGCGTTCTTCGCGATGAAAAAGAGCGTGCCGATCAGCCTCACTTCCTCAATCAGATCTCTCCTCGTCTCGTTGTAATACGTGTGGGCGGTGCTGAAGACGAGAGCAACCGCGATGCCAAATACGGCCGCGATGCGGATACCGGCGATCGCGGCCAGATCTTTGGTGTCCTCCGCGCCGAAGCGCGAGGAAACTGCCCTGCCAATCAATTGCAGGATGAGGCCAGCCACGGCGCTCAGGACGCCGGCCAACAAGACATGAAATGCGATCTCTGCCACCGGAGTCATGCCTTGGGAGGGAAACGCGCCCCATATGCGCCGACCGTTCTCGCAGTCGGGCTTGCGTGATGAGTACGCCGGACACCTGTTGGCAATATTGTGGCTAACCGCACAAATCGGACTTGCGCGTGACGATGCCCTACCTATTCAGGCCATGGTGAGATGCAGGGCCTCCAGGATGCGCCGCGGCGTGATCGGAATCTGCGCTACCTCTGCGCCGAGCGGGCGCAGCGCATCGTTGACCGCGTTGGCGATCGCCGCGGCGGGGCCGATCGCGCCGCCTTCGCCGACGCCCTTCTGGCCATGCTCGGTGTAAGGCGACGGCGTTTCCATGTGCAGCAGGCGGATGTTCGGGACTTCCGTCGGCCCCGGCAGCAGGTAATCGGCCAGCGTCGATGCGAGCGGTTGGCCGTGGGCATCGAACGGCATCTCCTCGTAGAGCCCCGAGCCGATGCCCTGCGCAGCGCCGCCGTAGATTTGGCCGTCGACGATCATCGGATTGACCAGCACGCCGGCGTCTTCCGCAACCACGTAGTCGAGAATCTCGACGCCGCCGGTCTCGGTATCGACCGCGACCACGCAGGCGTGCGCCGCGCCGGTGTGGATGCCGGTCAACAGGTCGGGCGCATAACCGCCGGTCACTTCCAGACCATGGTGGTCGGTGTCGACCGGCAGGTCGGACGGCGTGAGATAATACGCGCGCGCGACATCGCGCAGGCTGACGCTGCCTTGCGGGCCGTGCACGCCGCCGTCGCGCAGCGTGACGCTCGTCACATCCGTCTGCAGCATCGCCGCGCCGATGACCTTCACGCGCTGCGCCAGTTCCTTGCAGGCGCGCGAGGTCGCGCCGCCGGCCCAGACCATGCCGCGCGAGCCCCACGCGCCGCTGGAATAGGGCGAGGTCTCGGTATCGCCGAGCCGCACCTCCACGTCACGTGGATCGACGCCCATGATTTCGCCGGCGACTTGCGCCAGCGTGGTCTCGAGCCCCTGGCCGATGCTCATGATGCCGGCGCGCACCTCGAGGCTGCCGTCGGGCATCAGCCGCGCAAACGTCTGCTCGTAGAGCACGCGGCGCTTGCCGTCGGCGGTCGCGCCGTGCGCGGTCTGCTCGGAGAGCACCGCAAGCCCGACGCCGATGCGGCGGCCGTCCGGCTCGCCGCGTTGCTGCCGCTCGCGCACCGCGGCGACGTCGATTGCCTCCACCGCCATGCGGGTGAGCTGCGGATAGTCGCCGCTGTCGAACAGCTTATCGCTGCAGTTCTTGTACGGCATCATCTCGGCCGTCACGAGGTTCTCCATCCGCACCTCGTGCGGTTCGCGCCCAACCTCGCGGGCAATGGCGTCGATCATCCCCTCCATGGCGTAGCAGCAGCCGGGCCGCGCCACGCCGCGATAGGGAAGCTGCGGGCACTTATTGGTGACGACGCCCGCGGTGGTGCAGCGATAGACCGGGATGTGATACGGGCCCGGCAGGATCGCGCTCACCTGCGACGGCTCGATCGCAGCGGTGAACGGATAGGACGAATAGGCGCCGCAATCGACCGCGCATGTCGCCTCGAAGCCGAGGAACTTGCCGGAGCGGTCGGCGTAGGCCGTCATGTTGTAATAGTGCTCGCGGCAGTTGGCGTTGGCGACGAGCTGCTCACGCCGGTCCTCGAGCCACCGCACCGGATGACCGAGACGCTTGGCGAGCCAGCACAGCGTCACCTCCTCGCCAGCGAGAATCGCCTTGTAGCCGAACCCGCCGCCGATATCGGCGGAAACCACGCGGACTTGCACTTCGGGAATCTGCAGCACGTCGGCAAGTCCGGTGCGCACCACATGCGGAAACTGCGTCGCGCCGTGCAACACGAGCTGAGAGAGCCGCGTGTCCCACAACGCGATGAAGCCGCGGCATTCGATCGGCGACATCACCTGACGCGCGGTGCGCACCTCACGCGTCACCTTGACTGGCGCGGTCCTGGCGACCGCCTCGATGTCGCCATCGAAGCCGACGTGCAGATATACGTTACCCTTGATGGTGTCGTGGATTTGCGGCGCGCCCGGCTCCATCCCCGCCAGCATGTCGACTACCGCGGGAAGCTCGTCGTATTCGACCGTCACCTGCGCGGCGATGTCCTCGGCCTCGGCGCGGGTATCGGCGACGCACACCGCGACCAGTTCGCCGACCTGCCGCACCTTGCCGGTGGCGAGCACCGGCTGCTCGGAGACCTGGAATCCCGGCAGCGGCGACACGGCCCGGATCGGCTTGACGTCTGCGAGGTCCTTGGCGGTGAACACCGAGCCGCGCAGATGCTCCGGGATGCGGATGTCGACGATGCGCGCATGCGCCACCGGGCTGCGCACGAAGGCGGCGTCACGCATCCCGGCGAATCGCAAATCGCCGATGTACAGCCCACGCCCGTGCAGGAACCGGTCGTCTTCCTTCCGCGCGATGCGGTGGCCGATGTACTTGTGCAAAGCCTCGCGTCTCCTTGCCTGCGCACGTTCTATTTTAAAGGTACGCTCATCCTAATGATAATGACAATCTTGGAAACGGTGGAGCACGCCTGAACGGCAGGCATAACGCCTTCCGCCTTCCGCCCTTCCCCTGTACAGGGGCTGCAGATGGTTTCCCTCCCGACCGCAGACAATGACACATTGCGCAGGCTAGCAATCGCCACCGGGCTTGGCTGGGCGGTGACCTTCGTCGTGCTTGGCCTTGGCTATGGCCTGCAAATGTACGGCGACGGCTCGATTTTCAGCTACATGGCGGCGGTGCAGGATGCATGGGCCTTTCACTGGCGCAACATCTCCGGCCGCGTGTTCGTCTATGTATTCAGCTTCGTGCCGGCGGAGTCGGCCGTCGCGCTGACCGGGAGCGCCCGCGCGGGTATTGTCGTCTATGGCCTCTTGCAATTCGCGGCGCCGCTGATCGGCCTCGTACTGACGTGCGCACTGGATCGCTCGCGCGGACGTCTCTTCTTCACCTACGCCTGCGTGTCGACCGCGGTTCTGTGTCCCTTCGTCTTCGGCTTCCCGACCGAGATGTGGATAGCGCATGCGGTGTTCTGGCCGGCGCTCGCGCTCTGCCACGACGAGCGCGGCGGCGTGGCCCGGCTCGCATTTGTATTCGCCGCTCTGGTCGCGCTGGTGCTGGCCCATGAAGGCGCGGTCATCTTTGCTATTGCTATCGTTGTAACGCTGGCGCTGCGCGGCATGCGCGACCGCTTGTTCCTGCGCGCTGCGGGTGCTTTCGTCGCAGCAATGTTGGTATGGGCTGCGGTGAAGGCGGCGTTCCCTCCCGACGCCTATTTCGGCGGGATCGTTTGGCGGGCGGCGCTCCTGCTGATCGACATCAGAAATCTCGCCACGCCGTTCTTCCTTGTGCTGTTCGCGGCACTCGTGGCCTACGGCGTTGTCTTCTTTCCTCTCAGACGGATCAGCCCAATCAATGCCCATGTCATCGCCGCCGTCATCGTTGCCCTGGCGCTCGCGGCATACTGGCTGGCGTTCGACCGGTTTCTGCACACCGACGACCGCTATAGCGCGCGCACGGCACTGCTGATCGGCACACCCATTTTCGGTGCGCTGGCGGCAGCCTATGCCTTGCTCTCGGAAGACAGGCTGCGGCTGACGATCCCGCAGCTGCGGCCCGCGCTGGCGCTGCTCGCGAACCGAACGGCGATTAAGGCGGCGACCGGCGCACTCGCGCTGGCAGCGCTACTCAATGCCGTCGAGACCGCGAAATTCGTTACCGCCTGGTCCGGCTACAAGGCCGCAGTGCGGGCGCTCGCGATGGGAACGGCCTCCGACCCCGCGCTCGGCGATCCCCGCTTTGTTTCCTCGGCGCGGATTCCTCCGGCGCTCGACCGGCTGGCATGGTTTTCCACCACACCCTATCTCTCGATCCTGCTCGCGCCGGGATTTGCGCCGAGCCGGCTCGTGGTCGATCACCAGGGCGGCCGCTATTTCTGGCTCTCTTGTGCGACGGCCACGGCGAACGAAAAGCCGGACCGCGTCATCCCCGTTGAAAGCCGCCGGCTGATCCGCATCTATTCCTGCCTGCACCGTTAGCGGCGGAACCTTCTTCCATTATAGCGCTCCCATGGCATAAGGGCGCGCGCCCCGCAAATTTCCGGACCTCCCCGCACGCATGATCCGCCTCGATAACGTCAGCAAGCAAATTGGCCACCAGATCCTGTTCATCGAGGCGTCCGCCACGCTCCAGAAAGGGGAAAAGGTCGGTCTTGTCGGGCCGAATGGCGCCGGCAAGACGACGCTGTTTCGCATGATCACCGGCCAGGAGCCGCCCGACGAGGGTCAGGTCGCGGTCGATCGGGGGGTGACCATCGGCTACTTCAGCCAGGACGTCGGCGAAATGGCGGGCCGCAGCGCCGCATCCGAGGTGATGGACGGCGCCGGCCCTGTGAGCATCGTGGCAAGCGAGTTGAAGCAGTTGGAAGCCGCGATGGCCGACCCCAACCGCGCGGACGAGATGGAGGAGATCGTCGCCCGCTACGGTGAGGTGCAGGCGCGTTTCGAGGAACTGGACGGCTACGCCCTGGAAGGCCGGGCGCGCGAGGTGCTCGCCGGACTTGGCTTCAGCCAGGAGATGATGGACGGCGACGTCGGCTCACTCTCGGGCGGCTGGACGATGCGCGTGGCGCTCGCCCGCATCCTGCTGATGCGCCCGGACGCCATGCTGCTCGACGAGCCGAGCAACCACCTGGACCTGGAGAGCCTGATCTGGCTGGAGCAATTCCTCAAAGGCTTTGAGGGCGCGCTGCTGATGACCTCGCACGACCGCGAGTTCATGAACCGGATCGTCACCAAGGTGGTGGAGATCGACGGCGGCGCGTTGACGTCTTACACCGGCAACTACGAATTCTATGAGCAGCAGCGTGCGCTGAACGAAAAGCAGCAGCAAGCCCAGTTCGAGCGCCAACAGGCGATGCTCGCCAAGGAAATCAAGTTCATTGAACGCTTCAAGGCGCGCGCCTCGCATGCCGCTCAGGTGCAGAGTCGTGTGAAGAAATTGGAGAAGATCGACCGGGTTGAGCCGCCCAAGCGTCGCCAGACGGTGATGTTCGAGTTTCCGTCCGCGCCGCGCTCCGGCGAGGACGTGGTGAGCCTGAAGAACGTGCACAAAGGCTACGGCAATCTCACCATCTACAACGGGCTGGACTTTCACGTGCGCCGCAAGGAGCGTTGGTGCGTCCTAGGCATCAACGGCGCCGGCAAATCGACACTGCTGAAGCTCGTAGCCGGCGCGACGGAGCCGGACGACGGCACGGTGGCACTCGGCGGCAGCGTGAAAATGGGCTACTTCGCGCAGCACGCCATGGAGCTGCTGGACGGTGAGCGCACCGTATTCCAGTCGCTGGAGGATGCGTTCCCCAACGCAGGCCAGGGCTCGCTGCGCGCGCTGGCCGGCTGCTTCGGGTTCTCCGGCGATGACGTGGAGAAGAAATGCCGGGTGTTGTCGGGCGGCGAGAAAGCGCGGCTGGTGATGGCGCAGATGCTCTACGACCCGCCGAATTTCCTGGTGCTGGACGAGCCTACCAACCACCTCGACATGGCGACCAAGGAGATGCTCATCACGGCGCTGTCGCAATACGAAGGCACTATGCTGTTCGTCTCGCACGACCGCCACTTCCTGGCCGCCCTGTCCAACCGGCTGCTGGAACTAACGCCCGAGGGCATTCATCAATACGGCGGAGGCTACAACGAGTACGTGGCGCGCACCGGCCACGAGGCGCCGGGCCTGCGGAGCTGAAAGCGCCCGACGTCCTTTCGCCAAGCCCCCTTCCGCTATACATCCCTGCCGCATGGCCCCTCCCCTGATTCAACTCAGCGGCATCGTACTCGGCTTCAGCGGTGCGCCGTTGCTCGACGGCGTCGACCTCACCGTCGCGAGGGGCGAGCGCATCTGCCTAGTGGGGCGCAACGGCTCCGGCAAGTCGACGCTGTTGAAGATCGTTGCCGGGATGGTCGAGCCTGACGGCGGCGCGCGCTTCCTGCAGCCGGGCGCAACCGTGCGCTACCTGCCGCAGGAGCCCGACCTGTCCGGCTACCCGACCACGCTCGCCTATGTGCAGGAGGGGCTCGCCCCCGGCGACGATCCGCATGAGGCGGTCTACCTGCTGCAACAGCTCGGCCTCACCGGTGAGGAAAACCCGGAACTCCTCTCCGGCGGAGAGGCGCGGCGCGCGGCGCTTGCGCGGGTGCTGGCGCCAAATCCCGATATCCTGCTGCTCGACGAGCCGACCAACCATCTCGACCTGCCGACCATCGAATGGCTGGAGCAGACGCTCGCCGAGCGGCGCTCGGCGCTGGTGCTGATCAGCCATGACCGCCGCTTCCTCGACACGCTGTCGCGCGCCACCGTCTGGCTCGATCGTGGACGCGCGCGCCGCGTCGAGGTGGGCTTCGCCGCCTTCGAGCCGTGGCGCGACGAGCGGCTTGCCGAGGAGGAGCGCGAGCAGCACAAGCTCGACCGCAAGATCGAAGCCGAGCAGCATTGGCTGCGCTACGGCGTCACTGCCCGGCGCAAGCGCAACGAACGGCGGCTGGCGGCGCTGCACGACCTGCGCAAGCAGCGGCGCGAGCATCGCAAGGCCGCCGGCAAGGCGACTATCGCCGCCGCCGAGGCCGACGCGTCCGGCGCGCTGGTGATCGAGGCGAAGGAGATCGGCAAGTCGTTCGGCGACCGCACGATCGTGAACGACTTCTCTATCCGCATCATGCGCGGCGACCGCATCGGCATCATTGGCCCGAACGGTTCGGGCAAGACGACGTTGGCATCCATGCTCACCGGGGCGCTCGCGCCTGACTCCGGCACCATTCGCCACGGCGCCAATCTGCAAATGGCGAGCCTCGACCAGGGCCGCGAGAGCCTCGATCCCAACTGGACCTTGAGCGAGGCGCTGACCGGCGGGCGCGGCGACACGGTGATGATCGGCGACAAGCCGAAGCACGTCATCGGCTACATGCGCGACTTCCTGTTCCCGCCGGAACAGGCGCGCACCCCGCTGCGGGTGCTGTCCGGCGGCGAACGCGGCCGGCTGATGTTGGCGCGGGCGCTCGCAAGGCCTTCGAACCTGCTGGTGCTCGACGAACCGACCAACGATCTCGACCTTGAAACCCTCGACGTGCTGGAGGAGATGCTCAGCGACTACGCCGGCACCGTGATCCTGATCAGCCACGACCGCGACTTTCTCGATCGGGTGGTGGATTCGGTGGTGGCGCCGGAGGGCGACGGCCGCTGGATCGAATATGCCGGCGGCTATTCCGACATGCTGGCGCAACGCGGCGGCGATCTCGCGCGCCGGCCGGCGCCTTCGAGGAAGGCAACCCAGGGTGAGAAAGCGTTGACGCCCCCGAAAGCCGCGCCCAAGCGACGGCTGAGCTTCAACGAGAAACATGCGCTGGAAACCCTGCCGGGCCAGATCGCCACCCTGACGAACGAGGTCGCCAAGCTGCAAGGGCAACTCGACGATCCCGATCTCTATGCGCGCGACCCCAAGGCCTTCGAGGCGGCGTCAACAGCGCTCACCGAGAGGCAGTCGGCGCTCGATGCCGCCGAGCAGCATTGGCTGGAGCTTGAAATCCTGCGCGAAGAGATCGAAGGGGCGTGACGGGCGGACGGTAAGAGAGCGGCAACTGTCGCTGCAACCGCCAATTGACTTCGATTTGCGCCTTCTTATTCTGCGCACAGGCTGCAGGCAGGCGGGCGCTTCAAGCAATCCCTGGTACCTATGCTCTCGGGCACGGCCGGGGATCTCTGGGGCTACCCCAAGGAAGCTTCGTTTTCCCAGGCAACAGGCTGCATGATACCCGGTAGGCGTCGCCTACGTCTCATCATGCCTCACTCGACGGGTTGAAGCGTCCGCCCTGCCCTTGCCCCCGGACACAGGTCGATGGCAACCGAGGAACGGATCGCACGCAAACTCATCGCCGCCCTGCTTGCCGGCGCGTGGACGCGTGAGGCCTTGCTCCGGCGAACGGCCGCGATCCTTGGACGCGACACCCGGGAAGTGCAGCAGAGGCTGGTCGATGAACTGATCGAAAATGCGCCGGCCAAATATCCGCCCTCGCCCGAATGGCTGGCCGCTTTCTTTCTCCACTCGGATCACTTCAAGGAGGCCACCGGCCCGAAGAGCAAGGCCGCGGCCAAGCTTGATCCCGTCCTGACGCCGGCAAGGTTCGCACCGATCGAACGCTTCGCCGAACTTGCGGTCCCGAGACTGGCGACGCCGGGCGAACTCGCGACGTGGCTGGATATTTCGATCGATCAACTCGACTGGCATGCGGATTCACGGCGCCAGCACGGACGAACCGCCATTCCGCTCCTTCAGAACTATCGCTACGTCTTCGCGGCCAAGAAAAGTGGTCCGCCACGCTTGATCGAGATACCGAAGCCGCGATTGAGAGCGATCCAGCGGCGTCTTCTCCGCGAGATCCTCGACAAGGTTCCGCCGCACGAGCGCGCGCATGGATTCGTCATGGGGCGATCTTGTTTGAGCGGCGCGCAAAATCATGCCGGCGAAGCCGTGGTGGTCACCGTCGACCTGCAACACTTCTTCGCCAACACACGCCTGTCCCGCCTGCACGCCCTATTTCGGAGCCTCGGCTATCCGTGGGCGGTGGCGCGCCTGCTGACAGGCCTGTGCAGTTCGGCAACGCCAGGGTCCGTGTTCATGGCGCTGCCGCCGTCGCGCCGGCACGACTGGTCGACGCGAAAGACTTACCAGATACCCCATCTCCCGCAGGGAGCGCCGACATCTCCCGCGCTGGCCAATCTTGCGGCCTGCTCCCTGGATCGCCGCCTGCTTGGTCTCGCCAATGCGTATGACTCCAACTACACGCGCTATGCGGACGACCTCGCGTTCTCCGGAGACGTGATATTCGCCAAGAAAGCCGAATCGTTTCTAAGCGCAGTCGAAGAGATCGTCCGGGATGAGGGCTTCGTCTTGAACCATCGGAAGACGCACATCATGCGGCGGGGCAGCCGTCAGCGGGTCACCGGCATCGTTGTCAACGACCACCTCAACGTCCCACGGCCCGCCTACGATTTGCTGAAGGCGACGTTGCACAACTGCATCAAGAATGGACCGGAGGCGGAGAACCGCTCTGGCCTGCGGGATTTTCGCGCGCACCTCGATGGACGCGTCTCCTGGGTCGAGAGCGTCAATCCGCAGCGCGCCGAACGGCTGCGTCGCATGTTCGAGGCGATCAGGTGGTAGCGCGACGCCTGCTGTCGTCACGAAAATGCCACGTCGAGCATCAGCATAACGACGAAACCTGCCACGAGCCCCAACGTCGCTTCGTCGCGATAGCCGTGGCGGTAGGATTCCGGGATCAACTCCTGGACGATCACGAACAGCATCGCGCCTGCCGCAAGCGCGAGCGCCCACGGCAACAGGGGTTGCGATAGTGCCACTGCGGCGGCGCCCAGCAGTCCGGCAGGCGCTTCGATCAGGCCGGTCAGCGAGGCAACCACGAAAGCCTTCCAGCGGCTGTAGTTGTGCGCGGCCAGCGCCAGGGCGACCGCCAGGCCCTCCGGCATGTTCTGCAGGCCGATCCCGATGGCAATCGTCGTGCCGCGGGCGACGTCGCCTTCTCCGAATCCAACGCCGACGGCCAAGCCCTCGGGGACGTTGTGCAGCGTCACCGCCAGGACGAAGATCCAAACACTGTCGATTGGTGCTTTCGCACCGTTCCAACGGTAGGCATTGGCCAGCGCCTTCTCCAGCAGCCAGACCAGAAGCACTCCAGCGATCAGTCCCCCAGCGACAACGGTTGCCGCCGCACCCCGGCCGCCGTAGCGCTCCTCGACCAGCACCACTGATGGCTGAATCAGGGAAAAGAATGTGGCGGCCAGCATAACCCCGGCGGCAACGCCGAGGAGACTGTCGCGCCATCGGTCTGGAATGTTGCGCCCAAACAACACCGGCACGGAACCGAGCGCAATCGCGGAGCCCGCCAAGAGGCTCGCCAAGGCGCCCAGGCAGATTGGATCGGACATCAGTGAGTGCGGCAAAGTGGTCGATGATTTTGGTCGTCTATAGCGACACTGAGCCGCATCCCTTTGATTTCGCTCAATTTGAGGAGCGGCTTCGGTGCGGCGACCTGCCGATGAACGTCAACGAACCCATGAACATGGATCGGCCTGTTGGGCGATTCTCGACAACCAGCGCCGGTCACCATGTCGCGACTTTTGATCGCTATATTGCCGTGCTTCACAGAATTTTATGAACCCAATCTCATGCTAGCGCGTATAATTAGAGTAAGTGAAATACTGCGGCGCGATCGCCGGGCAACGTTGGAGATGATCAGATGAGGAGCACCCGCCTCGACCGCTTTCTGGCCGGAACGGCGGTGGCCTTGGTCCTGCCTGTCACCTTCGCGCTGACGGCCTCCGCTCAGGATGCTCAGCCGGGTACCGCCGCAACCGAAGCATCTCAGCCAGCTGCTCCGGAACCCCTCAAGCCGGGGACCCCACCGGTTGAGGCTGCGAAGTCGGAGATTCCGACCGGAACCGGAACCGTTGAGCCGGCCGCTACAACCGCAGAACCGTCCAAGCCGGCGCAGGATGCCGCCACCGAGACGCCCAAGACCGGTGCACCGGCGACGGCGGCAACCGCACCGTCCGGTCCCAACACCCCAGTCGCCGAGGCACTGCGTGAACTGAGCGCGGGCAAGTACGACCGCCTGATCGGCGGGCGCGGCAAGCGGGAGGAGATCGAGAAGTTTTACGCCGCGCGCGACTTCGCGCCGCTCTGGATCGACAACGGCGCCCTGAACGCGCGCGCCAAGGCCGCGGTCACTTATCTTGCAGGTGTTGCTGCTGACGGCCTCGAGCCGTCCGACTACCGGACCCCGACCGTTGCTGCCGGAGCCAACGCAACCGCGATGGCGGAAGCGGAGTTGCGTTTCACCGACGCCGTTCTCGACTTCGCCAAGCACGCCCAGGGCGGCCGCGTCCACTACACGCGCATTTCCGCCGATATCGAGTTCAACCTCGACCGGCCGGAGCCTGCCGAAGTGCTGAAGAAGCTGGCCGAGTCGAGCGACGTCGCGGCCGCGCTCGACAGCTTCAATCCGCAGCAGCCCGGCTATAAGGCGCTGAAGGCGGCGCTCGCCAAGGCGCGCAAGGCGCCGGAGGAAAAACCGGACGTCGTTGTTATCGGCAGCGGCCGACTGCTGCGCCCGGGCATGAGCGACGCGCGCGTCGTCGACCTGCGCAAACGGCTGGGCATCACCGAGAATCCTACGAGCGAGCAGTATGACGACGCCGTCGTCGAGGCGGTGAAGGCGTTCCAGCGGGAAAAGGGCTTGGGCACGGATGGGGTGCTCGGACCGAACACCGTGCAGGCGCTGAACGGCAAGAACCGTCCGGCGAGCGCTCCGGTCGACTTGATCCTCGCCAATATGGAACGCTGGCGCTGGCTGCCGCGCGAACTTGGCCGCACCTATGTGATGGTGAATATCCCGGACTATTCGTTGCGCGTCGTTCGCGACAACAAGACGGTTTGGAAGACCAGGATCGTGGTCGGTAAGCCGAACCTGAAGACGCCGCTGATCACGGCGTCGATGAAGTTCATCACGGTGAACCCGACCTGGAACGTGCCCCCGTCGATCATTCGCAACGAGTATCTTCCGGTGATCCAGCAGGATCCGAACGCCCTGGAGCGGATCGGCCTGAGGATGGAGCAGAACCGGGACGGAACGGTCCGCATCTATCAGCCGCCCGGCGACCGCAATGCGCTTGGCCGCATCCGCTTCAACTTCCCGAACAAGTTCCTGGTCTACCAGCACGACACGCCGGACAAGCACCTGTTCGCCCGCGAGACGCGCGCGTTCAGCCACGGGTGCATGCGGGTGCAGGATCCGATCAAGTACGGCGAGGTGCTGTTGTCACTGATGATGCCGGACAAGGGCTACTCCCAACAGCGCCTGCGCAGCATGTTCGGACCCTCGGAAATCAACATCAACTTCCCGCAGGCGCTGCCGGTACACCTTACCTACCAGACCGCCTTCGTCGACGAGGACGGCAAACTGCAGCTCCGCAGTGACGTCTATGGCTACGACAGGCCGGTCCTGGCCTGGCTCAACGGCGATCAGCGCAAGGTAGCGGACATCGCCATCGCCCGGCCGAAGTCGAACTCGTCGCAGCCGGTGATGATGCCTGACGATCTGCTCGCGCGCACCGGCGGACCGTCGTACAGCGGTTCGTCGTTCTTCGAACAGTTGTTCGGCATTCCGCCGGAGCCAGCGTACCAGCCGCGCCGGCGCTATCCGCGGCGCTTTGGGTCGGGACCGTTCGGGTTCAACTAAGCTTGCTGCAAGTCGCGTGGCCGCATCAAGTCGGCCATGCGCGCAAGGCGAGCTCTGCCACTTTGCGCAGTTCCTCACGGCTCGCGCCGCAGGCGGCGCGAGCCGCCATGCCGTCCATCATGGTCATGAGATAGTGGGCGAGGTCGGTGGGTGACTGATCCCGCGGGAGTTCCCCCGCGGCTTTCGCGCGCTCGAGACGCTTGCGCACCTTGGCTTCGCCCTCCGCGCGGCGCGCAGTCAGCTCCTGCCGGATGGTGTCGGCACCTTCGCCGCATGATGCCGCGCTCCGCGCGAACATGCACCCGGGTGGATTGTTTTTCTGCGCAAGAAAATCGGCGCAGCCGCGGAGCAGTTGTTCCGCCATCCCGCGCGCCGTCGGCTCAGCGACAGCCTTGTCCCAATACGCGCCGTGCTTCTCGATGTAGCGGTCGAGCGCGCGCCGAAACAGACCTTCCTTATTGCCGAACGCGGCATAGAGGCTGGGCGGGCTGACGCCCATGGCCTCGGTCAACTCGGCCACGGACGATCCCTCATAACCATTGCGCCAAAACACTTCGATCGCTCGATCGAGAGCGTCATTCACGTCAAATTCGCGAGGGC